>Ga0307470_10000098_pt1 | contig 59828 bp, 50 predicted proteins | sample atmos_gasesAM3C__FD_204565 | JGI IMG/M metagenome (GOLD analysis project Ga0307470, IMG submission 204565) | Hardwood forest soil microbial communities from Morgan-Monroe State Forest, Indiana, United States - atmos_gasesAM3C_05 | ecosystem: Environmental > Terrestrial > Soil > Temperate forest... | reverse complement strand
CGCGTGCTTGAGAAAATCGGGATAGAGATCCTGTGTCCCGTGTGAAAGAATCATCATGAACGTCATCAGCAGGACGAGGTAGAGAAAGCTGCGGCCCTGTCCCTGGATCGCGCGCATCATCTCGCTGAAGCTACCGGCGCGATGCTCCTTCCACGCCTGCGACTCCGGAACCTTCGTCCTGATGTAGAGCGCGAGGAGCGCCGGCAGCGCGCCGAGCCAGAACATCCAACGCCAGCCGTAGTGCGGCAGAACCAGCCGCGTGGCGATCGCCGCGAGCAGATACCCGATCGAGTAGCCGCTTTGCAGGATCCCGGACAACACACCCCGCCACTTCGTGGGCGCATTTTCCAGCGCAAGCGACGCACCGACGCCCCACTCCCCTCCCATGCCGATCCCGAAGAGTGCCCGCAGCACGAGAAACTGCGTGAACGTCGTCGAGAAGCCGGAGAGGAGCTCGATCACCGAGAAGTAGATGACGTTCGCCATCAGCGGCGTGCGACGCCCGTAACGGTCGGCCAGCATGCCGAAGATGATCGCGCCGACGGGACGCAGGGCCAGCGTCGCCGTCAGCGTGAGGATGATCCTCGACTTCGGCACACCGAACTGCAGCGCCAGCGTGTCGAGAAGGAAGACTACGACGAAGAAATCGAAGGCATCGAGCGTCCAGCCGAGAAACCCGGCGGCGACGGCGTGGCGTGAGTTGGATTGCATTGGTTGGAAATTGTAATTGAGGTGCTTGCTACAATCCCCGCACCGAATGACCGATCCGTCGCTTCGCGGGAATCTCACGTCCTTCCGGCTGCCCGACGTGTTGACGTTTCTGGCGTCAGCGCGCAAGAGCGGCACGCTTACGCTCACGAGCGCCGGTAAGGAGGCGACGGTCTTCTTCGACAACGGCTCCGTCGTCTACGCGGGATCGAATCAGGAGCCGCTCCGGCTCGGCGCCGTCCTCCTGCGCAAGAAGAAGATCTCCGTCGAGCAGCGCGCCGCCATCGACACGTTGATGCACGCCGAGGGTGGAAGGTTCGGGCAGATTGCGGTGCAGCAGGGGCTTCTCACCGAGGATCAGCTCCGCGACTTCCTCAAGGTACAGGTCTCCGAGATCATCTACGACAGCTTCGTCTGGCCCGGCGGGACGTTCGCCTTCATCGACGACACCGTCCTTCCTCCCTACGCCGTGACGATCGCCATCGATCTGTCGAACCTCATCATGGAAGGGGCGCGGCGGATCGAGGAGTGGGAAGAGTGCGAGCGTCTTCTGCCCGACAGCTCCGTGGTCTTCAAAGTCGTCGCGAATCCCGATGCCGAAAAGATCACACTTTCGCTCGATGAGTGGAAGATCCTTTTCCTCATCAACGGCCGGCGCAAGCTCGGCGAGCTGGCGCTGGCTGCCGACGATGAACCGCTGCACGTCTATCGCGTCATCTACGGACTCTTCGGCAACAAGCTGATCGAGCCGGTCACGTACATCCCGGAACCGGACGACACGAGCCGCACGAAGCCGGTCATGCCGGCGCTCGAGGACACGATGCGCCAGAAGCCGGCGACATTCAGCGCTGACTCGACCGTACGCGATGTGGCCGACGATACGAACCTCCTCGTCTCGACCGGCGCGAAGCTCTCGTACAAAGACGTGGTCAAGCCGACGATCGCGCAGCTCACGATCACGAATGGCGAAGATGCGGGCCTGATGTTTCCGCTGACCGAGCCGGAGTATCTGATCGGGCGTCAGCGCGACAACCAGATCTCCCTCGCCGACCTCGGCGTATCCGGCCATCACGTCCGCATCTACCGCGGCCCCGAGGGCTACACCATCGAAGACCTCAAGAGCCGCAACGGCACCTGGCTCAATGGCTCGCGCGCGTTCCACGCGCTGCTCAAGAACGGCGACCAGATCCGCCTGGGCGCAACCGAGATGCGCTACGAGATTCTGTATGAGGGAAACTCGGTGACCGCGGCGTAGAGAACATTTATCATTCTCAATCCGCAGTGCCCGGTTGCCCCTATCAATCGTTCCTATGGAGGCCACTATGCGCGTGTTCCGCATCCTTCTCCTCTCGCTGATCGCCGCGGCGCCAGCGTTCGCACAGCACGACCCGGTGTCGCACGATGACGCCAAACCGCCTGCCCTCGAGCCCGGACTCGGCCACTTCCATTGGGCCGTGTCGACGAAGAACGCCGAGGCGCAGAAGTACTTCGATCAGGGGATGAAGTACCTGTACGGGTTCAATCATGAATCCGCGGTCCGCTCGTTCCAGCGCGCGACGCAACTCGATCCGGATCTGGCGATGGGCTACTGGGGCGCCGCGCTCGCGCTCGGGCCGAACATCAATCTGGACGTCGATCCCGACCGCGAGAAGCAGGCCTACGACGGCGTCCAAGCTGCACTCGCGCACGCATCGCATGCCAGCGCAAGCGAACGTGATCTCATCGACGCACTGGCGAAGCGCTACAGCAACGATCCCAAGGCCGACCTCAAGAAACTCAGCGCGGATTACAGCGCGGCGATGGGAGCGCTAACGAAGAAGTATCCAGCCGGTCTCGACATCGCCACGCTCTACGCCGAAAGCATGATGGATCTGCACCCGTGGAAGTTCTGGTCGCACGATGGCAAACCGAACGAAGGCACGTCCGAGATCGTGACCGTCCTCGAATCCGTGCTCCGCCGCAACCCGAACCACCTCGGCGCGAATCACTACTACATCCACGCCGTCGAAGCCTCGTCGCATCCCGAGCGCGCTCTCGCCAGTGCCGGGCGTCTTCAGACGATGGCTCCAGCCTCCGGCCACCTCGTCCACATGCCCGCGCACATCTTCGAGCGCACCGGCAACTACACCGGAGCCGCGCGCGCGAACACAAAGGCCGCCGAGACCGATCGCGAGTTCATCAAGAAGAACGGCGGCGACAACATCTACGCGATGATGTATTACAACCACAATCTCCAATTCGGCCTTGCCTCGTACGCGATGATCGGGCGGTTCGCCGAAGCGAAGAAGATGGCCGACGAGTTCTCGGCCAACGCCGCGGCGATGGCGAAGGTCATGCCTCCCGCAGAGGGATTTGCGGCGACCAACATGCTGGTGCTGGTGCACTTTGGACGCTGGCGCGATGTACTGAAAGAGAAACCGGCCGACGCCGGGCCATTGTCGAGCGCGTATTCGCACTTCGCCCGCGGCTCGGCCCTGGCAATGCTGGGCGACGTCACTGGCGCAGAATCGGAGCAGAAGGCATTCGAAGCTGCGCGCGCCAACGTTCCCGACGATCCCGGCCTCTACCAGAACTCGCAAAAGAACGTCATCGAAGTTGCCGCGCACGTGCTGTCCGGCCGCATCGCCGTCGCAAAAGGCGACACCAAACAGGCGATCGCCGAGTACACCACGGCGGTAGAAAAGGAAGACGCCCTCGACTACGACGAGCCCACCGACTGGTTCTACCCCACTCGCGAAACCCTCGGCGCCACGCTCCTGCGCAACAAACAGCCCGCCGAAGCAGCCAACGTCTTCCGCGCCGACCTCAAGCGCAATCCGAACAATCCCCGCTCGCTCTACGGCCTCGCCGCCTCACTGCGAGCGCAGAAGAAGGATGCCTCATCCACAACCGCAGAGTTCGGGCGGGTTTGGGTGGGAGGGAAGTTGGATATGGGCGATTACTAATCGGCGGCCGCACCAAAACCCTTGCACCACGGAGACACAGAGGTCACCTAGACAGACTTCTCTGCGATCTCAGTGTCTCTGTGGTTCACGATTCTGATTGGCCAGCGACCGCGTCTCATTGCGCCTCTACCCGAGCGGACTTAGACTTACTTCATGACGCGAGCTCGCCTTGCCGTCGCCCTGCTCCTCGGTCTCGCCGTTTCGGTGAGCGCTGAGGCGGCGGAGGTGCTGCGCGGCGATATCGCCAGGAGTGCCGCACCTCCGCCGATCCTCTGTCCGACGCCGCCACGTACGTCGCTCTACTCGGGCGCGCTCGCGTTTAAGGATTACCTCTCGGTAGGGGACGCGATGGCGTTCGACGCAAACGGCAATCTGTATGGCGTCGATGGAACGGCGCTACGGTCATTGAATACTTCGCTGCAGCCGATCAGAACGGTGAAGCTGCCCGAGGAGTCGAGATCGCTGGCGGTGGATGCCGCTGGATTCGCGTATGTCGTCGGAACGAGCGGCATTGTCGACGTTTACTCCGCCGGCGGCACCTTTCAACGACGTTTCACCCTGCCGAATCTCACCCCGCCGGTTGGTGCAATCAGTATTGACGTCAGCCCGAACGGATGCACGCTCGTTTACATCGGCGACGGCGGCTTCGCAAATCGCTACGATGCCTGCGCGCAGATGCCACTTCCTGCGATTGCGGCCGGCGAGCGCTTCCAGGCCATTCGCGCGCTGAGCGATGGCGGCTTCGCAGGCGCGGCCGGCGATCACATCAAGTTCTACGATGCGACCGGACGGCTGGTGTACGAACTGCTCGCATCGCAGGACTCGCCGGTATTAGCGATGGCATTCGACGCCGAGCCCAATTTCATGTGGATCGCCAACGAAACGTCGCTCTTCCGCATGCACATCACCGATCACGCCGTCAGCGCGAAGACGTCAATCCTGGATCCGCACAACGTCATCGTCTTCGGCGAGCTCCGTCCCCGCGCTGCTGCGTTGCCGCCTCTCGAGCAGGCGAAACGACGCGCTGCGCGGCGCTGACGCAGCTAGTTTCGACGCGACAACACTTCTCTCTGAACCTCGGCGAGCGCGGACCGCCCGTCTTACCATTCGACGGGATCCTTGGGTCGAAGAACCGCAGCGGCAATTCGTCGTACTCATCGGCGACAATGCTGCCGATGGATCGTCCAACCCTCGAACAACTCGCACAGATCACCGAGCCGCAGATGGTGCGCCGCCGGTTCGACGAGCAGAATCTCGTCTGGGCCTACGTGATCGCCTGGTTCTTCGCATTCACGTCGTTCTTCCTGGTCGGGCTGTCCCTCTCCGCGAAGACAGAGCGATCCACACACATCCCCGTCTCGCTGTGCGATGCCGCGCTCACCATCTTCATGATCGCGGCGATGACCGAGCTAAGACGCGCGCGCCGTCGCGAGGGCTGGAAGCCTCACGCGTACGCGCGATTCGTTCGCGCCAACCTGGCCGGTTGGGTGATCGTCGTGATCATCGTCAAGTTCGCCACGCTCACCTATTTTGCTTTGTCCGGCGGAGGATGGATCGCCTGGGGCGTCGTTTTTCCGATCGCAACGCTGGCGCTGCGGCTGCTGCTGCCGCAGCGCGTCGCCCTCAACGTGATGATGATGTCCATCGTCCTTGCAGCGCTCTTCCTGGCTCCCGAGGGACGTATGAAACGAAACACGACCGGGATTCTGGTCGCGCTCTCGCTCATCAATGCCGGCTCCTTTGCAGGCGGCGCACTCCTCAGCAGGAACGCCCGGAGAACGGCAATCGAGGAAGGGGTGCAGCGGCGCGCCGAGGTGCGCGAGCAACTGCGTATCCGTGACGAACTGCGTTTCGCGCGCGAGGTGCAGATCAGTATGCTCCCCGAGGCGCCGCCGAAGCTCGACTGGGCGGACATCGCCGGAATCTCGCTCCCGGCGACGGAAGTGGGCGGCGACTACTACGACTACTACATCGTCGACGGACGCCTTGCGGTGATCTGCGGCGACGTCGCCGGACATGGACTCGCCAGCGGCATCACACTCTCCGCGCTACGCAGCGGCTTCACCCTGCTGCGCGACGCGCTGCTCGATCCGGCGCACGTGCTGGAGCGACTGCAGGAGGTCGTCACGCAGTCGAGCCGCCGCAGGATGATGGTGACGATCTCGGTGCTGCTGCTCGATTCCGAAACGCAACGCGCCACGATTGCATCGGCCGGGCATCCTCCCCTTCTTCAGATCCGCGCCGGGGTTCCTCAGTTCGTCGAACTTCACTCGCTGCCGCTTGGCGCGCGACTCGGCGAGCACGTGCCGCAGGAGGTCGTCCCCTTCGCCTCCAGCGATGTCTTCGTCCTCCACAGCGATGGAATCTACGAGACCGTCAACGCACGCGGCGAAACGTATGGACTGGAACGGCTCGGCCGCGTTGCTGCCGCTTGCGACGGCAACGCAGAGCAGATCCGCGATGCGGTGTTGCGCGACGTCGAAACGTTCCGCGGGACGGAAGCGCAGCAGGATGATGTGACGCTGGTCGTGGTCAAGATCGGCTGAGTGAGTGGCTGTCGGCGAGAACCACCGCCGGGCGAGGACGCCCGGCGGCCGCAGGCGAGACGCCTGCACTCCTACGGGAGGATTGCGAAGGCGCGGGCTGGGAAGCCGACGCCGTTCTCCACCTTGGGCCAGGTGACGACGATGACGGCGCCGGCGGGCGGCACCTTGTCGAGATTCGCCATCGCCTCGATCTGGTAATGATTCTGGTGCAGGATCCACGTCTCCGAATCCATCGAGTCCGTCGTATCGGTGTCGAGTGACTCATGCCCGATCGCCGTCACCTTCCGCTCTTCGAACAGAAACTTGATCGCGGCAAGCGACCACGCTGGAAACGGGGAGCGCTTGAAGTGCTCGGGATTCGCCGTCCAATCTTTGCTCATGTCCGTGCGGAGCGCGGCGAACGCGCCGGCCGGGACATTTCCGTACTTTTTCTCCCACGCCTTGATGTCGTCGACGGTGAGCGCGTGGTTCGGATCCTTCGGCAGCATCGGCGTGATGTCGAACACGACGAGCGGCAGGATCATCTGCTTCAATGGAATCTGGTCCATCGTCATACCGTCGCTGCGGAAGTGCGCCGGCGGATCGACGTGCGTGCCGTACTGGCCCACCATCGAATAGAACGTCGTGCGGAAGCCGTCATGCTCGATCGTAAAAGGGCTGTGCGTTTTCGAATCGCAGGCGGCGCTCATCGTTGCCTGGCCGAAGCCGCTCCACACCGGCGTCGTGGGGCTGAAGCTGTGCGTGAGATCGACGAGCTCCTTCCCCTGGATGATCCTGAGCGCATCGGCGAGCGTGTCTGCGGCAGGACAGGATGTGGCCAGACCGAAGCTGATCACGAGCGCGGCAACGAATCGTGTCATGACGTAACCCATTCTCCTCGCCCGAACACCATCAATGCGCGGCGTGACGCCTGAAGGCTGGGGCAGCGGCGAAACCGATTCCGGTTCCGATGATCGTTCCGTGATGCGTACGCCATGAGTCGAATGCGTTGCCTTCGAACCGGTACCAGGCCTCGAGCCCCTGGAACATGCCGGAGACGTCGTTCGCCTCCAGGATGTAGGGAGCGAACATCGTCTGGCGAATCTGATCCTGTGTCCGCGCGACCTTCCAGATGCGGAGGTCATCGATGCCGCCCTCCGGCATGAAGTCATAGTTCGGGTCGCTCCCGATGCGGAGCGGGAGTGTCGACACAGACCGAGAGGCCTCGCCTCCCTGGGACACGAGATTCCCGTTGATGTAGTGCTTGCGTGTCGTCCCATCCGTCACGGCCGCGATGTGGATCCAGACGGTAGCCGGCACGTCCGGGATGACGCCGCCGTCCCTCTGGCTCCCGATACCGTTGAAATAGCTGCGCATCGTCGTGCCGCAGAGACCGAGCCACCAGGCGGTTTGGTATCCCTTTCCAGCGATCGAAGAGCAGCCGGGCGCGTGGGCGTCACGAACGGAGACCCAGGCCTCGACCGTCATCGCGGGCGTGTCGAGGAGGACATCGTGCGGGATTTCGATGTAGCCGTGTTGCGGAAAGCCCTGCAGCCGGAGGTACTGGCCCGAGGGCTGCGCGGAGAGCGAGACGGAGACTACGAGGAGGGCAATCACGATCGCGGCGATTCTCATGTTCCAGGATTGTACCTGTCCGTGCGCGAGCAGGGCGTTGGAGATCCGTCACTCTCACCGCTTCATCGCGAAAATATCCAGGATCGTCTGAATATCGATACTGCGCTCGAGGTACTCCCAAACCGCCAGCACTTCTTCCCGATGGTGGACGTGACTGAATGAATCCTCGGAAATCGAGAATTTCGCTCTGTTGTACCACTTGATTGCGTCGTTCGCATTCTCGCGCAGACGGTCCCGTGCATGCAGGACGAGAAGAACGACGTCCGGCGACGGGCCGGACGGCGATTGAATCATCTGCATGACCGGCCGCGCGCGCAGCTCCTGATCCCTCTCTACGTGTTTCTTCCGTTTGCGCTCGAGGGACGCGGTGTCACGCCGGATCCTTCCTGACCCGGCAAGGCGGTTGATGGCCGACGCAAAGAGCTCAATGTCCGCTTCCAGGCGCACGCCCGATCGGTAGAGAAATCGACCGTGCGCATCGGCGGTCTTGGAGAGGTGACTCCAGATGACGATCCCGGGAACCGTCACCGTCATCTCATCGAGCTTGAATCCAACCAGTCCTTGCGTAGCGATCTTCAGAGGCTCGGCGTGCTCCATCTGCAGACCGCTCTCGGCAAGGTCCCAAATGGTGACGTCTGTCCTCCCAAAGCGCCCTTCGATCGGATTACTGGCGACAAAACGCTCAGCTCCGCGTGAATCCCGCACATCCGGCGTCTTCATTTACGAGCTCGAACCGTAATCTTACAACCGGGCACTGCGAACTGTCTGGAAAAGCCTTCGTTGGCCATCGCCCGAAATCAAAGGTCCCGGGCGATGGCCAGGCGAATGGAGTGGTTTTCTAGAGTTTCACCAGCGCCTTGGATTTGGCCCGGATTGCGCCGATGGTAGTGCCGGAGTTGAAGCCGCCGATAGGCAATGAGCCGCCCTTGATGTGGACGCCGACGATCTCGCCTGTGATTCCGTTGAGAATCGGAGCGCCCGAGGCGCCGCCGAAGGTGCCGATATCGTTATAGGCGATCCGTCCGTTGCGGGTTTCCAGCAGATGTCCCGCCTCCACCTTTTTCTCTTCCCGATTCGGATGTTGAATGATGCAAAGGCTCGCGTTCTTGACCGTCAGATCGGTCTTCGCGACATCAAGAGTTCCGAACATCTTGCCGGGCAACGTTCCGTTCTTCTCATCCCGTCCCAGTCGGACGATCGCGTAATCGACGGTGGCATTGGGGTCGTCGGGCGAGGGCGAACACTCCACCAGCTCGATCACCGGATAGCACACCTCTGGGCGTGTCTGGCCGGTTTCGCCGTCGATCTGGAAGTTGAAACAGACGCACATAAGAGGCGCAATCTCGGCGGGCGAGATCGGCATGCCGTTCCGCTGTGGCACTCTCCACGAGCGGAACGCCTGGCGGAAACAGTGGCCGGCCGTCAGGAAAAGATCGTCGCTGATGAGAGCGCCCGATCCCCATCTCTGACCGCTGACGTTTCCCTGATCCTCGCCGGAACCCTGGAAACGGCCGGTCAGGTCGATCCACTGCAATTGTCCGATCGGACGCTCATAGTCATTGACGAACTCGCGCGTAACACCGAGTGTACCGTCGTATGTCTCGACGTCCTGCGGATCGTCCTTCCTGGAGCTGAGGTCATAGAAAAGGTATTCGAGCTGCTCGTCGATCTCAACGAGGCTACGGGCGACGCCGGCGCGCTGGTCGAGCAGTTTGCGCATTGCGCCCGCCACGAGATCTTGCCGTCCGTAGGGCTCGACGGGCACAGGTGCCGGCGCAGGTGCGGGCGCGGGTACAGGTGCTGGTCCGCGTGTGTGTGAAGGTGGGGTTAGTTTCGCGGCCTGGTTGTAATTCATGAGTGCCTCCTTTTGAGTCAGCAACATCCGCCCGAGCAGGGCGGATCGGGAGTCTCGTCCAGCGAGCTTAGGTATGCGAGATAGGCGTTACTGAAGAGCGCCGGTTTCAGTTTCATGGCATCGGGGATTTTGGGCGATTCGAATTTCTGCTCGTTCCGATCCTTATCGAGTTTTGCGTAAAGGACGAAGTGCCCGGCCGATCCGTGATTGTGCATACTGCCGGCGGCGTCTGTGTTCATTCCGGCCATGCCGCCGCTTTGGACGCCCATGCTCCGGCTCTGGCCGTTGCCACCAGGGCTCATTAGAGGAGCCAGAAGATCGACCGTATTGGAGAAGACGATTTCCGCGGGCACCTGACCGTCGGATTCCTTCAAGACGACTCGCCTGGTTGCCTTGCCGTCGTGCGCCGTGATCGTGATCGGATCGTCGTGATCCGAGATCACCCATCGCACGAGCGTCGCGCCTCCGAAGCGGAATACCTCGAGCGCTCCTCCGGGAAGAGGGACCTTCGCGATGGCATCGGGACGATCGTCGAGAACGAAACCCATCGTCTGAAGTTTCGGCAGTCCGTCGTCGAGATTCAAATTCGTGAGCGTCCGGTCCCGGCATGAAAAGCGGACGCCAGCCGGTTCCGTGTCCGGATCGGGTTTGGCCGGAATCCGAAATTCGATCACATTGGCGGTGCGGAACTCCCCTAGTTTGATCTCCAGCCGGACCGGCCGGACCTGTTTGTGCTCTGGCCACCAGTCATCGTGAGCGCACAAGTCCTCCTCGATGAACAAGCTTGCGAAGTGCTCCGGAATCTGGTCGTCGTCCTTGCCGCTGCCTGGCGTCCCATTGGGGACCAGCACGTCTCTTTCTCCGACCTTGCAGGCATTGAAATAATTCAGGCCGATAAAGTTGACCGTATACATAGAAGCTTCTCCTTTCTCAGTACTTGAGACGGATCAACTTCCAATGTTCTGCACGGCTGCCCACAATGACGCGGGAACGTCCTTGCGGCGAATCGACTCGAGTTGCGCTGCGCGCAACGCTTCCGCGGCAGAAAGGCCCTCGGCGAGCTTTTCGTGCAGGCGCGGGAAAAAGATCGACGCCGCCTGATCGTCGATCGGCCAGAGCGTCGCGACCACCGATGACGCGCCGGCCGAAAGAAATCCGTGCGCGACGCTGATCACACCCTCCGCGGCGCGGCGCTCGCCGCGCGCGGTGCTGCATCCGGCCAGTACGACGACGGATGCGGGCCGGAGATGCAACTTGGCGATCTCCGCAACACCGACCCGACGCTCGTGTCCTTTGTCCCGCAGAACAATCGAGGCGGGCTCAATACCACGATCGTCCCCGATCGCGTGTCCGGCAAAGTGAATCGCGTCGGCCTGCGGCGCGCGCTTCACCAGCTCTTCGAATTCCACCGCGTCGTCAGAGAGAAGCGTGAACGTCCGGTAGCTTCGTGCAACACGACGTCCCTCGCCTCCAGCGTACGGAAGCGTGCCGGCACCGGCCCCTGACTCTGACGCCGAAAGCACCAGGGCCGACCGCGGCGACGTAACCTCACCTCTCCGTTCTGCTGCCGCTACAAACGCCGCCGCACTCGCCGCGATCACGATCGGGTACTTCTCGATCAGGTACTGGCCGTGAGAATCGGCAAGGGCACTGAACGCCACCATCGACGTCGCCTTATCCGGAACGAAAACAACCGTCGTAGCACTGGAAAGTTGCACTGCCACAGGTTCGATGAGCCGCCGGTAAAGGGCCGATGACCGCGCGTCGCGAACGGCCGATCCCGTCTGGCGAATGGCTTCGCCGAAACCGTCGGCCTCGACCGTCAGTTTCTCGCGCCCGCACTCCACTGTTGTTGCGCGCACACCTGACCTGTCTGCAGTAAAGATGACCAGCCGCGATGGAAGCGAGGCATATTCGACGACGACGGTTCCCACAGGCAAGCGGCGATAGTCGAGAACGGCAGAGCGTTCGTAAGAGTCAAGGAGGCCTCGAGCCCTGGCGCTTTCCGCGAATCGGAAGGCTGCCTCGGGGTCATTGAGCGAGATGGCGAGATCGATCCCCTCATCGAACAACTCTTCCGCGGCGTGGAACGCGCCCCAGCGCGCCTCCCCCGCTGGCAGAGACTTGCGGCCCCGCTCCAGTTCGGCGATGCCGCGGCGGATGTCAGCCATCGCATCGGGAGTGTTCCCCATCCTCCGGCGCGCACGCGCTCTCTGCAGGAAAAGGCCCGGAAGTTTGAGCGGATCGCTTTGCGTCGATTGATACTCGATCGCTTCGCTCAGCAGCGATTCGGCCTGCGCAGGAGGCGTACTCGATAGCATCGCCGACGCACGCAGCTCGGCAACGCGCAGGTAGGCGTGATAGGCAGGATCCTTCGTGCGTCCCATCGCCTGTTTCGCGCTGGCGATGTCGGCCAATGCGCCGGTCTCATCGCCCAACTGGTCACGGACCACTGCGCGGATGAGCGGGGTTGCTGCCAGTTGCAGGTCATCCTTGATCCGGGTTGCGATGTCGATCTCGAGTGAGAGGAACGACGAGGCCGTGCGCCATTGGTGACGGAGCATCGCCGCGTCAGCGACCGAGGCCACTGCCTTTTCGAGGTCGGCACTGGAGCGCCCGCCCAAGCCGTGCAGCGCGACCAGGCGATACTTCCACGCGGTGGCAGGATCGCCGATCCGGTCATAGACGAAGGCGAGGGCGCGCCGCATACCGGAAGCGTTTGAGGCTTCGCCGAGGCCATCGAAGCGCGATATGCACTCTCCGATGGTGTTGATTGCGCCACCCCAATCGGCTAGCGAGATCTGGTATTTACCGATCTCACGGAGCAGGAGCACGCGGTACGCCGGGAAATCGGCGGACACGCCCGCGAGGAGTCCCTCCATTTCGCGCTCCGACTCGTCGTGCCGGCCTTGTTCATAAACCATGTTCGCGGCGAAGAGACGCGCCGGCAGGACCATTGGACTCCGCGCCGTCTCGAATGCTGCCGCGGCGCGGCGGAGTAGTGGTTCGGCGTCAGCCGGACGTCGTTCCGAATATGCCTGCAGACCGTCGGTGTACTCAGAATGCGCAGTCGCGAGAGAGGAGCGTTTCGCACCGCTGGACGCGTCGATCGCAGCAACGGCTCGTTCGAGCATTCGGTCGCCCTGGGCCATAGCCACGGCCGCGCCCAGTTGCCGTGCGACACGCAGATGAAGAGCCGCCTTTCGCTCGTCGTGGAGCAGCGCGGCCTTCCCCCACCGGCCGAGGACTTCCTTGACCGCCATTCCTCGAGCACCGAACGGATCACTCCGAGTCAGCGCCATCGCCACCGCAGGATCGGTTGCCACTCGATCGTACTGGCGGTCGAGCCGGTCGAGAAAGGCCTCTTCAGGCGACAATGCATCGCGGTGCGTCCGGGCTTCGTCAGCCCAGTCGCTGATGGAGTCGACGGCAAGGTATCGCTCCCACGCCTCGCGGGCGTCATCCCTCAAACCGAGATGCTCGATGACGATCGCTCGATTGAAGAGCGCCTCGGGAGACTGAGGCTGCAGCGAAACGGCTCGATCGGAGGCCGCCAGCGACTCCGCAAGAAGCTCGGGGGCGTCATCGCGCATCGCGGTCTCATGAAGTACCGCGGCCAGGTCGCTCCAGGCCTCGCCGCGATTCGAGCTCTCCGCCTCTGTGGTCAATATCGGCAGCGCCGCCCTGGGGTGCCCGGCGAGCAACTGCGCGACTCCCGCGGCGTGGCGGTCCGCGGGCGCCTCCGTTCCGCGAACGTTCCCGATCGCTGTTCCAACCACCGACGCCGGGGCTCCACTCTGCGATGACTCAGCTGGAGTCGAAGTGTGGAACGGCGCCCAGGCGAGCTCTCCGCTCACGCGAGTCTCGATCGGACGGGTGGTTGCTTTTGACTTGAAGCCGAGGGAGGCAATCGATTGCAGCACCGAGGTCGGAATGACCATCAGCACGAGAGCGCTCGCTCCCGCGAAAAAGGCGATCTTCGCCAGGAGACCGCTGCTCCCGGTCGAGCGCCGTCGATCGCTTCCTTGTCCGAATGTCAGGGGTGCATCTCCCGCAATCGCAATCCTCCCGATATCGTAGACGGACGACGCCGCCATTCGTTTCAGCGCGAAATCGCGACAACGATTACTGCTCGCGCGCAGATCGGCACGGCCAGCTTCGAATGTCGGGAGAAGGTGTAAGGATACACCCAAAGACAGCAAAAGGTTCCTGACATCAAGTCGTGGGTCAATTTGGACGGCTTATCGTGGTCGCCGAAGCAAAGGCAACCACAGAGACACAGAGAACACAGAGGTGATCTCTGTGACCTCTGTGTCTCTGTGGTCACCGGGTTTTCAAATTGACCCGTTACCTAACATCAGTGACCCCCATTCCTAATGTCCGCCGTTCCCCTTCTCGATGAACGTCACGATGTCCTTTGACAGCGCTTCGAGCGACGGGCGGTGGAGGTACATCATGTGGCCGCCGGGATAGTCCTTGATCGTCAGGCGGTTGATGTCGATGCCGCTGTGCTCGAGCATGTAGCGCATGGCGAAGTACGACGTCGTCAGGTCGTTGTAGCCGGCGGCGGCGAAGACGCGCAGCGCTTCGTTGTCCTTCGTTCCCTGGGCCAGCGCGCCCGTGACGTCGATGAAGCCGGCAAAGGCGCCGCGTCCGTTGGCGGGACGCTTCCACTTCTGATTTGCCTCGCCGTTCTGCGGTGCGTATCGCTTCACCAGATCGACGCCAAGCTCGTTGCGAAGATAGTTCTGGAAGAGTGCGATGTAGATCGGTCCGGTCTTGGCGCCGAATGCATCATTGTCGGGAAACTCCGCCACCCGGTCGATCTCGGTCTGCACGTAGCGTCCGTCGAGGAGTCCCACCGACTTCCCTTCGTCGCGCAGAAGTTCCTTGGTGAAACGAAGCGCGTAGATTCGCAGATCGGCTCGGAGGATGTACTCCTTCGATATGCCCGTGTAGCGATGGACGCGCTCAGCGATCCGTTCCTTCTCTGCTTTCGGCAGCTCGTCGCCCTGAAAAAGTGCGACCAGATACTCCGTCCCGGCGAACTTCTCCACTTCGCGCAGGAGCGTGTCGAGGTCCTTCCACTGGTCGGGAAGCTTGTGGTGGTAGTACGCCGTCGCGGCCAACGCCGGAAGAGAGGTTGCGTACGTCAGGTCGTTGCCATTGACGACGAAGGGCAGCGTCCCCATGTTCAGCGCCGGTGAGAGCAGGATGACGCCATTGAGACCGATGCCGAGGTTGCCCTGGAGACGCGGAACGAGAAGGGCGGAGCGGATGCCACCGTAGCTCTCGCCGAGAAGGTACTTCGGGGAGTTCCAGCGATTGTGTTGGGTGATGAAGCTGCGGATGAACTCCGCGACGGAGTCGGCGTCTTCGTCGTATCCCCAGAAATCCTCGCCCTTCTTGTCGCCCATCGCGTGGCTGTAGCCGGTGCCAATGGGATCGATGAAGACGAGATCGGTGGCGCGGAAGATCGTGTCGTCGTTGTCGCGCAGCTTGTACGGGGGACTGCCAGGATCGGCGGCGTCGCTGGGGATATCGATGATCTTCGGGCCGACCAATCCGAAGTGAAGCCAGATCGAAGCCGACCCCGGTCCGCCGTTGTAGATGAACGTGAGCGGCCGCTCTTCCTGCTTCGCTACGCCATCCTTCGTGTAGGCGATCGTGAAGAAGCTGGCGGTGTTCTTCCCCTCTGCATCCTTGAGGAAGATCTCCTCGGCAGTCGTGGTGTAGGCGACGTCCGCGCCGCCGAGCTTCATCCGATGCTGCCGGACGAACTTTGCCGGCTCGGGAGGCTTCTCGCCTGCTTTGTCGCCGGCCTTGTCTGCAGCCTTGTCCGCCGGTTTGTCCGCCGGCTTGGGGTCGTCCGCGCGAAGCGGAGCAATGAGAACGAACAGTGCAACCAGAGACGCCATCAAAGGCGCTGTCAATTTACGCATCATGGGAGAGGTACCTCGCTTCTGCCAGAGTTGGACGACGGATCGACTATACGCGTTAGTCGGGCTGGGGTTTTATCTCGCTCCGGCGCCGATCGTTAACTTTTCGCGGCAAACTCAGGAACGGACATGGCGCTGCGTGCACCTTTCGCTAGAACCACCGCCGGGCGGGGACGCCCGGCGGCCGCAGGCGAGACGCCTGCACTCCTCTATCATTCCCCCGTGACTACGCCGGAGCCCCACCGCGGCCGGATTCCGGAGCTTGACGGCATCCGCGGGCTGGCCATCCTGCTGGTGTTGGTGTGGCACTACCTCGTCTGCGAAGTCGGCGCGCCCCCTCCGCTCTTCCGATTCCTGAATCAAACCTGGAGCGGCGTCAACCTCTTCTTCGTCCTCTCCGGGTTCCTCATCGGCGGGATCCTGCTCGATCACCGCGAAGCGCCGAATTACTACCGCGTGTTCTACATCCGGCGGGTCTGCCGCATCCTGCCGATCTATGTTGTGTGGCTTCTGCTGTTCTACATCCTTCGCGGACCGGTGTCGCGGCTCCCGCTCGGGACGGCATCCGGCTGGCTCTTCGCCGATCCGCTGCCGTTCTGGTCGTACGCGACGTTCACGCAGAACTTTCTGCAAGGGAAATACGGCGTGTGGGGGCCGAATTGGCTGGCCGTGACCTGGTCGCTGGCGGTGGAGGAGCAGTTCTACCTCCTTCTGCCGGTGATCGTCCGGTTGATGCCTCCGAGGAGGCTGCCATACCTTCTTGCGCCATTCATCCTGCTGGCGCCACTCCTCCGATTTCTCTTTTTCGACCCGTCGATGGCCGTCGATCCCTCGTACGTCCTTCTGATCTGCAAGGCCGACGCGTTACTCCTCGGCGTCTTCTGCGCCTGGCTGGCGCGGCGCGATGGCGCTGCGGAAAAGATCCGCGCGAAGGCGCCGCTCCTGCGCATCCTGCTGCTGTCGTGTGGTGGGTTCGTCTGCTTGGCCGCGTATGTTCCGGAGACCGCCACGATTCGAGCGCTGAACGATTCGCTGCTCGCGATCGGGTATGCCTCGCTCATCCTGCTGGCGCTTTACACGCCGCGGTCGCCGTTCGCGTGGATGGCGCGCGTACGCTGGCTGCGCGCGCTGGGACTCATCGCGTACGGAACGTATCTCATTCATCAGAGCGTCAACGGTCTTGCCTTTGGCGCGGTTCGAGGACATTGGCCCTACATCACCAAGGCCAGCGATCTCTTCGTAATCCTCGGCGCACTTGCAGTCACGATCGTGGCCGCGATGGCTTCCTGGCGCTGGTTCGAGAAGCCGATCGTCGAGTTCGGGCGCAGGTGGCGATATGCGGATCGAGCGTCTTCAGAGTGACGGTTGGAGTTACCGATCCGCAGATGACGCAGATGAACACAGATGAAGATCTGCGTACTATCTGCGTCATCTGCGGATCATGCCTTTCAAATGCGCATCGCCCTTTTCGATATCGACGGCACGCTGACGGAGAGCAACGAGATCGATTCGATCTGCTTTGCGGATGCGTTCCGCGATGTCTTCGGCGTTGCGATCGACACCGATTGGGATTCCTATCAGCACACAACCGATCGCGGCATCGTGGTGGAGGCGCTGCGGCGGGCGCGCGGGCGTGAGGCGGATGCGCAGGAGATCGCGCTGCACAGAACGCGTTTCGTGCAATTGCTCGGGGAGCGGATGACCGAGTTGAACGAGATCCCCGGGGCTGCGGCTTTCCTGGATCAAGTGCAGGCCCGCGATTGGCGAGTCGTGCTCTGTACCGGCGCGTGGAGCGAATCGGCGCGGCTCAAGCTGTTGCGCGCGGAGTTGCCTACCGGCCTGCCGCTGGCGTCGTGTGATGACGACATCGCTCGCGAAGAAATCCTCCGCCGCGGCTTCGCATTGGCGGGCGGCGGCGATGGCGACGTCATCGTCTCCTTCGGCGACGCACCGTGGGACGTGCGCGCTGCGGCGAATCTCCGGCTTCCATTCATCGGCATCGCAGCAGGCGCACGCGCGGAGAGCCTGCGCCGGAGCGGAGCAGCCGAGGTGTTCGCGAACTTCGAGGACACCGCGGCGGTCTTTGCTGGGATCGATCGGCGCGTCCGTTGTACCGCGTGAATAGCGATCGCCTCCTACTTCCTCGTCACCTCCACGCCCCCCGCGTACTTGGATGGATCGAGCAACTCCTTCGCCTCTTTCTTGTTCTTGAGATACGAGTCCCAGAACATCAAAGAGATCGAGCGGATCGAGGCGAAGGTACCGCGGTCGGTGATGACGGAGCCGCGATTTGATTGCTGCGTTGCTGGGTACATCTGCTGGCCGGTGCGCGGATCGATCACCGGCGGCTGGCTTTGATTCGTATCGAACTGTTCGCCGAGACCGGATGCCACACCGGTGAAGGTCATGTGGTTCGCGCCGCGGATGAGGACGAAGTACTTGTCGCCGGCGGGCGAGTGATCGAAGCCGAGGCGGTGCCAGTCAGGTCCTTCCGTCTGGTCGGCGCCGTAGTCGCGCGTGCCTGTCATGAACATTGCTGGGATGCGGACATCCTTCCAGGAATCCGCAGTCAGTCCGCGGTTTGCGGCGATGCCCTGCGGTGACATGGCCACGATCGCCTTCACGCGCGGGTCGTCGAGCGCCAGCGGAGGATTGCCGAATGTCTTCGTCCCCCCGATGAGCATCGCCGTGAACGCGCCGTACGAATGGCCGCCGACTCCGATGCGAGCGTGATCCATTCTGCCTGCAAGCTCGGGATAGTTCTTTTCCAGATCGTTGAGCGCGTCGAGGATGACGGTGACGTCGAGCACACGGTCGCGCCACTGCGGCTCGCGCTCTTTGTCCCAGATCATTTCCGCCAGATTCGCCGGCGGTTTCGCTTTGGCCTCGGCTTCGGCGCGCGCACGATCACGCCGTTGCTGATTCCGCGTCGGCCGATCCTCGCGCCTCATCGCCAGAAGGTCGCGCATCGTGTCGCCCAATGCGCCGGCGTCGGCGTGCATCGGCCGGATGCAGACGTAGCCGTAGCTCGTCCAGTAGGAGATCAATCCTTCATAGCCGTGACTCGATCCGCCATATCCCGGAGAGAAGATGATGACCGGAAACGGCCCCACGCCGCGCGTCGGATACTCGATCGAAACCTCGACATCCTTGTTGCGCAGGCCGTCGTGCAGCATCGCCGAGGGAATGACACCGACGGGCGACGTGCCCATGTCGTTGCCGTACGACGGCTGGAACGACGGCGGTTGCGCCGCGGGCGGCGTTTTCTGCTGCTGGGGAGATGCACATCCCACCGCGGCAATCATGGCCAGGGACAGAACGAGTCGCTTCATCGAGCCTCCGTGCGCAAATGAACCTACATCAACCTTGATGAATGCAAAATCAATGGGCGGCATTCTCACAGGAGCGTGACAGGGTGGGTGGGGCAGCGTTGACCGGCGGCGAGGACGCCGCCGAGCCAGCCGGCGGGACGCCAGCGTTCCGGTCGCTTCGCTCCCCGCCACCCCACACACCGCCCCCGCCCCCTCACCCTGCTACGCTTTCCCCCGTGGCCGAGAAGATCCGACGTTACGTACTGAAACGACCGGCGAAGGCGCAGAAGCAGTATCGCGTTCGCTATGAAGACGAGCTGAATCAGGAACAGCTCGATGTCGTCATGGCCGGCGAGGGGCCGATGCTCGTCATCGCCGGCGCGGGTAGCGGGAAGACGCGCGCGCTCACCTATCGCGTTTCGCGCCTGATCGAAGACGGCGTCGATCCGTCTGACATCCTCCTGCTTACGTTCACGAACAAGTCGGCGCGGGAGATGCTCAGCCGCGTCGAGCAGCTTGTCACCATCGACACGCGGCGTATCTGGGGCGGAACGTTTCACTCGATCGGGAACCGTTTGCTCCGCCAGCACGCGACCGCGATCGGCTATCGATCGAGCTTCACGATTCTCGATGCCGAGGATGCGAAGGAGATGATGGAATCAGCGATTTCCTCTCTTGGGATCAAGACGCTGGAGAAGCGTTTTCCTAAGGGCGACGTCCTCATCGACATCTATTCGTACCTGATCAACACGCGCACGCCGCTGGAGCTGCACCTCGAGAACAACTACCCGCACTTCGGGGTCTACCGCGACGAGATGATCAACGTCTTCCGCCGTTACAAGGAGCGGAAGCGCGAAGCGAACGCGATGGATTTCGACGATTTGCTCGTGAACTGGAAGCTGCTGCTCGACGATCATCCGGAAGCGGGCGAAGCGCTGCGACGCCGCTATCGCTACATCCTCGTCGACGAATATCAGGACACGAACAAGCTGCAGGCGGAAGTCGTCGATGCGATGGCGTCGGTGCGCCGGAACGTGATGGTGGTCGGCGACGACGCGCAATCGATCTACTCATTTCGCGGTGCGTCGTTCGAAAACATCATCACCTTTCCGCTCCGATTCCCCGAAGCGAAGATCTACAAGCTGGAGACTAACTACCGGTCGACGCGCCAGATCCTCAGCCTCGCCAACGCCTCGATCGCGCAGAATCGCTTCCAGTTCAAGAAGCAATTGCACGCGGTCCGAGGCGACGGCCCCGACCCGGCGGTGGTCGGCGTCGACGACGTTTTCGAGCAGGCTTCCTTCGTCGCCCAACGCATCCTCGAGCTGCGCGACGAAGGCGAGCCGCTCTCGGACATCGCCGTCCTCTACCGCTCGCACTACCAGTCGCTCGAGCTGCAGATGGAGCTCTCGCGGCGCCTGATCCCATACGAGATCCGCAGCGGGGTCCGCTTTTTCGAGCAGGCGCACATCAAAGACGTGATCGCCTACCTGAAGATCGTCACGAATCCGCGCGACGAGCTGTCGTGGAAGCGTGTGATGAAGCTGTATCCGAAGGTGGGCGAGAAGACGGCGGCGGAGGTGTGGGAACGGATCGGGAAGGATGCGAATCCGCTGGAGACGTTTCTGCGGGGGCTGAAAGATGTTTCCGGCCGCGGCGTCGCCGCCAGCCTCAAGAGCCTAGCCACCCTCCTCGGCGTCATCGGCAGTGAGTCGATGCAACACAATCCCTCGGAGTCGATCCGGCTCATCGTCGAGCGCGGTTACGCCGACTACGCCCGCGCGAAGTTCGCCAACTCGCAGGCGCGGCTCGATGATCTCGAACAGCTCTCGCAATTCGCGCTCCGCTACGACGACACGAACCTCTTTCTCGATGAAGTAGCGTTGTCGAATCCGATCGCGGGCGAGGACGTCGCTGTCGTCGGCCCCGAGGATGAGAAGGTCGTCCTTTCATCGGTGCATCAAGCCAAGGGATTGGAGTGGCGCATCGTCTTCGTGATCTGGCTCGCCGACGGCCGCTTTCCCTCGCAACGCGCGCTACGCGTGCCCGGCGGCATCGTGCGCGTGCAGCCGAAGGAGTTGCACGAAGCCTTCGAGCTGACGGACGCGCTGATGAAGAAGGACGACCTCGCGATCGAAGAGCTGCCGCCGGAACTTCGAGACGCCGATGCCACGCCTGCGTCCAGTTCGCCCGAAGTCGAGATCGTGATTCCGGGCGAAGAGGAAGAACGCCGCCTCTTCTACGTCGCCGTCACCCGCGCCAAACAGGAGCTCTACCTCACCTTCCCCGTCATGGCCCGCGACCGCGGCGGCCTCGACATCCTGATGGAGCCCTCCCGCTTCATCCGCGAGCTGCCAGGCGATTCGTATGAGAAGTGGGTGATTGGGAATGAGTGAAACGTAGCGCAGGCATTCCTGCCTGCTCCCGTCGGGCATTCCTGCCCGACGGTAATTCGAAGCGGCCACTTCTCAGGACCATCACAATTCCGGCATCGTCGGACGCCCGATTGGCTCCTGGCCAAGCATTGCCAAGTCCAAACCACCGCCGGGCAGGGACGCCCGGCGGTAGCAGGCAAGAAAGCCTGCTCTACGATCGCCATCACGCCAAACAGGAGCTCTACCTCACCTTCCCCGTCATGGCCCGCGACCGCGGCGGCCTCGACATCCTGATGGAGCCGTCCCGCTTCATCCGCGAGCTGCCGGGGGATTCGTACGAGAAAGTGGGTGATTGGTGCGGAGTAGGAACGCGTTTCTTGCACACTCGACGACTCTCACCTAACACCGAGTGCCGTTCCACCCCGCCGTGATGACTTACCGCTCGCGCCCGATGATTGCCCGCGCCGGCTGAGCGCCGCACACGTGCGGATGGACGCCGCACACGCGCGGATGGACGCCGCACACGTGCGGATGGACGCCGCGCACGCGCGGACGAACGCCGCACACGCGCGGACGAACGCCGCACACGTGCGGATGGACGCCGCGCACGCGCGGATGAACGCCGCGCACGCGCGGATGAACGCCGCACACGTGCGGATGGACGCCGCACACGTGCGGATGGACGCCGCGCACGCGCGGATGGACGCCGCGCACGTGCGGATGGACGCCGCGCACGCGCGGATGGACGCCGCGCACGCGCGGATGGACGCCGCGCACGCGCGGATGGACGCCGCGCACGCGCGGATGAACGCCGCACACGCGCGGGATGGACGCCGCACACGCGCGGATGAACGCCGCACACGCGCGGATGGACTCCGCGCACGCGCGGACGGACGCCGTACCGCTCCGGCCGGACGCCGTACACAGCCGGCCCGAATGCGCAGGAGGTCGTCCCACCTTTGCGCGGACCGGACGATCCACTGCGGAAGACCACCCCGCTCTTCTGCCACTCCTATCGCGACTCTTTCCAATCGAGCGCCTTCTCCCCACGCTTTTTGTGGGGGAGAAGGTGGCCGAAGGCCGGATGAGGGGGCCCCAACGATCACGACACCAGCGCATCTACCGCGTTTTCATACAGTTCGGACGAGGCATGATCAAACTCCCCGCGTATTTGCCCCCCTCATCCGGCTTCGCCACCTTCTCCCCCCGCAAAAAGCGCGGGGGGAGAAGGCGCTCGGGCGTCAGGCACTCCAAAGAAGGAGGAGAAGGTGTAGCAAGGAAGTGGGCCAAGCGTCGGAGAAATGAGGATTAACGACCCATCGCCGCAACCGGAGGCACGCGCCGGCACGCAACGATCGGGTGCGCCACCGAACGCCGCGACAGATCCTGAAAGCATTGCCGGTCGCGAATCGGACCAGGGGAGGCGGGAGCTTGGCCCGCGACCGCAGCGGCCTCGATGCAGGGGCGCGCTGAGCTAGCCCGCTCGAGACATCGCAGCGCGAGCTGGCGCGCCGGCCAGCAGGCCTTGCGACGACAAATGTTCGTCGACGTCGGGCCAGTTGATGACGAACCCACCGCCGATTATCCGCAGGTTCAACCTCTGCGCATCCGTGGCGTGTAGCAGTCGCGGAAACCACGCCAGGGGCGCGATGATCGTACGACCGTCCAGAAGGTCGACTTCAAGGGAGTCGTCAGACATGCGAACACCCGAAATGCGTTCTCCCGCTTTAGGTTCCGAAGTGCTCATTCCATTTCCTCATGCACAGCTCCACGTTGTCTTCCACCAAGCGCTCGATCTTGCGCAACTCGTGCCTCGAGAAGCCAAGGTTGTAAGCGACGCTGACTGGCTTCAGCCACAACTTGGCCGCCATTTTCTCACGATCAACGTGAACATGCGGTGGTTCGCCCTGATCGTGGCTGGTGAAGTACACCTCGTAAGGGCCATCGATCCGGATGCTCGGCACGAAGAGGAGTTTAGCCGAAGGGCGACATGAGGCCGTCACCCGCGCCAAGCAGGAACCTCACATTCCCCGTAATGGCCCGCGACCGCGGCGGCCTCGACATCCTGATGGAACCGTCACGCTTCATCCGCGAGCTGCCGGGGGATTCGTACGAGAAAGTGGTGATTGGGAGCGAGTGAGTGGGAACAAAGCAACTTGCAGCGCTAGGTCAGCTGCAGATCGGGACTTGCCCGCGGCCGCCTTACTGATGATGATGCAGTTGTCACCTTGTGGCGCAGAACGCGCGTGGAAGAACTGCACGCGAGGCCCGCCACTGGCCGACTTTCCAGCCGCCAACCAAACGACCGAGTGCAACTGCGGTCACAAGACACGGAAGAGTCGCAGGAACTTCAACCCACGCGCCGTAGGCTGCTTTCTCGCCAGGAGGCGCGCACATCGTGCAAATAGAGAGAACCAAGCTGTCCCCGTTCCAGCGACACCGTGACTGCGACCATGTCACTCGTCTCGCTAACTGGGCTTCGAACAAGTTCGACGCCAATCGACGTATTGACAACGAGATAACCGTTGATCACTTTGTATGCGAAGAAGATGAATGCGGATAGGAACGCAATCGTCTGGGCAGCATCTTTGATCGCGCCCAGGTGACTCCAAACCCAAATGAGCATCGTGATGCCTCCTCAGCATAGGAGTGTCGTCAGGCTGGCTGTTCCCTACCGTGTGATTGATCCTCCACCCGGCGAGCCAGCTACTTCACCTTCACCAACTCCACATCGAACACCAGCATCCCTTTCGGCTTGTCCGCCCTTCCCTTGTACGCGAGGCGCTCGGGGATCCAGAAGCGGACTTGTTCGCCTTCGGTCATCAGTTCCAGGCCTTCGGTCCAGCCGGGGATTACTTCGTCGAGGCGGAACTCGGCGGGCTCGCCGCGGATGATGGAGCTGTCGAACATCTGGCCGTCGGTGGTCCAGCCGCTGTAGTGGACGGTGACGGTGTCGCGGCGGGCGGGATGTCGCGTTCCGGTTCCGGGACGCAGGATTTTGTAGAGGAGGCCGGACGAGGTTTTCGTAGCATCGGCGGGTGGCGCGGCGACATCGGCGGGGGTCACCGGTGGATGGACGACGTCGATGAGCTGGCCTTCGACGACGAATGTCTCCCCTTCCGCGATCCTGCCGCCGCCGAGGGATGACGGGATCCAGGCGCGGCGCTGCTCGCCGGGCGTCATCAGCTCGAACATCTCGCGCATTCCGGGCAGCAGCTTCGCCATTTCGATGAAGGAGTAGCTGACGCGGGTGTAGTCGACGACCGAACCGTCCGAGGCCTTCCAGACGGCGTAGCGAAGGTGGATGAAATCGGCGGCGGTGGGATGCTCTCCCGCAGTGCCGGGAACGAGCTGCTTGCTGAGCAATCCATCCGCGGATTTCTGTGCGTCAGCGGGCGGCATCTTGAGGTCGGCGGGCGGAGCGGGCTTGGCGAGCGTGGCAGCGACGGCGGCGGCAAGGACGATGGTAAGCATTAGACTCCGCACAACATGCGCCTTCTTCTGATCTCTTCCTCCAACGTTCACGGCTACGGCTACCTCGATCAGCCCGAGCCCGAGATCCGCGCCTTCCTCGGCACCGCTCAGCGCGTGGCTTTCGTGCCGTTCGCGGCGCACGATCACGATGCGTACACGACGAAGATGCGCGAGCGGCTGGCGCGGATGTCTCTCGAAGTGATCAGCATCGAGGAGCTCGACCGCGCTGACGCGGTCTTCGTCGGCGGCGGGAACACGTTCCGGCTGCTGAAGACGTTGTATGAACGGCAGCTTCTTGACGTCGTCCGCGAACGCGTCCGGGGCGGGCTCCCCTATATCGGGTCGAGCGCCGGGACGGTCATCACCGCGCCGACGATCCGGACGACCAACGACATGCCGATCGTCTATCCGCCGTCGTTTGATTCGTTGGGACTCGTCGGGTTCCAGATCAATCCACACTATCTCGATGCCGATCCTCTTTCGACGCACAAGGGGGAGACGCGCGAGGATCGGATTCGCGAGTTTCATGAGGAGAACTTGGCGCCGGTGGTGGGGTTGAGGGAGGGGTCGTGCCTGCGCATCGAAGATGGCGTGACTGCGCTTCTTGGCGAGAAGAAGGCGCGGGTTTTTCGGCGGGGGCGGGAGGCGGTGGAGGTATCGCCGGGTGACATTGATCGGTATCTTGCTGAAGACTAGAGAGTCGCCGCCGGGCCGGCGGCGGTACGGCCGGCGGGCCGCCGGCGCTACGGCTTTTACGGGCTGCGGTAGAGTGATCGCGTGCTGCCGATCGCTGAGCTCGATGAGGCTCCCGTCGCTGAGAGCAATGAGAAGACCGAGGAGCCGCCGCTGTTCAAGGTGCTGCTCCATAACGACGACTACACGACCATGGAGTTCGTGGTCTGGGTCCTCGAATCGGTCTTCAACATGACGGAAGAACAGGCCATTCAGGTCATGCTCAACGTCCACATCACCGGCGTCGGCGTGGCCGGAATCTACACATTCGAGGTGGCGGAGATGAAGGTCGAGAAGACGACGGCGCTGGCGCGGGAGCAGGAGTATCCGCTGCTGGCGACGCTGGAGCGGGCCTGACGAAATCCTCCGACACTCTTTTTCGTTCCGTACCCAGATCCATGATCGCCCGACAGCTCCAGAAGTCCTTCGAATTCGCCCTCAATGAGGCGATGAAACGGCGCCACGAATACGTCACGCTCGAACATCTCCTCTACGCCCTGCTGCACGACCGCGACGTGATCGACATCATCCGCGCCTGCGGCGGCGACATCCCTCTGCTCCAGAAACAGCTCGACGATTTCATGAACCGCACGCTCGAGCAGCTCGCTGAGGATTCTGAGGTTCAGCCAGTGCTGACGGCAATGCTTCAGCGGGTAGTTCAGTACGCTCAGCTTCATGCGCAGTCGTCGGGGCAGAAGGAAGTCGACACCGGGCAGATGCTGGCGGCGATCTATCAGGCCGAGCGCTCCCAGGCGGTCTATCTCCTCCGAAGCCAGGGCGTGAACAAGATCGACGTCCTGCAGTACCTCTCGCACGGCATCGGCAAAGACACTCCTGCACCGAACCCGGCGTTTGTCGGCGATGAACAGCCGGCGCCGGAGCAGAGCGGCGATCCGCTCAAACTCTTCGCGGTAAACCTCAACGAGAAAGCCGTGAAAGGCGAGATCGATCCTCTCATCGGCCGCGGTCCCGAGCTCGAGCGTACCGTTCAAATCCTCGGGCGGCGCCGCAAGAACAATCCCCTCTTCGTCGGGGAGCCCGGCGTCGGTAAGACTGCGATCGCCGAGGGGCTGGCGCTCAAGATCACGAAAAATGAGGTGCCGGCGGTGCTCAAAGATGCCGTCATCTGGTCGCTCGACATGGGCGCCGTGCTGGCAGGCACGAAGTATCGCGGCGAGTTCGAGCAGCGGCTGAAAGCGGTCGTGAATGCGTTGCTGGCCAAGCCGGAGGCGATTCTCTTCATCGACGAGATCCACACGATCGTCGGCGCGGGCGCGGTGAGCGGCGGCACGATGGACGCCTCGAATATCCTCAAGCCCGCCATCGCCTCCGGGAGGCTACGCTGCATCGGCTCGACGACCTACGCCGAGTACAAGTCATCGTTCGAGCGCGACCGCGCGCTGGCCCGCCGTTTCCAGAAGATCGAAGTCGGTGAGCCGACGGTCGAGGAGACGATCGACATCCTCAAGGGACTCAAGACGTACTACGAGAAACATCACAACGTTGCCTTCACCGACGACGCGCTGAAGCTCGCCGCCGAGCTTTCCGCGAAGTACATGCACGACCGTCATCTGCCCGACAAAGCGATCGACGTGCTCGACGAGGCGGGATCGCGGGCAAGGATTCGCCAAGCAGGCGCGGCCGGCGCGGCATCGCAGCCGGCGTCCGATGCGGCAGCGCCGGCCCCGGCTACCCCTCCGACAAGCATCGGCATCGACGACATCGAATACGTCGTCGCGCGCATGGCCAAGATTCCGCCGCGAACCGTGGCGGTGTCGGAGAAGGAGCGTCTGCAGAGTCTCGACGCTGATCTGAAACGCGCCATCTACGGGCAGGACCACGCCGTCGCCCAGGTCGTCAACGCCATCAAGATCTCGCGCTCGGGACTTGGGCAGCCGGAAAAGCCGGTTGGATCGTTCCTCTTCTCCGGACCGACCGGCGTCGGCAAGACCGAGCTGGCGCGGCAGCTTGCGACGTCGCTCGGCGTCGAGTTCATTCGCTTCGATATGTCGGAGTACATGGAACCGCACACCGTCTCGCGGCTCATCGGCGCGCCGCCGGGGTATGTCGGTTTCGATCAGGGCGGCCTGCTCACCGACGCCATCATCCGCACGCCGTACGCGGTGCTGGTGCTCGACGAGATCGAGAAAGCGCATCCCAATCTCTTTTCGATCCTGCTGCAAGTGATGGATCACGCCACGCTGACGGACAACAACGGCAAGAAGGCCGATTTCCGCAATGTCGTGCTGATCATGACCACGAATGCGGGAGCGCGCGAGATGAGCGATTCGTCGATGGGCTTCGGCAACACGAGCGGTGAAAAAGGCAAAGGCCGCGGCGCGATCGAGCGGACGTTCACGCCCGAGTTCCGCAATCGCCTCGACGCCTGGATCGCCTTCGAGGCGCTCTCCTTCGAGACCACGGAGCGTGTCGTCGACAAGTTCATCGAAGAGCTGCGCGTGCAACTGCGCGCGAAGAACGTGACGCTCGAACTGGCGGAGCCGGGACGCGCATGGCTGGCGAAGAACGGCTACGACCGCGCGTTCGGCGCACGTCCGATGGCGCGGCTGATCCACTCGAAGATCAAGGAACCGCTCGTCGACGCGATCCTCTTCGGGAAGCTGCAGGATGGCGGGAACGTCGTCGTCGGCGCGAGCGGCGATACGTTAACGCTCGAATATTGATCAAAAACAATCACCACAGAGAACTAGAGTGCACAGAGAAATTTCTGTGTCCTAGTGTCTCTGTGGTTGATTGTTTTTGAGATTAATGCCCCGCCGCCCTTCTCCGGTTCAATAATGTGTAGAACGCTTCTTTCGGAACGACGGCCGGCGGCATTCCGGGAGCGGTCCACAGGAGTTGCGTCACCCCGGTTGGCACGGTATCGACGGTCTCCAGGGTGAATGTGTAGTGATGACCAGCCTCAAGGAAGATCGGATTCGTCATCCCCGGATCGTCCCCTTCGATCACCGTCTTGCCGTCGATGCTCAGGATCGCCGTCCCCGTCGTGTGCATGTCGAAGGTGTAGAGCGCGGAGATGGTGGCGACGATCTCGCCTGTCCAGACCACAGTGAAGGACTCTGCCGGGACCGGCGGCGCTTCATCGACCCAGTCGAAATCGATGTTGTTGTCGACTCGCGTCACCTGCATTCCGGTCGAATCGCTGTAGGTCGCCACTAGTCCCACGCCCGGCGCGTTGGGGAATTGAACTCGCGTGTAGTTGTCGACGACCTGGTTCGATGCGCCGGTGACCGACAGCTTCACTTCGAAGGGGCCATTGGATGGGAACACGTGAACGGGGTTGGCTTCCGTGCTGCTCGATCCGTCGCCGAACGTCCACGTGAGATTCGTCGCGCCGGGAACGGTGACCATCGATGAGAACCTGACACTGCGCGCCGCCGCGTCCGTCACCTCTGCCCCAATCGTGACGGTTCCGGTATAGCTGATCCGGTAGATGTTCGCACTGTGTCCGATCGGGCTTCCCTGCTCGGGAAAGAGGTCGCTGAAGTAGAGACCGTCAGGACCGGCAGTGAGCGCCGCGACCGTCGCGTAGCCGGTGCCGTTGTATTCGACGAAGGGGCTGGTCGAGACGACGTTGCCGCCAGCGTCGAAGGCGAATTCGCGAATGCGCTTGCCATCGGGCGTCTGTCCCGCAACCCACGTCGGCCCCGATTCGCTTACGAAGGCGTGGTCCTGTTTTTCGGCCGGAAACGCGCTACCGTCGAACGTCTCCTTCTGAACGAAGGTGATGTTCACGGGCGCCACGGAGGGCGACCAGTTATATGCCGCGTGGGCGAGCATGCTTTCGTCGGTGCCATCCCATTGGTAGTCGAGTCCCGCGGACACCTTGGCCAGCCTGTCCGTGCTTGGACCATTCTCGACTTCGTAGAGCGAGGCGTCCGCGGCCCGCCACGCACCGCCGAAGGGGTTCCGAAAGCCGAGGGCGAATACGTAGTTGGCAGCACGGAGGCCGTCCGATGGGTCGTAGAAAGGATTGTCCACAGGAGCCGTTCCGTCCGGATTGATCCTCAGAATCTTGCCTCGGAACGAAGAGACCGACCGGGCCACCTCGGTTGCGAATCCATCTCCCACATGAACGTAGAGCTTTCCGTCGGGACCGATGGTGAGACTGGAGATCTGATGCGACGCGCCAATCGGATCGCCCAACATGTCGAGGACGGTGGTGATGCCCGAGGAGGTGCGGCCGCCGTCCGCGCTGAGAATGCGGACGACTTTGCAGAAGTGATCGCCGATCGCCGATGCATAGACGAGCGCAACGAAGAGATCGTGCGTCGCCGGGTCAACGGCCGTTCCGACGACACCATGTTCGCCGGAGCCGGGAAAAACGCCGGTTGGATCGAAGTTCAACAGGCCGGTGGCGTAGTCGCGCAGGGTACCGTCGCGCAGGACCGCGCGAATGCTTCCGTAGAGCTCGGTGATGTAGTAAATCGGCGCATCCGCATCCGGAAGCGGGTTGGGAACGAATGCGATATTGACCGGCAGTTGCAACCCCGTCACGACTCGCTCGATGCGATATCCGGGCTCCAGCACACTCCACGGCGTATCGGCGCTTCGCGCAAGGCTGGCAAAGGGCGGCTTGTCATCGTCAGCGTTGAAGGAGCTTCCGTCGCGCGAGATCCAGAATCCTGCCGATGCGGACGGTGGCAGTTCGACCGCAGGAAGATAGATGGTTCGCCGCACGCCGCCTTCGTCCGCGAAGTCGATGTTGGACTCAGTCAATGAGAGAGGTAGAGAGCCGCTACTGACGACGGCTTTGACGACGAAGTGATTTTCGGAGGAGGTGGGGATAACGATGCTCACCCCGGCGCTCGTGAAGTTCAGGAGCGGAGTCCCTTCCGCGGAAACCAGACTGACTGACGCTCCTCCCGAGAGAACGATGTCACTGCCATTCGTGTCATGCAGACGCGGTTGTGGCGATTGCAGGACGCCGACGATCTCGAGCGGCTGTACGGATGACCCCTCCGAGGTCATGAAAGCCTGCGTTGTCCAGTCACTCCATTCCGTTTCAGGATCGCCGCTGCTGTCGCGGAAACGGACGGCGACGATGTACTTGGTGTTGCCGAGGAGCCGCGCGCCCGACGCGGCGAAGTTGCCGTCGCCGAGGTGGATGTGCACGGAAAGGACGCCGGTGGCGCAATAGGCGGACCAGACGACCGTCGTGAGATCCGCGGCGCGGATTTCCCAGTCGCTGCAGACGTGGGTATCTCCCGGATCATCGTCGACGAAAGGATCGGTGGCCATGTGCACGTCGCCGGGATCGGTCGGAATCGTCGCCGAAGGCTCGATGAGAACCGGGGCGTGAGGCGGTGTGTTTGCGAGCGCCTCACAACCTACTGCCATCACTGCCAGAACCACCCACGCCCGAAGAGCTCTGCAGCTCGTCCGCATTACCGTCTACTCCTGCTCGCGAGAATCAGTCCGCGATGCGTCAGGGAATCAGACGGGCCAGCAAGCGAATCGTGTGCCCGAATAATGGAATACGTACGTTTTCGGAAACAGATCGGTGTATCCGCGCCCGGAACGTCCACCCGATAATGGAGGGAGTGTCTCGCTTTCCCGATCCTCGCTACGCCCGCGGCGACATCGTGGCCATGGGCGACGATCTGCGCGTGGAGACGTTGCGCGACGCCTATCGTCACGGCATCTTTCCGTGGCCGCACGAGGAACTGCCGCTGCCGTGGTTCTCACCGCGCCGCCGGACGGTGATTCTCTTCGATGAGCTGCATGTCGGACGGTCGCTGCGGAAAATACAACGGCGCGGCGAATATCGATGCACGATCGACCAGGCGTTCAGCGACGTCATCGCGGCTTGCGCCGCGGTTCCTCGGAGTGACGATGCCGGCACGTGGATCGGTCCCGAGATCATCGCTGCCTACACGCGTCTTCATCATGCCGGCGATGCGCACAGCGTCGAAGTGTGGAACGGCTCGGATCTCGCCGGTGGTCTTTATGGCGTCGACTCCGGCGGCGTGTTCACGGGGGAGTCGATGTTTCACCGCGCACCGGACGCCTCGAAGATCGCGCTGCTCTTCCTGATCGAGCATCTTCGCGCCCGCGGCGCGACCTGGATCGATTGTCAGGTGATGACGCCGCACATGGAGGCGCTGGGGGCACGCGAGATCCGGCGGAACCTGTTCCTCGATATGCTGGCTCGCGAACAGGCCTCGGCGCGAACGCTGTTCTAGATCACGCGAAGACGCGAAGGCGCGAAGGCGCGAAGAGAAAGAGCCTTCGCGTCTTCGCGTCGCAGGTCTTCAATGCGCGTGTGCTGGCTCTCCCGGCGCGTGCGTGTGGCCGGCGTGACCGGATTCGACCTGCTTCGCCACCGTCGCGGCAAGAGTCCGGAAGGCTTGCGCCGCGGCAGACGAAGGATCGAGGACCACGATCGGAGCACCGGTGTCGCCGCCGACGACGACTTTCGGATCGATGGGGATCTCGCCGAGGAAGGGTACGCCGAGGAGCTCGGCGGTTTTGCGGCCGCCACCGTGACCGAAGATCTCTTCCCGCTCGCCGCAGTGGCGGCAGATGAAGTAGCTCATGTTCTCGATGATGCCGAGGACGGGGACGTTCACTTTGCGGAACATCGCCAGCCCTTTGCGTGCGTCGATCAGCGCCACATCCTGCGGCGTCGTCACCACGACGGCGCCCGATAGCGGCACTTTCTGCGTCAGCGTCAACTGCGCGTCGCCGGTGCCGGGAGGAAGGTCGATGATCAGAAAATCGAGCTCGCCCCATTTCACATCGGTCAGGAATTGATCGAGCGCTTTCATCACCATCGGCCCGCGCCAGATTACCGGCGTGTCGGGATCGGTGATGAGGCCGAGCGACATCGTCTTGATGCCGTGGTTCTCCATCGGAATGATCTTCTCGTCGGTCTCGTCGATCTGCGGGCGTCCGTCGATGCCGAGCATCATCTGTTGCGAGGGGCCGTAGATGTCGGCGTCGAGCATGCCGACGCTGTAGCCGAGCGCGTGCAGCGCCAGAGCGAGGTTCGTGGAGACCGTCGACTTGCCGACGCCGCCCTTTCCTGATGCGACGGCGATCTTGTACTTCACGCCGGGCAGCATCTCGGCCGGAGCGCCGCCCATCGGTGCTGCCTGTCGCGAGCCCACGTCCACGGTCATCCGCACGTTCTCGACGCCGGACAGCGCACGGACCGCCGCCTCTGCATCGCGTGTGATCTGTTCCTTGGCGTTTTGATTCTCGGTCTGGAAGCGGACCGTGAAGGCTACGTTACCCCCTTCGACGACGATGTCGTGGACGAATCCGAACGACACAATGTCGCGTGAGAGTCCGGGGAATTTGACGCCCTTAAGCGCCTCGAGTATCTGTTCCTTCGTCGGCATTCGTTTTCTCCTGAATGTAGCGTTCGTACGAGGCACGGATGATCGGTATGGCCTCTTCGTACGAGCTGACCACCGAGATGACGTTCATGTCCTGCGGACTGGCCAGCCCGCGCGTGATCATGACCTCGTTGATCCAGTCCATCAGACCGGTCCACATTGTACCGACGAGGATGAGCGGATGCTTTGTGACGTGCTTGACCTGCAGGAGCTGCCACACCATGAACAGCTCCAGCGCCGTGCCAATGCCACCCGGCAAAACGATGAAGGCGGAGGAGAGGCGGATGAAGTGGTGCAGGCGCGAGAAAAAGGTCCGATGCCGGAAGACTTTGTTGACGAAGGGATTCGCGGCCGACTCGAATGGAAGATGGATGGCCAGCCCGAACGAGCGCGAATGGCTCTCAACCTGCCCCTCCATCGCCCCGGAGTTGGCGGCCTCCATCAGTCCCGGCCCGCCGCCGGTGACGATGTCGACGCCCATCCGCGCAAGCTCGAAGCTGAGCTTCTTGGCCTGCTCGTAAATCGGATCACCGAGCCGGATGCGGGAGCTGCCGAAGACCGAAACGCGGTAGTGCTCGACGCGCTCAGGCTGGATCTGATCGAGATCGTTGATCGTGTCCCAGAGCTGGTAGATGGCCTTGTCGAGAATGTGCGAAGGATCGACCGGCGACCGTTTCTTCACCTGCTCTTTGCGCAGTTCTTCGAGCTGCGGCGTCGTGGTCTGTCCGTCGGTGGTCTTTTTTCGTGTGGTGGCCATGATCGTAGAGAGAAGCGGAATGTTGAATGGTAACTGTTGAAACCCGCAACCATTGCTCCCTCGATCCCTTTCAAGAACGCGCGCGCCTCACCGGTCACGGCATCTTCGGTTGATCGATGTGACGTTGAAAGTCGGTCATCGAGGTTCCTACTGAGCCTCGCTCTCGAGCGCGTTCATCACGTCCTCGACCCACGCCGGCTCTTCTTCGTTTCGATCCTGTCGCGCCTTGCGGATCATGCGCAGGTTATTGAGCGTCGTCTCGGGCTCCCATTTTGCCCTGATGATCGGCAGTGCGCGTGTGAGGTACTTCACCGCCTCGCCCTCGTTCTTTCCGAGAACGGCCAGCTCGAGCAGCGTCGCACAGTCCCAGTAGTCCGGGCTTCCCGCCGAGACGCGGCGCGACGCAGCGTAATGCACGATCGGCAGGATCTCGAGCCGCCGCGGGTCAGGCGGATCGCGCAACTCCATCAATGTCACTGCGTTGACGCCGGGATATGCGTCGCGCCAGTCGGCTTCGAATCCTTTGACGTATGCGTCGATGGCGAGGTCGAGCTGGCCCCGCGCGGTGAAGTTGTTCGTTGCTTTTTGCCACCGGTCTTTGTAGACGCGGCCCAGGATTCCGTAGGTCTCGCTGCTGCCGCCGCGTTCCCGGATCAAGGTCGTCAGCACATTCTCCGCTTCGCTGCTCTTCCCCGCGCGGTTCAACGCAAGGCCGAGTTGCTCGCGAATCATGACCGTGTGCCTCAAGGGTTCCGGCATGGCGGCGGCGAGATCGATCATGGACTGCCAGGCCTTGGCGTCGCGATAGGCAAGAAACAGCTTGACGAGGATCGCGGCCTCGACACCGTCGAGCGCGCCGAGACCTTGTTCGAACGTCTTCAGCTCATCGGCTGTTTTCGCGCTGCGCAGCTGCTCCTCCATCTGCTGCGCGAGCGCGACTTGATCCTGAAACTTGTTCGTCTTCAGGTGGTCGATCGCCGCGGGGAAGGGCTTGAGCAACTCGAAGATTGGACTGTCGTCATCGCGCTTCTCACGAATGTGCTTCAGTTGTTTCGTCAGCTCGGCGCGCGCTTTCGATGCATCCGCAGGGACGCCCGTATCCGAGAGATCGTACGGAACGGACCGCAGCGGCGCCGCATCGAACGGTAACCTGCCTCCGGCCGCGAACAGCAGAACCGTCGCTCCCGGCCGCACTGCATGCCGGACGCCCAGTTCGTAGAACACGTTGGCGTTCGCGCTGGTGAGGTCCCCGACCGCGAAGTCGCAGAGGATCAAGCGCTCGAACATCGGCTTGTGGATCATGCCGCGCGTCAGCTCCTCGTCGGCGCGGATTGGCATCATCCCGGCGTCGGAGATCGCAGGCTCGATGACCTGTTTGTACACCTCATCGAACTTAATGATCTTGCCTGCGGCATCGGTCTTGTCGCCGAAGGGCATGAGAACGAAACAGAGCGGTGCTGGCATGGTAGTTAGCATAGCAGCGCGAGGTTTCGGGAGTCTCACGCCGCCGTGGCGCGGCTCTTGACGAGCGCGCGCCAGCGACGCCGCGCCACGCTCATCATGCGCATCAACTGCCCAGTAGAAGGCAGAGCCGTCCGATTTCCTATCTCACGGCGACCTGCGACCAGATGCGCCGCTGCAGACGACTACCGACGCGCGATCCGCCAAAGGCGAACGCCGAGCGGACCAGGGCGTCGCCGAACGGGGGTCCGAGCGCATAGAAGCGGCTCATCCAATGGGACCAGCGAAGCGCCTTGGCGTTGCGCGACATCCGCTCGCGCTCGTAGGCCGCCAGCCGCGAGTCCAGCATCTCTCCCGATTCTCCCGCTGCCAGCGCCGGGCCCACGTGGGATGTCAGCGCGGCGGCATCTTCCAGCGCCATGGTCATCCCCTGACCGGCGGTGGGATTGGTGATGTGAACGGCATCGCCGATAAGGACCGCACCCCGCGCCGTGTAACGTTCGGCGTGGGCACGGGCAAGCGAATAGAGATGCGAGCCCTTGGGAAAGACGTTGCATCCGGCCAGCAATGGCGACCGGAGCCGCAGCCTCGAGGCCTTCTCTTCGGCCGAACCGTGGCGGAAGACCGCTTCTTCGTCCTTGCGCACCAGCGCCGCAATCGCCACGCGGTCATGTCCAGGCACGACGAGCATTCCTCCGGCCGGATGCAGTTCGACACGCATGGCGTCGCGATACTGCGCGGGCCGTTCGAAATCGATGACAAAGAAGCCGTGATTGTAGGGCGCGCGGGGAAACGAAATGCCGAGGTGCTCTCGAATCGTGGACGCTGAACCATCGGCACCGACCACGAGCCGCGCCCGAACCGGCTCGGGACTGCCCGAGCCATTGGCGATCATCGCGCCGCACACGCGGTTTCCTTCTTCAATCAGTCCGCTAACGCGGCGGTTGTAGCAAATCTCCACACGGGACGTGGCCAGAGCAGCTTCGGCCAGCACGCGTTCGATATCACGGTGAGGCAGAACCAGATAGGGATGCTTCGGAGTATCGAGGCTGGCTTGCATGATCATTCCTGCCCGATGATGGAAAACCTCCATCGACGAAATGGAACGCGCCCCTGCCGCGATGACTCGATCGAGAATCTTCCAGTCAGCGAAGTGGGCCGTGACCGCCGGCAGCAGACTGTCCCCTCGGTTCACGTTACCCGGGCCGGAGCGCCCTTCCGCCACCAGAATCCGCAACGACGGATACTTCTGCGCCAGAGCCAGCGCGAGACCTGCGCCGCCGACTCCGCCACCCGCCACGATCACATCCACATCGAAAGAGCCCGGCATCAGTTCATCTCTCCCTTCGGGGTCAGGATTCTCAATGCACCCGGTTGACAGCGTAACTCTGTAGGAGTGCTCCGTTGTGGCAACTCGCCATCCAGTGCGACGGGAAGCTGGTCCGGCAGTCCCTCGATGCGAAACCACGGGCTGCTGACGAAGAGAACTTCCGGCATCGAACCGTGCGTTCCCGCCAGCACCTTCGGAAACTGGCTGATCAAGCGGAGCCTGCCGGTTCGCCGCACGATGCAGAGGTCGAGAGCACCGTCGTCGATGCTCGCGGAGGGACTTACCTTGAAGCCGCCCCCGTAGCTTCGCGTATTGGTCACAGCAGCAAACATGATCTCTCCTTCGAAGGCGCCCCCCTCCCAGGTGATCCTTGCCGGGCGCGGGCGATAGACGGCCAGCGCTCGAAGAACGGAAACGATGTTCAGCGCTTTCGAGCGCGGAAAGGGCGACCTGTGGATATATCCCAGCGCAACCTCGTCGAGTCCGACCGTTGCCACGCAGCAGTAACGTCCATCGCCGGGCGTGGCGCTGGCAACGTCCACGTTACGAGCGGCACCATGAAGCAACACGTCGATGGCGCCGGGCATATCGGCCGGCACACCGACCTGCGCCGCAAAATCGTTTCCCGAGCCTGAAGGCAGGATCCCGATCGGGACACGGTTCACGCCGTTCAGTGCGCTGAGAGCGAGGGCCACGGTGCCGTCGCCGCCCGCAAGACCCAATGCATCGATGTCGTCTTCCTGGGAAGCCCGGACGACGTCGCGCAAATGTTCGGCGGACCGGCTCTCCACGATCTCCAGAGAAACCCCGTCGTAGCGGGATTCGAGCAAGCCCGATTGCTTCAAAGCCCGCGCGCCGCGGCCCGATCGTGCCGTCGGATTCACAATCACGCGAATTCGCCGCTGCGTGGGCATCAACGTCTCTCCTCAACTCAAACGAGAAGCCGCTTCAACTGGTGTTCCGGCGCGCTTGCAGTCTTCCCCTCGCTCGTTTCGCGGTCGATGCGCATGGCTTCCTCGGCCGATCGAGCGACGGGCACAGCATGATGTCTATTGGATAGGTATATGAATGGCAGTATATTACGGGGCACTCCGGCGAGCAATTCATCAGGCGAAAGGGCACGCATGACTCCGAGAACGGACGTCGTCATGAGGATCGAGCACCGATGAGCTCCGGCGGCGCGACGAGCTCCCGCTTCGCAGTCTTCGCGCCGTGCGTCTTCACCGTGATCCGGATTGCCAGCGGCTTCTTCGCCGTGGTCGCGACCTTCTATGCGTCGACAGCGCTTCGCGGCAACGTCGCCACGGGCATGGCCGGCTTCGACTACGCAGCGATTGCGATCGGCGTGGCTCTCATTTCTGACGGTCTCGATGGGAAAGTAGCCCGCTTCCTTGGCTCGGCATCCGATTTCGGCACGCAACTAGACTCGCTCGCCGACGTCGTGGCGTTCGGCATGGCCCCCGCCGTACTCGGATTCTATTGGGGAGTGCTCCCCTCCGTTCAGGGAATGAGCCCGCGTTTCGCGCAGATCGGAGGCGCGGCCGGACTCCTGGCATGCTGCACCTTCTTAGTGTGTACCGTGTTTCGATTGGCGCGCTTCAACGTCACCGCGCAACACGAGGAGGGATCGCGGGGGTTCACCGGCTTGCCCACGCCCGGAGCCGCGGCAGTCGTCGCGGCCGCCGTTTATTTTGCAGATCGTCCGTTGAACGGATGGAGAGAGGCGGCGATCTGGCTGGCGGTCATCCTGATTCTCGCTGCTCTGATGGTCAGCCGGATCGGCTACAACGCCTCCGGGTTGATCGCCGCCCGGCTGCAACGTCCTGCGTGGATGATCCCAGCTGGATTGCTCGCGATCTGGGCTCTCTGGACTCACGCCGGCGCGACGTTCCTGACCGCGGCGCTGCTGTTCGCGCTCTCAGGTCCGTTTGCCGGCGCCATTTCCTCACTTCGGCGCGGCGGCCACACTGCGGAGAATTGAACGATGACGGCCGGTGATGGAGGACGCGAGCATCTGAAACGCGCCGTTGTCGTCGTCTCGCTCGTCGGCGGGATTCTTCTGTTTCTCTGGTGGGCGCTCATCCCCCTGTTCAACTTCGCAGTGGCCGCGGCGGCGGTGCTGGCTACGCAAGAGCTCTATGCGATGTTCGGTGTGGCGCAGAGAGACCGCGTGATGCACGCGATCGGGTTGGCCGCAGCGGCCGGATTGGTGCTGCAGATGGCGCTCCTTCCCGCCGCGACTCTGGCCATCTCCATCCCGCTCTTCATCATGATCATCTTGTCTGTTCTGGCGTTCCGAACCAAGGGTCCGAGTGGGAAGGAATTGGAAACCGCACTGATCGTCATCTTCGGAGCCCTCTATATTCCGATCATGCTTGGGCAGGTCATCTACATTCGGGCCTCGGAGCACGGCCGCGAATGGGTCGCCATCGTGGTCGTGGCGATTTTCACCCGCGAGATCAGCGCGCACTTTGCGGGAAAGCTGTTTCGTCGTGGTAAGCCGTTGAACGTCAACATCAACGAGCACAAGAGTTACGTCGGTGCGGGCATCGGCGCTGCGCTAGCCTCCGCGGTAGCTCTGTTGGTATCTCGTTACCTGATCGTGGGCATCACGGCCATTCAAGCCCTCGTCTTCGGCGCTTGCCTCGGAATCGCCTGCCAGCTCGGCGATTTCTCGGAGTCCTACCTGAAGCGCGTGACCGGCTTCCGGCACTCCGGAAAGCTCCTCGGGCCGGAAGGTGGAGTCCTTGATTTCGTCGATGCCGCGTCATTCGCCATCGTCACCGCGCGTCTGCTCATGCTTGTCTGGGAATTTCAATCCGCCGGCGCGGCCGGCCGAGGAGCTTCATGAGAAACATCTCTCGCGACGGAACTATCTTCATTCTCTGCCACGGTGTCGTCTCGCTTCTGCACGAAGCCGCGCATCGAATGCTTCCGGTCACCCTGCCCCTCGTCAAATACCTGATCGCCTACGCTTTCCTGGGCGTTCTGCCACTGATCGCGCTGGTCCTGTTGTGGACGTCCTTTCGCCGCGCCGGCATCTGGCTTCTTCTCTTCTCGATGGCCGGCTCTCTTCTCTTCGCCGGATACCATCATTTCGTCATGCATGGCCCCGACCACATCTTCGGGGCTCCTCATGGAGCCTGGCTTCCCGTTTTCCAGGTGACGGCCGTGCTGTTGCTGGTCCTCGAGGCGTTCGGCTGCTGGCTCAGCTTCCGGTTCCTGGGCCGCATGAACGACTGACGCTCAGATGACGACGGAGCGTGCGCGCAGCACGCGCGTCGCGGGAGAAATAAGTGTGGCGAGCCGTCGCAGTTCGGCTATACTGACGTCCATCTTTTTCAACTAAATACGGAACTGCGTTGGTGCCTGGCGATGCTGAGGGTCAAAGACCATCGTACGCGGAGCAGGAATGGACACAAAGAACCGTTTTCACACGAATGAGACCTGGCTGTGGACGCGCGCCGAGTACATCGCGGTCATGCTCGTGCTGTCTCTCATGGTGATTCTCCACGCGCGCGACGTGATGTGGGGCCGATTCGTGTTCGCCTTCGTCATCATCGACGTCATTGGCTACGTGCCGGGAGCAATCGCCTATCACCGGCAGGGCGGCGGAAAGATCGCGCCCATCTACCATCACCTGTACAACGTGACGCACAGCTTCCTGACGGGGGGAGCGGCGGTCGCGCTTTGGGCCCTCGCAACCGGCGCTCCCGAATGGGCGATGCTGGCGATCCCAATCCACTACCTCGGCGACAGAGGCGTGTTCGGGAACGTCTATAAACCGACCTCTCTTTCCTTCGAGCCGGTGGCCCATGAGGTGGACCAGACAGCAACGGGCCAGATCCGGGAGGTGGGGTGAGGCCATGTCCATGGAGCAGGCGATTCCGTTCCCGTTCAAGCCACAGGAGATCATCGACCACACCTCCGGGTTTCTGGCTCTCTCTTCTCACAACCGGCGGTACATCGTCGACGGTCTCCCCGGATTCATCGCCTATCGCGAACAAGGGAAACATCTGATCTCGATGGGCGGGGTTCACGCGCCGGCGGAAGCCCGCGAACGGCTCCTGGACAGTTTTCTGGCGGAAACGGAGAGGCGGCGACGGCGCTTCCTGGCGGTCCAGGTGCCCGAGTCTCAAGTGCAGATATTCATCGCCCGAGGGATCACCGTCACGCAGATGGGATCCTCGTTCGGGCGGCGGCTCGGCAAACTGTCTTTTGCAGGGACGAAGCACGTGAAGCTTCGGAACAAGATCAAGCGCGCGCGCGAGGCCGGGATGCGCGTTTGTGAGGTTGGACGGGAGCTCCCATCCGACGACCGGACGTTTGCCCGCATTCGGGAAGTGAGCGCGTCGTGGCTGCGCGCCAAGAAGAAGAAAGAGCTCGATTTCATGATCGGTGAGATCGGGAGCCCCGAGGACACGGTGCGGCGTACGTTCGTCGTTCTCGATGCCGGGGATCGCATGCTCGGTTTCATCACCTACGTGCCGGTATGGGGCGAGTATCCCGGCTATCTCCACGACCTGACCAGGCGCTTGCCGGAAACGCCGCCCGGTGCGATGGAGCTGTGCAACTTCGTGGCGATGGAGCGCTTCGTCCAGGAAGGCGTCGCCCATCTTCATTTCGGGTTCACGCCGTTCATCGTCGATGAGACGCGGCGGCCGTTCGAGAAGCCATTCCTGGCCTGGGTGGTCAAGATGCTCGGGCGCTACGGCAAGATCATTTATCCGGCTCAGAGCCAGGTCAGCTACAAGATGAAATGGGGGCCGGACATCATCCAGAGAGAGTACATCGCCTGCCGCTCATTGTCGCCGCGGGCGATCTTCGATCTGCTCATATTGACACGTTCGATCTGAAACGAAGGGACAGGGAAAGGTGGCGCAATGAGTACCGCAGTGATTGCTTCTGCTTCACACCCGTCGGTTCGGCAACCGTGGATCATCTCCCGCCGCGACGATCTGCTCTGGTTCCAGGGCTCGGTGCTGGCCGGAGTGGCGCTATTGATTTTCTTCGCGCTCCAACCGCCTCTCCGCGACAACACCTACACGATCTGGAACCCGGTCGTCATGGTGTTGCTTCTGTGGGGCGTGATGTTCGACGGGACGCATGTCTGGGGAACTTACGCGCGCAGCTATCGTGTTCAGGACTCGGTTTCGCGCGCGGCGTTGCCGGGAAGCTGGTCGTGGCTGATCATCGCCGTCGGTCCTCTCCTCGCGGTCATCGATCATGCGCTGCTGAAGCAGGAGCCATCACCTCTCAGCGCGGCCGGATGGTTGTTCCGATCGTTCATGGCTTTCGCCTATGCGTGGGCCTACTGGCATCTCGTCCGGCAGCATTACGGATTCGTGGTCCTCTATCGCCGCAAAGCGGGCGAGACCGATCCATGCGGCGCCCGCCTTGACTCGTTGCTGCTCTGGACGGGAACCCTCTACCCCTACCTCCGTTTTTCGCTTAGCGACTCCTATGCGAAAACGGGGTTACCTCAGCTCGTGCCGGGAGCGCTGATGGCGCCGCTGCGCACGGCCCTCGACATCGCCTTCGTCGTGGTGATAGCCGGGATCCTCGCGCTCATCGCGTCGGGGCGGATCGAGAAGCCGCGGCTCGGACCGAAGTACCTCTTCCTGGCCGTTGTGATCGCATTCACGTTCGCCGTCTTCAGCCTGCTCGACAACCTGCTCACGATCACAGCGACGCTGACGATTTTCCACAATCTCCAGTACCACCGCATCGTGTGGCAATACGAGCGGGGGCAAGGCCGCACGCCATCGGGTAGTCTGGCTGCCTACCTCGGCCTCGGACTCATCCTCGGCGTCGTCTGGTATGTCCCGCGCGTTTTCGGAGTGGCCATCGCCCAGGGAACCCTCGCCCGCAATGTGCTGCTCGGGCTGGGATGGGGAGTGGCGTTTCATCACTATCTCGTCGACGGCCGCATCTGGCGCATACGCAGAACGCAGGGTGTGGCGGCCGCGCTCGACGCGGGGGCGGCGAGAGCGTGACGCCAACGGCGCCGATCTGGTCAGAAGTCCTCGCCGCGGCGCAACCAGCGCTGCCGGGCGGGACTACGCACGCCGATGTGGCGATCATCGGCGGCGGTCTCGCCGGGCTCTCCGCCGCGTATCACCTGCTCGAAGCACGGCCGGGCGCCCGCATTGTCGTTCTGGAAGCGGACCGCCTCGGAGCAGGAGCCTCGGGGCGTACAACCGGGATGCTCGGCCCGGGAGTCGGCCAGAGCTTCGCGGCATTGGTCAGGCGGCTCGGCCTTGCAAAGGCACGGGCTCTCTACCGTGCCACGTTGCGCGCGGTCGAGTACGTGCGCGAGCTCGTGGCCGGCGAGGGAATCGAGTGCGAGCTCGAAATGAGCGGCCAGATCGTCGTGGCCCGCTCGCAGGCAGGACGCACGCGGCTGGCGGCGCAAGCAGCGTTGTTCGATGCCTGCGGATTTCCTTTCGCACCGCTCGACGATGACGCCCTGGCCCGGCAGATCCACTTCGCTCCGCAGCAGAACCGGCCGGAGAGCGGACCGGCTGCATTGCGGCTTCCCGTGGCAGGAACTCTTCATCCGATGAAACTCGTCGCCGGTCTGGCAGAGCGTGTGACCGCCCGAGGTGGGCGCATCTTCGAAGGAGCACGCGTCACGAAGATCAGCGATGGCCGCCCGGTGCGGGTGGAGGTGCAGGGCGGTGGCGAGGTTCTCGCCGCCGACGTCGTCGCGGCAACCGCGGGCTACACGCCGGACATCGGTCTGTTGCGCGGGCGCATTCTGCCCGTTCACTTACAGGTCCTGGTAACGGAACCGCTCAGCGGCGCCGCCCGCGAGGCCATCGGATGGCAGAACCGCGAGGGCTTCCTCGATGCGCGCCGCGTCTTCAATTACTTCCGGCTCACTGCTGATGACCGGATCGTCTTCGGAGGCGGCCGCCCGCGCTATCGGTGGGGAGGACTGACGAACGACGGCAACGGCAGCGCATCCCTTGCGCTCGACCTGCTGCGCTCCGAGATGGAGCGGACCTTCCCCAGCGATGCGAAGCTCACCGTTGCCGGAGGATGGACCGGCGTCATCGGATATTCAGCCGATGCCCTTCCGGCCATCCAGCGATCGAAGCGCAATCCGTCGGTCCTGCACGTCGTCGGCTGGTGCGGACACGGCGTGGCTTTGTCGGTCGCTTCCGGCCAGTGGGTCTCGACGCTGATTTGCGGCGGAGCATCCAACGAGGATTTGCCTTGGTTTCGAAACGACTTGCCGCTCATTCCGTCCGAGCTGGCGCGGTGGGTCGGCTTTCAGTCGAGCGTCACCATGATGTCGTGGCTCGATCGGGCTTTCTGAACTGAGTCTTATAGGGGGACAACAATGCTATCTCCGGGCAAGAAACCGCAACGCACGATCTTTCTGACAGGCGCATCCGGCGTCATCGGCCAGGCGATGATCAAGAAGATGGACGCCCGATCGGTAATCTGTCTGGTCCGGCAGACGCCCGTATCGCACGCGGATGCCGTGACGGTTCAGGGCGACATCTCGCTTCCGCGGTTCGGCTTGAGCAGCGAGCGATGGAAAGATCTCGCCGGGCGAACCGACTGCGTCGTCCACTCGGCCGCCGTCACGGATTTTCACAAGCCTGACGACAAGGTGATGCAGGCGAACGTGAACAGCCTTCACAACATCTTTGAGCTGGCGGCTGCGGCAAAGGCGCCGCTCTATCACTTCAGCACAGCGTTCGTGCGTCCGACGAAAACCGCCAGCACGAATGAAGAACTGGCCTACGCAGTCTCCAAACGCGAGGGAGAGCGAATGGTGCGCGAGAGTGGGCTGCCTCATGTGATCGTCCGTCCGTCGATCGTCATCGGCGACTCCGCATCGGGAGCGATCGCGCGCTTTCAAGGTTTTCACAACGTCCTGGGTGGTGTACTGACCGGAGCACTGCCGATCGTGCCTGCGTCGCGCGCGGCGTTCATCGATTGCGTTCCCCAGGACGTCGTTGCGGACACGGTTCTCGCGCTCATCGATGAAGCAAAGATGGGCGGCGAGCATTGGATCACCGCCGGTGACAACGCCCTGACGACGACGCGGATCTGCGAAATCCTCGACAAGTTCGCGACCGGGCGTGGAGGGTCTTTCACGACTCCCCGCTTTGTGCCGCCGGATATGGTCGAACGGTTGCTGCGGCCAGTCTTTCTGCCGGCACTTCCGATCGCGCTGCAGAAGAGGTTCGCGCGGCTTCACAAAATCTCGGCTTACCTCCTGATCGAGGAGAGGTTCCCGTCGTCGCTCCCGGAACTGACCGCGCGGTTCGCGCTGCCGCCGTTACCGGATCTCGAAACGGCGGTGCTACGCGGCCTCGACCATTGGGCGAACGCTACCGGCTTCCTCAAGCGGGCTGCCGCGTAGGACGTCCTGACCATGACGACGGAAGCGATGAAGCTTACTGACGCGACCTCGGCTGACGAGGCGGCGGAAGCATTTCGCAGCGATGTGCTGAAGCGCCACCGCAAACATGTCAACAAGGGGATGGCGCGTGTGTCCGATCTGATGGGGACGCACATCGAGGTGCGGTCGGCCGGCAACTACGTCTTCGACGAGCGCGGCGAGCAATATCTCGATTGCGGTGGCTACGCCGTCTTTACGCTCGGCCATTGCCACCCCGCGCTGGTGAAGGCGGTGACGGAGCAGCTCGGCCGGTTGCCGCTCTCCACACGTTCGTTGGTGAATCCGGAAGTGGCCGCGGCCGCCGAGGCCCTCAGCGCCACTGCACCCGCGGGGATGGACTACGTCTACTTCGGAAGCTCAGGGACAGAAGCGACGGAGGCAGCAATCAAGCTGTCCTGTCTGAACGGCAAGACGAGCCTGATCTCCACACACGGCGGATATCACGGCAAGACGCTCGGTGCATTGAGCGTGACTGGGCGAACTTCGTTCCGGGATCCGTTTGCGCCCCTCCTCGCTCCCGCCCAATTCGTTCCTTTCGGCGATGCCACCGCAATGGAAGAGGCGCTATCGCAAACGGGATCGAAAGCGTGCGTGATCATCGAGCCCGTGCAAGCCGAGGGAGGCGTGATCATCCCGCCGGACGGTTACCTGCGCGAGGTCGAACGGCTTTGCCGCCATCACGGCGCGTTTCTCATTCTCGATGAGATCCAGACGGGACTGGGACGGCTGGGGACATGGTGGGGCATGGACCGGGAGGGAGTCGTCCCCGATCTGCTCCTGGTTGGTAAGGCCCTGAGCGGCGGAGTCGTTCCTGTGAGCGCGATGGTCGCGAGCAACGCCGCCTTCGAAAAACTCAATCAGTCCCCCATTCTGCACACCTCGACATTCTCCGGGAATCCTTTGGCGGCCGTGGCGGCGAGGGTGGCGATCGAGACCCTGAAAGATGAGAACGTCGTGCCGCGCGCTCGTGCCCTCGGCGAGGCGTTGCTTGCGCCGTTCGGATTTCTCGCCGCCAGGTACCCACGCTTGATTCGCGAGGTCCGCGGCCGGGGCATCCTGATCGGCATCGACTTCCACGCGGAGTTCCTCGCCGGCGACTTCATGATCGAGATGTTGAAAAAGCACGTAGTGGTTTCGTACTCCCTGAACGCGCATCGCGTGGTCAGGCTGACTCCTTCGGCGCTTCTGTCCGAAACAGATGTGAAATGGCTGATCGCAGCCGCGGAAGAGAGCATCGCCATTTTGAATGAGCGGTACGTGAGCTTCGTACCCGAGGAGGAGGTCTGAGATGAGGCAGCTCGAGATCCACGTCATGGTGCCCGGCCACGGCGTGAAGGAAACCTACGACATCCTTTGTAACTTCGAGCGGTATCCGGACCACAGTCCCGAGGTCCGCAGTGTGCTGATCGAATCGAATAACGGCGATCGTTTTTCGACCTGGGAGACCACCTTCCGCAATGGGCTCCTGCGCTGGAAGGAGCGGGATATGTTCGACCCGGAGACGAACACGATCTCCTTCGAACAGACCGAAGGCGACATCGAGCACTTCTCCGGCTGGTGGAAGATCGCCGGCGAGAACGGCGGAAGCACGGTGCGATTCTGGGCTCAGTTCGACATGGGCATCCCGTCTCTCAGTAACATCATCGATCCGATCGCCGAACAGGCGCTGCGCGAGAACATCATTGCCATTCTCAAGGGTCTGTTCGGGCCGGGTGTAACGGTACTGCCCGCGGCGGAGTGAAGGGCGCATCGTTGAACTTTCTGAAGCGAGAACGAGCCACCCTCGAAGCGGCCGTGCCGTCTCTGGACGCGCACATCGCGGCGCTTTCCCTCGCGGACATGGAAAAGCCGGGGAATCCGGCGATCAAGATCTTCCGCGAGTGCGGAGGACCGGGGCTCGTCATTCCCACGGAGTACGGCGGGGCCGGAGCGACGCCATTGGAGGCGCTGCGCGTTCAATTTGCCGTCGGCAGCCGCGCGCCGTCGCTGGCCATCGCTACGACGATGCATCACTTCTCCGTGGCCACGATCGTCGAGATGGTGGCCATGAAGATCGGCTCCGGCTTCGAGTGGATGATCCTGGAGGCCATCGCCAAACAAAAGCTGCTCGTCGCGTCGGGATTTGCCGAGGGACGCAGCGGCGCAAGCATCATGTCCTCCTTCCTGCAAGTCGAGCGGGGCAAGGATGGCGTCGTCGTCAACGGCACTAAGAAGCCGTGCAGCCTGACGCACTCCATGGATCTCCTGACGGCGAGCATGGTCATTCCGGGCCGCAGCGGCGAGCCCGAGCTGGCTGTGGCCATCATTCCGTCGGCCACGCCGGGAATCGAGCGCCGGCCGTTCTGGACGAACGCAGTCCTGGCGGGAGCCGAGAGCGACGAGGTCTATCTCGACAACGTAGAGGTGCAGGAGAAACTGATCACGTACCTCGGCAGCCCCGGTCAACTCGATGCGCTCCAGAGCCGCGGCTTCCTCTGGTTCGAGCTGCTCATCTCCGCCTCCTACCTCGGCATGGCCGCAGGACTGGTGGAGCGCGTGATCGAAGCAGGAAGAGGCAACGCCGCCGAGCGCGCCCAATTAGGAATCGAGATCACCGGCGCTCTGTCGGCGCTCGAAGGAATCGCCTGCGCCATGGCCGCCGAAAAAGGTGCTGATGAGAACCGGCAGGAACTGGCGCGCGCGCTGTTCGTGCGCTACACAGTCCAGCGCGCGATCGAGAACGCAACCGCGCTGGCCACCGAGCTGTTGGGTGGTATGGCGTTCATGCGCTCCTCCGAGCCAACCTATTTGCGTGCGGCCGCGCACTGCCTCGTTTTTCATCCGCCGGGCCGCGTCAGCGCCTCAGCCGCGCTGGCGAAGTACCTCGAGGGCGAACCGCTCGTGATCTAGTTTTTTGGAAAACCCTTGGCACCACAGAGACACAGAGGTCACAGAGTGGCTTCAACTCTGTGTCCTCAGTTTCTCTGTGGTGCAGTTTCTTTCCGGCCGTGCGAAGAGCTATGCCGCGCGCAGACAAAACTGAAGCAGCGCCGCGGTGATCTCCTGGATGATCTGCTTCATCTCTGCATACGGCGGGTGGAACGGGGTCGGGTTGTTCGGGCTGCCCCACTCGATGGTGTACGAGAGGACCTTCGGCTTGGAGGAATCGACGATGTGGCGGCTGTAGGCGTAATCGTCCGATGTCCCAGCCGTGGGATAGAGACTCATCGACTGCATCACCGTGTAGTTGCGGCCGCGCACGGCCTGGATGGCGGTGCGCATCTGATTGGCGAGCTTGACGGCTGCGGTCTTGTCTGCCGAAGGGATGAACTCCTTGTACGCGGCATCGTTGGCCACGCCGCGCTTGCCGTCGAAGGCCGGGTTCTGAAAGTTCATCTGCTGCTTCTTCGTCTGGTCGTCATCGTCTCCCCAGCTATAGAGGATGTCTTCCGAATAGCTGTGGACGTCGATGAAGAAGCGGACGTTCGAGAAGTTGTCGAGCAGCCACACCACATTCTTCGTCTCCGGCTCCGACATCGGGGCCGGGCCGACATAGATGTCGTGGTCACAGGGATTGGTCGAGTTCTGTACCGGGGCGCTGGGAGCGAAGTGCGTGGTGAAGTTCCAGAGAAAGTCGTAGTTGCGGTTCAAATCGACGCCGACGCAGTCGGGGTTGTGGCTGCCGGTGGGCGCAGGTCGGCGGTTCTTTCGCCAGTCCGGAGCCACGGTCATGCTGTGATTGCGGCCGTCCGGATTGGCCTGTGGGAAGACGTAGATATCCTTCTGATTGACGATCTGCTGAATCTGCGCGGCCGTGAAGTTCATGTTGCCGAGGGTGATGCCCGTATTCGTGCGGAAGGCGTTGCAGAGCTGCTCGACGAAGTTGATGAGAATGTCCGAGCTGCCCCATTCCCGCGCATGAATCCCGCCCAGCAGGAAGATGCCCGGCCGGTTGGCCTGGTTGCCGTTGCCGATCTTGAGGGCGTGGCAATCCCGCCCTTCCCATGTTTTGTTCGGCAGCGCGATGAGCTTTGTGAAGGCCGTGTTCGGAGCGGCTGCGGCAGCCGCAAGCGAGCTCTCGATGTCGTCGACGTTGAGATAGTGATTCGACGTCGCGACGCTGCTGGGCGCGGCCGCTCCCGCCGCGGCGGGTGACCGCACCTCGGCCTGACGCCTCGTCCCCGCTTCCTGCACGTCCTCGTGCACGTCGACACCGTACCCGGCGGACTTCAACGTCGCGATCTGATCGGAATCGGCGAACGCGTCGACGACGTAACGTCCGCCGCCAGCTTTCTTGCCGGTGTGGCCGGCGATGTTCAGCTTGTACTTGCGAACAAGGTCGGCCATCTCATCGTAGTTCTTCCCTGCCACGGTCACGCGATAGCGAGCCATTGTTCACTCCTGTGGAGGCGATCCGCAGATGGCGCAGATGAGACGCAGATGGACATCTGCGAACATCTGCGACATCTGCGGATGAGTCTCGGGATCGCGGTTCAGGCGCGGCGGCGGCGAAGCTGTCTCACGCGCAGCAGCAGCATCCCGGTCAGAGGGACGAGCAGCAGCAGGAGCTCGAAGAGACCGTTGCCGCCGTCCAGGTTGATTCGGAAGAGCTGTTCAAGGAAGGTCATAGGAATCTCCTCTCTCATAGGAGGGACATCCCGCCTCTTTTCCCTACCCCCTGATGGAAAGTCCCGAGCGATACGCCCTCACGCTGCGCGCCCGGACGAACGAGACCACCGCCAAGCCCAGAATGCCAGGCAGCCGGACGCGATGGCAATCGCAGCGCGTCCGGCCACCAATCCCGGCTCACTGACCAACCGGTTGAGGGCGGTCAGCGTCGCCCAGACGTGAAAGGCACTGAATAGTCCAAAGAGGGTTGCGATGACGCGGAGAAGGGGCTTCTTCATGACGAATACCTTGCGCTGCTGGAAAGACGCCGGCGAGTTGCCGGCGTCTTCCATGGAACGTCAGTGTTTCGTATCCAACCCGCAGCACCTCTCGTAAACGGGGACTGCTGGCCGGACCGGCTCGGTGCGGGGATGTTGCGTCACTTGCTCCATGAGCGTCTTCACCGCCATTTCCAGCTGCGTGTCGTGTCCTTTCCGCCATTCGGCCGGGTCGAGCTCGACTTCGATGTCGGGGGACACGCCGGCGTTCTCGACCTCCCAATTGCCGCTCAGTCCGTAAACCGCGGCGTCGGGAGCGGTGTACGTGCCGCCGTCCATCAGACGCGGTCCGGTTTGCGATGCGACGAGGCCGCCCCATGTGCGCGTGCCGACCAGCGGACCGACCTTCATCTTCTTGAAGTACCACGGCATGGCATCGCCGCCGCTTCCGGACATGCTGTTGATGAGCATCGCCTTCGGGCCATAGATTGCGCCTCCCGGAACGGCTACGTCCTTCTCGGCGTAACGGAATCGGATGGCGCTGAGTTGCGGGCGCGTGAGCATGTTCACCACGTAATCGGCGAGCAGTCCGCCCTGATTGAAGCGCTCGTCGATGACCGCCCCTTCCTTCCCCGTCTGCACGAAGAAGTCGCGGTTGAAGCTCCTGTAGCCGGTGCCGCCCGTATTCGGAATGTAGACGTAGGCCAGGCGTCCGCCGCTGAGCTGATCGACTTTGCGGCGGTTGTCCTCGATCCAGGCGCGCCCGCGGAGAGCCGACTCGCTGGCCACCGGAACGACGACGACCTCCCTCGCATCCGATCCGTCAGGCTTCGAGCCTACGCGGATGGCCACTTGTTTGCCGGCTGTGTTCTCGAAGCGCGAGTAGACATCGTCACCGGCGCGAAGATCGCGGCCCGCGACCGAGATGAGGTAATCACCCGCCTTTACGTTCACGCCCGGCTGCGTGAGTGGCGCTTGCAGCTCAGGATTCCAGTTCTCTCCGCTGTAAACGCGTGCGAAGCGATAACGCCCGTTCTCGACGGCGTAGTCGCAGCCGAGGAGGCCGCCCGGGACAGATTTGGTTTCGAGCATGTCGCCGCCGCGAATGAACATGTGGCCGATGGTCAACTGGTTGAGCATCTCGCGGAAGAGGTAGTTCAGATCCGCGCGGTTCGCGACCGCGTCGAGGTACGGCTCATACAGCTTCTTCGCCGCTTCGAGATTCAGCCCGTGATGATTCTCATCGTAGAAATGATCGCGCTCGCCGAGCCAGACGTCGCGAAACATCTGCCGCCACTCGGCGCGCGGATCGACGCGGATCTGGATGCCTCCCAGCTTGAGCGACCCATCCCCTGCCTTCGGCTCGTCAGCCGCCCCTGCGATCGCCCAGTCTTTCTTTCGCTGATAGAGAACCTTCTCACCGTTCGCCGATACATCAAATGCATTCACGCCGGAGAGGAAGTCCTTCACCTTCCGCTTCTCGAGATCGAAGCGACGGACGTTGACGCCCTCATCATCACTGCCAAAGAATGACGGAGGAGCGATCGAGACGAAGAGGATTCCGTCCTTCCCCGCCGCGAGACCCTGGATGTTTCCGTTCGGGATCGGCAGGGCGATGATTCGCTGGCCGATGCCGTCGAGGTCGATGCGGACCGGCGTCACCTTCGGTTTGTCCGCAGCATCCTTCTTGTCTTTGTCGTCCTTCTTCTCCGGCTCTTTCGCGTCCTTCTTCTCGGGCTCCTTGTCGTCCTTCTTCACCTCTTTGTCGTCTTTCTTTGCATCCTTGCTCTTGTCATCGGCCGCCTTCTCCTCGTCGCTCTCCGGGGCGAGCGGCGATGGGAGATCGTTGCGAAGAACGGCCGCGTAGACATTGCGCGTGGCCACGCTGTCGATACCGGAGAGGTCGGCCCAACTGATACCGCGCCCGATGTCGGTGCTGGCCGCGAAGTAGAGATACTTCCCGTTTCGGTCGAACACCGGATAGATGACGTCGCTGAGTCCGTCCGTGATCTGCGACGATTTCTGCGACTCGAGGGAAAAGACGAAGACCGCGCGGACGAGGTTCGGCAGGTAACGGGCATAGGTGATCCAGCGGCTGTCGGGAGACCAGCGCGGCTCCAATACATCGCCGTTGAAGCCGATCGGATTGGTGGCCACCTTCACCCGCGTTCCGGTCGCCACGTCGACATACCAGAGGTTCAGCCGCCGGTCGCTGTAGGCGACTTTCGTGCTGTCGGGCGACCAGACCGGCCTGTAGTAGAAGCTGGCCGGCTCGCCGAGGTCGATCTTGCGGCCGGGACGATCCCCTTTCTGGTCGCGGATCACCAGCGCGTACTCTCCCGACTCCTCGGAGAAATACGCGATCGACTTGCCATCCGGCGACCAGGCGGGATCGCGCTCCATGACACCAACCGTGTTCGTCAGGTTGCGCGCGTCCCCCTTCTCCACGGGCACGGTAATGATCTCGCCGCGCGCCTCGAACACTGCGCGGGCACCGGTCGGCGAGATGTGTCCGCTGCGGATCGATTCGGACGCCGGCGCGTAGCGTGCACGTAACCCGAGGAAGTCGCCCCGCACCTGAATGGGTACTTCCTTCGCCACGCGCGTCTTCGGATCGAGAAGAAAGATCGTTCCGAACTTCTCGTACACGAGCGCGTCGGGCCCCGCGGACATCGACTTGATGTCCAGCCCCTCATTCTTCACCACCTCGGACACCGCCTTGCTGCGCGTGTCGTACGCGAAGATCGACGTCGTCCCCGTGCGGCTGCCGCGGTCGGAGATGAAGTAGACGGTGTCGCCCATCCACGCCGGCGCGTGATCGTTCGAGCCGGGATGAGGAACGCGCTCGATCGACGAGTCGGACATCCGCGCGATCCAGATCTGCCCGGTCTGTCCGCCGTGCATCCGCTTCCAGTCCGGCTGCCACTGCGAGATCGGCTGATAGGCGATGCGCGAATTGTCGGGTGAGAAAGAGCCCTCATCCGCATGCGGCAGCGGCACCAGATCCGGCAACCCGCCATCGAGGCCGATCGTGAAGAGCTGGCCGTAGCCACGCGCGCTCTGGCGCGACGAACGAAAGAGGACCTTCGTCCCGTCGCTCGTCCATCCCACGACCTGATCGGCCCCGGGATGAAAAGTCAACCGCTTCGGCTCGCCGCCCTCGGCAGGCACGACATAGACATCCGTGTTGCCGTCGTACTCCCCGGTGAAGGCAACCCACTTCCCATCCGGCGAAAACCGCGGATCGCTCTCCACCCCCGCATACGTGGTGAGCCGATCCGCAACGCCGCCATCGCGCGCGACCGTCCAGATATCCCCCGCATACGCAAATGCAATCCGCGTCCGGCTCAGCGAAGGATTCTGGTAAAGCGTGTGCCCGGCAGCGAACACCGAGGTAGCAAGGAAGGCTGCGAAGACAAAGGCAAGTTTTTTCATGGACCCTCTTTTCGTGAATGGGAAGTATAGGAGTTGCGCTGCATTCAAACGATGGAAGAGGGCGAAGGTTGACAGAAGCCGATCACCACGGAGACACAGAGGTCACAGAGAAGTCCTCTGTGTCCTCTGTGTCTCCGTGGTTAAGCTTTGTCAGACCGTACCGCGCAGCCAGTACCACCTTCCATACGCAACGATCGCCACCATCACGCCGACGACGAACGGGAGCAGCGCGACCATCCCCATGCCGTCCATCAGCGTCACCGTCGTTGCGCCGATCATGATGATCAGCAACCCGGCGGCGGCAAGCGGTGTCAGTCCGCGGCGGATTCCGGTGAGGCCGGGTAGAACCAGGCCAAGTGCGCCAAGGATTTCGCAGACTCCGATGAAGTGATAGAACAGACCCGGGAACTTGACCGCCCCTTCGTTCATCTTCGCCACCGGCATCACGAACTTCATCGATCCGGAAAAGAGATAGAGCAGGGCCAGCAGGATCTGAATCGTCCATAGCGCCCAGTTCCGTCCGCGGCTCACCGTCGCATATTGCATATCGATCTCCTTATCTTCACAGATACGACGAACGAGAGGCGGCCGGATCGACACGCGTCTTCTAAAAGCATCTCACGCGGAGCGCGAAAATGCCTCTCAGTGTCGAACGCTCCGCTCTCGCGTATCCGGTACCGAAACGATGGAGAGTCGCCGGATGGCGTTGTTGGAAGTATCGGCGATGAGCAGAGAGCCATCCGGTGCGATGCGGATCCCGACGGGACCCGCGAATCGGGCCGACGACGCGACTCCATCGGCAAAGCCGGCGATGCCAGCGGCGCCGGCGAGGGTGATCAGCCTGCCGTCCGTCGTAATCATGCGGATCGTGTGATTGCCGGTATCGGCGATGAAGATCTCCCCCTTCGCGTTGACGTCGATGCCGGATGGGTTGTTGAGGTGTGCACTTCGCGCGACGCCATCGTCGTTGCCCGCCACACCGAGCTCCCCTGCAATCGTCGTTACGGTTCGGTCGGGAGCGATGCGTCGAATCGCGTGATTTCCGGTATCGGCAACGAACACGCTTCCGTCCGGGCCAGCTGCAAGACCGCGAGGACTATTGAATCGAGCGGACGCACCGGCGCCATCCAGACTACCCGCCTGCCCCGCAACACCGGCAATCGTTTCGACCACGCGCGTCTGCGGACAACCCTCGAATGAGCCGGTGAATCGGATCTGGCGGATCATGTGATTACCGGTATCCGCGATGTAGAGCCTACGCGTTGCGAATGGGAAGGGATCCGCGTAAACCCACGATCGCGCCAGGCCGGTTGGCGTCCGGAATTGCGCTTCATTCGCCTTGCTGTAGGCGTATCCCGCGGTGCCATCCGCGCTGCCGGGCGTATTGGCGAGGCCGATCAGCGGCGAGACATCGTCGCGCGCAGCCACCGAACCCGCCATCGAGACCAACACGAGTTGTTCGCTCCCACTGCTCGAAACGAACATGCCGCTGTCGTATTGTCCCGATCCACATCCGGAATGCGGAGGCTCCATGACGATGCCGCCTCCAAGCGGCCCGCCAAAGTCGAACGCTACATACGATGGACGGTCCAGATAGGCGACTTGATAGGTTGAAACGCTGGTCGCCGAGATCCGGCGGATGGATTGATTGCCACGGTCCACGACAAAGATGTCGCCAGGATGGGCCGGCGAACCAGAAACGGGGGCCACATCGACCCAGGTAGGCCGGTTGAACGTCGCCACCATTACCGGCCCATCAGTAAACCCCGCCAACCCCGGAACGCCGGCGACGGTCGTCACGACTCCGACGGGCCGGTCTGCGGCGAGAGCGGGGGCAACAACAAGAAGGAGACAAATCACACCGATGGAGGCGCGCATGGTCCAGAGCCGTGCAAATGACGAGCCTTCAACCACGGATCGTCATCGATCGAGCTGTACCGCGAGATTTCGGTGGTGATCCCCCGACCTGACCCCATCAATAGTCGCGGCAGATCACGCTGTATGAGGCGGTCTCGGGGAGTTCGCGCAGCGCATAGAGGCGCGCGCACGCCATCGCGGCGAGCTCCTCGCTCTTCCAGACATGCTTCGCGCCTTTACCGTACTCCGGCACAGTGATGAGGAGGCGACCGTCATCGGAGAATCGCAGGAGGCGCAGCGATGGATCACCGTTGAAGCGCGCGACTTCAACGGCATGCGGCTGCTTCCAATCACTCCAGACCTGAATCACTCCTCTTTGTCCGCCCGCCGCGATCGTGCCGTCGGTAGGGTGAAACGCGATCACCGTGGCTGGATCGCCCGGGAGCTCGTAATGGACATCGGGATGATCGACAGGCCAGATCGTAGCCGGCTTCGGATGCGCAGTGGCGGCGATGAACCGGCCATCGGCGGAGAATATGACGGATGCGATCTTCTGCTCGCGAACGAATGTCCTGGTCACTCCCTTCTGCCAGAGGATCACGTCTCCGCGCTCGGTCCCAGCACCGAGTTGCTCATCCGTAGCTCCGAAGGCAAGCGTCGTGACCGGTGAGCTTACGCGGGCCAGGCGTTTCGCCCTACCGCTGCGGTTGCGAATCCAGACTTCATTGCCGAACGCCCACGCCACGCGCTCACGGCCGGTCGCAATGGCGGTGATCGGACCGCTCGCTCGGGCGATGAGCGAGGGAGTGGTGGCTGGTTTGGTGACGTCGGTCGGCGAGCTCCAGCGTTCGACAGAGCCGTCGCGCAATCCAGCGTAGAAGGCGCCATCGCCATCGAGCGCGATCGCAGTCCAGTCAATGGCAACGGGCTTCGTCTCCAGAAAATATTTCGTCTCGTTCTGGATTGTCATCCGACTCGACTCAGGCGGCGAATTCTTCGTCGCCACAACGATCGTCGAGCCATCCGCCGAGATGGCCGGCATTCCGGATGGGCCCGTGAAGGGGTTATTTAGCCACCGATACGCAGGCGACCAAGTCATCGCGCCGTCAGTAGAAACCGATCGCACGTTGCCGAGACCGGTCGCTACCATCCGCGCAATCGCCGCGTGATGCGCTACGCGTCCGACCACGCGCCGCTGGCTATACGGGTCGTACCAGTCGGCGCTGCCGTCTCCATAAGCGACAACCGCGCCCGAAGGTAAAGGCAGAATATCGTACGCGCCGGATCGTACCGGGAAGACGATCGGCACAACTCGTTTCTCCCAATCGACGACATGCGCGGTATCGAGGTCGATGTACGCAAAGACAGAGCCGTCCGCGTTGAAGTGCGCGGGAATGGCGATGCCTCGGGACATCTCGGAGGCTACGGACCACAGCACTTTGTTATCCTTCCAGTTGCGAATCGCGATCTCCTCGCCGAGCACGGCGATGACATCGTCGTTCTTCGGGTGGAAGATCAGCCGCATCGCCGTCGGTAGTGGAATCGGCGCATCCTTCGTACGCCAGCGCCAGATCGCCGACGGACTGGAGCGACCGGTCATCGCGACGGCGTCTCCGCTAGCGCTGAACGCGAGGTCTCGCAGTGGGTACGCCACGGATGTGGAGATTTCCGCGGCCTCGGAGACGCGAATGACCGATACCTTCCCTTCCTGGGGACACGCCACTGCAATGAGGTCACCATCGTTGCTCAAGGCGATGTGATCGACCCTCGATTCGACGGGCACCGTGTGCGATCCATGATCGGCGATGCGCCAGACGATCGCTTCGGTTTTGCCGCTGTCGAAACTGTACGCGGCTGCCAGCGTGCTTCCGTCACCGCTGATGGCCACTCGAACCGGGCGGACAAAGCCCGCAGGAAGTAAAAACTCCTCACGCTTCGCTGAGTCAGTGTTGATTACGACGATGGAGTTGCCGACGTGTGCATCGACCAGCCAGCGGCCATCGGAACTAGTGGCCGTTCCCCAGACGAGCTCTGCGTGATAGCGCACGACATCCTTCACATTCGGCAGCAGCATGAGCGTTTCGCGAATGAGACTGTCGGCAGCGGGCGCACGTACGCCGCGCTTCAGGAGAAAACGCACGGCCTGCACGGCCTGCAGCGCCACGCTGCCGAGCCGTTCGGGTTGCATATCGAGCATCAACGCGGCGTTGTTGGCCATACGGATCGACGAGCCGATCGACGCCTCGCGCTCGGCACCTGCCGCGGCGATGCGGCGATTGGCGTTGGCGAACATCGTCTGCTGACCAGCCCATTGCGATCGAATCATCGCAAGCGTCGCCTTCAGGTTCGCCGCTGACGTGAGGAGTTGCGCAAAGATCGCCTGTCCGTTGGCGTCGCGCGCGCTCTCGTTCGCCTCACTGGCGCGCGCCAGCGCATCGCGCACTTCGGCGCGACTCCACATCGTCGCTCCGACCGCGGCTCCGATCAGCAACACCACGCCGCCGAACACGCTGGCGATGAACCGCTTGAGCCTCGCAGTCTGTCGCGTAAAGTTGACGGCGTTAGTGACGCGCGCTAATACCTCTTCCGAGGGCACGGGCTTCTTCGGATCGAGCTCCGGCGACTCGTGAATGACGTCCGTTCCGGAAAGCGCGGGCCAGTCGTCTTCCGTTCTCTTGATGCCGAGGCCAACGTCCACTGGCAAGACCGGCCGGTCACGTTTGGCGAAGAAGCGAATCTCTTCGTCCACCGGCCCCGAAGTGCGCGCATATGGCGTAGCCACAACGACGAGCATCCGGCTGCGGCGCGCTGCGGCAGAGACGGCCGCCGACAATTCCTTCCCGGGTGAGGCACCCCACGCCCCAAGGAAAACGGAAAACTTCCGTTTCTGCAGCGCCACCGCAAGCGCCTCGGCGTAGGCGGAGTCGGCGTAGCAATACGAGACGAAAATGTCACGGCCGAAGAAGAACGCTCGCAGCCGCTCGAACACGGGTTCCGTTTTCTTCGGGGTCATCGGAGAACCGCGATGATACGCGCATCAACGCAACGCGAGTGCGGGCTCAGTGCGCCGCACGCCTGCGCGGTTGGATGAAGAATTCGATTCCGATCTCCGCGGAGCTGGTCACCGAACCTGCAAACGCGTGCACCCAGATGTAGGCCACGCCGAGGTCATCGCCGATGAACGTCAGGCGGGGATCGGACGATAGCCGGATGGGACTGGAAAAATCGCCGATACGGCCTCGATACCAGTCAAAGAGCGGCGTCTGGTCGTAGCCGGTAAGGAGAGCCGTGATGACGACGGGCTGCCCGAGCAGCGCGCGCGTCGCCTGAGCATTGATTGCGACCGGATGGATTGGAGGCAGAACCGTGATGGTCGACAGATCGCCACAGCACCCCGCTGCGCGGACGTGCGCGACGCCCGGTGCTACAGCAGTCACACTCACGGCGCCGTTGTCAGGAACCTGATCCGGCTGGCAGGCGGAACTGCCTGAGGCAAACCCGTGCACGATGGCCACCGCCGGATTGTCACTGAAGAAATCATAGTGGTAAGGGAATCCACAAGTGAGACCGCCAGGATGCTCGGAACCCGCAAGAGCGGCGTTTTCGCCAGCGTGCATCGTTATCTGTTTCGGAGAAACAGCCGGCCCCGCTTGCCCCGCCAACCGAAACGCCACGGCGATGGTGAGCAGGCTCAGTACGATCGCACGCATCGCACAAAGGTACGAGGCTGCAGCGCGATGTGTCCACGACGGTTCGTGATGCGCGCGCGTAGCGCAGGCATTCCTGCCTGCTCCCGTCGGGCATTCGTGCCCGGCGGTATTTCGAGGCGGCCACTTCGCAGGAGCGCACCATTCGCCGCCATCACGACGCCCCACGGGCAGACCTGAACTGACGCGAATTGTCCCGGAGAATCGCAAAACCACCGCCGGGCAGGGACGCCCGCCGGTAGCAGGCAGGAATGCCTGCTCTACGATAGCGGCGCGGGCGCGACTCGGACGCGCCCGCGCGTCGATTAACGCGTGATACCGATCACGTCACTTCCGTTCAAGCTCGGGCGGCGGTTCAACCGTCGCCGTTGCTTTCGGCGGTGTCGCTTTCGGCGCAGTCGCTTTCGGCGCTTTGGCCTTGCGCGAGCGCTTGCCGAGGGCGTTCTTCATGTCTGCGACATGAGGAGCGAGATCGGCCGTCTCGGGTTGCTTGGCCAGACGCTGCGCCAGAGCGTAGGTCGTCAGCGCCTCCCTCCCTGCCTCATGCTTCGCGCTCGCCACGGTGTGACGGACGAAGCTGGACATCGCATCCAGCTCATCGGCGAATGGCAGGTAGGCTTCCGCGAACGTCATCATGTCGCGAACCTTTTCCGGATCCGCGGCACCTCCACGAACGAGGCTGTTGCTGTTGGCGACTGCCACAGCGGTCAGTTCGATGAACGGCGCGGGAAGCGAAGAAACGCTGGCAATCTGCCGCCTGGCGCGTTTGGACTCAGGGAACACGAAATGCGGGATCCTCTCCCGCATCGCGCGAACCTCCTGGACCAGCGCCTGCGCTGCAGCGGTGTGTGAAACTGGTGGATCGGTGTTGGGTACTTCATTGGGGGTAGACAATCGCGTACTCCTTTACGCTCTCGAGTCAACTTGCAGTGGTTAGAAGGTGCCCGTTCCAGGGAACGGAGGAGCACGCCCTCGGCAGATCCGTCTTGCGCGCGCGGCAACCGTCGAGCGGGCAGACCGTTGACGCCGCTCATGCAGGAATCGAATGCAACTGCTGTTGCGCGACGAACGACGCGCCGGAGGGCGGTGCATGGCGATGCGCAGCGGCGCGGGGACGCGCTCGTCCCCCAG
>Ga0307470_10000097_pt1 | contig 59890 bp, 51 predicted proteins | sample atmos_gasesAM3C__FD_204565 | JGI IMG/M metagenome (GOLD analysis project Ga0307470, IMG submission 204565) | Hardwood forest soil microbial communities from Morgan-Monroe State Forest, Indiana, United States - atmos_gasesAM3C_05 | ecosystem: Environmental > Terrestrial > Soil > Temperate forest... | reverse complement strand
CCGCAGCGCCTTCGGAGGCATCGCGATCTCGAACCCCCCATATCGATCTGAGATTTGGAGGGGGTCGTTTTGAGATCAAGGGGGGTCGTTTTAAGAATCGGAGGGGTCGTTTTAAGAATCAGGGGGTCGATTTGAGAATCAGGGGGGTCGATTTGAGATTCGGAGGGGTCGCGATCTCAAAAAAGGAGATCGCTATCTCCCTTCGCGAGATCGTTTTGAGAAACTGATAGATCGCTTTGAGATTCGGAGGGGTCGTTTTAAGAAAAAAACTCGAATTTTCGAGATCGGGAGGGGTCGATTCAAGAATTGGAGGGGTCGAAACGAGATTCCGAGGGGTCGTTTTAAGACTGGGAGGGGTCGTTCTAAGATTCCGGGGGGTCGTTTTGAGATTCGGAGGGGTCGTTTTGAGATTGCGAGGGATAGCGATCTCAAAAATGGAGATCGCGATCTCTTCGGAGGAGATCGCGACCTCGGGGAAGGAGATCGATCGGAGATTCCGAGGGATCGATTCGAGATTCGGAGGGGTCGCGATAACTCGAACCGAGATCGATTTGAGATTCCGGGGGATCGTTTTGAGAAGCGGAGGGATCGTTTTGAGATCGTGAGGGGTCCATTTGAGAAGCCGAGGGGTCGAAACGAGACTCCGAGGGGTCAGTTTAAGAAAGAGGGGGATGTCGATCTCAAAACTGGAGATCGAGATAAGAACGGAGGGGATCGGCACTTCGGGGAAGGAGGTCGGGATCTCGTGGATGGAGATCGGCATCTCGCCGAAGGAGATCGGTACCTCGGAGGAGGAGATCGGGATCACATCGAGCGAGATCGCGATCTCGCCGAAGCAGATCGTGACGTCCTGCAAGGAGATCGGCGAACAGTGCCTAGTGCCGCACCGCTCGTACGCGCGGCCGGGATCCGCCGACAGCGAAAAGATGGCCGGCGTTCTGCGCGTAAATCTTTCCGTCGGCACCGATTGACACGGGGGTGTAGCCGGCGCCGAGGGCGAGTTGGAGGAAGATCTTCTCCTGGACGATGCCGTTTTGTCCGATTGCGTACAGATTGCCGTCCTCGCTGTTCACGTACACGACTCCGCGGCTGTCAATCGCCGGCGCGTTCACGCACCACTCGAAGCCGTTCGGCTGCTCGTCGGCGCAAAACACATTGCCGTCCGGCCCGCGGCCGCAGGCCAGCGTGTTCGTACTCTTGAATTGCCACTCCCTCTGCAGATTCGCGTCGAGCTGGGTGATGAAGTATTTCTGGGGAGCCGCGTAGAAGTTCTCCTTGATGACGATCGACCACGTGCCGTCGTGCTCCCACACCGCGGGCGTAATGTCCCAGCCGAAATCGTAGGAGGTCAGGAACGCTCCGGACGAGGAGAAGTGCGTCAGATGTCCGCGCGCGCCGTTGTAGCCGGTGTAGGTGCCGTAGAGGACCGAGCCGTCGGGGAGCACGACCGGCGACGCGGTGGAGTCGTCGCTCACGATTCCCGAGCCCGGCTGATTGTCGTTCGGATCGACACCGAGCGTTGCGCCGGACCGGCATGCGCCCGAGGAAGTTCCATACGGGATGAGCACACCGCATCCATCGTGAAAACGATTGCGCAGCGATGCGCTCCACTTCGGCGTGAGATCGGCGTTGACCGCGACTAGATACGACCAGAAGGGATTGAAGTTCGTGAGACCGGCGACGTAGATCGTGCCGTCGGCGGCGATCGCAGGCGCGGCATTGATACCGGGCCTTACGGAACCGCATGGGATCGTCGGTGCCACTGCGGACGGAGATGGCGGCAGCGGGTGCGGCGCACCGGAGCTGAACACATAGGTGCACTGGTCCGTCGGTTTCGGCGCGTTCGGAACGAGAGTGGCGAAGGGGATCGCGCGCGTGCCGCCGTCCGGCTGCACCTTCACCAGCCACGCGCCGGTGATGTCCTTTCCCCATGGATTGGCGGCATCGAGCCGGAACGCTCCGTAGTAGATATTTCCAACTGCGTCGGCGGCAGGAACGCCGGAGACGTAGATGTTCGGATCGAGTGAGTCGAATGGATTGATTCGCTTCACCAGGTGGCCATCGCTCCGGTCGATCTGCATCAGCGTGCCGCCGGCGCCCGGCATGTAGAGAAAGCCGTTCGCGAGGACGGAGTGAAACACCGGCTCGAAAAAAGCGGCCCCGTTCGCCGGCACTGGCTTCCAATCGCTCGGCGCCGTCCAGCGGTCCACCAGTGCGCCATCCTGCCACCGCAAGCCGTGGATGCTCCAGTCCTGCGTCTCCCAATGTTCCGGCGACGTGAACGTTCCCGACTTGAATTCCATGTAGACGCCGTCGTCATCGATGAGCGGCACCTGGTAATGGACGAAGAGGTCGCCGCCGAACGCAGCCTGCTCCTGCGCGACGAACGGGTCGTAGACGATGTCGGACATGAGCTGCAGCAGTGGCTGCGCCGCCACCGTGACTTTTCCGCTATGGCTCGGGTTCGCACCAATCTGCGGCCACTGTGCGTTTGCGCGCGGGACGAGGAGGGACGTGAGCAGGATCAGGGGCAGGAGCTTCATGTCGTTGTCGGCAAACTCACGCCGTTAGGTTCGCTCAATGGCTCTGTCGGTCGATGGGATTGAACACCCTGATCCCGGCAAACCGCCGGAAGTCGTTGTCGGCAGTATGGATCGTTGCTCCGTTTTCGATCGCGATGGCGGCAAGGTGAGCATCGGAGGTCAGGTTGCCGGCCATGCCGCTCGCCAGCAGAAGACTACGCAGGATCGACCAGTGCTGTTCACCGGGCCATGTCAAGACGACGTGCGGCTGAGCCAGCCATGAATCGACGTAGCGTATCGCCTGCTCCGGCGTCAACGGATTGCGCATGATCCCGGTCCGCGTCGTGATTCGCAGAAACGCAAGAATGACGATCCATGCGAGGGCGACGGGAGTGACGTCGGACATGATCGACACCAGCCATGCGTGTGCCCGCCGGTGATGGGGCGCGTCCCTGTCGATGGCATAGATGAGGAGGTTTGCGTCCGCCAGGATCATTTTCGCATCTCGAGCTTTCGCGTGATCTCCTCGTCATCGAGGGCGTCCGCGATGCTCAACGCCTTGTCGAGATTCAATCCCCCGAGAACGCCGCCGAGCGAGACGGTCTTGAGCCGGTACGGTTTCGGCTGGACGCTCTTCTTCTGAAGCCCTCCGCGAAGGGTCTCGTTGACGACATCCTTGAAAGGCTTGCCGGTGCGGTGCGCGATCTCTTTGAGGTCACGAGCCACCTGATCATCAATTGTCAGTGTTGTTCGCATGATGAGGCATCATAACATGTGATGCGTAGACATCAAAACATCAAGCGGAAGAGATTGCTTCCGACCCCCGCAGACATCGCCGAGGCACGGATACTGCGCTGTCCGTGAGACTGTGGAGGCGTTGGGTAGACGAGGTGTCGGGTGAAACATGCGATGGTTGTGGCCGCCCTGCTGCTGTCAGGTTGCGGTACGACGGAGGCAAGGTTGACGTTGAAACTGACGAGCGACGGCGGATTCACCGGCAAGGGAGTTGGCGGCGTTGCCATCGACGGCACGAGCATCGAGGCCAGCGACATGCGGCGCTCTTGTCACGGCACGCTTCGCGTCGAGGAGGAGCGGCTACGGGAGCTTGCCGCGGCGGCACGTCCCGAAACATGGCCGGAGTCGTTCACCAGTGCCAAACGTCCGCACGGTTCCCCCGACCAGATTCGTTACACCATCTCCGCCGGCGCGCATTCGACATCCTGGTACGGTGAAGCGGGAGAAGGAGTGCCGCACGAGATCATGAAGTTGCGCGACGCTCTCGTCGTGGTGCAGCAGCGCGTTCTCAAGAACTGTCCATAAAAGCCAAAGCCCGCCGCGCGTTGCGCGCGGCGGGCCGTTTGTTCGATGCAGAGAGACGTTGACTACGGATGGCTGATGCAGAGCGTGTAGCTGCCGCTGCCGCTGTACGAGAGAACCTTGTACTCGTAGTAGCCGGCCGTGCCGCTGTAGTTGATCGTCTCGTGCGCTGTAGCGCTTTCCGAGGAAGCGACCACTGCCCAGGCCGAACCGTTCCACTTGTAGAGGTACAGATCGAAATCGGCGCCGCTGGCAGGGCCATCCAGAGTGGCCGTCTGCGCACCGGTCACCGTCGTCTGGTAGTACGTGCCGTTCGGCTGGATCTGCGATGCACCCGTGCCGCTGAGCGTGCCGCTGTAGGTCGTGCAGCCACCGCCACCACCGCCGCCGCTGTACGTGGCATTGAGCGAAACGCCGGTGTACGCCGCGTAGCCATTGATGCCGATGTACCAGTCGCCTGCCGCTGGGTTCGTCACCGAAACGCTCTCGGCATTGCCGGTGAGGTACGGACGATAGTCATAAACCGTGGCAGTCGGCTGCGCGCCGAGCTTCACATAGAGATCGGCGTCGCCGGTGCCGCCTGACATCGTGATCTTGAGCAGGGTCTGGCTGGCCGGAACGGTGATCTTGTAATACGTCCAGCTTCCGGTCGCGCCGGCGATGCCCGTCACGGTCTGGCCGTTCGAAAGCGTCGTTACTCCACCGCCGCCACCCGTGCCGCCCGGAGCGCCAACGCAGTCCCACGCTTTCTGGACGCTGTTGTACGCGGCGCCGGCAGTGCCGCCGTAAAGATCGGCCGCCGCCTGCGCGGTGGCATTACGTGCAGCCTGGAAGTTCGTCGATGACGTCATGTAGACGGTCAGCGCGCGATACCAGATGCGCTGAGCCATATCGAGCGATGTCGACGATGTCGCCGAAAGAGCCGGCACGACGACCGTGCTCATGCTGCGCGGATGCGTACCGCCCATGACCATCAGGTAGTAGGCGAGGTTGGCGATGCCCGAGTTGGAGTGGACGCCGCCGTTGTCAGCGGTGCCGGTGTAGCGCGACGGATACCAATCCTTCGAGCTGCCGTCCTGCGTCGGGTTATTCATGTAACGAAGCGCGTCGCCCGCGGTGTTCGGCGTGTAGATGTCTTCGCCGACTTTCCACGTGTTCGCGTTCGGCGTGCCTGCGTTCTTCGAATACGCCTCGCACGAGTTGCCCATGATGTCGGAGGTCGCTTCGTTGAGCGCGCCCGACTCGTTCGAGTAGGCGAGAGCGGCGGTGCGCTCGGTGACGGCGTGCGTCAATTCGTGCGCATCGACGTCGAGTGCTTTCGACAGGGGGATGAACGTCGTCCCGTCGCCGTCGCCGTACACCATCTGCGATCCGTTCCAGAACGCGTTGTTGTACGACGATGAGTAGTGCACGGACGAGATGATCGTGGCGCCGGCGTTGTCATACGAGTCGCGGCCGAGAACATTCTTGTAGTAGTCGTAGACATTGCCCGCGTAGTTGTAGGCAGCCTGCGCGGTCGTGTCCGACGTCTGCGTTCCACCTTCGCTCCACAGCAGCGTGCCCGGAAGCGACGTGCCGTTGTTCGCGGTGTAGACCTTGCGGCTCTTGAGGCGCTGGAACAAGCCGCTCCAGTGAACGAGATCGCCGCTGCCGGATGCATCGGCATAGACCTGCGTCAGCTCGGGGCCGTCCGCATCTTTGTACGAGATCTTTGCAGTCCATGCCAGGAAGGCGGTGCTCTTCTCGTTGACGACGTACGTCAGCGACGGTACGTCGACGATGTCCGCGTCCCACGCGCCGAGCTGCGTCGCCGCAGTCCGGATAGCCATGACGGAGTCGATGCTCGCGTTGCGCGGCAGATCGCGGTCAGCCACGAAGCGGCCGTTGATCGCGAAAACGTTCCCATTCGAATCCGAGTGAACGATGTACTCGGCGCCGACGACAGGAAGGCCTTTCAGCTTTTCCTGGAACTTCACGTGGGACTGTCCGAGCGCATCCCGCTGCGAGCTCTTGACGTCGAAGTCCTCGGTGCCAGCCATCTGCAGAAGGTCTTTCTGCGATTTCAGGAAGGCCTTCACGGCCTGGTCTGAAGCACCCGCGCCGAGCGAGCCCAGCTCACCGGTCACGAACGTCGGGACACCCTTTGAATCCTGATCCTGGATCTTGACCTTGCTGTCCGCGGCTGGGTTTTTCGCGAAAGCAACCGTGGTGATAAGGAGAGCGGCTAACGAAATCAGCTTCTTCATAATTTGAGCGGTCCGGGCCTTTCTTGAATCGGTTAGTTGCCCACTAGCAGGCGGGCACCGTATCGCAAGGCAGAGGCCAGAAGCTAAGTTGATGATTCTATTGAGATTTCAATTTATGGGTGTCGAAAACGTCGCAAAGACTGACCCATATCACCGGAACTTACGGGTCAATTAGTGACCGACAGGATCAGTCAACGACCCGTGAACATCGTGTAAACGATGCTCCCATTCGCGACTTCCTGCCGCATCGCCGAAAGTTGCCAGTTCCCGAGCGACCTCAGCTGACAACGCGGCGTCCGGATGCATCGCCGCAAGCTTCGCGAGCGTTCTCGCCGCATCGTCACGTTGTCCGCCGATGAATTGCAGCAGCGACAAGTCGACATAGGCGTGGAGGTCGTGCGGATCGCTGGCGATTTCCCGATACATCTCGCTCTCCGCCTCGGCGGGCCGATTCGTTCGCGCCAACGCATCACCTGCAACGTAATGAAAGTGCTCCGGCAGCGACTCGCCCGTCACCGCGCGGGTGCGCTGCACTTGGTCGAGCATGCGTAGCGTGCGCGGATACTCGTGCTGCATCGCAGCGATCCGCGCGGCCAGAAAAAGCGCGTGCGCCTTCTGCGATGCCACCTCCTCGGCGGCACTTTCTTCGCGGGACGCCACAGCGACGTCGCCTTGCACAAGCGCGATCTCTCCGAGCAGCAGATGCGCTCCCGGCTCGCCTGCGGAGAGCGCGACTTGCGCGTGGGATGCGGCGCCGGCGACATCGCGCATCGTCAGCAACTCGAAGCCGGCCGAAAGCGCGAACGTTCCCGCCAGGCGGGGAGCCATGCGGATCCCTTCCTCCAATACGCGTGCTGCGGATGCGTGATCGCCGGCGCGGCCATACTCTGCGCCGAGTTGCTCGCGAACGTCCGACCAGCGAGGATTCGCAGCGAGCAGGCGCTGCAGATCTTCGATGCTGTGCGCCGACCTCAATGTAGCGAGCTGGCCGATGACATCCTTCGGATCGGGTAGCGGACCGTTGCCCGCATCGCTCCCCGCACTGACATAGCCGAGTGCAGCCAGCTTCTTCGCCTCCTCGGCGTCCACTCGCTCCGGCGCCGCGAACGACCCCGCCGTCGTCCGTCCGAGATCTCGAAGTTCTGCATATGCGCGCCGTTCACGATCCGCGACGTTGTTCCGCTCGCCGGTGTCGGCGCGAAGGTCGTACACCTCCGGTTTGGGCGCGTCGATGATGTGCAGAGTTCCACGAACGACGGAACGGAGCTCGGACCAGCCGAGGTGAATGCGCGGGTAGAAAGATTCCGCGTAGGACGTACGGGTGTCCGGAGTCGCGGGCTGGGTGTCGGAGGACGCACTCTTTTCCCCCGACCCCCGACTCCCGACTCCCGACTCCCCCAGCAGCGACCTCCCGTGCATCGCAGGCAGCGCCGCCACGCCCGCGGCTTCCAACACCGTCGGTGCGATATCGATCAACTGCGCCTGCGCTGCGACGCGGCCACGCGAAGCCTCGTGCGGCAGCTTCACGATTAACGGCACACGCAAATCCTCGCGATAGAGAAAGACGCCGTGCTCCGCCTCGCCGTGATCCATCAGCCCTTCGCCGTGATCCGAAGTGAGAATGATCAGCGCATCGTCGTAGATGCCGCGCTGTTTGAGATGCGCGAGAAGCGCGCCGGCGATGGCATCGCTCGCGGCGACATCGGCGTCGTACGTCGGTTGATAAGGCGTGTGCGGCTCGTAGATGTGAAGGAAGTAGAAGAACGGCTTACCCTGATGCGCGTCGATCCACCGCTCCGCGATCGCCTCCGTGGTGCGGCCGGAGCGTTGCAGCGCGCCGAGGGGCGCGCCGTCGACGACGCCGATGGCGTCGTCGTAGTCGTCGAAACCGGCATTCGCACCCGTCGCCGCACGCAGCACATACGCCGACACAGCCGCGCCGGTCGCGTATCCGTTGTCATGCAACAGCGACGCGAGTGTGGGATGTGCCTTGCTGTCAAAGCGATAGCCGGCATTGTCGCGCACTCCATGTTCCGGCGGCAGCAGTCCCGTGAGCATCGATAAATGCGACGGAAGCGTCAGCGGACAGTGCGACCAGGCGTTCTGATAGATGACGCCGTCCCGCGCCAACGCGTCGATATTCGGCGTGGCGACGCCGCGATAACCGTACGCGTGGAGATGATCCGCGCGGAGCGTATCGATGGAGATGAGAATGATCGAGGGCTGCTCCGTGCGCCGCCCACACGCCGCGGAGAGCAGAGCGAACAGCAGCGCAAGGAGCAGAGCGAAGCGCACAACAAGCAGCGCGAAGGGCCGTACAGAGAGAACGCGCACGTTAGGCCGCATTTCTCACACCTTGCCGAAGCTCGAGCGCTCTCTATCGAGCGCCTTCTCCCCCCGTGCTTTTCGGGGGGAGAAGGTGGCGAAGCCGGATGAGGGGGGCGCTACGAGCACGACATCCTCGTTGCAACGCAAGAACGAGATGCGGTCCAGGCGGCTAATCTTCACGGTTGCGGCTTGATCGCGCTCGATCCCTTCGCCGGAGCCGGCAGTTTCACAGCCTGCACCGCCGTCTCGAACGCCTTCGTCCGCCCCAACACCTCGGCAACCGCAGCGCGGCGATCTTCGACGGCGGCGAGCGCTTGCGTCGTCGGCGCCTCGTCCGATTGCTGCAGCAGACGCTCCATGGCCCGCAGCGATTGCAGAAGGCTGTTCACCGTTTCGCCGTTCGGCGCGGCCGATGGCGGACCCTCGTCGTCGTCTTCGCTGGCAACACCCGAAAGCTCGCGCGCTTGTTTGCGCAACGCAGTGATGGCGTCGCTTGCTGGTTTCGCCGCGCGAAGTTGGCCGCGAACCACGCCGATCCGTTCGCTGGCCGCCTGCAGTTGCGCGATGTCGTCGTACATCTCCTTCGACAGCGCGAACTGCTGTTCGAGATCCGCTTGCGATGTCTTGACGCGCGGATCCATCGCTACGCTCAGTGGCTGCGAGAACGTCTTGCCATTGACCGTCAATCGAACCGTGTAACCATCGCCCGGAAGCACCCACGGCGAAGTCGGCGCGGGCGCCGTGTCATGCGGAACCGCCGCGATCGGATAGGCGTTGCGCGAGCCCGGCGCAGGCGCGTAGTGCAGATCCCATGTGAAGCGGTGCATGCCCGCCGCGGAAGAGGGCGATTGCAGTGGCCGGATCCAATACCAGGGGATGTTGCCCTCATCCTTCGGCGCGGGCGCCGGATCCGTGCTCGCGTAACGGCGGATCACGGCGCCCGACTTGTCGAGAATCTCCAGCGTCACAGGGCCGGCAGCGGCAGACGGCAGGTAGTAATCAATGATGGCGCCGTCCGGCGGGTTCTGTCCTATCGGCTCGTCGGGCGGCATCGGCGTGTCGGTGTATTTGTTCCAACGCGTGCGAATCGCGTGCTGCGGTTTGAAGAGCGTCGCCTCGGACAAGCGCGCGTTCATCTGCCGGAGCGGCTCGATGTCGTCGAGGATCCAGATGCCGCGTCCGTGCGTGCCGGCGATGACGTCATCGTCATGAACGACGAGATCGCGGATTGACGACGCCGGCATGTTCTGGCGCAGCGACTGCCACGAATCGCCGTCGTTGACCGAGACCCAGACCTGCGTCTCGCTTCCGGCAAAGAGCAAGCCGCGGTGTTTCGGATCTTCCCGCACGACGTTGATCGTGGCGCCGTCGGCGATACCAGTGACGATGTGTTGCCACGTCTTGCCGCCATCGCGCGTCCGGTAAATGTGCGGATGAAGCTCATCGAGCCGGATGGTGTTGATCGCGGCGTACGCTTCGCTTGCGTCGAAATGCGACGCCTCGAGGATCGAAACCTTCGCCCACGGCTTCAGCTCATTCGGCGTCACGTCCGTCCAGGTTTTTCCGCTGTCGCGCGTGACGTGAATCAGGCCGTCGTCGGTGCCGGCCCAAAGCGTGTTGATGTCGAGCGGCGACGGCGCCAGCGCGTAAACCACGCCGCGCTGCGTCACCTTCGTCTGGGGCGTATTCGCATAACCGCGCGCACTCTCAGGCAGTGCCCACGTCTTGCGCGAGAGGTCGGGGCTGATCTCCGTCCAGCTCTCGCCGCCATTCGTCGTTTTCCAGACCGTGTTCGACGCGAAAAAGAGCGCGTGCGGATCGGCCTGCGAGAAGACGACCGGCGCTGTTCGCACCGTGCGGTAGGCACCTTTGCGAAGTGGCTTCGGCGTGATGTCTTTTACCTGGCCGGTGCGTCGATCGGTGCGCGAGATCTTGCCGCCGTAGATGATGTTCGGATCGAGCGGATCGGGAACTGCGTATCCGTACTCTTCGACGCCGACCGGATGCCACTCGCGGAACGTAATCGCACCATCATCCCCGCGGCTGGCCACGCACGCCGAGCCGCTTTCCTGCTGCCCGCCGCACACGTGATAGGGGAAGGCGTTGTCGGCGTTGACGTGAAACATCTGCGCCGTCGGCTGGTTGTACCAGGAGCTCCATGACTCGCCGCCGTTGACGGTGACGATCGCTCCCTGATCCGAGGCGATGAGGATCGTCTTCGAATCATTCGGGTTGATCCAGACGCGGTGGTAGTCGTCGCCGCCTGGCGCGCCGCGGAACGACGCGAAGGTCTTACCGCCGTCCGTCGACCGCCACGTCACGACGTTGGCAACGTAGACGATGTCGGCGTTTTTAGGATCGCTGCGTACTTCATTGAAATCGCCGGGACGTCCCCAGATGCGCTCGTCGGTGTTCGCGCGCGTCCATGTCGCGCCGCCATCATTCGAGCGATAGAGACCGCCCGACTTCGCATCGACGCCACAAATGGCGTAGAGCCGTTTCGCATCGGCCTTCGAGACTTCGATGCCGACGCGGCCCATGACCTTCGAATCGGGCAGGCCACTCTTCAACTCGTTCCAGGTCGTCCCGCCGTCGGTCGACTTGAACAAGCCGGTGGCCGGCCCGTCGAGATAGGCGTTCTCCCACGGACCCTGCTGCGCCTGCCAGAGCGCGGCGTAGATGGTCTGGGCATTCGACGGATCGAGGATGACGTCGATGCCGCCGGTAAATTCGTTTTTGTAGAGGACTTTCTGAAACGACTTGCCGCCGTCGGTCGAGCGGAAGATGCCGCGCTCCTCGCTGGGACCGTACGGATGCCCGAGAACGGCCACGAAGAGCCGGTTCGGATCGGCGGGATCGACGACGATCTGCGGAATCTGCTGCGCGTCGCGGAGCCCGAGGTGGGTCCAGGTCTTTCCGGCGTCACTCGACCGGTACATGCCATCGCCGGTTGCGAGATCGGGGCGCTGCAAGCCTTCGCCGCTGCCTGCATAGACGATGTTCGGATCCGACGGCGCCACTGCCAGCGCGCCGATCGAGCCGGAAGGCTGATCGTCGAAGAGGGGCGTCCAGATGCGTCCGTAGTCATTCGTCCGCCAGACGCCGCCGTTGTTGACGCCGATGTAGAACACGTTCGGCTGCTGCGGCACACCAACCGCCGCGACGGTGCGCCCCCCGCGGAACGGCCCGATCATCCGCCAGCGTATGTCGCCATACATCCCTGGATCGATCTGCGCGGCAAGAGGAAGTGCGAGCGAGAGGACAACGAGAGCGGCACGAATCGTTTTCTGCATGGACGGATATTGTAGTTGCAGGTTTCGGTTGGCGAGGCAGCAGCGAAAGTGCGCTCAATGTTGTCAACGTTGATTGCCGAGGGTTACGCGAAGACGCGAAGACGCGAAGGGGCTTGACGGTTCTTCTTCGCGTCTTCGCGTCTTCGCGTGAGAAACTGCTGCGGTACGATTCATCTCACCCATGTCCGACACGCCCAAAGCCCAACGCTTCGACCTTCTTTCCAACAGCGAGAGCGGTCTCAGTTACGTTCGCGAGAAGCGCGGTGGAACGATGCGCGTACTCACCGAGAGCGAGTTGGCGGACTTCAACGATCCGCCGCCCTGCGCGCAATGTGCCGAGCAGTTCGGATGCGAGCATTTCAATTGCGCCGGCGAAGAGATGCTGGATGACGACGCCATCGCCGCCAACGCGCCGCCGGAATGGCTGGCCTTCGCCAAATCCGCTGGCATCAGCCTGCAGGACCTCGAGCGCCTCAAACTGATTCGCGAGCACGAAGGGGAGTATCGCGTCGTCGAAGAAGCGGTGACCGACATGCGGACGCTCGAGATCGTGCTGCTGTTGAACGGGGAGTGATGATGGAGCGCTGGCGTCCCGCCGGCTGGCTCGTAGGCGTCTCGCCTGCGCACGACGTCGGCCGTCCGCAAAGGCTCCAATGGATTCAATGACTCCTCATCTTTTCGGCTTGCTGCCCGAGGATCTCGCCGCGCATCTTCGCGGCAACGGTGTGGCCGTTCGTGACGCCGAGGCGCGGCGCGTGCTCGCGCATGCCATCGCGCACGGACGCGAAGGCTTTCCGTCCGCTCGGCCCGTTCCTCGCGCCGTCGAAGAGGCGGTCGAGCGGATGACGACGCGCAGCCGTCTCGAGATCATCGAGCGGGCGACGGACACGAGCGACGGCTTCGTCAAGTACCTCTTCCGCCTGCACGATGGTGCGCTCGCCGAGGCGGTGAGGATTCCGCTGGAGATACCGGGACGGTTCACCGTCTGCATTTCCAGTCAAGCCGGCTGCGCGATGGGTTGCACCTTCTGCGCGACCGGACGCCTCGGGCTGATTCGCAACCTCGAGCCGTGGGAGATCGTCGCGCAATGGATCGCCGTGCGCGACGAAGCAGACGGCATCGTCACCGGCGCGCTCTTCCAGGGCCAGGGCGAGCCGCTGCACAACTACGCGTCGGTAATCCGCGCGGCCGAAATCCTCTCGCATCCGTGCGGCGGCCGGATCGCCGCGAAGAACATCACGATCTCGACGGTTGGTCTCGTTCCGCAGATCCTCCGCTTTACCCGCGAGCGTCACCCTTACCGCCTCATCATCTCCCTCACCTCGGCCATCGACACCCGGCGCAGGATGTTGCTCCCATCCGCCGCGGCCTGGCCGGTACGCGAGCTCGCCGATGCTGCGCGCGCCTATCAATCATCGATCAATTCGCGCGTCACGATCGCCTGGGTCGTCCTCGGCGGCATCAACACCGGCAACGACGAAGTCGAAGCGCTCTGCGCGCTGTTCGGCGATATACCGATGCGCCTCAACCTGATCGACGTCAACGACGCCCGCTCCGATGGCTTTCGCCGCGCTTCGGCCGAAGAGCTAGCGAGGTTTCGCGATGGGCTCCGCTCCCTCGGCGCCCCAGTCGTTCGCCGCTACTCCGGCGGCGCCGCGAGACATGCCGCCTGCGGGATGCTCGCCGCGATGAGGGGTTCATCCGCAGATGACGCAGATTTACACAGATGAAGACAACACTCATCTGCGTCCATCTGCGTCATCTGCGGATCGGATCCACTCCCTCAACTCCCGATACAGCGCCGCCAGATCCTCCGGCCGATAGTTCGCATTCAGCCCGCTCGGATTCGGCAGGATCCAGATGCGCGTGCTGCCGATCGTCTCCTCCTGCAACCCGCTCTTCGCGTGCGGACGCGCGAACCCCGTTCGATACGCGCCGATGCCGACGATGGCAAGCACACGCGGCCGATAGCGCCCCACTTTGCGCGCAAGAGTCTTCGCGCCGTCGACCAACTCCTCCGCGTTCAACTCCGCCGCCGCAGCCGTGGCGCGCGCGACCACGTTCGTAATCCCGGCGCCGTGTTCCAGCAGTTCACGTTGTTCGGAAGGATGAAAGAGCCGCGGCGTGAACCCCGATCGATGCAGCGTCGGCCAGAACCGATTGCCCGGCCGTCCGAAATGCTGCTGCACCGCGGCCGTGTACAGCCCCGGATTGATCCCGCAAAACAGCACGTCGAGATCGCGCGCGATCACGTCGGGCAGTGTCGTGCCGGCCGCAGCGATCAGCTGTTCCTTTGTCGGCTTCATCCCACTCAATCCCAAGAGCTTGCGGAACGCCGCCGTCCGCGGCGGCTGGCCCGGCGGCGTCCCCGCCGCCGCTGCGCAACAAGAATCATCATCGCGTGACCGCGAGCATCACTTCTTCCCGATCGTCATCGCCAGGTACTCCCGGATGTGCGCATGCGTCGCCGGATCCGCCCAGATCGCGTCGATCTCGTCGGCCGACGCGGTGGCGATATTTGCTGCGTCGCGCAGATACGGCTCGCGAAGCTGGCGCTTGGTCAGACGGAACGTGTGCCGCGGGATCGACATCAATTGCTCGGCGACGATCTGCGCGCGGACTGGAAGCTGTTCGGCGGATATCACCTCATCGACGATGCCGATGCCGCGCCCCGTTTCCGCGTCCATCGTCCTGCCGAAATAGACCATCGGCTGCAGGTGCTGCTTCGGCACGGCGAAGCGTACGATTTCCATCGCCAGCGGAGGGAAAGGAACGCCAACCAGTGGCTCCGGAACCCCAATCTTGCCTGAGCTCATGAGCCGGTGATCGCAGGCAAAGGCGAGGATCGCGCCGCCCGCGATCGCGTGTCCATTGAGCGCAGCCACGCACGGCTTCGGGAAGACGAACACTGCCCGCAGCGCCGCATCGAGCGCCTCGACGAAGAGCTGCACGTAGTCGCCGCCGGCGTTGATCATGCGCGGCAGATCGACGCCAGCGCAGAAGATCGATCCCGTGCCCGTGAGGATGACCGCGCCGACGTCATCATCAGCCGCCGCCTCTTCGAATGCCTTCGTCAACGCAGTACACAACTCCAGATCGAGCGCACTCGCTTTTCCGTGTGCAAGGCGAAGAGTGAGGATGCCATCGTTGAGATCTCGTTCGAGCATGACGCGATTCTAATCCGCAGATGACGCAGATAAAACGCAGATAGAAGAATCAATCTGCGCTCATCTGCGACATCTGCGGATAAACAATCTGCGGACCGGCACTTTACCTGCAGATCACAATCAATCTCCCCACCAGTCATCCCTTCTTCTGGTCAACAACTGCACACTCCCCGGGTCAACCAACGCTCAAGTGGTCAACATTCAGACCACTTGCAATCAATGGAGGAAGAATGAAACAACGCTTTCTAATGATGTCCATCCTGGTCACGTTTGCCCTTTTCGCCGCAACCCACGCCGTCGCCCAACAGAAGACCATCCTCTTCGACGCCGCCCACGCCCAGACCGCCGGCAACGCCGACTGGACCCTCGACGAAGACACGTGCGGCACCGCGCAACGTTTCCCAACGCCTGACCAGTCGGGCATCACCTCAGGCACGGCCGAGACCTACTGGAACGGCGCCCACTCCGCAATGGGCGTCGACCTCGTGAAGAAAGGCTTTCACGTTGAGAGCCTTCCCGTCGGCGCGCGCATCAGTTACGGCGACGGCACCAATGCCCAGGACCTCAGCCACTACAACGTCTTCGTGATGCCCGAGCCGAACATCGCCCTGACGTCCACCGAGATCACCGCCATCCGCAACTTCGTCTTCAACGGCGGCGGACTTTTCATGATCTCCGACCACGCCGGCGCCGATCGCAACAGCGACGGTATCGACGCCGCGGGCGTCTTCAATCAGCTCATGGGCAGCCCGAGCATCTTCGGCATCACCTACAACGACAACTCGGCGGACAGCACCTTCGGCTGGTTCGACGATCATCCCGATCACAACTACACCACCGTCACCAGCTCGCCGATCATCTTTACCGGAACCTTCGGGGTTCCTTCGGCGACGAAGGGATTGGGTCTCTTCGGCTCCTCCTCGATGACGTTGTCCGGCGCCGCGCAGGGCCACGTCTGGAAGACGACGTCGACGCACGACACGTCCACAGGCGTCACCTACGCGACATCGACGTACGGCACCGGCCGCATCGCCGCCATCGCCGACTCCTCGGTCACCGAGGACGCCACGAACTCCTGCGGTCACTCAACCTTCCTCGGGTACAACGATCCCAGCTACGACAACGGTCTGCTCGTCGCCAACGGCATCTCCTGGATCGCCAACGGAACAGGCGGCGGCGGTGGCGATACGACCGCTCCGACCGTCTCGATCACCGCTCCGCTGAATGGCGCCACTGTCGTCGGTACGGTCGCCATCAACGCTACCGCGTCCGACAACGTTGGCGTGACGAAAGTCGAGTTCTACGTCGACGGCGCGCTCAAGTCGACCGACACCACCTCTCCTTATTCTTATAGCTGGGACTCGACCTCGGTCGCCAACGGCTCGCACTCGCTGACCGCGAAGGCCTACGACGCCGCGCTGAACGTCGGCACGTCCACCGCCATCGGCGTCACCGTCAACAATCCGACCGGCACCGACATCTCCGGCTGGACCGTTACCCAGGCCAACGCCACCGTCGTCTACACGATCCCCGCCGGCACCGTAATTCCCGCGAACGGTTACGTCGTCATCGGCCGCGACGCCACGAAGGCCGCCTTCCAGACATTCTGGGGCGTCACCCTCGGATCCAACGTCGTCTACCTCACCACCGCCGGCGCCTTCCCGCAGATCAACGGCAGCGAGAACTACACGCTGAAAAACGCCAGCGGCACGATCATCGACGGCCCGACGATCTCGACGTCGTCAAGCGCCAATCAGGATCTTCAGCGCATCGATCCGTGCACCGGCGCAGGCATCACTTCGAACTGGAACGTCGGCGTAACGACGCTGGCCAACCCTGGCAGCGGCGCCGGCGCCGGCTGCGCCAAAGGCGTCGTCATCAACGAATTCTCCGACGCCGCCGGCTCAGGCAACTTCATCTACGAGTTCGTCGAGTTGCACAACGACAAGTAAGTTTCGCAGAGAAAAACCACTCATCACAGAGGCGCAGAGAGCGAAGAGCTCTCTGTGTCCTCTGTGTCTCTGTGGTTGAATGCCTCTGAATGCCTCCGACCGTCCTCCTGACCTGCGAACGCCTCACCAAGTCCTACACCTCCCGCCCCCTCTTCAACGACCTCTCCTTCTCTCTCTTCGAAGGTGACCACGTCGGCCTCGTCGGGCCCAACGGCTCCGGCAAATCGACGCTGATGAAGATCGTCGCTGGCGTCGAAGAAGCCGACTCCGGCAACCGCGCCGTGCGCAAAAGCGTCCGCATCGGCTACGTCCCCCAGGATCCCGTGTTCGCGCATGGCAAGACGATCGAAGAAGTCCTCCTCGAGGGCCTCGAGAACGATCACATCCTCGACGACTACGGCAAACAGACTCGCGTCGCCATCGCCCTCGGCAAATCCGGTTTCATGGACCGCACGCAGGACACCGCCACGCTCAGCGGCGGCTGGCGCAAGCGCCTGGCCATCGCCCGCGAGCTCGCGCGCGAACCCGATGTGATGCTGCTCGACGAACCCACCAACCATCTCGATGTCGACGCCATCCTCTGGCTCGAGGGTCTGCTCAAATCCGAACCGAAAGCCTTCGTCGTCGTCAGCCACGACCGCTACTTCCTCGAGAACACCGCGCGCCGGATGCTGGAGCTCAATCGCCAGTACGCCGACGGCCTGCTCCAGGTCAACGGTCACTACTCCGACTTCCTCGAGCGCCGCGACGAGCTTCTGCGCAACGAAGCTGCGTATCAGGAAACGCTCGCCAACCTCGTGCGGCGCGAGGTCGAATGGCTTCGCCGCGGTCCGAAAGCGCGCACGACGAAATCGAAATCGCGGATTCAGAACGCCGAGGAGCTGATTGGGGAGCTGGCGGATTCGAGATCCCGCAGCAACACCAGTACCGCCAAGATCGACTTCACCGCCTCGGAACGCAGGACAAAACGGCTCTGGCTCGTGAAAGGCCTGCGCAAATCGATGGGCGACAAACTGCTCGTCGCCGATCTCGACATCCTCCTCACCCCCGGCTCCCGCCTCGGCATCCTCGGTCCCAACGGCTCCGGCAAGACGACGCTCCTGAGAACCATCACCGGCGAGCTGGAGCCGGACAAAGGCATCATCGAGAAAGCCGAGAAACTCCGCATCGTCTACTTCGAACAAAACCGCGAAAGCCTCGACCCGACGCTGACGCTCAAGCGCGCCCTCGCGCCCGAAGGCGATCAAGTCGTCTACCGCGACCGCACCCTGCACGTCGCCTCGTGGGCCAAGCGTTTCCTCTTCCAACCCGACCAACTCGAGACCTCAGTCTCCAAACTCTCCGGCGGCGAAAAAGCCAGAATCGTCCTCGCCAGACTGATGCTCCAACCCGCCGACCTCCTGGTCCTCGACGAGCCCACCAACGACCTAGACATCTCAACGCTGGAAGTCCTCGAAGACTCCCTCCTCGACTTCCCCGGCGCGTTAGTCCTGGTCACCCACGACCGCTACCTCATCGACCGTGTCTCCACCCAGATCCTCGCCCTGGACGGCAAAGGCGGCGCCGAATACTTCGTCGACTACACCCAATGGCAGGAAAACCGCCCCCGCCCCGCCACCCCCACCCGCGACGCGAGACCTTCGAAGCCAAAGGCAAAAAAACTAACCTACGCCGAACAACGCGAATGGGACGCAATGGAAGCCAATGTCCACGCCGCCGAGGAACGCCTCGACGCCGCGAGGGTCGCAGTCGAAGACCCCGCGATCGCCACCGACGCCGCCATCCTCCAGCAACGCGTAACCGCCCTCGACACCGCCCAGGACACAGTCGACCGCCTATACGCAAGGTGGGCCGAGTTGGAAGGGAAACGGGGCGGGGAGTAGAGCAGCGCAAACGCGCGAGCGAACCCTTTGCCCACAGAGTCGCAGAGGTCCCAGAGTAGGGTTTTCAACTCTGGGTCCTCGGTGTCTCTGTGGTTCATTTTCCGATCAACCACTCCAGCGAAATGCCTCTTCGCGATCTTCGCGCCTTCGCGTGACACGGTTCTAAGGTCAGCGATAAAGCGGTCGTCTAGTCGACGGCCTCATGCACGAGCCCCGCGGCACGTTCGAGACGACTTGTCACTCCGTAGGTGGATGGCTGCATTCCATGCCAGCACAACACACTGACGTTTCCGAACGGCGATCCGCATACTGCTTCTACGCGAGAGCTATCCGAGGGCGGCCGCATTCCAGTGATGATTCATGAGTACGCAACCACCGGCGGAGGTCACGCTCATCATTCGGCGTTCTCGTCAGATGCAAGTCACAAAAGGTTCTTGTCCTTGCTCTCTACCCCACCGCCCCCTCCTCCACGCTCACCGTCCCCCCATCCGCGTCGAGCGTAGCTCTTGCTCCGATTGGAAGGACTAGTTTTTGTTCGATGTGGCCGAAGGACAATCCCGAGATGACGGGTACCCCAAGCCCACCGAACCTATCCCGAAGGATCTCCTCCAAACTGAGGCTTGGGCCTTTTACGCCGCAGTCGCTGCAGCGGCCGAAGACGATGCCGGCTGCCTTATCGAACATACCGCCGAGGGCGAGGGTGGTTAGCATGCGGTCGATGCGGTAGGGCTCTTCGTGGACGTCTTCGAGGAAGACGATTGCGCCGGTGGTGTCGGGTTGGTAGGGGGTGCCCATAAGGGTGGCGATCATCGTCAGGTTGCCGCCGATCAGGGGGCCGGTGGCTTTGCCGGGGGCGATCTTGAGAACGCGGTTCGTGCGGTCGACTAGTTCGTTGGGTTTCTTTGATGGGGTTGGGAGGAGGCCTGTCGGCTCGGCGGTCATGACGACCTTGCGGAAGTTATCGAGTGTGAAGGGGTCGTAGGTTGAAGCGCCGACGGGGCCGTGGAAGGTGATCAGGCCTGTCTTCTTGTGGACGGCGTTGAGGAGCGCGGTGATGTCGCTGTAGCCGATGAGGACTTTCGGTTTGCGGCGGATGAGGTCGTAGTCGAGGTAGGGGAGGACTCTTGGTGAGCCCCAGCCGCCGGTGTAGCAGACGACGCCGTTGACGCTGTCATCGGCGAACATTTGATTGATGTCGCCGGCGCGGTCGCGGTCGTGGCCGGCGAAGTAGCCCCATTTGTCGAAGGCGTGTTTGCCGATGACGACTTTGAAGCCGATCGCTTCCATCTGCTCTTTGGCGAATTGGATTTCGTCGGCTTCGAAGGCGGCGGTGGCGGGGAGGACTAAGCCTACTGTGTCGCCTGGGCTTAGTTTCTTCGGCTTGATGATGGTTGGTGTGGCCGCGTTGAGGTTTCTGGTCGTTGTGATCGCTGCGGCGGCGGTGACGGAGAGTTTGGCGAAGTCGCGGCGGTTGAGCATGGGGTAAAAGCTTATCCGCAGATGACGCAGATGCGACGCAGATAGAGACAAATCCATCCGCGTCTCATCTGCGTCATCTGCGGATCAATGAAAACCCCTTCTCCCCATCAGGAAGCGATGGAGAGAAGGGGCTCGATTCAGAACTAGTCGCGTTCGAAGAAGTTTTCGCGCTCGGTTGCGGCGGGGGCGCCCGAGGCGCCACCGTTCTTGGCGTCCCAATCCGCGCGCGTGATCACTGTCACCGGGTCTAGCTTCTTCTTGGCCAGGGCGGCGTTGATCGATGGCAGCTCTTTGGTCGTCCAGTTGTCGAAGTCCTGGACGACATCCTTCAGCTCGTGGGCCAGGGCGTCGGTGCGCTCGATGGACGATTGCGAAGGACGGCCTTCGTAGAAGACTACGTTGCCGTAGAGGTCCGTCAGGTTTTCGCGAAGACGTTCTTCGCCGGTGATCATGCCGCCTTCTTTGGTCGCTACGATCTTGCGGCGCAGGGTGTCGACGTCGGCGGATGCGGCGTGGAGCTTCTTGGCCAGCGCGTCGGTGGCGGGGAGCTTCGACGCGCGGTCGTCGAGGGCGGTGCGGACGCCGTTGATGCGGTCGACGGCGAAGGTCATCTCGCCTAGTTGCGCGTAGAGTTTGTTCGAGAGGTCCCACTGCGCCTGGCGGTCGCCGTCGGTGTGCGTCGCGCGTGGATCGGGCACCAGGACGAGGGGCGTCGTGTAGACGTTCTTATCCTTCGTCATCTTCACCGTGTACGTGCCGGGAAGAACTCTTGGTCCGGCCGAGGCGGAGAAGGCGGCGGTTGCGGCAGTGGGAACTTTGGGTGCGGGAAGGCGCATCGCCCACGTGACGCGGTTCAGCCCGCGGCGCTTGCTGCTCGGGATGTTGCCCATCTTCTTGCCGTTCGCATCGAATACGTCGATCGACAGGTCGCCGAAGATGTGGCGGGTGCGCTGGTAGTACGTGATGATCGCGCCGCCGGCGGGATTCTGTCCGACGTATGCGGCGTCGCCGTTGGCCCAGCCGCCCTGCGCGGACATGGTCTGCACGACGGGATGTCCCTGCATGAACACCACATCCTTCGCCAGCACCTCGGGAGTCAAAGCCCGAAGCGGTGTGATGTCGTCGACGATCCAGATGCCGCGGCCGTGCGTGGCGATGACGAGATCGTTGTCGCGCGGGTGAATGGCCAGGTCGTCGACGGCCACGTTCGGCATGTCGCCGCCTTTGTACTGCGCCCACTGCTTGCCGCCATCGAGCGAGACCCAGAGTCCGAGCTCGGTTCCCAGGAAGAGGAGATTCGGGTTGACGAGATCTTCTTTGACGACGTGCGCGAAGCCATGAACCGGCGAATCGGAGGCGAGGACCGAGGTCCACGTCTTGCCGAAGTCGGTGGTCTTGTACGCGTACGGCTGCATGTCGCCGAACGTGTGCATGTCGAAAGTGGCGTAAGCGGTGCCTTCATCGAAATGGCCGGGCTCGACCGATGTCACCCATGCGTTCTTCGGAAGGCCGGTGATGTTTGCTGTGACGTTCGACCACGTCTTGCCGGCGTCGCCTGTGACCTGGACGTTGCCGTCATCGGTGCCGACCCAGATCACGTTGCTGTTCTTCAGCGACTCGGCGATGGCGAAGATCGTCGTGTGCATTTCGGCGGACGAGTTGTCGACCGTGACGCCGCCGGACTGTTCCTGCTTCTGTTTCGCGGGATCGTTCGTGGTCAGATCGGGCGAGATGCGCTCCCACGTCTGGCCGTGATCGTTGGAGCGGAAGAGGAACTGCGCGCCGATGTAGAGCGTGCCCTTCGGCGATACGTGGATGGGCGTGTTCCAGTTGAAGCGGAGCTTTCCTTCTTTGTATTGCGGCAGTGGTTTGATCGGCCGCGTCTCATGCGTCTTGCGATTGATTCGTCCGATCTCGCCGCCCTGCGCCTCGGCATAGATATACGTGGGATCGCTGGGATCGGCGAACATCCAGAATCCGTCGCCGCCGTAGAAGTTCTCCCAACGGCTGCTGGTGATGCCGCCCGGGTACTGCGAATCGCCGACCCACGAGCTGTTGTCCTGCAGGCCGCCGTAGACGTGATAGGGGCGGTCCATGTCGACGCTGACGTGGTAGAACTGCGAGACCGGGAGGTTGTCCGCCTTCCACACACGGTTGCCGCCGTCGTACGAGTACCAGAGGCCGCCGTCGTCGCCGGCGATCAGATTGTCAGTGTTGTTGGGATCGATCCAGACGTCGTGCCAGTCGCCGTGACCGGCGCCGCCGACGCCGCTGAAGCTCTTGCCGCCGTCGTTCGAGGCGATGAGTCCACCGCCCGCTTTGTAGAGTTTGTTCGCGTCTTTCGGATCGACGAGGAGGTTGGCGAAGTAGAAGGGACGCCAGATCATCATCTGGCTGCGGTCGCGGGCCTGCCAGGTCTTGCCGCCGTCTTCGGAACGATAGAGACCGTTGGTTGGCGGGGCCGCTTCGACAAGCGCGTAGACGACGTTAGAGTTCGATGGTGCGACCGTGACGGCGATGCGTCCCCACGGTTTCTTCGGAAGGCCTGCGGCGGTTTTGTCATCGAGCGACTGCCATGTTGCGCCGCCGTCGGTCGATTTGAAAAGGCCGCTGCCGCTCGGCGCGTCGGCACCGTCGCCGCCGGAGCGGAAGGTCCAGCCTTTGCGGCGGAAGTCCCACATGCCGGCGAAGAGCGTCCTCGGATTGGCGCGGTCCAACGAGAGCATGGAACAGCCGGTGGAGAGGTTGGTGCCTTTCAGCACATTCGTCCAGGTCTTGCCGCCGTCGGAGGTTTTGTAGACGCCGCGGTCGTCGCTGTCGCTCCACAGTTTTCCGGGAACGCAGACGTAGACGGTGTTCGTGTCGCTCGGATCGATGGCAATCTTGGCGATGCGCTCCGAATTCGGCAGACCGACGTTGGTCCAGTTGTCGCCGCCGTCGGTCGACTTGTAGATGCCGTTGCCGTAGGACACCGAGTTGCGCGTCCACGCTTCGCCGCTGCCGACCCAGATGGTCTTCGGATTCTTCGGGTCGATGGCCACCGCGCCGATCGACTGCACCGGCTGCTTGTCGAACACGGGCTTGAAGGTGGTGCCGCCGTTGACGGATTTCCAGACGCCGCCGCTGGCGGAGCCGACGTAGACGGTCAGGCGATTGCCTTCGTGGACGGCGTCGATCGCGGCGATGCGGCCGCTCATCGCTGCCGAGCCGATGTTGCGGGCGCCGAGGCCGGAGATGGTTTCGGAGTCGACTTTGACGGGAGTTTGGGGGGTGGGGGGTGGGGTGTTGGGGGGAGCTGAGGTTGAGGCTTGCGCTACCGGCGTCGCTTTCGCAGGAGCCGGAGCGGCTGCTGCAACGATTGCCGCGCCCGGCGTCCCCGGCCGCGCGAAAATCGCATCCGCCATCGGCACGTTTGCTTCGATCTTCGAGTAGGTGACTTTCTGCCGGTTCGGATTTCCCTTCACTCCGTTCTCGATCGAGAAGGGGAGGTACCAGCCGTTGACGTCTTTGTAATCGCCGAGGACCGTTTCGTACTCACGCTCGGCGCCGCGGACCATGCGGCGCGTCTCGATCTTGATCGGAACGTTGGTCGAGGTGTCGATGAAGTAGTTGCGCACGTCGCCGGCAGGTGTGGTGACCTTGATCTTCCAGGCCTCCGAGCCTTCGACCGTTTCCGTGCCCATGAGCTCGACTTTGTTGCCCTTCTGGGCGTAGTTGACGAGCGGGCCGTCGAGGTCGGAGTCTTCGATGATCGATTTCAGCTCTTCTTCGCTGAGTGACTCGGCGTCCTTCTTCCCTTCGAACGGATCGATCTTCCAGCCGTTCTTGCCGTCGTACGCGTTCACCGCGGTCATGCCCTGAATCGAGAACTCCTGCCGGACGCGGTTGGGGCGGGCGTTCTGCTCAAGCACTCCTGCCTCGAACCCTCCGCCGCCGGTGAATTTGCCGGTCCGCTTGAGCGATGTGACCGCGGTGATGCGGTCCATGCCTCCGACCGTCTTGATGTATTTGGCAATGACTTCATCGGCGGTCTGGGCGAACCCATTCACCGCCACCAGGAACAGAATTCCGATTCCGAACAAGCCTCGGCGCATGCAGCTCTCCTTATTTGTTTGGTACGGCAGGGAAGGCGAAAGTTGGGGAATCATACGACGGAGGGGGGGAGTGGGTTGCAGAGGGTAGGCGTGATCGCTGCTAACCAAATGGTGTCATCCGGAAGGGCGAAGCGCGGTGAAGGAGCTCAAAATCGGGGCGTCAGTCTCAAAGAGGTTGACGACGATGTCCAGGTTTTCCACAACGCAGTCTCGGTTTTCCACGCGGAAAGGGTTGGATCTTGGCAAGGAGTGCGGGCGTCTCGCCTGCGGCGGCGAGGCGTCCTCGCCTCGGCGTGGTTTCCGTGAGGCCGGACCTTTCCCTCGCAATCCGTGGATTTACCGCTGGGCGAGACGCCCATCGGCCGCAGGCGAGACGCCTGCACTCCTTGCCTACGGCATTCGGTAGGCGAAGGCGTTGATGTGCATGCCGGCGCCGACCGAGGCGAAGAGGACGATCTCGCCCGGGTGGAAGGACTGGCCGTCGAGGCGGCCTTTGGCGATCAAGTCGAACAACGTGGGCACCGTGGCAACGGAGCTGTTGCCGAGCCAGGAGATCGTCATCGGCATCACATCCGGGGGCTGCTGCAGCTTCTCGGACTCGTACAACGCCGTGACGATCGCCTCGTCCATCTTGCCGTTCGCCTGGTGAATGAGGATCTTGGAGACGGCCTTCAGGGCGATGCCGGCTTTGTCGAGGCATTCCTTCATCGAGCTGGCCACGGTCTGTAAGGCGTACTTGTAGAGCTTGCGCCCTTCCATCTTCAGGAAGAGCGCCTCGAGGAAGACTTCTTCTTTGTACGACGGTCCCATCGACAGCATGCCGGAGTGATCGAGCGTGTCGGAGCGCGATGCGTGCGCCAGGATTCCAGCGTCGACCTGTCGCGCTTCCAGGACCGTGGCGCCGGCGCCGTCCGCGTAGATCATGCTGTCGCGGTCGTGCGGATCGGAGATGCGTGAGAGCGTGTCGGCGCCGATGATCATGGCGCGCTGGATGTCGCCGGCGCGGATCATGGCGTCGGCGGTGATGACTCCCTGGATCCAGCCGGGGCATCCGAAGACGAGGTCGAAGGCGGCCGCGCGAGGCTTGGCGATGCGCAGCTTCGACTTCACGCGCGCAGCCAGCGAAGGAACGAGATCGGGGGGCCCGCCACCTTTCTGCACGTCGCCGAAATTGTGCGCGACGATGATGAGGTCGAGCGATTCGGGATCGATGCGCGACGACGTCAGGGCATCGTTTGCTGCTTCGTAGGCGATGTCGGAAGTGACTGTGCCGTTCTCGACGTAACGGCGTTCCTGGATGCCGGTGATCGATTCGAACTGCTTGACGATCTCGGCGTTCGTCTTCCCCATCGGCGCGCCATCCGCCCCTCGGAAATCGTGATTTAGAAAATCCGAGTTGGGAACGCGGACTGGGGGGATGTAGCTGCCGGAGGCGGCGATGACAGATCTCAGCACGGGCATGCGGAGGCGGATCTTAACGCGAGGTGTGTCGGTTTTTCGAGTGGTGAGTGAGGGGTGGGAAGTGGGTGTGGAAGTAATAGATCGGCGATCAGAGATCGAGTCTACGCCAGGGACAGCCGACAGCCGGCACCGACTCTGTTCACGCGGCTATGATCGGCGTATCGTTATGGAAATCCCCAACGACTGCGCAGAAGGAGGCTCCCATGGCTTTTCCTCACGTGAACTACCTGGCCATTCTCGTCAGTGGTGTCGTTATCTTCATCCTCGGCGGGCTCTGGTACTCGGTCATCTTCAAGAATCTCTGGATCTCGTTGATGGGGATCCCCGAAGAAAAGATGAAAGAGGGCTCAGGGGCGATGCCGGTGCTCTTCCTGATGGCGTTCCTCTGCGCGCTGGTGCAGTCGTACATTCTGGCGATCATCATCAACCACTTCGCGCCGTTCTCGCTGATGCGCGGAGCGATGGTGGGGACGATCTGCTGGGTTGGCTTCGCTGCGCCGACAAGTTTCGCCACGGCTATTTTCTCGATGACGAAGAAGCCGCTCTGGTTCATCAACTCCGCCTACAACCTTGTCTCGTTCATCGCCGCGGGGATGATCTTGTCGGTTTGGCGATGAGCTTCAATTGACAATTGACAATGGACAATTGACAGCGGGGGAAAACCGGTGGAGAGCGATTCTTAAACCGCGTGAAAGTCTCCGTACTCGGGCGCGAGCGGGATCCCGGCGATGTTTGCGATGCGTGCCATCGCTACGAGACCTGACTCCAGCGCGCCTTCCATGAAGCCGAACCATGCTGGTGAGGTGTGCTCGCCGGCGACGGCGATGCGGCCTGCGATCAGGTCGGCGTACGCCTTCTGCTTCGTGGTCACTTCGCCGACGGCGGGGGTGGAGTACCCCATGCCGATGCGTTTCGGCCAGTTTTCGAACTCGGTAGTGAACGCTTCGTAGTGCGGAAGGAGCGCGTTGAGCCGAGGGGCAAAGTAGGACGGGCCGCCTCCCGCGTCGATGGCGTGTTGCGCGGGACGGCCGCCTGCGAAGACGCTCACGTCGAAGCGCGCCGTGTCCATCTGATTGTCGGTTCCTTCCCAGATCATCCCGAGCTGGTCGGACATCCCGCTTGGTGCGACTCCTTCGGGAATCCAGAAGCGGCGTTCGACCCCGGAGAGGTACTTCACGGCCGGACCGTGGGCGATGGCGCGATACGGGAAGGGCTTGCCATCGATCGTGATCTTCTCCATCGCCACGGATGGCACGGCCACGACCGCGAAATCGTACGGCCCGTCGGCTGCGCCTGCGCCAAGTTCGACGAAGAGGCGGTCGCCGCTGGTGCGGATGTTCGTCGCGCGTCCCTGGTTGAGATCGAGACCGGCGCCGAGACGGCGGGCGAGGGACTGGTTGCCGGCGGCGCAGCGAAACACTTCGGTCTCATCGAAGAACGCGTAGCCGCCCCCGGCAGCGAGTTGCGCCAGCGCGCCGAGCCAGCTTTGCTGCTCGGCCGGAGTGCAGTTGTCGAGCTCGAACTCGATCAGGATGGCCTTCTTCGTCAGCTCGCTGACATCGGCGGGAATCTGCGAGGCGAGCGACAAGCCGTCGAGCTCCGCGGCTCGCGGCGTCGTCCACGGCATCCATGGATTCTTGATCACGGCCGCTTCGGCTCCCCATTCGCGGAAGACTTTATCCATCTCTGCATGGAGCTTCTCCTGTTCGGCGTTGGAGAGGCTGCGGCCATCGAGGATCATCGGCATGTCCAGCCCCGCGGCGGCGTAGTTGTCCTCCGAGGAGACGACGCTCATGGCGAGACCAAAATGAGCAGCAAGCGCGAGCCAAAGCGGGTGGTTGGTCCCGATCAACTCCGCGCCCGCTTCGAGAATGCGTCCCGGGACAAGTTTGTCCGTTGACGATACGCGCCCGCCCACAACGAGCGGCTCGATGAGCGTGACCGCGAATCCTGCGCGCGAGGCGAACCACGCGGCGCTCACTCCGGCGAATCCGGCACCGAGCACGGCCACCCGCGGATTCTTCGTTGCAATTCGCCGCGGTGCGCCGACGAGTCCGACCGGCATCGCCTGGCGCAGCCGCTCGTAATGTTCCGCCGCGTGGCGTTGCCGTTCCTGCCCCGAAACGCGGCCCCCGAACCGACGATGCAACTTTCCGAAGAGTGACCGGCCCATACGATGCCCTCCGTGCGGCGAAAGGATAGCGGGTTTGGGGGGAATCAGTCGCGGGTCGTTCGGCGCATGACCGTTCACCATCAAGGTTGTTTTTTTCTCACACCTTTTCAGCGCCTCCTTTGCGTCGAGCGCCTTCTCCCCCACGCTTTTGTGGGGGAGAAGGTGGCCGAAGGCCGGATGAGGGGGTCCAACGAGCACGACATTTGTGCATGTGGAGCGTTTCCGGCAGTCGGATGATGGCCGCCTCGCGCATTTTCTCCCCCCTCATCCGGCTTCGCCACCTTCTCCCCCCGCAAAAAGCGCGGGGGGAGAAGGCGCTCGACGGGAAAGCACTCCAAAGAAAAAGGACGAGGTGTGGCAAGAAGGTGCAAGCGTTTTGGAAACGAGCGCTTGCGATTTATCTTCTGCGGACTCGCGACCGACTTGCCTCAACGAACTGGCCATTCTCGAACTGTCCTCGGGTCCGTCGTCCCGAGGCATCGATGCGCTCAATCATGTCCGGTCGGCGAGCGTCGCTCTGACGCACGGTTCGGCCTTGTCTGAGCATCGCGGAAAGCTCTTCGCGGTCAGTGTCCCGTGTAGCCGCGCGAAGCAAGGCGAGGATTGCCTCGCGTGTTGGGGCTTTCGGGCTCGGGATGTCCAGGCCGTCGCTACGCTTCACAGCCGGAATTCTACTCCGCCGCGCTCACCCCGCCCGCCGCTCCTCGATCGTCGTGGAGAACGACTGGTCGTCGACGTCGAGATAGAGCTGACGCTCCGTGACGGTGATCGATAGCGACGCGCGGCGGGGAAGGATGGCGGCCACGCTTTCGATGAAGCCGCGGCCGAAGGTGTAGATGGGGATCTCGTCACCGCGGTGGATCTTCTTTCCGGCCAGCTGGCCGAGGACCATGGCGGGATCGCGATGGGTGTAGATGGCGACGCGGCCGGCGAGCTTGCTACCACGGTGTACGCGATCGGCATCGGGGGCTCCGACTTCGATCCATGCGGTGATCCGTCCGGTGAGATCGCGCACTAGCACCGCCGGTTCATCGCCCGAGGCGACGCCTTCGGTGAGTGCGATGCCTTCCGTGTACTCGAGGCACCAGGCCAGTACGCGCGTCAGCATGTACTCCGCGGTTTCGGACGGCTGCCGCGCGATCGGTAATTCGAGCGTCTCGTAAACGCCGCGATCGACATCCGAAAGCTGGATGCCGAAGCGGTACATCGTTGCGGTGAGAGCCATGATTTTGAAGGATGAATGATGAAGGATGAGAACGCGCGATCAGGGAAAGGGATGAGCGTTGAAGAGGATCAACCGCCTCTGTTCATCCTTCAGCATTCATCCTTTATCAGTGTCGCTCTCATCCATGTGCATCTTGTGCATGACGCGGTGGATGAATGGCGCCAGGAGCACTCCGAGGAGGCCGATGAAGACGAGGCCGGAGAAGAGGGCGTAGAACGACGCAAAGATCTTGGACGCATTCGATGTCAGGGTGTCGACCGGTCCCATCCCGCCGAGGATCATGGATGCGTTCAGGAGGGAATCGACCCACGATAAGCCGGCGAGATAACGATAACCAAGCATTCCGGCGAAGAGGGCGATCGCGGCAACGCCTACTCCAAAGGTGAAGTGCCACAAGACTCGCAGCGCGAATTCCGTGCGGGTCAGGAGTTTTTGTCGCCGAGTCTCGTACATGGATCGTCGCGATTAGACCACGCTCTACAACTGCTTCTCGACAAAAGGAATCAGCAGAAACTTCGATGCCCACGCGCGCAGCCGCCATGAGAACGGCGCGTGCGGACCGTGAGTGCCGCTGCCGACGGCCCACGAGTGATCGATGTGATGGCCAATCGCTTCCATCAACTCCCGTGCAACTCCGTCGTCGTCCGCCTCGGCCATCACCTCCCTATCCTGGTTCTCCGAACGCTGATCGATGTTGTACGACCCGACCAGGACAGTGCTACCGTCGATCACGAGCGATTTGGAGTGCAGCGTGTCCGGTCCCCGAAACTCGCGTATATCGACTCCTGCACGCAGGAGTCTGTGCCGATACTTGAGGTAGGCGACATAGGGCAAAGCACCGTCGCAGGAGCGAAGTGAGTTGGTGATGATCTGGACGCTCACCCCCTCGCTGCGTTTTCGACGCAGCAGGGCGAGGACTTCGGGCGACGGAACGAGATACGGCGACTCGATCACCACCGAGCTCTTCGCGCTTTCGATGACTGCGGCCAGACGAGCCGCCAGGCGCGGTCCTTTTGCCGGTGCGATCGGATCAGAAAGAAAACGAACGCCGGGGATGTCCTTCAGTCCGCGAGACCAGTCCCGTCCTGTGTTCAGCGTGACGAGGCTCTCCAGCCCCTTGCCCTGCGCCGCGTCGTCGAGAATGCGCACCGCTTTCGCCTTTTCCTCAGGCGAGACGTTCACGTTCAGTTCGCGGACATCGCTGCTGTTCCAGAGATCTTCGAAGTGCTGCTGGGCATCGGCCGCCGAGGGCCCTTCGACGTAGACGTCGCGATCGATGTAGTTGCGTTTCTTCAGCCCGAAGTACGACTCGGCGAGATTGCGCCCGCCAGTGATGTAGCGCTTTCCGTCGACGACGACCACCTTTTCGTGCATCCGGTGAAGGAGCCAGCTCAGATGCCGGAAAGTGAACGGGTGATAGACGCGCACCTCGACGTTTTCATCGGCCAGATGCGCGAGAACGGGCCTGGGAATGTGCTGAAAGTTGGCGTCGACGATCAGCCGTACACGCGCGACGCCACGCCGCCGCGCTTCGCGAAGCAGGCCGAGCGCAGTGAGCGTGATGCGGTCGTTCCGAGCCAGAAAGTAGACGGCACCGATCTCCGTATGCGCCTGCTGCATGACATCGACGCGCGCCTGAGCGCCGTCGTGCGGGCTTTCGAGCAGACGAAAAACGTCAGCGTGAATGGGGAGGGTTGAGAGGCAAAGAACCAAAATGACCGGGGGCAGGAAACGCTTCATGCGTTCCGCCTAGTGCATGAGACGAACCAAGCGCTGCGGGCTTCGCCGCCCCGGTGTTGTCCGATCGCGCAATACTCTCCTGGGTTATTTGTTATCATCCCCGTCCAAATCCGATCGTCCGGAAAACCAATGAAGCGACTTCTCCTCACAATTGCTGTGACTGCCGCGTTTGCTATGCCGATGCACGCGACGGACTCATCCGACGCCATCGTCGCCTCGCTCGTCACGCAGGCGCCCGGTCTTCGTCCCAACGTCCTGAAGCTGGCGCTCGACGCTGCTACGCGTGCCGAAGATCGGGGACTCGTTCCGCGACGAAACTTGCTGACGGTGATCGATTACTCGCTCCCATCCTCGCAGCCGCGTCTCTTCATCTTCGATCTCGCCGCGCACAAGCTGCTCTTCCGCGAATTGGTCGCCCACGGAAAGGCGAGCGGCGGTGACGTCGCCTCCTTCTTCTCCAACGAGCCCGGAAGCCTAGCCACCAGCCTCGGCCTTTTCGTCACCGCCGACACCTACAACGGCGGCAATGGCTATTCGCTCCGGCTGCGCGGTCTGGAAGCGGGAGTCAACGACATGGCCTGGGACCGGATGATCGTGCTGCACGGCGCGTCGTACGTGAGCCAGGAAGCGGTGAAGGCGCTTGGCCGTCTCGGACGAAGCTGGGGTTGCCCTGCCGTGCGGCCGGAAGTGTCACAGAAGATCATCGATACGATTCGCGGCGGCAGTCCGGTCTTCGCGTACTATCCCGACAAGACTTGGCTCTCAACCTCGGCGTTCCTGACTCAGGTCGCCGGAGCGATTGCAAACGCGTCGCGATAACCGCAAACCCTTCAACCACAGAGAACCGAGTTCACAGAGATACTCTCTCTGTGTCCTCAGTGCCTCTGTGGTGGATTTTGTCTTCTACGGCTTCACGAACCTAACGCGTTTGCCCGCCGGATCGAACGTCACGACGAGATCTTTCAGGAATCGGAACCCGATATTCGCGCGCGGGAAGATGTCGACGAAATCGACCATCGGGTCGGTGACCGTGATTCCGCCGACGTGTACCGCGCCCTTCAGTGGTGCCGCGTAGATATCGAATTCATTGCCGACGGTTCGTCCGTGTCCCATGACGCGCGGCTCTTCCGCGAGCGGTAACGATTTCGCGAGCGAGAGTGGCATCGATAGAAGTGCGGGGCTGCCGCTGTCGATGTCGGTCGTCACTTTCGTGCCGGCGACCTCGATCTCGATCGTCGGAACGCCGTGCTCGGCCGAGTAGGCGAGAACGGTGCTGCCGTCCGCGGCGGGAAGCTTTCCGCCATCGACTGCGAATTGGCTGTTCGGGTAATCGAACGTGACCAGCAGCGATGTGAAGAGCGGTAGCCCCATCACGCCGTCCACGTCGCGCTGCGGGCCGTCGGCAGGGGCCTCGGTGACGTCGACTTGCCCGAGGTGCAGATCGGCGATGTCGATCGATTCGACGTGGAGGATGCGGACCGTCTTCTGATTCTTGCCGCTCGGATCGCCGCTGATCGCTTCGCCCATCACCGGTAGCGACAGCTTCTCTGCCAGTGCGTGGCTGACGTTCAACATACCCGCGAAGCCGCTGTCGACGTCGAAACGGAACGGTCCTTTGCCGTTGATCTTCGCTTCGATGACGGGGACGTGATGCGTGACGTCCATCGGAATCTTCACGGGCCTGCCGATCATGATTTCGCCCGGAGGTTCCGGACCTCCGCGTCGGTGTTCCTTCATCTCGCTGCCCATGCCAACGACCTTGCGTCCCTCGCGTGCCACCTCTTCGGCGGACGGCGGATCGAAGTTGGAGAGGACGATGAGCGTGTAAGGTGGCGCGATCTCGAGAACTGCGTTGACGCCGGGCGAGCCGCCAGCGACGCCGAGCCCGCGCTTTCCGCCGGAGTCGACCTTGTTCGTGAACAGCCAATCAGTCCAACCTTTCGACAGGATCTTATTTGCGAGAAGCGCCTGGCTGAGTCGGAGCAGATCGGGCGCTGTCGAGTAGCCGCCGCCCGCCGAGCTGCCGCGCCCGGGCAGCGACGCGGTGTTGTTCCCGCGCTGCGGCAGTGGGCCTTCGGGACCGCGCTTGGTCTGGCCGATGGCGCGGTTCGGAACGTTCTCATCGACAGCGTACGACGCGGTGTCGTTCATGCCGGCCGGTTTCGTGATGTGGTCGCGAACGTAGTCGTAGTAGCTCTGTCCCGACACTTTTTCGATGATGAGGCCGAGGACGACGAAGCCGGCGTTCGAGTAGCGCTGCGATGTGCCGGGCTCGAACTCGAGCGGCGCGTCTGCGAAGAGCGGGAGATAGTCGGAGAGCTTCCGCAGCGATGCGTGCGAGGCCATGAACTTCGGTCCGAAGATGTCGCCGAGGCCGGAGCGGTGCTCCAGAAGCTGGGCGATGGTGATCCTGTCGGCAACCGGCGAGGGATAGTCGGGCAGATGCTTGCGGATGGTGTCGTCGAGCGACAGCTTCCCGGCGGCGGCGAGCTGCCCGATCGCAATCTTGGTGAAGAACTTGTTGATCGAGCCGAGGTTGAACTTTGTGTCCGGGCGGTTGGCGATTCCTTTGGCGGGATCGGCCATGCCAACGGCGCGCGTGAGCAGTGGCTTGCCGTCTTTAGCGAGCATCACCACGCCGGAGAAGCGGTCTTCGGCAGCGGCCTTGTCGACCGCGGCTGTGAGCTGGGTAACGCGCTGATCGTCGGTTGTGTTCTGTGCAAGCGCCGACGCAGCGATCAGCAATGTGGTGAGTAGCAGTTTGATTTTCATCAGTGCCTCCGGGGAGCAAGGTACTGTTCAGTTGTGAAGTGCTGATGAAGTTATGAAAACCCTTAACCACAGAGACACAGAGGACACAGAGTTTTTGCTTTCTCTGTGACCTCTGTGTCTCTGTGGTTAAAGGTCCTCTTGGACTGGCAGCGTGAACGAAAACGTCGAGCCGCGACCCACGACGCTCTCCGCCCAAACGCGCCCGCCGTGTGCGGCGACGAGCTGGCGGACGATCGAGAGGCCGAGTCCCGCGCCGCCGGTACTGCGGGAACGTGAGACATCGACGCGGTAGAAACGCTCGAAGATGTGCGGCAGTTCGTCCGGCGGAATGCCGACGCCGCTGTCGATAACCTGCACGACCGCCTCGCCGTCGCAGCGCGACCATGCGATGAGAATCTCGCCCGCGGTTTCCACGTGCGCCACGGCGTTGGTCAGCAGATTGGTCAGGATCTGCACGGCGCGGCGCGCATCGGCGAGGACGATGAGATCATCATCGCCTTCGCAGCGAATCGTCACGCCGCGCTCGCGTGCTCGCGGTTCGATCCCGGCCGCAGCGCGCCGCGCCAGCGCAGTGACGGCGACCGGTTGCGGATCGATGTCGAGGCGACCCGCTTCGGCGAGCGCGAGATCCTGCAGGTCGTCGACGAGGCTTGTCAGGTGCATCGTCTCGTCGTGGAGTGAGGCGATGCGCTCGGGCGTCAGCGCGGTGAGACCGTCCTGCATCGACTCCAGCTCGCAGCGGATATTTGTAAGTGGCGCGCGCAACTCGTGGGCAACGTCGCTCACCATGCGCCGCCGCAGCTCTTCGTTGCGGGCGAGCGTGGTCGCCATGGCGTTGAAGCCGTGCGCCAGCTCCTCGAGCTCGGCGCCGCCGCCGGGCTCGACGCGCACGGCCAGATCGCCCGACTCCATCCGCCGGGCCGCAGCAGTGAGCCGCTCGACCGGGCTGCTGATAGCGCGAGCGATGGCGATTGCCATGACCACTCCGAACAGCATTGCCGCAAGAAAGATCCAGAAGAAAGAGCGATCGAGCGAGCGGGTCCGCGGCAGTTCCAGCGCGATGTTTCGGTGGGGCAGCAGGAAGAGCGAGCCGGCGATCTCTCCGCTTGCATCGCGGATAACGATTTGTGGTCCGCGGATCAACTCGTTCGTTTTGCCCGAAGGAAGGTTGCGTTCAATTGCCAGCATGCCGGTGGCCAGGAGATCGATCCGCGCGGTCCGAAGTTGGTTGCTCGACGACGCCACCAGCCGCCGGTCGCGATCGAAAAGGAGAACGTCGGTTCCAGCGGTCTTCGCCATCTGATCGACGGCCGGTTGGACGCCGGCCCAAGTGCCGTGCTCGCGGTAGAACACGGCAATCGTTCCTGGCGTGCGCGACGTCAGCCGGTCAATCTGAAACGACGTAGCGGGCGGCAAGCGAGGAGTCCCACCGGTGGTCACTGCGACCTCGAACTTGCGGATCTCGTAGTGCGCCACACGCGTGGAGATCACGGCCACGCTGCCGATCATGACGGCGACGAGTGCCGCGACCATGGCGATGAGGCGGCCGCGCAGTGTGGGAAAGAGCCGCATCAGGCCACCAGTTTGTAGCCGATGCCAAAGACGGTGGCGATGATGTCCGCACCGACCTTGCGACGCAGATTCTTGATGTGTGCGTCGATGGTGCGGTCCATGCCATCGAAGTCATCGCCGAGGGCGAGGCGGGCCAGCTCGTCGCGCCGGAAGACGCGACCGGGGGAGCGGGCCAGCGAAAGGAGCAGCCGCAACTCGGTGGCTGTCAGGACCACCGGCTCGCCGGCTACGGTGACTTCGCAGCGATCGGTATCGATCATCAGCGCACCGGCCGCAACGCATTCCTTCTTTTCCGACGATCCGGCCCGGCGCAACACGGCTTCGACGCGCGCTACGAGCTCGCGCGGGCTGAACGGCTTGGTCAGGTAGTCGTCAGCGCCGAGCGCGAGGCCGGCGAGTTTGTCGCGCTCGGTCGTCCGCGCGGTGACCATGATGATCGGAACCTGCGAGCTCGCCCGCAACGTGCGGCAGACTTCGAGCCCGTCGACGCGTGGCAGCATCAGGTCCAGCACGATCAGGTCGGGAGCGAATGTCCGCGCAAGTTCCAATGCGCGCGCACCATCAAGCGCCGATGCCGTCGTGTAGCCGGCATGGGCCAGATAGCGGTCGAGCGTCTCGCACACTTTCGGATCGTCATCGACGATGAGGACGCGGCGCATGGCTCCATCGTAGGGTTAATTGTGAATTTGGGGTGAAGGCTGTCACGCGAAGACGCGAAGACGCGAAGATGGGGATGGCCTCTTCGTGTCTTCGCGCCTTCGCGTGACAACTCAATGCCCGTACTGGGCCTGAACCACGTGCTGGCAGCCGGAAGGGCCCGCGGTTACGACGGTGAGCCGGTCGTACTCGGTGCTTGCGATTGGATGGACCGTCACGCTTGTCAAAGCGGTCACGATTCCGGGAACGGTGTTGCTGTGGCTGACGACGAGAACAGTGCCGCTGGGGTGCTCTGTGAAAATGCGTCTCGCGAGTTGACGCGGATACTCTCCGACGTGCGCGAGATCCACAGGAACCTCGGTCACAGGAACGTGGAGCAGCGAAGCGGCGCGCGCCGCGGTTTGCTTCGTCCGCTTGAATTGCGTGACGTAGATGGCCTGCACACCCGAGTGCTCGAGAGCCGCGGCCAGCGCCGTGGCCCGCGCGGCTCCTGCGGGACTCAGCGGGGGATCGGCGGCCGCGGGATCCGTTTGCTCGGCATGGCGCACGATGATGATCGTCGTGCAGGGAGGCGGCGGCGCGGCCCAAGCGAAGGTTGCGAACAGAAGTGCAGCGAGTGTGGCGATTCGTGTGGAAGTTCTCATGCTGATTTGCGCCTCGTCTCTGCTGCTTTACGGGCTCCGCCTGCGGCCTCGATGGCGCGGCGTGCCTTCATGTAATTCTCGATGTAGACCTTCGCCGGTATCCGCCGGATCGCTTCGCCGAGGACGTCGAGAGGCAGATCGTCGATCTTCTTGAAGCGGATGCAGGCCTTTCCCATGTCGAGCTTCTTCTTGCCGCTCTTCGCCCATGCCTCGCGGAACCAGCGAACGAGTGCGCTCTCGTTCACTTCATCGCACCCGGTATACAAACCCATGACGTAGACGGCCATGTAGTTTTTCTGCGAGGCGAGCGCGGCGAACATTAATCATTGGCGCGGATCGGCGTGATAGCCGGCGGGAAAGATCCGGTGCGGCACTGAGTAGCCGATCATGCCGTAGGCCATCCCTTCCTCGTAGTCCTTGTCGAGATTTGCGAGGATGACTTCGCGAACGCGCTCGATTGCCTCTCGTCGATCGGCAGGCAGGGAGGACAGGTATTCCTGAACGGTCGTTGCCTTGCTTTGCATGGGGAAAGTATAGGTCCGCAGATGACGCAGATGAACCGTTTCATCTGCGAACATCTGGGTCATCTGCGGATCAAACAGTCAGTGGAACTCGATCCAATCGCTCATCCCGACCACGTGGTTCGAGGTCTCGGAACGTTTTTCGTGAACGTAGACCCGCATGCGGATGGGGTGCTTCAGATCGGGGAGCTCGAGGAAGCGCCCGAGGTCCTGAATCAGCGTGATGGTCCCGGTTGCGCTTTCTACGAAGTGTGACTGTGTAGCTCCTTTTCGATAGGGGACGACGGTTGGCGCGATACCGATGGTTCGGTTGGGCACTCTCGACTCGAAGACGAAATCGAGGAAGTAGGTGTCCGGCCGGAAATTCTGGATGTCGTAGTCGATCGTTGCTTTGATCGTCGTTGTCGGCGTCAGCTCGCTGCCTGGCGTCGGAGTGATGTCTCGGACCTTGACCGTGGCTGCGGTCGCGGCCGGCTTCTCGTTCGGGTCTGTCGTCATCAACTCCCACGGTCCGACGCCGGTGATCTGCAACTCAGTGTTCTCAGGGAAGAAGAGGTAGTGCATCATCCGCGGCGGGTTCAGATAGAAGCTGCCGGCGCGGTAGCGGGTGACGTTGTTCTTGTTTGCAACGGAACCGAACCCGAGGTCGACGGCGCCTGCGAGAACGGTGACACGCTCCTGGCGCGGATGCCAGTGCGGCGGAATCGCGGACCCAGCCGGAATGCGCACGCGCATCGTGAACATCCCCTCGGTGCCTGGATTGCCTTCGAGCACGGAGACCTTCGATCCCGGCGGCAGCGTCGGTGGCGCGTCTTTGAATGCGATCGCCTCAGGGATGAAACCGATCGGAGTGTCGGGTGTCTGCGCGCCGAGGCTGACGGTGAACGCGAGGAGCGACGCAAGAATCAATGTGCGCATGAGCTAATGATAGTTCCTGCTGCGCCGTGCCCCGCTCCGACTCCCGACCCTCAACGTCGTCCGACTCCCCGGAAACGGATACCTACCCCACAACACTGTTGACATCCATCGAAGGATGAATAAAAATTCGAACCAATGAATAATCATGCGCACGGCGGCGGACTGCGGAGACGCGATGAGATCCAGCGGATCGTCCGGGAGCAGTCCGTTCATTCGCAGGACGAGTTGCTGGCTCTGCTGAAGAAACGCGGCTTCCGCGTGACGCAGCCCACGCTCTCCCGCGACCTGCGCGAGCTCGGCGTGGCCAAGTCGCCCAATGGCTACATCACCCAGGACGCGTTCGCGGGCGGCGCCGTCGTCGCCTTTGCGCCGCGCGACGTCGTCGAGACGCGACTCGAACAGGCTGTTGCCGAATACGTCACCGGCGCCGATACCGCCGGCAACCTTGTCGTGATCAAGACTCCGGCCGCGAGTGCGCAGCCGGTCGCCAGCGCCATCGATGCCGCGCAGATCGACGGCGTTCTCGGCACCATCGGCGGCGACGACACCATCTTCGTCGCTTTCCGCACCACCGACGCCGCTACCACCTTCGCGCAGCGGCTGCGCCGGGTCATCGGCGTCCGCCGCCGCAACGTCCGCTGAGCGCGTTCCCAGAGAATTGCCATGAACGAACCTATTTCAGTTGCTGATCGTGTTGACGCCGCCGCGGCGCCGGTTGCGGCCGCGCCGAAGAAGCGCGTCGCCATCGTCGGCGCCACCGGCTACTCCGGCGCCGAGCTGACCGCGATCATGGCGCGCCATCACGGCGTCGATCTCGTCGCTCTTTTCTCGTCGAGCAGCACCGCGCGCGGCCCCGTCACGCCGGCGCTTCCGAAGCTCATCGCTGAGCCATTTACGCTCGACGCGCTGATCGCTGCGAATCCCGAGGTCGTGTTTCTTTGCACGCCGAACGAGGTGTCCGCGGAGCTTGCGCCGAAACTGCTCGACGCCGGCATGACCGTCATCGATCTCTCCGGCGCGTTCCGACTCGAGGAGCCGTCGATGTATCCGACGTGGTACGGCTTCGCCCACGAGAACCCGAAACTTCTCGGCGAAGCGGTCTACGGACTCACCGAATATTGCAACGGTGAGTTGAAGAAGGCGCGTCTCGTCGCCAATCCGGGCTGTTATCCGACGTCGATTCTTCTCGCGCTGCGCCCGCTGAATTTCGCGATCGACCGCGAGCAGCCGGTGATCTGCGATTCGAAGAGCGGCGTCTCCGGAGCGGGAAAAAAAGCCGACGTGAACTTCTCGTTCGCGGAGCTCTTCGGTAACTTCAAAGCATACGGCGTCGGCAATCACCGCCACGAGCCGGAGATCCGCCAGCAGCTTCACCTCGGCGACCGCGCTCCGCTCGTCTTCGTCGCGCACCTGTTGCCGGTTCATCGCGGCATTCTCTCGACGATGCACGTCGGCTTCACGCATGCGATGACGGAGCAGCAGATCACCGAGGCGTATGCGAGGGTTTATGAAAACGCTCCGTTCGTGCGCGTCCTGCCGGCCGGCCAACTGCCTGAGCTGAAGAACGTCGTCAATACGCCGCGCGCGGAGATCGGCTTCCAGCTTCTGCAGGGTGGCCGCCGCGCCGTCATCGTCTCGGTCATCGACAACCTGCTCAAAGGCGCTGCGTCGCAGGCCGTGCAGAACTTCAACCGCATGTTCGACTTCGCGGAAACGGAGGCCTTGATCTGATGAACGTGATCAAACTCGGCGGGAGCCTTCTCGATGATGCGTCGCGGCGCGCCGAAGTGCTGGGCGCGATCGCCAAGCGCTGGAAGAGCGGCGAACAGATCGTGCTCGTTCACGGCGGTGGCAAGCATGTCGATGCGAATCTCAAGAGCCTCGGCATCGCGAAACGCACGCACGCCGGGCTGCGCATTACCGACGATGCAACGCTCGACGTCGTCGTATCGACGCTGGCCGGATCGGTGAACAAGATGCTGGTGTCGGAGCTCGCGGCAATGGGCGTTCGCGCGGCAGGCTTCAGTGGCTGCGACGCATCGACGCTCGTCGCCGAGCTGCACGAGCCGATCGAGGGCGTCGCGCTCGGCCACGTCGGACGAGTCAACGGCGGCGATCCTGCGCTCATCAACGCCGTCATCGGCGCCGGCATCATGCCCGTCCTCTCGTCAGTCGCTGAAGGTCCGAACGGGTCGCTGTTGAATGTGAACGCGGACACGGCCGCCGCTGCGATCGCCATCGCGGTCGGAGCCGAGAAGCTCGTCTTCATCACTGACGTCGCCGGCCTGCTCGACGAGACAGGCAACGTCGTTTCCGAACTGCATGCGCCGGAAGCGGAAGCGCTGCTCGGCAGCGAAGTCGTGACCGGTGGCATGCGGCCCAAGCTGCAGGCTGCGCTGCACGCGCTCGAATCGGGCGTGCAACGAATCACGATCGGAGAAGAAGGAGGAACGAACCTTGTTGCTGCATGACGAATCGCCCGCCGCCGTCGAAGAGCGCGAGAAGGCGTTCATCCTCGGCACCTACGCGCGCACGACCTTTCACCCGCGCAGCGGCAAAGGTGCGCGCATCACCGACGCCGATGGCCGCGAATATTGGGACCTCCTCGGCGGCATCGCTGTCAACGCGCTCGGCCACCGTCATCCGCGCCTCGTGAAGGCGCTGCGCGACGAGTCGAACGCGCTGCTGCACCTCTCCAATCTCTACTATCACCCGTCGCAGGGACTGCTCGCGGAGCGCCTCGTGCGCGCCTCGGGGCTCTGCCGCGCGTTCTTCTGCAACAGCGGAACGGAAGCAAACGAGGCTGCGCTGAAGTTCGCGCGCCTCGCCAATCCGGGAAAACCTGGAGTCGTCGCGTTGAACGAGAGCTTTCACGGACGGACGCTGGGATCGTTGTCGATGACCGGCCACGAGGCATATCGCAAGCCGTTCGAGCCGCTGATGCCGGGTGTGACGTTCGTCGAGCCGAATGATGTTGCCGCGCTTGAAGCCGCGGTCGACGAAACGACCGGCGCGATTTTCCTCGAGCCGGTGATGGGCGAGGGTGGCATCATCCCGCTGACGCACGAATTCCTTGCCGCGGCGCGCCGTGTGGCCGATCGCACCGGCGCCATCCTCGTCTTCGATGAGATCCAGTGCGGCCTCGGGCGCACCGGAACGCTCTTCGCGTTTCAGCACAGCGGCATCGTTCCCGACATCATCACGCTGGCGAAGCCGCTCGGCGGCGGCCTGCCGCTCGGCGCCGTCATCACCGGCCCCGCCATCGAAGGGCTCGTGAAGCCGGGCCATCACGGCACCACGTTCGGCGGCAATCCTGTCGCCTGCCGTCTCGGCCTCGCAGTGCTCGACGAGATCGAAGAATCGAAACTTCTCGAGCGCGTGAACACCCTCGGCGCCTGGTTCGGTGCGCAGCTCGCCAAGCTCAAGAAACGCAACGCATCGATCGTCGAAGTGCGCGGCTCCGGCTTCATGTGGGGCATTGAGCTCGACGGGCCGGCCAAGCCGGTCGTTGCGGAGTTGCTCGCGAAAGGCTTCGTCGTCGGCAGCGCGCGCGAGAACGTCATCCGACTGCTGCCGCCGTACGTCACGCCAAAGAAGGCGTTCGCCGAATTCGTCGAAGCACTGGAACAGATCCTGGGAAAACTGGAAAGAAAAGTCGCGTAGCAAATCGCAGACAGATCCAAAGGAACCATCAATGACTCATTTCAAGAAAGTCGCACTCGCCTACTCGGGCGGACTCGATACCTCGATCATCATTCCCTGGCTGAAGGAGAACTACGGCTGCGAAGTCGTCGCGGTTGCCGTCGATGTCGGCCAGGCTGAGGAGACGTCGGGACTTGCGGAGAAGGCCTATCAGACCGGCGCGTGCGATTTCCATCTCATCGATGCGCGGGAAGAATTCGCGCGCGACTACCTCTTTCCCGTTCTGAAAGCCGGCGCGATTTACGAGAAGGATTACCTCCTCGGCACGTCGACCGCGCGGCCGCTCATCGCCCACAAGCAGGTCGAGATTGCGCTCGCCACCGGCTGCGATGCCCTCGCGCACGGATGCACGGGCAAGGGCAACGATCAGGTCCGCTTCGAGCTCGCGTATCAGGCGCTCGCCCCGGAACTGGCGGTCATCGCGCCGTGGCGCGAGTGGTCGATCATCTCGCGCGAAGACGCGATCGATTACGCGTCGTCGCGAGGCATCCCGGTGCCGGTGACGAAGAAGGACCCGTACTCGCGGGACCGCAACCTCTGGCACCTTTCGCACGAGGGTGGGCCGCTCGAAGATCCGTCGTTCGAGCCGGAGCCGTCGATGTTCAAGCTGAGCGTCGATCCGATCGACGCACCGAACACGCCGGAGAAAGTCGCGATCACGTTCGTCGCTGGGGTGCCGATCGCGGTCAACGGTGAGGCGATGTCACCTGGCGCACTGATCTCGAAACTGAATGAGATCGGCGGCCGCCACGGCGTTGGACGCATCGACATCGTTGAGAACCGCCTTGTCGGCATCAAGTCGCGCGGCGTGTACGAAACGCCCGGTGGCACGCTGCTCGTCAACGCGATCAAGGCGCTCGAGTCGATCACGCTCGACCGCGACAGCGCACACGAGAAGGAGCGCATCGGCACGCGTTACGCGGAGCTGGTCTACTTTGGCCAGTGGTTCTCACCGTTGAAGGAAGCGTTCGATGCCTTCGTCGATGCGCTCGCGGAAGCGGTCACCGGTACCGTCACGCTGAAGTTGTACAAAGGCAACGCCACCATCATCGGACGCACGTCGCCGAATTCGCTGTATTCCGAGGCGCTGGCGAGCTTCAACATGACCGGATATGACGCGCGCGATGCGGCCGGGTTCATTCGCGTGTTCGGGCTGCCAACGCGCGGCCGTTATCGCATCGAGCAACACAACCGTCTCGACGACACGAACCCCGGCGATGAAGTCACCGCCGCGCGGTTGCGGAAGGCGGCTGGTTGACGCAGAAACTGTGGGGCGGGCGTTTCGTGTCGGAGCCATCGCAGTTGCTGCGGCGGCTCAACGACTCCTTTGCGTTCGACCGCGAGTTGTTCGATGACGATGTCGAAGGCTCGATCGCCTGGGCGCGCGCGATCGCGGACGCCGGTGTGCTGTCCGAGGAGGAGTTGGACGCGATTCTCGGCGCGCTGGTGCGGATCGAATCGCCGGCTGATGGCGACTACGAGGACGTGCACTCGTACGTCGAGGCGAAGCTCTACGAACTGATCGGTGCCGGTGCAGGAAAACTCCATACCGGCCGTTCGCGTAACGATCAGGTTGCGACCGATCTGAAGCTCTGGCTCAAGCGTGCGTGCGAGGAAGCGATCGAAATCGTGAATGCGCTGGCAGCGACGCTGGCCACGCGCGCTCTCGAAGAAGCGGCCACGCCGATGCCTGGCTACACGCACTCGAAACAGGCAGAGCCGGTCACGTTCGGGCACTGGTGCCTTGCGTATGTCGAGATGCTGCGCCGTGACCGTTCACGCTTTGTCAGCGCTGCCGAGCGTGGCGATGAATGCCCGCTCGGGTCCGGCGCGCTCGCCGGAACACCGCTGCCGATCGATCGCGATGAGTTGGCACGCTCCCTCGGGTTCGCACGCGCGAACGCGAACTCGCTCGACGGCGTTTCCGATCGCGACTTCGCGGCGGAGTATCTCTTCGCATCGTCACTGATGCTGACGCACGTCTCGCGCATGGCCGAAGACCTGATCTTCTTTACCAGCGACGAAGCGTCATACGCCGAACTTCCCGACGCGATGGCCACCGGGTCGTCGCGCATGCCGCAGAAAAAGAATCCCGACGTCCTAGAGCTCGCCCGCGGCTACGCGGCGCGCGGCATCGGCGAACTGACCGGCTTTCTCGCGCTGCTCAAAGGCCTGCCGCTCGCGTACGACAAGGATCTTCAGCTCGACAAAGAGCCGCTGTTTCGCACTCGCCGCGTAATCGTAACACTCGTTCCTGCGCTGCGCGAGCTGATTGCCGGTCTGTCGCTCGATCGCGACCGCATGCGTGCCGCCGCGGGCAGCGACGCGCCTATCGCAACCGCTGTCGCCGACGCACTCGCGGCGACCGGAATGCCCTTCCGCGAAGCGCACGATCAAGTCAGCCGCAATCTGGCGAACCTCGGATCGCTCGCGAAAGAACACGGCGTCACGCTCGACGGCATGCTGGCAAAGAAAAACGCCCTCGGTGGCACCGCGCCGGAACGAGTGAAGGAAGCAGCGAAGGCCGCGCTGTTGGAGTGCGGCGACAGATCATGAAACTCCCGAAAGGTTTTCTCGCCTCCGGCATTCGCGCCGGCATCCGCAAAAAGCGGCCCGACCTCGGCCTCATCGTCGCGCCTGACGGCGCGAATGCGGCTGCTGTCTTCACCAAGAATCGTTTTCAGGCCGCGCCCGTCACGTTGTCGAAGAACGCGCTGAAGAAAACGGGTGGACGGCTCAAGGCTGTTGTCGTCAACGCCGGTTGCGCGAATGCGGTGACCGGAAAACCGGGCCATGATGCCGCGAAACGCGTTCGTTCGCGCGCTGCCGAACTGTTGACCTGCCCCGCCGAGGAAGTCTTCATTGCTTCGACCGGCGTGATCGGTGTCGTGCTTCCCGATCAGAAAGTTCGCGAAGCACTCCCTGATTCGATCGCACGCCTTTCCTCCGGCGGCATCGACGCGTTCTCGCATGCCATTCTCACCACCGACGTCGGACCGAAAATTACGCAGGCAACCTTCACTCTCGGCGGCAAACGCGGGCGCATCGTCGGCGTCGCCAAAGGCGCCGGCATGATCCATCCCAACATGGCCACGATGCTCGGCTTCGTCATGACGGACGCAACGCTCGATTCCGCGACGTTGCAAAAAGCGCTGCGAACATCCGTAGACCAAAGCTTCAACGCCATCACCGTCGACGGCGACACATCGACCAACGATACCGTCCTCGTGATGGCCTCCGGTAAACTCGGCAACGCGTCTCGTTCCGACACGACCGACTTCCAACGCGCGCTCGACGCCGTTTGCCGTGACCTGGCGTGGCTGATCGTGCGCGATGGAGAAGGGGCCACGCGGGTGATGGAGCTGGAAGTGCGCGGCGCGAAGAGCGAGCGCGATGCGCAGCTTGCCGCGCACGCCATCGGCACATCGCCGCTGGTGAAGACCGCGCTGCACGGCGGCGATCCGAACTGGGGCCGCATGCTCGCCGCCCTCGGCCGCAGCGGCGCGCGATTCAACGTCAAACGCGTTTCGCTCTGGGCCGGCCGCGTGCAACTCGTCAAAGACGGCGCGCCCGCGATCTACCAGGAAAAAGATGCCGCCAAAGTCTTCGCCCGTGAGCGCGTCCCCATCGTCCTCGACCTCGGCGGCGGCGACGCCAGAACGATCATCCTCGCCTCCGACTTCGGCCACGACTACATCTCGCTGAATACGGACTACCGAAGCTAGGCGTAGTGTGTCGCTGCGTTTGAGTAGCGCCGACGGCCTCGTCGGCTGTGCCGCCGCCGGCTCGGCGGCGACTTTGTTAGAGCCGCCAGCGGGCCGCTGGCGATACAGCCGACGGGCCATCGGCGCTGCACGAGCCTGATACTCTTCTGCTCATGCGAAAGCTCCTCGCGGCCTTACTTCTTGTTTGCACCACCAGCGCCTTCGCCGTTCTCCGCGATCCTGTCGTCGCTCGCCACGGCATGGTCGCTTCGACCAGCGAGATTGCGTCGCATGTCGGTGCGGACGTCATGAAGAAAGGTGGCAACGCAGTCGATGCTGCCGTGGCCGTGGCTTTGACCATGGCCGTTACCTGGCCTGCCGCCGGCAACCTCGGCGGTGGCGGCTTCATGCTCATTCGCATGGCCGACGGGACGAGCGAAGCGATCGATTATCGCGAGGTTGCGCCGCTGGCTGCGTCGCGGGAGATGTACCTCGATGCGAAAGGCAACGTAATCAAAGGCGCTTCGACCGATGGCTACAAAGCGGTCGGTGTTCCAGGCACGATCGCGGGGCTGATGATGGTCCACAAGCGTCACGGAAAGCTGAAATGGAGTGAGCTGGTCGAGCCGGCGCGCAAGCTGGCCGCCGACGGGTTCATCGTCACCCCGTTCTTCGACGGCGTTCTGCACGATGCCGACACGCTGAAGAAGATGAATCCGTGGCCGGAGAGCCGGCGCATCTTTCTGCGCGATGGACACATCTACACGATTGGTGAGCGGTTCAAGCAGCCGGAGCTCGCGGCGACGCTGGCGCGCATCCAGAGCAATCCACGTGACTTCTATGAGGGCATCACCGCGCGGCGCATGGTCGCGGACATGCGCGCGCATGGCGGCCTGATCACGATGAAGGACCTGCGCGAGTACAAGCCGGTGATCCGCAAGCCGTTGCGTGGAACGTATCGCGGCCACGAGTTCATCGTCATGCCGCCGCCATCGTCCGGCAGCGTGGCCATCATCGAAATGCTCCACATGCTCGAGCATTACGACGTCGGCTCGATGGGGTGGCAATCGGCGCGCTATCTCCATCTGCTGACTGAGGTGATGAGGAGGGCGTTCGCGGATCGCGCGGAGTTTCTGGGCGATCCCGATTTCAACACGATGCCGATCGCCGCGCTGACGTCGGAGAAGTATGCCGAGGAGCGGAGGAGGACGATCGATCTGGAGCGGGCGTCGTCGTCGAAGGATATTCGGGCCGGCGATCCGGCGCCGTTCGAGAAGACGGACACGACGCATTTCTCGATCGTCGACGCCGACGGCAGCATGGTCAGCAACACCTACACGCTGAACGACTGGTTCGGCAGTGGCGTCACTGCGAAGGGGACCGGCGTCCTGCTGAACAACGAGATGGATGACTTCACCTCGCGTCCCGGAGTGGCCAACGAGTACCAGCTCATCCAGAGCGCGAAGAACGCGATCGCACCGAAGAAGCGGCCGCTCTCGTCGATGGTGCCGTTGATCATGCTCGACAACGGTAAGCCGTGGCTCGCCGTCGGCGCTGCCGGCGGGCCGCGCATCATCAGCACGGTGCTCGAGATCGTGCTCTCCGTCGTCGACTTTCACATCAACATCCAGCAGGCCGTTGACGCCGGCCGCATTCACCACCAGTGGATGCCGGACGAGATCTATTGGGAGCCGGACGGGACGAACCCCGACACGCGGGCAATCCTGGAGACGATGGGCCACAAGTTTCACGATAAGGGGCTCGATCACATCTCCGACGCCAACGCCGTGATGATCGATCCGAAAACGGGCCTGCGCCAGGGGGGATCGGATGCGCGCCGCAGCGGCGTGGCGGCCGGCTACTGACATAGAATCCGCCGCTATGAATCTCGATAAGAAATCCCTTCTCGCATGGGCGCAGGATCACCGCGCCGACTTTGAATCGACGCTGCAGCAGTTCGTCGAAATCCCATCCGTCTCCTCCGAGCCTGAGCGCGCCGGCGACATCCGCCGCTGCGCGGAGCTCGCCGCGGCGAAGATCCGCGGATTCGGTGGCGTGGCCTCGATCCTCGAAACGGAAGGCTATCCGATCGTGCACGGCCGTTTCGACGTCGATCCAGCGCTGCCGACGGTCACTGTCTACAACCACCTCGACGTGCAGCCAGCATCAGCCGAGACCGAGCCGTGGAAGAACGATCCCTTCACCTTCATCAAAGAAGGCGACCGCTACCTCGGGCGCGGCACCACTGACGACAAAGGTCCGGCCCTCACCGCGCTGTTCGCGATTCGCGCGGCGCACGAAGCCGGTGTGCGCGTCAACATCCACACGATATGGGAGCTCGAGGAAGAGATCGGATCGCCGAACTTCGAAGGGGCGATGAAGAAGTATGCGGAGCAGCTCGCGACGAACTCGGTGCTCGTCTCCGACACGATCTGGGTATCGCGCGAACGGCCTGCCTGTCCTGCCGGGCTGCGCGGACTGCAGGGTTTCGAGCTCTCACTGGAGACGGCGAAAACCGATCAGCATTCCGGAGTCGTCGGCGGCGCCGCGCGCAATCCGATAGGCGAGCTGATGAAGCTGGTCACGAAGATGTACAACGCCACGACCGGCAAGGTGAAGATCAAAGGTTTCTACGACGACGTCATGCAGCCGTCGAAGAAAGAGCTGAACGACTTCAAGAACTCGGGCTTCACCGTCAAGAAGTTCAAGAAGGACCACGGCTTCAAATCGATCCGCACCGAAGATCCGATGGAAGTGATGAAGCGGATCTGGGCGCTGCCGACGATGGAAGTGCACGGCCTCGTCGGCGGCTACACCGGCTCCGGCATCAAAACGATTGTCCCGCCGCGAGCCACCGTCAAGATCTCCTGCCGCCTGGTGCCGAATCAGGATCCGAAGAAGATCAAGAAGCTCGTCCGGGACTTCGTCAAACAGCACAACCCGGACGTGAAGATCAGTTTCGAAGCGTCGATGGAGGCGTACCAGGCGCCGACGACCGGCCCGCTCGCCAACGCCGTCCGTAGCGCCATGAAGTTCGCCTTCGGCCGCGAGCCGGTCTTCGTCCGCGAAGGCGGTTCGATTGGTGCGGTCGTCTCGATGGAACAGGTCCTCAAAGCCCCGGTCCTCTTTCTGGGCCTCTCACTCCCCGAACACGGCTACCACGCCCCGAACGAGAACTACGACTGGCAGCAGGCCAGCGGCGGGATGGTGGCGTTCGTGAAGTACTTCGAGGAGATTGCGGGGATGAAGTAAAGGCTTGCGACCACAGAGACGCAGAGAGCACGGAGGTGAACCGGTATCTCTGTGACCTCCGCGCCTCCGCGGTGTTCAAATGTCAGCGATTTTCGGTTGCCGCTCCTCTTCGCCAAGGTCGAAGAGGTCGTTCGCGAGGACCGGCTCCTTCGCCAGGTGGCGGCAGGCAGCGACGATGGCGGCGATGCAGCGGCGGGTGGGCTCCATCCTGCCCATGCGGATGCGCAGGAGGTGCTGCCGGCTGTAGCCGGATTCCCGCGCCAGGTGGGCTGGTTTGATCCGGTGGCTCTTGAGAAACTGTTCCAGTCGCGTCGGCATGTGCAATATAGTGCATCATAATCCGCGGCATGATGGGTGTCAATCGGTAAGTGCGGAGCACTCCTAGATGAGTTGCTTAGATTACGCGAACCTAGTAACGTATAAGTTACTTGGCACCCATGCTCGGAGAAACCGTACGCGCGGCCCGCCTCGAGCGAGGCCTGACTCAGGAGCGGCTGGCCCGCCTCGCGGGTGTCAGCCGGCGGCATCTTGCTGCTCTGGAGAAAGGCGCAAATGTGTCAGTCGCGGTCCTGCGCAAGGTAGCGGCCGTGCTTCAGTTGGCCGAGATCAGCCTTGGCGAGCTGACCGTCCGGACGGACCAATCTACGTCAACGTCCGTCAATATGCCGGTGCTGGCCGAGACGATCCGCGAAGCGCACGCAGGCACCCTGCGCGCGCAGGTGCTCCTTGCCCGCGCCGGATCGATTCTCGGCGATGACGAGGCCGGTCCTTCGTCCATCGACGTACGCTTCCCGAAAATGCAGCCGCTGCGCATCGAAGGGAAGGGGCGCCGGCGTGGGGCGAATGCCATCGCCGACCGTCCCGGTGAATCGCGTGTCCCGATCGCAGGCGAAATCCGGCAGGGCGCAGAGGTTGTGGAGCTCTCCGGCGAGAACGCGCCGCTTCCGTCGTCATGGATCGCGGGAGGGGAGAAAGTCTTCCGCGCTCGGGGCGATCTTTTGGAAGCGGTTGGAATCGACGATGGCGACCTGCTGATCGTCGAGTTACGTCCAACCGGCCGTGCCGCTTCGGGTGAGCTCGTGATCGTGAAAGCCGGCGAGCTGCTCTACGTCGGCCACTGGTGGCAGAAGCATGGCCGCAAATCGCTCATGACGGATGGCCTGTCCGAGGTGACGACAGGCGGGACGGCGTCCAAGCGTGCCCTGAAGGTGATGGCCGCGATCAACGCGATCGTGCGGGTGCGGTAGGGTTCGCTCAACCCCAAGACCTCAACAATCTCGTCCCCACACTGGCACCATTCGTTCACGTCACATTCCAGTTACCTTGCATACGATCGCGCCGAAAATTTTGGACCCCAATGGAGGAACTATGCGCCGTTCTCTTCTTCTGATCGCACTCGCCGGATTGGCTGCAATCCAAGCCGGATGCGGATCGTCACCCACCGCCGCACCCGTTGCTGCGGCACCCGCGCCGCCGGTCGCTGCCTACTTCGCGCCGCATGGTTTCGATCTGACTGCGATGGATACCAGCGTCAAAGCCTGCGACGACTTCTATCGTTTCGCCGTGGGCAAGTGGCGCGACACCCATCCGCTTCCGGCTCAGTACTCCCGCTACGGCCGTTTCGAAGAGCTCTCCGAGCGCAACCGCGATGTGCTCCATCAGATCGCCGAGCAGGATGCGGCGCTGACTACCGCCGCTCCTGGCAGCGCGGAACAGAAAGTCGGCGACTTCTACGCCTCCTGTATGAATGAAACCGCGATCGAGGCTGCCGGCGTCACGCCGATCCAGCCGGAGCTCGATCGGATCAGTGCCGTCAGCGACCGCGCCTCGCTCCTCGCCGAGATCACACATCTGCAGACGGCGGGCTACGCGCCGCTCTTCCGCGTCGGCGGTCAGAACGACCTGAAGAACAGCAAGATGATCATCGCCGGCCTCGGCACGGGATCTCTCGGACTTCCCGACCGCGACTACTACCTCCGCGACACCGACAATTTCAAGAAGATTCGCGATCAGTACGTCGATCACGTCACCAAGATGCTCAGCCTTGCCGGCGTGAGTCCCGATCAGGCCAAATCGGACGCGCAGCGGATCCTGGTGCTGGAGACGAAGCTGGCCACGGCGCAACTTCCCCGCGTCGAGCTGCGTAGCCCTGAGAACACCTATCACCCGACAAAGATTGCCGAGCTTGCCTCGATGGCGCCTGCCGTCGACTGGCCCTCGTACCTTCACACGCTCGGTGTCAACGAGACTTCGATCAACGTCTCGCAGCCAAAGTACATCCAGTCGGTCAGCCAGCTCCTCAGCGACGTTCCCCTCGATGACTGGAAGGCTCTATTGCGCTGGCAGGTCGTAGAAGGCGCCGCGCCATCGCTGTCGAGCGCGTTCGTCACGGAAGACTTCAACTTCAGCGGCCGCGTCCTCTCCGGCACGAAAGAACAGCAGGAGCGTTGGAAGCGCTGCGTGCGCTCGGCCGACGGCAACATCGGCCAGCTTCTCGGCCAGGAGTACATCCGCCGCAACTTCACGCCGGAAGCGAAAGCGAAGATGAACGCGCTGATCGACAACCTCGTCGGTGCGCTTCGCGAGGACATCCCGACGCTGACGTGGATGGGACCGGAGACGAAGGCCGCCGCGCTGGCGAAGTTGAACGCGTTCCAGCGCCGCATCGGTTACCCCGATAAGTGGCGCGACTATTCGGCGCTCACGATCAGCCGCGCCTCGTACGCGGCGAATGTGCAGGCATCGCGGGCATGGGCCTATCACCACAACATCGAGCGCATCGGCCATCCCGATGATCCGAGCGAGTGGGGTGGTTTCACGCCGCCGACGGTGAACGCCAGCTACAACCCGCCGCAGAACAACATCACGTTCCCGGCCGGCATCCTGCAGCCGCCGTTCTTCGATCCGAATGCGGACGATGCCTACAACTACGGCGGTATCGGCACGGTCATCGGCCACGAGATGACGCACGGTTTCGACGATCAGGGTGCGAAGTTCGACCCGCAGGGGAATCTCCGCAACTGGTTCACGCCTGAGGATCTGAAGGCGTTCCAGGCGCGCACAGACTGCGTCGCCACCGAATACAGCGAGTTCAATGTGGCGCCCGGAATCAACATCAACGGCAAACTCGTCAACGGCGAATCCGTCGCCGACCTCGGCGGCGCCACGATCGCGTTGCGTGCATACGAGAAGTCGCTCGAAGGCAAGGAGCGCAAGACGATCGACGGCTTCTCGCCCGAGCAGCGCTTCTTCCTCGGCTTTGCTCAGGTCTGGGGAGAGAACATGGCCGCGCAGGAAGCGACGCGCCGCGCCCTGACCGACCCGCATGCCCAGGGCCCGTTCCGCGTCAATGGCACGGTCCAGAACATGCCGGAGTTCTGGAAGGCCTATCACTGCAACGAGGGCGACAAGATGGTGCGCGAGGCCTCGAAGCGCTGTTCGATCTGGTAGATTTTTTGATCCGCAGATGACGCAGATGGGACGCAGATAAAAACTGCGTCCTAATCTGCGTTCATCGGCGACATCTGCGGATCCGTCTCTGCTACGGCCGCGCGAATATCCTCCATGCACATCTCCATCCGCTCGCGGTGCGTGCGGTGGGACACGACGCAGATGCGGATGACGAAGCGGCCAGCGACGGTTGCGCCGGTCAGCATGACGCGTTGCCGGGCGTTGATGCGGGCGATCAGATCGTGGTTGAGCGCGTCGATCGCGGCGTCATCGAGGCCGGGCCGAATCAGGCGGAACGCGGTAATGCTGAGCTGCGGCTCGGCGATGACTTCGAGGCTGTCGATCGTGTGCAGCTGTGCGGCGGCCCACTCGGTCAGATCGAGTTTCTCCTCGAGTTGCTGGCGGAAGGGCTCGATGCCGAACAGCTTCAACGGCAGCCAGACGCGCAGACCACGGAAGTCGCGCGACAACTCGGGGGAGAGCTCGCAGAAGTCGATCAGCTCGGCGCTCTCCTGATATTGCGGAAGGTAGTCGGCGTGCATGCTGAATGCGCGGCGAAGCGTGGCGGCGTCACGAACCACGAGCGCGCCGGTGCCGAAGGGGAGGAAGAGCGTTTTGTGGGGGTCGAGGATGACGGAGTCGGCCTGACCTATGCCGCGCAGCGCGGTGCGTCCGCGCTCGGTCAGGAGAAAGAACGCCCCGTATGCGCCGTCGACGTGAAACCAGAGCGACTCCGACGTCGCGATTTTGCCCAGCGCATCCAGGTCATCGACGGCGCCTGTCGCCGTCGTTCCCGCGCTGCCGCAGATCATGAATGGTGTGAGGCCGGCGGCGCGGTCGCGCGCGATGGCTCCAACGAGCAAGTCGGTGCGTACGCGAAACATCGCATCGCTCGGAATCTCGCGTATGTTCGCGGCGGGGAAGCCAGCCAGGATGGCGGCCTTCTGAAAGGCGTGATGGGTCTGATCGCCGCAGTAGAGCGTTGCGTGGAGAAAATTGTCGCCGAGGAGGGCGCGGCGGGCGGCGATGATGGCGGTGAGATTGGCGAGCGAGCCGCCGCTCGTGAGCACGCCGCCGCTGCCCTCGCCGTAACCGATGATCTCGCAGAACCAGCGGACGACGTTCGCTTCGAGTTGGGCGAGCAGGGGAGCTGCGGCACAGACACCAACGTAGCGATTCACCGCATCGGCGATCAGATCGGCGACGGCCGCGTGGAAAATCCCGCCCCCCGGGATGAAGGCGAGGTAGCCGGGGCCGGCGGCGTTGAAGGAGCGAGGGATGGCTTCGTCGAAAAGAAAGTCGAGGAGCTGGTCATAGGGCGTCGCGCTGCTCGGCAAAGGCTCGATGAGCGTGCGGGCACGATCGGTTGCGCCCTCCACGTTCGAGGCGGACTGATGCGGCAGCGACTCGATGTGCTGCACGATGCGGTGCATGGCGTCGTCAACGAGGCGGCGCATCGCATCGCCGTCGGGCTCGAGCGTGTAGGTGGTCACGGCGCGGATTCTATTGGCTTGGAGTTGCTTTGCACGCGGAGGCGCGGAGATCACGGAGAAAACCCTCTGCGACCTCCGCGTCTCCGCGTGAAACGCTTCTAAACCAGAAACACTTCGGTTACGCACGTGACCCAGCTCACTTTTGCAACTTCTACCATGTAGAATCATCGCCGGGTCTTGGAGGATCACATGCGCGTTCGAGTTTTGTTCATCAGTGCACTTCTCATCGCCGTCGCCGGCGTACTGTCGGCGAAGGAAGTCTGGCTGAGCATCGGTGGCACTACCGCCAACGGAACCTTCAAAACCGACGCGCGCATTTTCAACCCTTCCACGACCAAAGATATCCAGATCCAGGCGTACTACCTTCCGGTCGGCAACATCGATAACTCGGCCGTGCAGCCGTTGCCGCCGATCACCGTGTTGAAACGGCAGATGGTTGTGTACAACGATGTCGTGACCTCGCTCTTTCACAGCAGCGGTCTGGGCGCGATCCGTTTGAAGTCGGATGACGATTTCGTCGCTACGCAGCGCATTTATGCCGTGGCAGCCAACGGCAGCCTTGGACAGTTTGTCGGCGGCGTCGACGCAACGAGCGCGAAGACGAAGGGCGTCATCATTCAGTTGGCGGCTGGTAGTGCATTTCGGACGAACGTCGGGGCGGCCAATCCGAACGCAACCGCCGCCACGGTGACGTGGCATCTGTACGACAAGAACAACGCCGTGGTCGGCGCCCCGTTCGTCGTGACGATGCCGCCGTACGCAGTCATCTCGCCGAGTGGTCTCGCAGGCTACGCCGTCGGCGGTAGCGGCGCCGACCTGAGTGACGCATGGCTCAGCTACAGTTCCGACCTGCCGATCGTCGCGTATGGGTCGGTCATCGACAACGGCACGACCGATCCCACTTACATCCCGGCGTCCGAAGACACCGGCGTCACGCAATCGACGACACCGATCGGAACCGTTTTTGTCGTAGCGGAGCACGGTGGAGCGAGCACGAGTTCCGGCATCGACATTACGCCGACGATTACGGCAACGTCGATCAAGCCGGGCGATACGGTCACGTTCCAGATCAGTGCCCGCGAAAGCACGCACGGCTTCCGCCTCGTCGATCCGAACGGCAACATACTCCTCGATCTCACGGTCGCTCAGGATGCCGCACCGATCCAAAGAACGGTTACGATGAGTGTCCAGGGAACGTACGTCTACTACTGCACGATCACGACGTGCAGCCCGGGTCACCTCAACATGCAGGGCTCATTCATCGTGGGTAAGGCGTCGCAGGATCCGCCGGGGTATTGATCGCGGGTAGCGGAATCGCGAGGTTTGTGGGGCGGGTTTCGGTGATCGGGGGTCGGAGGGATTTCGCTTGGGTCGCGGCCGGCGTTAGCGTCTTCTCGCAATTTGGCAAGAACCGCGGCGGCGAGGACGCCGCCGAGCCAGCCGGCGGGACGCCAGCGTTCCACCGCACATGGCAAATGATCCCTTGGACGGAACGCCGCCGTCTCGGCGGCTGGCCCGGCGGCGTCTCCGCCGCCGATGCGTTGCGGGAACACACGCCGCGACGCCTGACTCCCGCCCGGGCAATCTGGGCAACCCCGATTAAGTCTCGTAGTCCGGCGAGTACGTTACCAGCTCATTCAGGAAGCTTGCCTTTGCACGATTGGCGTCGTCGTCGACTTTGAGAAGGTCGCGGATCGAGATCATGCCGACGAGGTTGCCGCGATGCACGACCGGTAGATGACGGCAGTTGCATTCATGCATCTTCTGCAGCGCGTCGTTGATGTCGTCGTCCGGCCCGGCGACGAATAAGTCCTTCGTCATCACGCTATCGACGCGCGTCTCGTCCGGATTGCGCCCCTCGGCGACGATACGTGTCACGACGTCGCGCTCCGAGAAAATGCCGACCAGTCTCCCGGCATCAAGCACCGCGATCGCGCCGATGTTGGCGTTGTTCATCGTTCGGGCAACGTCCCGGACGCTGTCCGACGGTTTCGCGTGCACGAGCGTACGTCCCTGGATGATCTCGCCGATCAGTTTCATACGAGCTCCTGTTCGAGAGTCCTCTTGCGGTTGATGCTGCCGAGACCGTCGTACGCGGCGTACTTGTAAGCCTCGCTCAGAGTTGGGAAGTTGAACACGCAGTCGATGAAGGCGTTGATGGTGCCATTGAACTGCATGACCATCATGCCGATGTGCAGATGCTCGGACGCGTTCTCGCCGACGATGTGCACGCCGAGGAGTTTCAGCGATTCGGGATCGAAGACGAGTTTGATGAGCCCTTTGAGGTCGCCGATGATCTCGCCGCGCGCATTGTCGCGGTAGTAGGCGCGACCGACGGCACACGCCGTCCCAGCCTTGCGGCAGTCCTCTTCGTTCAACCCTACTGTCGCCACCTCGGGGATCGTGTAGATTGCGTAGGGGAGGATCGAGGCCACGCGCGTTTTGTATTTGAGGTTGAACGCGTGAACCATGGCCACGCGCGCCTGCTCCATCGACGTCGACGCGAGCGCGGGGAAGCCGATCACGTCGCCGGCGGCGTAGATGTTCGGCACCGACGTCTGGTAATTCTCGTCGACAGCGATGAGGCCGCGCGCGCCGGTCTTCACTCCCACGCCGTCGAGGTTGAGTCCTTCGACGTTGCTCGACCGCCCGGCGGCGTAGAGCACGTTGTCAACGACCATGCACTCGCCTCCCTTGAGCGTCAGCGAAGCCTGGTTTTCACAGCGCTCGATCGAGTCGACGTCCATGCCGAGGTGCATGGTGATGCCGAGCCGGTTCTGGAACTCGCCGAGGAGGATGCGCACGATCTCACGGTCGATGTTCGGCAGAAGGCCGGTCCGGCCGTCGATCAGGTGTACTTCCACGCCCAGCGCCGCGAAGATCGACGCGTACTCGACGCCGATGATGCCCGCGCCGACGACGGCCATGCGCTCCGGAATGCGGTCGATGCCGAGGATGGTGTCGCTGTCGCAGATTACGTCTTCGTCGAACGGAACGTGATCGGGCCGGTGCGGCGAAGAGCCGGTGGCGATGAGCACGACATTGCCGTCGATGACTTCGTCGCCGACGGCGTTCTTGATGGCGATGCGCGTCGGCGAGACGAAGCGCGCGTCGCCTTCGTAGCGGTCGATCTTGTGCCGCCGCAAGTTGTCGTCGATCCGCTTCCACTCGTGCGCGACGACGCGGTCTTTGCGGTACATGAAATCGGCGACCGTGATGCAGTTGATGGTGACTTCGATCGATCCCTCGCGGAATCCGCGCTGGCGGAAGCCGGAGAGGTGGAGAGCGGATTCGCGCAGCGTCTTGGATGGGATGGTGCCGGTGTTGACGCAGGCGCCGCCGAGCACCGGCTCACGCTCGATGAGAGCGACGCTCTTGCCGAAGTAGGCCGCCTGCGCAGCCCCTTTTTCGCCGGCCGGTCCGGAGCCGATGACGATCAGGTCGTACATGGCGGTGTGGTCAAACCGATTTCACGCGGAGGCGCGGAGACCACGGAGGCTTTCTCGGCGTGCTCCGCGTCTCCGCGTGAAATGTTTTTCCCTAATACGCAAGCAACGAATGAACAGGCGTGCCGTCGAGTTTGGTCCGTCCATCGAGGAACGTCAACTCGATCACGAATCCGGCGGCGACGACGGTGGCGCCGCATTCGCGAACCAGCGTTACGGAGCAGGCTGCGGTTCCGCCGGTGGCGAGCACGTCGTCGATGATGAGAACGCGGTCGTCGGCGGTGAGTGCATCGTCGTGGATCTCCAGTATGCCGCTGCCGTATTCGAGCGTGTATTCGCTGCGACGCGTTTTGGCCGGCAGCTTGCCCGGCTTGCGGATCGGCACGAAGCCGGCGCCGAGCACGCGCGCCACGCCGCTGCCGAAGATGAAGCCACGCGACTCGATGGCAACGACGCTGGTGATGCCGGCGTCCTTAAACGGCTCCGCCAGTGAGTGAGAAACGTAGTCGAGCGCCGCGTGCGATCGAAGGAGCGGGGTGATGTCTTTGAAGACGATGCCGGGCTTCGGAAAGTCCGGAACGTCGCGGATGTAAGGTCGCAGGTCCATCAGAACTTCACGTCGAAGTCACCGAGGCGGCCGGTGAAGTCCTTCGATTCCTGATCGATGCTGGTGACTTCGGCGTAACGCGGACCTTCCTTCAACTCCTCGATCCACTCGTCGATGACGCCCTTTTCGCCTTCGACGATCGCTTCGACATAGCCGTCGCGGCTGTTCTCGATGGAGCCCTTGAGTCCGAGGCGGCGCGCGACGCGCGTGGCGAAAAAGCGGTAACCAACGCCCTGGACCTTGCCGTGAATGCGGATGATTCTCTGTTCCCTGGCCATGTGCGCGCAGATTGTACGCAATTACCGGTGCCGTTTGCGGGGCGTGTGTTGCGGGGCTGTTTTCTTTGGCGGCGGCGGTGGTGCCTGAATGACGACCGGTGCCGGCGGCGGCGCGGTTCGGATGGCGTTGATCTGTGCGGCTAGCTCGGTGATCTGTTTCTGTTGCGCGGCCAGGATGCGCCGCTGCTGGTCGAGCGCGGCAGCGAGGATGTGCCGCTCGCTGTCGGCGATCGAGGCAAGCGCGACGGTTGCCGCCGCTGCGGCGTCGGTTCGCGGATACTGTTGGATGACGCGCGAATACTCCTGGCGCGCTCTGTCGTTGCGCCCCGCTTCGAGGTCATTTCGCGCCGTCCGGAGCAGCGCGCCGGCCTGCAAGTCATTCGGTATCGTGAGCACCAGCCAGGCGACTACCGCGCCGAGGAGTGCGGAGACGATCGCCGTGGTGATCAGGAGGAATCGCCGCATACGCATGAGCCGGGTGCTTCAAGAGCGGCGCCAGCTCGTTGGCGGCCAATCAGCTATGTCCTGTGGGAATACCACCGTGTACCACTGGACACGCACCGTGTACCACTGGGACACCGACCGTGTACCACTGGGACACCCACCGTGTACCACGGGGACACCCACCATGTACCACTGGGACACCCACCATGTACCACTGGGACACCCACCGTGTACCACTGGGACACCGACCGTGTACCACTGGGACACCGACCATGTACCACCGGGACATCGACCGTGTACCACTGGGACACCGACCATGTACCACTGGGACATCGACCGTGTACCACTGGGACACCCATCGTGTACCACTAGGACACCGACCGTGTACCACTGGGGCACGCACCGTGTCCCACTGGGGTACGCACCTGTCCCGGCGGGGTACGCACCGTGTCCCGGTGGGGTGTGCACCGTGTCCAGTAGGCAACAACCGTGGCTACCTGCTGTCAACGGCCACCCAACTTTCCCCCCGGCTGGCCAGCTAACAATCACCCCAGTGGATTGGTCATAAGTCGATGGCGACGCCGCTTCCACGTTCGGGTTCTGCACCTTCTGATGCTCGATGCGTCTAAGTTTTGGACAGGTCACATCGACAACCCTCGCGGCACTGAGTTGATGGGGCGTGAGAGCTGCGTTTCCGGCCGCTACTCTTTCCAGCCGAACTTCCCCACCAGAGGCACGAACTCGGCGGAGCCGCAGTCTTCCACCTTGAGGCTCGTCCCGACCCTCATCACCCGCGCCAGTCGCTGCTTCCCCTCGGGGCCGATCGGGATGACCAGCTTGCCGGTGCGCGAGAGTTGCTGCAACAGCGGCTCGGGCACTTCCGGCGCCGCGGCGGCGACGATGATGCGATCGAAGGGCGCCTGATCGGACCAGCCGTAGGTGCCGTCGAATACTTTCACCGAGGCGTTGTGGATCTTGAGGGTGCGGATCAACTCGACCGCGCGCAACGCCAGCTCGTTGATGCGCTCGATCGAAAAGACTTTCGCGCAGAGCTTCGAGAGGACGACGGCCTGATAACCGGTGCCGGTGCCGATCTCGAGAACCTTCTCTTTGCCTGTCAGGTCGAGGAGCTCGATCATCCGCGCGACGATGTATGGCTGCGAGATGGTCTGTTTCGCGCCGATCGGGAGGGCCTTCTCGCCATAGGCCTGCGAGGCGACGAGCGTGGGAACGAAGAGATGCCGCGGCACCTCGCGCATGGCCCGCAGGATTCGCTCGTCTTTGATACCTCTGTCCGCGACGTAGCGCTGGACCATGCCCTCGCGAAGGTGGGCGAAGTCGGGCTTAGGCGTGGCGTCATTCGTTCGTGTTGCCAAGGAGCTCCTCGAGCGATTTGAGCCGCGGGATGGATTCGTGATGGGTGAGGTCGAGGTGCAGCGGCGTGATGGCGATGCATCCACTCTCCACCGCTTCGAAGTCCGTCCCCTCGGCGGGATGCCAGGTCGGCTCGCCGCCGCCGATCCAGTAGTACGTCCGCCCGCGTGGGTCTT
>Ga0307470_10000096_pt1 | contig 60077 bp, 60 predicted proteins | sample atmos_gasesAM3C__FD_204565 | JGI IMG/M metagenome (GOLD analysis project Ga0307470, IMG submission 204565) | Hardwood forest soil microbial communities from Morgan-Monroe State Forest, Indiana, United States - atmos_gasesAM3C_05 | ecosystem: Environmental > Terrestrial > Soil > Temperate forest... | reverse complement strand
GCATCGTAGGGCCGTCAGGCCCGAGGAGCGGAGCGAGCGCGGAGCCGAGCAGTGAGCATCGAGGCGACAGCGAGTGAGCATCGTAGGGCCGTCAGGCCCGAGGAGCGGAGCGAGCGCGGAGCCGAGCAGTGAGCATCGAGGCGACAGCGAGTGAGCATCGTAGGGCCGTCAGGCCCGAGGAGCGGAGCGAGCGCGGAGCCGAGCGGTGAGCATCGAGGCGACAGCGAGTGAGCATCGTAGGGCCGTCAGGCCCGAGGAGCGGAGCGAGCGCGGAGCCGAGCGGTGAGCATCGAGGCGACAGCGAGTGAGATCCGGCTGACCGGACTGCGGGTGCGCGGCTATCACGGGGTGGACGAGGCCGAACGCCGGGATGGCCAGGACTTCGTGGTGGACGCCGTCCTGTGGCTGGACGTCGAGCCGGCCGCCCGGTCCGACCGCATCGCCGACACCGTCCACTATGGCGAGCTGGCGGCCGGGCTGGTGGCCGTCGTGAGCGGCGACCCGGTCAACCTGCTGGAGACGCTGGCCTGCCGGCTCGCCGACGTGTGCCTGGCCGACGCCCGAGTGGTCGAGTGCGCGGTGACCGTACACAAGCCGGCCGCGCCGATCCCGTTCGACTTCGCCGACGTCTCGGTGACCGTCCACAAGGGACGATCGTGAGCCGCGCGGTGCTGTCCATCGGGTCCAACGTGGGCGACCGGCTGGCTTTCCTGGCCGGCTGCGTGGACGGCCTGCGGGACGTGCTGGTCGGCGTCTCCGCCGTCTACCAGACGGTGCCGTGGAGCACGATCCCGCAGGAGGACTACCTGAACGCCGTACTGCTGGTGGCCGACCCCGGGACTGGGCCGCGCGGCTGGCTGGACCGGGGCCGGGCGCTGGAGTCGGCCGCTGGCCGGCGGCGCGAGGTCCGGTGGGGGGCGCGCACCCTGGACGTCGATGTGGTCACGGTGGACGACGTACGGTCGACCGACCCAGAGCTGACCCTGCCTCACCCGCGAGCGAGCGAGCGGGCGTTCGTGCTGGTCCCGTGGCTGGACGTCGACCCGGCCGCGGTCCTGCCCGGCCACGGCCCGGTGGCAGAGCTGGTCCGTCGGGTGGACGCTTCAGGCGTACACCGGCGGTCCGACCTGGAGCTGCGATGAAGCCGACCCAGCCGACCCATCCGCGCGACCTGGCGGTGATCGCCCTGGTCGCCGCCCTGCTGAGCTGGCTGGTGGTCCGCCAGTGGTATGGCAGCGTGCCCCGGCTGCAATGGTTCGTGCCGCTGTCGTTGGTGGTGCTCGCGGTGGCGGAGGCGATCTCCGGGTTCCAGCTCCGCGCCAGGATCCGGCGGCGGCCGGGGCTGGAGCCGGTCGACCCCCTGGTCGCGGCCCGGCAGGTGGCGTTGGCCAAGGCCAGTGCGCTGGTGGGCGCGGCGATGGTCGGGGTGTGGGCGGGGCTGCTGGTGTACGCGACGCCGCGGCTGGACCGGCTGGCCGCCGCCCGCGGCGACGTCGTCACTGCCGGGGTTGGCGTGGTCTGTGCCGGGCTGCTGGTCGGGGCCGCGCTGTGGCTGGAGTTCTGCTGCCGTACGCCGAGACCGCCCGGCGACAGCGCCGACCGCGAAGACTCCCCCCACCAAGCCTGACCCAGCCACCCCTCGTGTGGTGACCACAACGCCGGTAGGTGACCTGTTGGGGTCCCGCGAGCCCCATAGGTGACCACAACGCCGAGTGGTGACCACACAGGTGGCCGAGCGGGCGAGGCTCCTCAGACGGCGCCGGCGGTCTCCGGCTCGGCGGCATCCACCGACCGGCGCAGCGCCGCGTGCAGCGACTCCGGGGTGAGCACGCCGCGGAACGTCGACCCGTCCAGCACCGCGACCCAGCCGGCGTCCTGCTGCAACATCACCGAAAAGGCCTGCTTCAAGGTCGAGTCCAACGGCACCCAGGCGCTCATCCGCCGGCCACGTTCGGACACGGCGCCGTCCCCGGCGGCGGCGTGTTCGGCGGACAGCCAGCCACGCAGCTCGCCGTCGCCGCCCACCACCACTGCCCAGCGCGCACCGGCCCGGGCCATCGCATCCCGGGCGGCCGCCACGCTGTCATCCGGCCGGATCACCGGCGGATGCTCGAGGTCAGCCGCGGTGATCGGCGTGACGGCCAGCCGTTTCAGCCCTCGGTCGGCGCCGACGAAATCGGCCACGAAATCCGAGGCCGGCCGGCCGAGCAGGGTGGCCGGGTCGGCGTACTGCTCCAGCACCCCGCCCTCGGACAGCACCGCGACCCGGTCACCGAGCCGGATCGCCTCCTCGATGTCGTGCGTGACGAAGACCACGGTCTTGCGCACCTCGGCCTGCAGCCGCAGGAACTCCCCCTGCAGCCGGTCCCGCGCGATCGGGTCGATGGCGGAGAACGGCTCGTCCATCAGCAGCACCACCGGGTCGGCCGCCAGCGCACGGGCCACCCCGACCCGCTGCCGCTGCCCGCCGGAGAGCTGGTGCGGGTACCGCCGCGCGTAGACCTTCGGGTCCAGCCCGACCAGCTCCAGCAGCTCGCCGGTCCGGCTGGTGATCTTCGACCTCGACCAGCCGAGCAGCCGCGGCACGGTGGCGATGTTCTCCGCGATGGTCTGGTGCGGGAACAGCCCAACGTGCTGGATCACATACCCGATCCGGCGGCGCAGCCGGACCGGGTCGACGCGGGTGACGTCCTCGCCAGCCAGGAACAGCCGGCCACCGCTCGGCTCGATCAGCCGGTTGATCATCTTCAGGATCGTCGTCTTGCCGCAGCCGGAGGGGCCGACGAGCATGCACAGCTCGCCCTCGGGCACCTCCAAGGTCAGCTCACGGACGGCGACCGTGCCGTTCGGATAGCGCTTGGTCACGCCGTCCAACCGGATCGCCGGCTGCGCGGTAGCGTCCACCTGTGGCCCTCCTCACGACATACGCCCAGACGACGCACGCCCAGACGGCGTACGCGGCGGACGCGGCACCCAACCCGTGGCTCAGTTGGAGCTACCTGCGGGACAACTCAGACGCCATCCTGGTCGCTGGCCGCCAGCACGTCATCCTGACCGTCGAAACTGTGCTGATCGCGGTCGTGGTCGCGTTCCCGCTGGCGCTGCTGGCCCGCCAGCTCCGGCCGCTGGCCACGCCGATCCTGGGCCTGTCCGGCGCGCTCTACACCATCCCGTCGCTGGCGATGTTCGCCTTCCTGGAGCCGTTTGTCGGGCTCAACGAGCGGACCGTGCTGATCGGCCTGGTGGTCTACGCGCTGGTCATCCTGGTACGCAACTTCCTGGTCGGCCTGCAGGGCGTGCCGCCGGACGTGCGGGAAGCGGCCCGCGGCATGGGCTACGGCCCAGCCCGGATGCTGTGGCGGGTCGAGCTGCCGATCGCGATGCCGGCAATGATGGCCGGCGTCCGGATCGCCACCGTCTCGACGGTCGCGCTGGTCACGGTCGGCGTCGTCGTCGGGAACGGCGGGCTGGGCCAGATCATCTTCGAGGGGTTCAACAACAACTTCTACCGGGCCGAGATCGTGACCGGCTCGCTGCTGTGCGTGGCACTTGCCCTGGTGGCCGACGGCCTGCTGGCCGGTGTCACCCGGCTGCTGGCGCCGTGGAGCCGGACCAGGAGCGCCACATGAGCGACGTGCTATGGCGGACGAAGCGGGGAATCGCCAGGTGGGAGGAGTTCACGTTAAGCGGACCGGTGGCCGCGGCCGACGTAGCACTGTTTCTGGATCGAAAGTGAGCATCGTCGAGGACGGCCGAGACTCGATATCTCGAAAGCTGGCCGACTCTCAGACGACAGGCCTAGCCACGTTGCCCAAGCTGTCTGAGGACGAAGGCGGCCTCGGCATAGCGCCGGTCGGAGGTGCGACCAGGGCCGTCGCCGTCCAGTTGATCGAGCGTGGCGTGGCGCAGCCGATCGAGCTGGCCGACGCCTCGTTCGGGACGGTGCGGCTGCTGGCCCTTCTCGCCGCCCTGCAGGAGCCGCATCCGGCACCGTTCCTCGCCGTCGAGGAGATTGACCACGGTCTGCACCCGTACGCGCTTGATGTGCTGGTAGACCGGTTGCGGGCCGCGAGCGGGCGCACCCAGATCCTGGCCGCGGCCCACTCGCCGACGCTGCTGAACAGGCTGGAGCCGGAGGAGATCGTCGTATGCGATTGTGATCCCGACACCGGCGCATCCATTATCTCGGCTGTCTCGACCGCGCAGGTTCGCGCAGCCTTGACCGCGAGTGAATGGCGTGCGGGCGAACTATGGCTCTCCGGCGCGATCCGAGGGGTGCCAGCGTGAAGGATAGGCGCCGGGTCGCGAAGACGGAGGTCGTCCTGGTCTTTGGCGAGAGTCGCAACGACTCCGAGCGTGTTGCCCATCTCCTGGTCGCCGCGAATGACCGCCTGACCCGACTGGTCAGAGCGCTGCCGCGACCGGTGTCACTGACCCGCGCGGCGGGTGAGGCTGCCGTTCGGACCTGGACCGACCAGCTACGCCGGGCAGTTCACGCGTGTGAGGCCACCGGACACGAGGTGATCGCCGTCCTTGTGCACCGGGACGCTGGCGGACCAGACCCGTTGGCGACCGTCGAGGAAATGCTACGCAAGCAACTCTCCGAGGTTCCGGAAGGTCACCCGGTCGTTCCGGTACAGGCGATCGAGGCCTGGTGGCTGCTCTTCCCGGGCGCGGTCGAGGCGGTTCGACCGCGGGCCTGGAGGGGGAAGCTGCCCAGCTCCCCGGGGAAGGACCACCTCCGCCGCAAGACCCGGGTCAAAGGAACCCCCGACGCTGAGGCCGACTCGGTCACGATCGCGGAGATCATCCGCAACCACGGCCTGAGCCCGAGCGGACGCAGCGCTTCGTACGAGCGGTTCATCGGACTGGCCAGGTCGATCCCATGAGCGCGGTCGGGGACGCGATCACCTGGCTGAACGACCCGGGCAACTGGCGCGGGCGCGACGGCGTGCCCCACCTTGCGGTAGAGCACCTGACGATCAGCGGGGTCGCGGTCGGCGCGGCCTGCCTGGTGGCCTGGCCGGTCGCGATCTGGCTCGGTCACCTCGGCCGGGCCGGCGGGCTGACCGGGGTGATCTCTACGGTGTCCCGGGCGGTGCCGACGCTGGCGCTGCTCACCCTGTTCGCGGCCACGCCGATCGGGTTCGGCGATCCCGCCACCACGGTGGCGCTGGCGGTGTTCGCCGTCCCGCCGCTGCTCACCAACGCCTACGTCGGCGTCCGCGAGGTGGACCCGGACGTCGTCGAGGCGGCCCGCGGGATGGGCCTGTCACCGGCGCAGGTGCTGGCTAAGGTAGAGATCCCGCTGGCCCTGCCGTTGATCGCGGCGGGGCTGCGGACCGCTGCGGTGCAGGTGGTGGCGACGGCCTCGCTGGCCGCGCTGGTCGGCGGCGGCGGGCTGGGCGTGATCGTGAACGACGGCTTCGGCCTGCAGCGGCCGGGGCAGATCCTCGCCGGTGCGGTCCTGATCGCCCTGCTCGCACTGGCCACCGAGCTCGCCCTCGCCGGGCTGCAGCGACTCACCACGCCCGGTCGGTCACGTCGGGTAATAGTCGGACGGGGAGTGTTGCGGCGGCGGCCAGCCTAGGGTTGGCTTTCGCGCATGCGATCACTGGCCGTCGGAGTTTCCGTCCTCGTCGTGTCCGGCGCAGCCCTCGTGGCGTGTGGTTCGGAGGGCTCGTCCGGTACGGCGAAGAAGTGCGCGGCGGCCAAGGGCGAGGAGCTCGTGGTGCTGGCCGACGACAAGAAGCTGCAGACCGTCGACAACATCATCCCGGCGGTCTACCGGCCGGCCGCCACCCCGGCGCTGGTCGCCGCGCTGGACAAGGTGAGCGCCGCCCTCGACACGCCGAAGCTGATCAGGCTGAACCGGCAGGTCGACGTCGAGCGGAAGACGGCGGCCAACGTGGCCGCCGCGTTCGTGGCGGGCAACGGGCTCACCTCGGGCCTGTCCGGCGGCTCCGGCGCCATCCAGGTCGGCGCGGCGAACTTCGGCGAGAGCAAGATCCTGGCCAACATCTATGCCACGGTGCTGACCGCAGCCGGCTTCCACGCCACCGTCAAGGAGGTCGGCAACCGGGAGCTGTACCTCAGGTCGCTGTCCAAGGGTGAGATCGACGTCATGCCGGAGTACGTCGGCACGCTGACCGAGTTCCTGAACAAGCAGCAGAACGGCCCGAAGGCCGCGCCTAAGGCCAGCGCAGACCTGGCCGCCACCCTCACCGCGCTGAAGGAGCTCGGGGCGAAGGCGAGCCTTGCCTTCGGCGCGCCAGCCCAGGCCGCCGACCAGAACGCGTTCGCCGTCACCAAGGCCTACGCCGACGCCAACGGGCTGCGGACGCTGTCCGACCTGGCCGCCAGGTGCAACGGCGGCGAGCTGGTGCTCGGCGGCCCGACCGAATGTAAGGAGCGGCCGTTCTGCCAGCCCGGGCTGGAGCGGACCTACGGCCTGAGGTTCACCGGCTTCCAAACGCTGGACAGCGGTGGGCCACTGACCAAGACCGCGCTCAGGCAGGGCAGGGTCGAGCTCGGGTTGGTGCTCTCCTCCGACGGCAGCCTGAGCGGCTGAGCCCGGATCGCGACGTAGCCTTAGGCCATGGCCGGACGTACGGACGACGCAGAGCCTCCCCAGCACGCGAGGTACCGGGTGGCCGCACTCGTCGTCGGCACGCTGCTCGCGTTGGGCGCGACCGGCACCCTGGTTCTCACCGACAACCCGGAGGTGCTGCGGCTGGCCATCGTGGTGGCGCTGTGGGCGTTCGTACTCGCCACGATGGCCGGGGTCCGGCGCCAGCCGGCCGGGGACGGGGATGGGCTGGCCAGCCGCGAGATCGAGCTGCGCCGGTCGTACGAGATTGAGCTGGAGCGGGAGACCGCCGCCCGCCGGGAGTTTGAGCTGCGGGTCGGGCTTGACCTGCGGCGCGAGCTCGAGGACGGCGTGCGCCAGTATGTCGACACCCTGCGGGACGAGGTCTTCGCGCTGCGCCAGGACGTGGTGGAGCGGCTGGACGGCGAGCTGCGGGTGGAGCGGGTGGCCTGGCACGGCGAGTCGACCCGGCTGACCGGCGGCGGTACCCCGGCGCTGCGCGGCTTCGCCGACGGCCCGGTCCGCTATCCCACCGGCTCGGTCCCGGCGATCAGTGGCGAGCCGGCGGACCGGGACAGCCACTCGTCGCCCGCCGGCCCGGACCACCACGAGCTCGACGTCCCGCCCCCACCTGCCATGCCCGTCCCGGTCACGCCGATCCGGCCCGTTCCGCCGCCGATACGGACGGAGATGCCGCCGGTGCGGCCGGAGGTGCCGCCGATACGGGGCGAGGTGCCGCCGCCTCCCGTCCAGCCCGATCCGCTGCACGACCCACTGCCGCCTGATGCGTTACAGACCGCGGTTCCGTTCGGGCAGACCCGGTTCGGCTCGGACACCGGCGAGTTCGAGGTCTCGTCCCACCACGCCTTACCCCCGTCGGGGTACGACCCGTTCGCCCCCGCCGCGGCGACGTACCGGCCGGACCGGGCTGAACCGGCCGGCCAGCGTGGCGGCGGCAGGCACGCACAGCCGACGCCGGCCAGCCACGCCGCCCCCGAGCCGGACCAGCCGCGCCACCGCCGGTACCGCGACGAGGGCGAGGAGAACGACGTGCTCAGCCGGGTGCTGCGCGAGCGTTAGGTCCGACCGGTCCGGAGGGGTGTCCACAGTGGACTTTCGCGACACGGCCGAGGAGGCGCGCTTCCGGGGCGAGCTGCGCGGCTGGCTGGCCGAGCACAGCCCGCCGGAGGCGGTGGCTGGCGGCCGGCCGGATGACGAAGGGGCGCGGGCATGGAGCCGGCGGCTGTACGACGCCGGGTACGTCGGCCTCACCTGGCCCACGGAGTACGGCGGCCGCGGGCTGCCGTACACCTACCAGGCGATCCTGGTGGAGGAGCTGGCCCGGTACGGTGCCCGGGGCCACCTCGGCACGATCGGGCTGAACATGGCTGGCCCGACGATCCTGGCCTGGGGCAGCGAGGAGCAGAAACGCCGGCTGCTGCCACCGCTGCTGGCCGGCGACGAGATCTGGTGCCAGGGCTTCTCCGAGCCGGGCGCTGGGTCCGATCTCGGCGCGGTCCGCACCACCGCGGCGGCTGACAGCGAGCACCAGGGCGACGGCGAACACCAGGATGACGGCAAACACTGGGATGATGGCGAGCACTGGGTTGTCAACGGGCAGAAGGTGTGGTCGTCGTACGCACACCTTGCCGACTGGTGCATCCTCGTCGTCCGGACCGACCCGGCCGCGGCCAAGCATGCCGGCCTGTCCTACCTGCTGGTGGACATGCACGCGCCGGGTGTCGACGTCCGGCCGCTCACCCAGCTCACCGGCGACCCGGAGTTCAACGAGATCTTCCTCACCGACGTGCGGGTGCCGCGCGGGTCGATGCTCGGCAAGCCCGGTGACGGCTGGCAGGTGGCCATGACGACGCTGCTGCACGAGCGCGGCACGCTCGGGTTCCTGCTGGTCGCGGCCCTGGAGCGGCAGCTCGGCCTGCTGGTGAAGCTGGCCCGGGAGACGGCGCCGGACGGGCGGCGGCCGGCTGACGACCCGCTGCTCCGGGACGCGATCGCGCGTGAGTGGACGGTGCTGCAGGGGCTGCGGTTCACCAACTACCGGTCGCTGACCGCGCTGATGCGGACCGGGATCCCCGGGCCGGAGGGCTCGGTCGCCAAGCTGGTGTGGAGCGAGGCGAACCAGCGGCTCACCGCGCTGGCCCTGTCGATGCAGGGCCTGGCCGCCCAGCTCGACGGCCCGGACGCGGTGTGGGACGGGTACTGGCAGTACCAGCAGCTTCGCAGCCGGGGCAACACCATCGAGGCTGGTACGTCGGAGATCCTGCGCAACATCGTGGCCGAGCGGGTTGTCGGCCTGCCGCGCAGCAGGTGAGGGGAGCCGAGCATGGACTTCGCGTTCTCCGCGGAGCAGGAGGCGCTGCGGGCCGCCGCGCGGGACTTTCTCGCCGAGCGGGTGCCGCTGCCCAAGGTCGCCGCGCTGGCCGACACCGACCCGGGCTGGGATCCCGCGATCTGGGGCGCGCTGGTCGGGCTGGGCTGGCTGGACGCCGACCTCGGGGTGTTGGAGCACGCCGTACTACTGGAGGAGGCGGGGTACGCGCTGCTGCCGGCGCCGTTCTTCGCGACCGTCGCGCTGGCCTGGCCGGCCTCTGACGGGCGGTCCCGGCTCACCTTGGCCTGGGCCGAGCCGGGCCTGCCGGCGGGACTGGCCGAGGTGGACAGCCCGGGCACCCGGGTGGCGGGGGACGGCACGGTCACCGGCCATAAGACGCTGGTGCCCGACGCGGGGTGGGTCGATGCCTTCGTGGTGCGCTGCGCGGGCGGGGCGCTGCGGCTGGTCCCAGCCGCCGCGGCCACGGTGCGACCACTGTCCACAGTGGACACCACACGGCGGCTGGCGGAGGTGCGGTTCGACCGCGCCCCGTCCGAGCCGGTGGTTGCTGAGCTGGCGACGGTGCGGCGCCGGGCGCTGGCGCTGGCCGCGGCCGAGTCGGTCGGGGTGGCCCGGCGGGCACTGGACATCGCGGCCGAGCACGCCCGGTCGCGGACCCAGTTCGACCGGCCGATCGGCAGCTACCAGGCGGTGTCACACCGGGTCGCGGACACCTACACCGCGGTGCAGCTCGCCACCTCGCTGGCCATCTGGGCGGCCTGGTGCGTGACTGAGGACGACCCGGCCGCGGACCAGGCCTGCGCCGCCGCGACGTCGTACGCCGGACCGGCGGCGGTACGGGCGTGCGAGACCGCGATCCAGGTGCTCGGCGGGATCGGGATGACCTGGGAGCACCCGATCCACCGCTTCTACAAGCGGGCGCAATGGCTGGCCGCGTTCGACACTGGCGGCCGGGCGCAGCGGGCCGACATCGCCGCCGCCCTGCTCGGCTGACGGCCGGGCGGCTACTTGTCGATGTCGCCGACCACGAAGAACATCGAGCCGAGGATGGCGACCAGGTCGGGCAGCAGGGTGCCGGGCAGCAGCACGGTCAGGGCCTGGATGTTGTTGTACGACGCCGAGCGCAGCTTCAGCCGCCAGGGCGTCTTGTCCCCGCGCGAGACGAGGTAGTAGCCGTTCAGCCCGAGCGGGTTCTCTGTCCACACGTACGCCGCGCCCTCGGGCACCTTCACCGTCTTGGGCAGCCGCTGGTTGACCGGGCCGCCGGGCAGCCGGTCCAGGCAGGCGTCGGCCAGGTCGAGCGAGGCGTGCACCTGGTCCAGCAGCGTCCCGAACCGGGCGTGACAGTCCCCGGCGGTGTGGGTGACCACCCGCAGCACGTCGGCCAGGTCGCCGTAGGCCAGGTACGGCTCGTCCCGGCGCAGGTCGAAGTCGACGCCGGAGGCCCGGGCGACCGGCCCGGAGATGCCAAACGCCTGCACGTCCGTGGCGGCCAGCACGCCGACCCCGCGGGTGCGGGCCAGGAAGATCTCGTTGTGCCGGATCAGGCGCTCCAGGTCGGGCAGCCGCTGGCGGACGTCCGCGACGGCCTGCCGGACCCGGCCCGGCCAACCGGCCGGCACCTCCTCCTTGATCCCGCCGACCCGGTTGAACATGAAGTGCATCCGGCCGCCCGACGCCTCCTCCATCACCGCCTGGATCGTCTCGCGCTCCCGGAAGGCGTAGAACACCGGCGTGATCGCGCCGACCTCCAAGGGGTAGCTGCCCAGGAACATCAGGTGGTTGAGCACCCGGTTCAGCTCGGCCATCAGGGTCCGCAGCCAGACCGCCCGCTCCGGCACCTCCATGCCCAGCATCCGCTCGGCCGCCATGACCACGCCGAGCTCGCTGGAGAACGCCGACAGCCAGTCGTGCCGGTTGGCCAGCACGGTGATCTGGCGGTAGTCGCGGACCTCGAACAGCTTTTCGGCGCCGCGGTGCATGTAGCCGACGATCGGCTCGGCCGCGGTGACCCGTTCGCCGTCCAGGGTGAGCCGGAGCCGGAGCACGCCGTGGGTGGACGGGTGCTGCGGCCCGATGTTGAGCACCATGTCGGCCGTCGCCAGTTCCTTGGCACCCGCCCCCACGCCGACCGTCAGCTCCCGCTCCGCCACCGGAGCAGTCTGCCACGCGGGCCGGTCGGCCCGCCGGGCGCCCGGGCCGGGTTGGCCGGGCCGGGTTGGCCGGCGTCAGAACGGCAGGTCGTCTGCCGGAGGCCGGGCGGTGATGCTGGCCTGGTAGCGGGCCAGCGCCCCGCGCAGCGCGCTCTCGAGGTCGACGTCGGTCTGGTCGGCCAGGTTGACCAGGGTGAAGGCAAGGTCGGCCAGCCGCTGCGCCCAGGCGTCGTTCGGCCGGAACGGGCGCCGGCCAAACGACGTACCGGCCAGCGCCTCGTCGGCCAGCCGGCCGACGTCGGTCATCAGGCCGAGCAGCATGGTCGGTGCGGTCGCATGTAGACCGAGTCGGTCGGCGGTCTGGGCGACCATCGATTGGAGGTCACGCACGCTGGCACGATAGACCGCCGGTCGGTCCGGTGCCCGCCGGGGCCGGGGTTGCGCCGCGGTAGGCGCTCGGCCGACGCCGGAGATTGTGCGGGCTTGCCTGGGCTGTCCGGTCGTCCGGCTATGAGCCCCGAGTGCTTGGCGTGCCCGGAGTGCCTGGCGTGCTCGGAGCTCGCTCCCGCGCGACTGTGACCGTGAGCGGCGTAGGCACGCCGACTGACTGGATCAGCCAGCCGAAGCCGCCCAGCCCGGCCGGGTCGGCCAGCTCGCTGGCCTGGCTGGCCTGGGCCAGGGCCAGCAGGTACCGGGCCGGATCGGCGGCGGCGAGCTCGCGGGGCGGCCTCCCGAGGGGCAGGCCGAGCGCCCGCAGCGCGGCTCGCTGGGTGGTGCGGATGGTGTCGGTCGCGCCGGCCGCCGTACCGGCCGCCGCGCACGCGTCCAGTGCGACGTGCGCGGTCAGGTCGCAGGAGCCGTCCGGCACCGGGCAGACCTGCCGGCCGCCGCGGTACCCGGTCAGGGTGCCGGCCCGGTGTACGCCGGCCAGGCGGGTCGCGCGGTCGTGCGCGTAGTCGACCGCCACGGCCACCCCGCGACGCACCTGGCGTACGGCGCCCGCCCAGGCGGCGTCCCGGTACCGGCCGATCTCGGCCCGGGTGCCGTGCTCCGCCCCGCGGCGGCCGGCCTGGCCGAGCGGCCACCAGGTGGCCAGCCAGTCGGCGTCGGCGCCGCCCAGCGGTGGCCCGGGGCACTCCCAGCCGGCCGGGTCGACCAGCACGAGCCGCGGCCCGGACCGGCTCAGCTCAACCACGTCGACAGGGATGTTGTCCAGCCACTCGTTGGCCACCAGCAGCCCGGTGGTGGGCGGGATCTCCCTGGTCCAGCCGATGCCTGCGTCCAGCCCGGCCGGTCGGGCGGCCACCTCGACGGCGACGGGGCGGAGCCGGGCCCGCAGCCCGGCCGGTACGGCGGCGATGATCCCAGCCAGCAGCTCGCCCCGGCCAGCGCCGACGTCCACCAGGTCGAACGGGTCGGGCTGGCCCAGCTCCTCGTCGACCGTCGCGGCCAGCCGGGCGAGCGCTGCGGCGAACATCGGCGAGGCGTGGACCGACGTGCGGTAGTGCCAGGCCGGGTTCTCACAGCGGTAGAACCCGGTCGGTCCGTACAACGCCTCGGCCATCGCATCCCGCCAGCCGCGCACGCCGCCACCGTAGCCCCGCCCGCGCCCTTGTCCGAACTCACCACGCGATCACCTCTGGTCTCCGTGTGGTCACCTCTGCGCCTAGTGGTGACCTCTAGGGGCTCGCAGGCACCAAGAGGTCACCACAACGCCGTGAGGTGACCACACGTTGGGCGCGGGCAACGAGAGGTGACCACAAGGCGCAGAGGTGACCACACGAGAGATCTGCGAGCGGCGCGTGCCACGGTGTGGTGGCAGCGACAGGTCGGTAACCCACTGTGGCCAACGTGACAGCGCCGAGACGCCCGGCCGCGGTTACCCTGGCGTCGTCCGGTACCCCGACAAGGACTGGAACATCTGATGAGCGCATCGAAGCGCGATGCCGCCATGGACGGCGCCGGGCCCGGCGACCCGATGTGGCCCGCCACAGGCCGTGGCCACGCTCCGCGTGCCGCCAGGCTCGATGTCGGCGTCATCGGCACCGGGCGGGTCGGCAGCGTGCTGGGCGCGGCCCTGGCCCGGGCCGGCCACCGTATCGTCGCCGCCACCGGCGTCTCCCGGGAGTCGGTGGCCCGCGCCAGCCGGCTGCTCCCGGGCGTACCCCTGCTGCCCGCCAACGACGTGGTCGCGCGGGCCGCCCTGGTCCTGCTCGCGGTGCCCGACGACGCGCTGCCCGGGCTGGTCGCCGGCCTGTCCGAGACCAGTGCCTGGCGGCCGGGCCAGCTCGTCGTACACACCTCCGGCGCGCACGGCCTCGACGTGCTCGCCCCCGCTGCACGCCGCGGCGCCCTACCGATCGCCCTGCACCCCGTGATGACCTTCGCCGGTCGTCCGGAGGACCTGGCCAAGCTGGCCGGCGTCGCCTACGGCGTCACCACCCCCGACCCCGGCCTCGTCACCCCCGCCACCCCCGGCCCCGCAACCCCCGGCCTGCGGCCGGTCGCCGAGGCGCTGGTCCTGGAGATGGGTGGCGAGCCGGTCTGGATCCCGGACGAGGCTCGGCCGCTCTACCACGCCGCCCTGGTCACCGGCGCCAACCACCTGGTCACCCTCGTCAACGACGCGGTCGACCTGCTGCGCGCCGCCGGGGTGGACGAGGCCGGCCGGGTGCTCGGGCCGCTGCTCGGCGCGGCCCTGGACAATGCGCTGCGGCTCGGCAACGCCGCCCTGACCGGCCCGGTCTCGCGCGGCGACGCCGGCACCATCGCCGAGCACCTGCGCACCCTCGGCACGTACGCGCCGGGCGCGGTCCCGGCGTACGTCGCGATGGCCCGCCGGACGGCCGACCGGGCGCTCGCCTGCGGCCGGCTGGACCCGCGCCTGGCCGAGGCGCTGCTGGACGTCCTGGCGACCAAGGGGGCGAGCCCATGAGCACCAGCCACCCGGAGCGACGCGGATGAACGTCGTCCAGACACGGGAGGAGCTGGCGGCCGCCCGCGCCGAGCTGGGTTCCCGGGTCGGCCTGGTGCCCACCATGGGCGCGCTGCACGCCGGCCATCGCACGCTGGTCGAGCGGGCGGTCGCGGAGAACGACGACGTCACGGTCAGCATCTTCGTCAACCCGATGCAGTTCGGGCCGAACGAGGACCTGGACCGCTACCCCCGCACCATGGACGCCGACCTGGCGATGTGCGAGGCGGCCGGGGTCGAGCTGGTCTTCACCCCGACCCCGGCGGTCGTGTACCCGAACGGCACCGCCGAGGTCACCGTCGACCCCGGCCCGCTCGGCACCGTCCTGGAAGGCCGGTCGCGACCCACCCACTTTCGCGGCGTGCTGACCGTGGTGGCCAAGCTGTTCAGCCTGGTCCGCCCGGACCAGGCCTACTTCGGCGAGAAGGACTACCAGCAGCTCGCGCTGATCCGCCGGATGGTGCGCGACCTGGACCTTGGGTACAGCGGCCATCCCGGGCCGAGGGCGCGGGGCACCGCCGGCACGCTCGGCGTCGTCGGCTGCCCCACGGTCCGCGAGCCGGACGGGCTGGCCATGTCCAGCCGCAACATCTACCTGTCCGCCGCGGACTGGCAGCGGGCGCTCGGGCTGTCCCAGGCGCTGCGGGACGGTGCCGAGGCGGGAGCCAAGGGCGCGGACGCCGTACTCGACGCGGCGCGGGCGCAACTGTCCGATGTGGACGTCGACTACCTGGAGCTGCGCGACCCCGACCTCGGCCCGGCGCCGGAGCGGGGAGCGGCGCGGCTGCTGGTGGCGGCCCGGGTCGGCCCGACCCGGCTGATCGACAACGCTCCGGTTTCGCTGGGGGATCCGCTTTCGCTGGGGTACCAGGTGCCGCTGGGGGATCCGGTGCCGCCGCGGGATCCGGCATCGCAGGGAGACGACTGATGCTGCGCACCATGATGAGGTCGAAGATCCACCGGGCCACCGTCACCCAGGCCGACCTGCACTACGTGGGATCGGTCACGGTCGACGAGGACCTGCTGGACGCCGCGGACCTGCTGCCCGGTGAGCAGGTCGCCATCGTGGACATCACCAACGGCGCCCGGCTGGAGACCTACGTTATCCCCGGGCCGCGCGGCAGCGGGGTGGTCGGGATCAACGGCGCCGCCGCGCACCTGGTCCACCCCGGCGATCTGGTCATCCTGATCTCCTACGGTCTGATGGACGAGACCGAGGCGACGTCGTACGTTCCGTTCGTGGTGCATGTCAACGAGCACAACCGGATCGTCGAGCTGGGCACCGACCCGGCCGAGCCGGTGCCGGGCAGCCAGACCCGGCGCGGCGACGGCCGGTGACCACATCCCCGGCGTCCCACCTGCCCGGGCCCCGGCTGCCGCGCCGGCTGGTCGCGCCGAGCCCCGGCTGGACGCTGGAGACCGACGTCGTGGTGGTGGGCTCCGGCGTCGCCGGGTTGTCCGCCGCGCTGTACGCCCGTGCGGCCGGGTGCCGGGTCACCGTGGTCACCAAGGTGAACGTCGGCGACGGCTCGACCCGCTGGGCGCAGGGCGGCATCGCCGCGGTGCTGCACCCGGCGGACACCCCGGCCGAGCACCTGGCCGACACCCTGGTTGCCGGGGCCGGGCTGTGCGACGAGGCCGCGGTCCGGGTGCTGGTGACCGAGGGGCCGAGGCGGCTGCATGAGCTGATGGCGCTGGGTGCGGCGTTCGACCGGGACGGACGCGGCGCCCTGTCGCTGGCCCGCGAGGGCGGCCACCGGCGGAACCGGATCGTGCACGCGGGCGGGGACGCCACCGGGGCCGAGGTGCAGCGGGCGCTGGAGGCGGCGATCCGCCGCGACCCGGGAGTCCAGCTCATCGAGCACGCACTGGTGCTGGACCTGCTGCGGGCCTCGGGCGGCCGGGCGGCCGGCGTCACCCTGCACGTGTTGGGCGAGGGCACGCCGGACGGCGTGGGCGCGGTGCTGGCCCGGGCGGTGGTGCTGGCCACCGGCGGGATCGGTCAGGTCTACGCCGCCACCACCAACCCAGGGGTGTCCACCGGCGACGGGCTGGCGCTGGCGTTGCGCGCCGGGGCGAGCCTGACCGACGTCGAGTTTGTCCAGTTCCACCCGACCGTGTTCTTCCGGCCGGACGACGGCTGGCGCGGGCAGCAGCCGTTGGTCAGCGAGGCGATGCGGGGCGAGGGCGCGCTGCTGCTGGACGGCGCGATGACCCGGTTCATGCCGGCGGTGCACGAGCTGGCCGAGCTGGCGCCGCGGGACGTGGTGGCCAAGGCGATCACCCGGGTGCTGCGCGAGCAGCGCCGCGACCACGTGTGGCTGGACGCCCGGGGAATCGGCGAGCAGACCCTGCTGGCGCGTTTCCCGTCCATCGTGGCGCGCTGCCGCGAGCTCGGCGTCGACCCGGTCACCGAGCCGATCCCGGTCGCTCCGGCGGCGCACCACGCCAGCGGCGGGGTCCGCACTGACCTGGCCGGGCGCACCGACGTACCCGGGCTGTACGCCTGCGGCGAGGTGGCCGCCACCGGCGTGCACGGCGCCAACCGGCTGGCCTCGAGCTCGCTGCTGGAGGCCCTGGTCTTCGCCGGCCGGATCGGGGCCGACCTGGCCCGCGACCTGCCGCCGCAGGCCGACCCGGCAAGCGACCACACGGTGCCGGCCGGCCTGCTGGACCCGGCCGTCCGCGAGCCGCTGCAGGGCACGATGACCCGCGGCGCCGGCGTCGTCCGCACCGCGGCCAGCCTGGCCGAAACGGCGTCTACCCTCGACACCCTGGCCCACCGCGGCTACGGCAAGTGCGAGCCGGAGGCCTGGGAGGTCACCGGGCTGCACACCGTGGCCACCGCCTTGGTCGCGGCGGCCGCCCGGCGCACCGAGACCCGCGGCTGCCACTGGCGCGCGGACCACCCGGACCGCGACGACGGGCACTGGCTGGGCCGGCTGCGGCTCACCCTGGCGGGCGGCCGACTCACCGACACCTTCGAGGCGATGTGATGCGCCGACCCACCGTGGAGGCGCTGGTCGCGGCCGGCCTGGACCCGGCGTACGTCGAGGACGTCATCCGCCGGGCGCTGGCCGAGGACCTGGCCGGCGGGGTGGACGTGACCAGCGTGGCCACCGTCCCAGCCGGGCAGGCCGGCACCGCCAGGCTGGTGGCGCGGGCCGCCGGCGTCCTGGCCGGCCTGCCGGTGGCCGCCGCCGTCTTCGACGTCGCCGCCGGCGGCTCCGTCCAGCTCGGACTGTCCATGAAGGACGGTACGGAGGTCGGCCCGGGCGACGTGCTCGGCACCGTGGCCGGTCCGACCCGGGCGCTGCTCACCGCCGAGCGGACCGCGCTGAACCTGCTGTGCCACCTGTCCGGGGTAGCGACCGCGACCCGCGCTTGGGCGGACGCGCTGGCCGGCACCGGCGTGGCCGTCCGGGACACCCGCAAGACCACACCGGGCCTGCGTGCGCTGGAGCGGTACGCGGTGCGCTGCGGCGGCGGCCGCAACCACCGGCTGGGGCTGTCCGACGCCGCTCTGGTGAAGGACAACCACGTGCTGGCTGCGGGCGGGGTGGTGGCCGCGTTCGAGGCGGTCCGCCACCGGTTTCCGGGCGTACCGGTCGAGGTCGAGTGCGACCGGGTCGAGCAGGTCCGCGAGGTGGTCGCGGCTGGGGCAGACCTGGTACTCCTGGACAACATGACCCTCGCGGAGCTGGCCGAGTCGGTCCGCGCCGCCCGGGCGGTCCGGCCCGACGTGCGGCTGGAGGCCAGCGGCGGCCTGACCCTGGCGGCGGCTCGCGCGGTCGCCCAGACCGGCGTCGACTACCTTGCTGTCGGTGCCCTCACCCACTCCGCGACGGTGCTCGACATCGCGCTCGACCTGCGGGAGTAGCCGCCATGCTGCTCGCCATCGACGTCGGCAACACCCACACCGTCCTCGGCGTGTTCGAGGGCGACAAGCTGGTCGAGTCCTGGCGGATCAAGACTGACGCCCGGGAGACCGCGGACGAGCTGGCGCTCACCTTCCGCGGCCTGCTGCACGGCGTGCAGGTCACCGGTACGGCGGCCTGCTCCACGGTGCCCGCCGTACTGCGCGAGCTGCGGCTGATGCTGGAGCGGTACTACCCGGACCTGCCGACCGTGATCGTCGAGCCCGGCGTGCGGACCGGCGTGCCGCTGCTCTACGACAACCCCAAGGAGGTCGGGCCGGACCGGATCGTCAACGCGCTGGCCGCGTTCGCCCTGTACGGCGGCCCGGCCGTGGTGGTCGACTTCGGCACCTCGACCAACTTCGACGTGGTGAGCGCCCGGGGTGAGTTCCTCGGCGGCGCGCTGGCGCCCGGCATCGAGATCTCCATCGACGCGCTGGCGGCCCGGGGCGCCCGGCTGTTTAAGATCGAGCCGGTGCGGCCGCGGTCGGTGATCGGCAAGTCGACGGTGGAGGCGCTGCAGTCCGGAGTGCTGTTCGGGTTCGCCGGGCAGGTGGACGGGCTGGTCCGCCGGATCTCGGCCGAGCTGCACGCGAGCCCGACGGTGATCGCGACGGGCGGGCTGGCGCCCCTGGTCATGGCCGAGTGCGAGACCATCCAGTTTCACGAACCGAACCTCACCCTGACGGGACTGCGCCTGGTGTTCGACAAAAACCGTCCCCCGGCCGGATGATCGCGGTCGGATGACCTTCTTACATGCGGGCGACGACCCTGCCGCCGAGCCCGACCGGCGGCGGCAGCTCCGCCGTGCCAAGGGCTTCGCCACCGGACTGCTCGGGCTCGCCGCGCTGGTCTTCCTGGCCACCGTGCTGGTCCCGGATCCGCCAGCCTGGGTCGGCTACCTTCGTGCCACGGCCGAGGCCTCGATGGTGGGCGCGCTGGCGGACTGGTTCGCGGTGACCGCACTGTTCCGGCATCCGATGGGGCTGCCGATCCCGCACACCGCGATCATCCCGCAGAAGAAGGACCAGCTCGGCGACAGCCTCGGCCAGTTCGTGCAGGCAAACTTCCTAGCCCGCGAGATCATCATCGGCAAGCTGCGCACCCTGGAGGTGGCCCGGCGGGCCGGCGAGTGGCTGGCCCAGCCGGCCAACGCCAAGCGGCTCGGCGCGAACGCCGGCGACGCGGCCGCCGCGCTCAGCGTGGTGCTGCGGGATGAGGACCTCCACGCCGCGGTCGAGCAGATCGTGTCCCGCCGGATACGGGCAACGCCGGCCGCGCCGGTGGCGGCCAAGGTGCTCGAGCTGGCCCTGGAGGGTGGCAACCACCAGGTCGTCTTCGACACGTTGCTGCGAGGGTTGTCGAAGTTCATGGAGGAGAACCGGCCCACGCTGCGGGACCGGCTCGCCCAGGAGTCGCCCTGGTGGGTACCGGACTCGGTCGACGACGTGGTCTTCGACAAGGGCATCGCCATGCTCAACAAGTTCCTCGTCGAGCTGGCCGGCGACCCGAACCACGAGCTGCGCCAGCAGTACGACGTCCGGGTGCGCGAGCTGGCTCGCCGGCTGCATACCGACCCGGAGCTGTCCGCCCGGGCCGAGGCGATGAAGGAGCAGCTGCTCACCTACCCGGCGATCCGGGAGTGGTTCGCCTCGCTCGGCAGCGAGATCAAGACCTCGCTCACCGAGGCCGCGGCCGACCCGGACTCTGAGCTGCGCCGCCGGCTGGAAGCCGGGCTGGTGGTCTTCGGTGAACGGCTGCGCGAGGACGCCGCGCTGCGGGCCAAGCTGGACGGCTGGCTGGAGCGGCTGGTCGGCTACCTGGTGGATGCCTACCGCGCTGAGCTGGCCGATCTGGTTACTGGCACGGTGCGGTCCTGGGACACCGAGCAGACCAGCCAGAAGATCGAGCTGCAGGTCGGCCGGGACCTGCAGTGGATCCGGGTCAACGGCACCGTGGTGGGCGCCCTGGCCGGCTTGGTCATCTACACCGTGGCCCAGCTCATCATCCGCTGACGTCCGGCTCCAGGGCGTTCCACAGGTACAGCTCGCCGCCCTGCTCGCGGGCGGTGACCGCGAGCCCGACCAGCTCCTCCAGCAGCGCCAGCACGTCGTCCGGGTCCGCCTCGGCCAGCTCGGTGTGCTTGCCCCAGGCGGCTGCCGCCGCGGCGACCCGCTCGCCCGGCTCCCCTGCGAGGGCGACCAGCGCGTCGGTGAGCTCCAGGTGCACGTCCATCACCCACGGCCCCTGGTCGCCAGCGTAGGCAAGCACGCCACCGCCCTCCTCGCGCACCACGTCCCGCAGCGGCCGGCCGGTCAGCACCGACTCCAGCAGGTCGATCTCCACCGAGGTCAGCTCGGTGGTCTCCACCACGTCCTCGACCCCGGCCACGGCGGCGCCCGTGTGCAGGTACGCCCTGGCGGCGTCGTCCGACGCCGCCACAAACACCTCGCTCAACATGCCGGCAAGTCTGACCGCATCCGCTCCGGCGCGGAAATCGCTCCCGGCCACTCGTTCCCCGGCCATTCACTCCCCGGCTACCGCAGCGCCGGTACGGCGGCAGGCCCGCCAGCACCGGGTCCGGTACGGCAGGACGTACTCGGCCCGGCCGGCGGTGTCCGGATGGGTGCGGGCCAGCTCCGCGACGTCGGCGAGCAGCCGGTCCCGCTCGGCCGCCGGCCGGGTGATCACGTAGCTGCGGGAGGCCACGCCGTCCAGCAGCGTCGGCAGGTCCACCCGCTGGGAGTGGCGGAACTGCGCGGTGTCCGGCGGCCCGAACAGTGGGCCGAGCTCCGGCCGTACGGCCTCCTCACGCACCGGGCCGCCGGCCGCCCGCTGGGCCACCGCCCCGATCAGCCGGCGTAGCCGCGCGATCCAGGGCACCGCGTCGTCCAGCTCGTTCCACAGCAGGCCGAGGTAGCCACCAGGCCGGAGGACCCGGGCCGCCTCGACGGCGGCCGCCCGCTCGTCAAACCAGTGCCAGGCCTGCGCCACCAGCACGGCGTCGACCGAGGCGGCCGGCACCGGGAGCCGCTCGGCGGTGCCGGCCAGCACGGTCACGCCGGGCAGCAGCCGGGCCAGCTCGGCCAGCATCCCGGCGAGCGGCTCGACCGCCGTCACGGAGTAGCCGAGCCCGACCAGCACTCGGGTCAGCTTTCCGGTGCCGGCGCCGACGTCGAGCAGCGTCCGGGCGGCCGGCGGTACCAGCCAGCGCACCGCCGGGACCGGGTACGTCGGCCGTGCCCGCTCGTAGCGATCGACCGCGTCGTCGAACGCCGCGCTGAGCCGGCGCCGTACCGTCTCCTCCACAACAGGACCTTATCCGGACCGAATGCGACGAGGCCGAAGTCCGGTACCGTAACCCGTCGTGACCGACCAGCCGACATCCGATCCCGTTGACGACCTGCCCGAGCAGATGCGCGTCCGCCGGGAGAAGTACGAGCGGCTGCGCGCGTCCGGCGACCCGTTTCCAGTCGGCGTGCCGCGCACCCATACGCTGGCCGGGATTCGGGCCAAGTACCCTGACCTGCCACCGGACACCCAGACCGGCGAACAGGTCGGAATAACCGGTCGTGTGATATTTGTCCGAAACACTGGCAAGCTGTGCTTCGCGGTACTCCGCGAGGGTGGTGGCGCTGAACTCCAGGTCATGCTCAGCGTGGCCGGCGTCGGGGCCGAATCGCTCGCCGCGTGGAAGTCCGACGTCGATCTTGGCGATCACGTATTCATCGAGGGGGAGGTCATCACCTCGCGCCGCGGCGAGCTGTCGGTGCTTGCCGGCGGGTGGCGGCTCACCGCCAAGGCACTGCGTCCGCTGCCGGTGGCGCACAAGCCGATGAGTGAGGAAACGCGCGTTCGGCAACGGTACGTCGACCTCATCATGCGGCCCGAGGCCCGCCGCACCGTGGAGGTCCGGGCGGCCACCGTGCGGGCGCTGCGTGACTCGTTCCACCGGCGCCGGTACGTCGAGGTCGAGACGCCGATGTTGCAGGTGCTGCATGGCGGCGCGGCGGCCCGTCCGTTCCGGACCCATATCAACGCCTACGACATGGACCTCTACCTGAGGATCGCGCCCGAGTTGTACCTCAAGCGGTGCGTCGTCGGCGGGATCGAGCGGGTTTTTGAAATCAACCGCAACTTCCGGAACGAGGGTGCAGACTCCTCCCACTCGCCGGAGTTCGCCATGCTGGAGGCGTACCAGGCGTACGGCGACTACGACACGATGGCCACGCTGACCCGCGAGCTGGTGCAGGAGGCCGCCGAGGAGGTGTTCGGCTCGACTATGGTCCGCCACGCCGACGGATCCGAGCATGACCTCGGCGGGTCGTGGCGCGCCGTCACCCTCTACGGCGTGGTCTCCGCTGCGGTGGGTGAGGAGATCACCGTGCGGACGCCACGCGAGCGGCTCGTCTCGGTGGCGGACAAGCATGGTGTCGCGGTCGACCCCGAATGGGTCAACGGTAAGATCGTCGAGGAGATCTTCGAGGCCCTGGTGGTGCCTGACCTGGTCGAACCCACCTTCGTCCGCGACTTCCCTGAGGACACCACGCCGCTGACCCGGTCCCATCGCGACACCCCAGGGCTGGCGGAGAAGTGGGACCTCTACGTCTGCGGGTTCGAGTTGGGCACGGCGTACTCTGAGCTGGTGGATCCGGTGATACAGCGACAACGGCTCGTGCAGCAGTCGCTACTGGCCGCAAAGGGGGACCCGGAGGCGATGCGGCTCGACGAGGACTTCCTCCGGGCGATGGAGTACGGCATGCCCCCGGCCGGGGGAATGGGAATGGGTATCGACCGGCTGCTGATGGCGCTGACCGGCCTGGGCATCCGGGAGACGATCCTCTTCCCCCTGGTGCGCCCCGAGTAGGTGCGCCCCGAGTTGGGCAGGGCTCCAGAGTGATGCGGCCGACAGTTGGCGGCCACCAGACCCGAGTAGGCGACCACCAGACCCGAGTAGGCGGTGCCCCAGTAGGCGTGGCGCCAGTGGCTCGGCGCAGTGCTCAACCCAGTGCTGGACCAGTCCTGGACCAGTGCTGGACCCAGTGGTTCGCGTCCAGTGGTGCCCCGTTTCCCGGCGCGTCCATTCGTTTGAATTCCCTTTTCCCGGCTCTTGGCTATACGATGGCGTCGGTGTGCAGCCCCGGCACACCGACCTCGTTGTAGAAAGGACCTCACGTGGCACAGAAGATTCAGGTGCTGCTCCTGGACGACCTCGATGGTGGAGACGCGAGCGAGACCGTTGCCTTTGGTCTCGACGGGACCAGCTACGAGATCGACCTCTCCGCCAAGAACGCTGCCAAGTTGCGCGACGCGCTCGCCGGATACGTGGGCGCCGCGCGCAAGGCTGGCCAGGCCGTCGGCCGGCCGGCCGGCCGACCCCGCTCCGGACGCGGTGGCCGTGCCGCCATGGACCGCGAGCAGGCCGCCGCCATTCGATCCTGGGCAAAGGGCAAGGGTCTGAAGGTCAGCGACCGCGGCCGTATCCCGGCCAGCATCGTCGAGCAGTACAACGCCTCGGTCTGAGCGCGTAGGACCGTCCGCCGGCGGCCTCCGGAAACCTCCGGAGCCGCCGGCGGTATGTTGTGGGCAGCCCGCCGCATTCGGCGGGGCCCGGTCCGGCCCGGAGTGCACGGTCGCCATGCGTGTCCCGCCTGCCGCCATCTGGACGGCGCCTGGAAGATCTTGGGGGCGGCCTGGCCCCGGGCGCGTTCGCTCTGAGCGTACGGGCGGCGTGACCGCTGCTTTCGCTCTCGGCGTACCCCGGAACATCGCCGCTGGCCAGGCGTTTCATCGGACGTCCGCGTGGTTTTGGACACCGGTAGGTAGGGGGTGCGTCACGCAGCGTCGCGGGCCGCGTCCCTCGAACGACGGGATGTCCCGTAGGCCACCGGGGATAGAGTGAGGTAGACAGCGGTGGCTCGGGTGTGGCGCACGTCGCACCGGGGTGGCTGTTGCCGGCCCCGCATGGTGTCGACAAGGGCACGCGAGGAGTTGACATGTTCGAGAGATTCACAGACCGAGCCCGCAGGGTTGTGGTCCTGGCCCAGGAAGAGGCCCGGATGCTCAACCACAACTACATCGGGACTGAGCACATCCTGCTCGGTCTCATTCACGAGGGCGAGGGCGTCGCCGCCAAGGCGTTGGAGTCCCTCGGCATCTCGCTGGAGGGCGTCCGGCAGCAGGTCGAGGAGATCATCGGCCAGGGCCAGCAGGCGCCGAGCGGGCACATCCCGTTCACCCCGCGAGCCAAGAAGGTGCTGGAGCTGTCGCTACGCGAGGCGCTCCAGCTCGGGCACAACTACATCGGTACCGAGCACATCCTGCTCGGCCTGATCCGCGAGGGCGAGGGCGTGGCCGCCCAGGTGCTGGTCAAGCTCGGCGCCGACCTCAACCGGGTCCGCCAGCAGGTGATCCAGCTCCTCTCCGGCTACCAGGGCAAGGAGCCAGCCGGCGCGGGAGCGGGCGGGGAGAGCACGCCGAGCTCGTCCCTGGTGCTGGACCAGTTCGGGCGCAACTACACGCAGGCCGCCCGTGAGGGCAAGCTCGACCCGGTCATCGGCCGGGAGAAGGAGATCGAGCGGGTCATGCAGGTGCTGTCCCGCCGTACCAAGAACAACCCGGTCCTGATCGGCGAGCCCGGGGTCGGTAAGACCGCGGTCGTGGAGGGGCTGGCCCAGTCCATCGTCAAGGGCGAGGTGCCCGAGACGCTCAAGGACAAGCAGCTCTACAGCCTGGACCTCGGTGCGCTGGTCGCCGGCTCGCGGTACCGCGGCGACTTTGAGGAGCGGCTGAAGAAGGTCCTGAAGGAGATCCGCACCCGCGGCGACATCATCCTGTTCATCGACGAGATCCACACCCTGGTCGGCGCGGGCGCGGCCGAGGGTGCGATCGACGCCGCCAGCATCCTCAAGCCGATGCTGGCCCGCGGTGAGCTGCAGACCATCGGCGCCACCACCTTGGATGAGTACCGCAAGCACCTGGAGAAGGACGCCGCCCTGGAGCGCCGGTTCCAGCCGATCCAGATCGGCGAGCCGACGGTCGCGCACACCATCGACATCCTCAAGGGCCTGCGCGACCGGTACGAGGCACACCACCGGGTGTCCATCACCGATGCCGCGCTGGTGGCCGCTGCCACCCTGGCCGACCGGTACATCTCCGACCGGTTCCTGCCGGACAAGGCGATCGACCTGATCGACGAGGCCGGCTCCCGGATGCGGATCAAGCGGATGACGGCACCGCCGGACCTGCGCGAGTTCGACGAGAAGATCGCCCAGGTGCGCCGGGAGAAGGAGTCCGCGATCGACGCGCAGGACTTCGAGAAGGCCGCAGCGCTGCGTGACCGGGAGAAGAACCTGCTGGGCGAGAAGGCGCAGCGGGAGAAGGAGTGGAAGGCCGGCGACATGGACGTCGTCGCCGAGGTGGACGACGAGCAGATCGCCGAGGTGCTCGCCTCGTGGACCGGCATCCCGGTCTTCAAGCTCACCGAGGAGGAGACCGCCCGGCTGCTGCGGATGGAGGACGAGCTGCACAAGCGGATCGTCGGCCAGGAGCAGGCGATCAAGGCGGTCTCGCAGGCCATCCGGCGGACCAGGGCCGGGTTGAAGGACCCGAAGCGGCCGAGCGGGTCGTTCATCTTCGCCGGGCCGTCCGGCGTGGGGAAGACCGAGCTGTCCAAGGCGCTGGCGGAGTTCCTGTTCGGCGACGAGGGCTCGCTGATCCAGCTCGACATGTCCGAGTTCCACGACCGGTACACGGTCTCCCGGCTGGTCGGCGCGCCTCCCGGGTACGTCGGCTACGACGAGGGCGGCCAGCTCACCGAGAAGGTGCGCCGCAAGCCGTTCTCGGTGGTGCTCTTCGACGAGGTCGAGAAGGCTCATCCGGACGTGTTCAACACGCTGCTGCAGGTGCTGGAGGACGGCCGGCTGACCGACGGCCAGGGTCGCATCGTGGACTTCAAGAACACGGTGATCATCCTGACCACCAACCTGGGCACCCGCGACATCTCCAAGGCCGTCAACCTGGGCTTCCAGGGCATGGGCGACAGCTCCTCCGACTACGACCGGATGAAGCAGCGGGTGCAGGACGAGATGAAGCAGCACTTCCGGCCCGAGTTCCTGAACCGGATCGACGACACCATCGTCTTCCACCAGCTCACCGAGGACGAGATCGTCCGGATCGTCGACATGATGCTGGGCCGGGTCGACCTCCAGCTCAAGAACAAGGACATGTCGCTGGAGGTCACCGAGGCGGGCAAGCGGCTGCTGGCCAAACGTGGCTACGACCCGGTGCTGGGGGCGCGGCCGCTGCGCCGGGCCATCCAGCGTGAGATCGAGGACCCGCTGAGCGAGAAGATCCTCTTCGGCAACCTGCAGCCTGGCCATATCGTGCTGGTGGACGTGTCGCTCGACGTTGCCGGCGAGCCGGCTGGGTTTACCTTCCGGGGCGAGCCCAAGCCGCTTGAGGTGCCGGACGCCGTACCGGCGAACATCGTCGACGGCACGGCCTGACCAACGGCAACAGTGCCCGGCTCCTCGTCCGGATGACCCGGACGAGGAGCCGGGCACTCATGTTGCTGCCCGGGCCGTCGGCCCCTTCGGGCCCGGCGGCCCGCCGGGCAGCGCGAACAGGCCGTCCGGCAGCGGGTCAACCAGCCCGTCGGAGACCAGAGCGTCCAGCGCCCGGGCCCGCTGGGTGTCGTCGTGCCAGACCGCGTCCAGCGCGTCCAGAGTGACCGGCCCGGGCGCCGCGCGCAGTACGTCCATCAGCAGCCCTCGCACCTGCCGGTCGGTGCCGGCGAACCGCTGTGCCGGCCGGGTCGGTCCGTCGTACGGCGGACGCCCGGCCGCGAGCCAGCCACACCCGGAGCGGACCGGGCAGCCGGCGCACCGGGGTGCCCGCGACGTGCACACCGTCTGTCCCAGCTCCATCAGCGCGGCCGACAGCGTGGCGGCCCGAGCCGGCTCGGGCGGCAGCAGCGCCTCGACCGCGGCCAGGTCACGGGCGGTCGAGGGCGGGCCGGCGTCGCCCACGCCGCCGACAGCGCGGGCCACCACCCGCCGCACGTTGGTGTCCACCACGGGGCAGCGCGCCCCGAAGGCGAACGCGGCGATCGCCCGCGCGGTGTACGCCCCGATCCCGGGCAGCTCCAGCAGCGTGTCGACGTCGGCCGGCAGCTCGCCGCCGTGCCGCTCCACCACCGCGACCGCGCATTCGTGCAGCCGAAGCGCCCGGCGAGGATAGCCGAGCTTGCCCCACATCCGGACCGCCTCGCCGGGCGTCGCGGCGGCCAGCGCGGTGGCGGTGGGCCAGCGCGCCAGCCAGGCGTCGTACACCGGGAGGACCCGGGTCACCGGCGTCTGCTGCAACATGAGCTCGCTGACGCAGACGGCCCATGCGCTGGCATCGGGCTGCCGCCACGGCAGCTCCCGGGCATGCTCGGCATACCAGTCGATCAGATCGTCCACGGCTATCATCGCCATCGCATCCTGCCATGCGCGGCCCGCCCGCCCGGACGGCGACCGGCTGCGGCGCGGCGCGGCGCCGACATTTGTCGATGCGGGGGCGGTAGCCTCTGCGATCATGCTGCAACCGGTCGGGCCGCTGCCGCCATCTGTCTACTGGCGTCGCCGGCTGGCGGTGGCTGGCGGGTTGTTCGTCATCCTGCTGATCGGCCTGGCGATGTGTTCAGGCAGCAGCGGAGACCCGCGACAGACTGGTGCTGTGGACTCACCCGACCTCTCGGTGCCCGTCCCGACCCGTACTCCCTCGGCGGCCATCACGGCCTCGCCGGGTACCGCCGGTGGTCCGGCGCCTGGCCCGGCTCTGACGCCGAGCGGCCCGGCGCGCACCGGCCCGGCGCGCACCGGCCCGGCAGGCGCTGGCCCGGCAGGCAGCGGGCCGGTCCAGAACGCCCCCACCGCTGCACCACGGCCCTGCCCGGACAGTGCGATCCTGCTGGCCGTGTCGGTCGCCAAGCCGTCGTACCGCATCGGTGACACCCCTGCCCTGAAGCTGACCATCCGCAACCGGTCGGATGTCGCCTGCACCCGCGACGTGGGCGCCAGGCAGCAGCAGATCCTGGTGTACGACGGCCGGACCAGGCTGTGGTCCAGCAACGACTGCTACCCCGAGGGCGCCACGGACGTGCGGACCCTCGCGGCGGGCCAAGTCGTCAGCTCGACCGTGATGTGGTCCGGGCTCAGCTCGCAGCCAGGCTGCACCGGCGCGCGGGCCAGGGTCAAGGCGGGCACCTACCAGATCATCGGCCAGCTCGGCGGCCTGACCAGCCCGGCGGCCAAGCTCGTGCTCACCGCCTGACCTGTTGGTCTCAGACGTAGCGTTCGAGGATGCTCGACTCGGCCAGCCGGGACAACCCTTCCCGTACGCTGCGCGCCCGCGCCTCGCCGACCCCGTCCACGGCCAGCAGGTCGTCGACGGTCGCGGCCAGCAGCTTCTGCAGCCCACCGAAGTGCTCCACCAGCCGGTTGACCACGTTCCCCGGCAGCCGGGGCACCTTCGCCAGCAGCCGGTACCCACGCGGGCTGACCGCGCTCTCCAGCGCCTCGGGCGTCGGCGAGTAGCCGGTGGCGCGGGCCACCAGGGTCAGGTCGAGCAGCTCGGTCGCGGAGAGCCCGTGCAGCTCGTCGAGCACCTGGTCTATGGTCTTGGGCCGGCGCCCGCCGGCCGGCATGTAGTCGCGGGCCACCAGCTCCCGCTCCTCCTCCACGCCGGCCATCAGCTCATCGAGCTGCAGCGAGAGCAGCCGCCCGTCGGTGCCCAGCTCGACGACGTAGCCTTGGATCTCGTCGGCGATCCGGCGCACCATCTCCATCCGCTGCGCCACGCTCGTCGCGTCGCGTACGGTGACCAGATCCTCGATCTCCAACGCCGACAGGGTGCCGGCGACCTCGTCCAGCCGCAGCTTGTACCGCTCCAGGGTGGCCAGCGCTTGGTTGGCCCGGGACAGGATCGCGGCCGAGTTGTCCAACACGTACCGCCGGCCGTCGACGTACAGCCCGATGATCCGCATCGACTGGCTCACCGAGATGACCGGGAAACCGGTCTGGATGGCTACCCGCTCGGCGGTGCGGTGCCGGGTGCCGGACTCCTCCGACGGGATCGACGGGTCCGGCATGAGGTGTACGCCGGCCCGTAGGATCCGGTTGGAGTCCGACAGCACGACGGCGCCGTCCATCTTGGCCAGCTCCCGCAGCCGGGTCGCGGAGAACTCCACATCCAGCGGGAACCCGCCGGTGCAGATCGAGTCGACAACCTGGTCGAACCCCATGATCACCAGCGCGCCGGTGTTGCCCCGCAGGATCCGCTCCAGCCCGTCCCGCAGCGCGGTGCCAGGGGCGACCTGAGCGAGCGTAGAACGCAGCTTGTCGTCTCGGTCGGGCACGTTTGCTGCTCCTGTCTGGACGATGACGAGATCAGTCTACGGCGGTTCGTGCATCTGCACGCCCGCGTACGAACGTCAACCTTCTGATCGGACAGTCTCCTTCGGGCTGCGGTGATGTAACGGTCGGGCGCCCCGCGACCAAGTGCTGGGTGTGAGGGGCATCGCGGCCGAGACCCGCCCGTTGGGTTTAGGCCACGCCACTGGGAGGCTGCCGCGCCGATCGGCGTGCGGCGCGGCAGTACCCCAGTGTGGTCTCGGCCTACAGCGTGATCCCAGGACGGTGCTAGCCGTCAGCACGATGTGGTCCCTCAACGCCAACACCTTGCGGCCTGTTAGCTCCAGGTGGCCTGCCAACATCGTGCGGTCTGTCAGCCGAGTGCCATCGCGCGCAGCGCGGCCCCCAGGTCGGCCACCTCCTCGACCCGCAGCCCGGCCGGCACCGAACCACCGCCGGCCCGCCCGCCGCGGCCCGGCCCGCTGACGGTCGCTCCCCAGGCCGGCGGGACCAGCGCCCGGGTGAAGCCCAGCCGGGCGGCCTCGACCAGCCGGCGGCTCACCGCCGACACCCGGCGTACGTCGCCCGCCAGCCCGACCTCGCCCACCGCCACCAGGTCAGGTGGCAGCGGCCTGCCTCGGTACGCCGAGGCGACCGCGAGAGCCAGCGCCAGGTCCGCGGCCGGCTCGGTCACCCGCATCCCGCCCACGGTGGCGCAGTAGACGTCCTGGTCGCCGAGGCGCAGCCTGCCGTGTCGGCTCAGCACCGCCAGCACCATCGCCACCCGGGCTGACTCCACCCCGCTGGCCACCCGCCGCGGGATGCCGTGCGCCTTGTCCACCAACGCCTGCACCTCAGCTGGCAGTGGCCGCTTGCCCTCCACCGTCACCGTGACGCAGGTGCCGGACACCGGCTCGGTACGCCGGGACAGGAACAGCCCGGACGGGTCGGGCAGGCCGCGGATACCGGCGTCGTGCAGCTCGAAGCAGCCCACCTCGTCGGCCGGGCCGTACCGGTTCTTCACCCCGCGCACCAGCCGCAGTGTGGAGTGTCGCTCGCCCTCGAAATGCAGCACGACGTCGACCAGGTGCTCCAGCACCCGCGGCCCGGCGATCGAGCCGTCCTTGGTGACGTGGCCGACCAGGATCGTGGCGATGCCACGCTGCTTGGCGACCGAGACCAGCGCCGCGGTGACGGCTCGGATCTGGGTGACCCCGCCGGGCGCGCCGTCCACCGCTGGCGAGCCCAGGGTCTGCACCGAGTCGACCACCAGCAGCCCGGGCCGCACCGCGTCGACGTGCCCGAGCAGCGCGGCCAGGTCGGTCTCGGCGGCCAGGTACAGCGCGGGGTGCAGGGCGCCGATCCGCTCCGCCCGCAGCCGCACCTGGGCGGCCGACTCCTCACCTGTCAGGTACAGCGCGGTGCCCTGGTCGGCGTACCTCCGGGCCACCTCCAGCAGCAGCGTCGACTTGCCGACACCGGGCTCGCCAGCGAGCAGCAGGACCGCGCCGGGCACCAGCCCGCCGCCGAGCACCCGGTCCAGCTCGGCCACTCCGGTCGGCCGGGCCTGCGCCGCGGCCACGTCGATCTCCTTGATCGGCCGGGCCGGGGCGCTCACCGGGCCGGCGGTCACCGCCCTCGGCCTGGACGTGCCGCAGAGTTCGGGGATCGAGCCCCAGGCCTGGCACTCCGGACAGCGGCCCACCCACTTGGGCACGGCATACCCGCACTCCTCGCAGCGGAACGCTGGTTGCTCGCGGGACTTGCCGACGGCCTTGGTCACGCGGCACACCCTAGGGTGAGGCGCTGACAGAGCCGGACGGCGCTCAGCCCTCCGGCGTGTCGGTGACGATCGGCGACGGTCGGGGCAGCGCGGTCAGCGGGGTCGCCACCGGCACGGTGAGGGTCAGTGCGCCGGCCCGGGCGAACACGAACGTGACCGACACGTTCTGCCCGGGCAGCAGCGTCCTGGTCAGCCCGACCAGCGTGACCCGGCAGCAGCCGGTGCCGACCGTGCCGACGGTGACCAGCGTGCCGGGCGGGATCGGGATTGCGCCGGCGCGTGGCGCGCCCACCCCGGTGCTCGGGCCGGTGCTCGGGCCGGACGTTGCCAGCGAGGCGTTCGGGATCGGCACGATGGTCGTGGCCACGAGCTGCGTGTCGGTCGCCGTGCCCGAGCGGACCGAGACGAGGGCGTCGGCGGTACGTCCGGTGTTGACGACGTCGAACAGCAGCGATGCCTGGTCGCCGACCGAGTACCTCCCCCTGTCTGGATAGGCCACCCGCGCGTAGCGCACCGCGATCGGGCCAACATTGCCGGCGGCGCCTTCCACCGTGGACTTCTGGGTGGCCGTCTGGGCGGTCTGGCCGGCACTGCAGCCCGCGCCGAGCAGACCGGCGAACGCCAGCACAGCGGCACCGGCCACGCGGGCGGTACGGGTCAAGCGGCTCACAGTGACGGACCCTCCTCGCTACGGTCCCGGTCGCGAGCATGAGGGTATCGGCCACGCCCGGCGCCTCAGTCAGCGCACCCCCGGCCAGCACCCCACCGCCCACGGCGGGCTGTACTGTCCACTATGGACATCAACACTGTCCACTGTGCCACTGTCCACTATGGACAACGGTCAGCCGGTCAGCGAGGCGACCTCGGTATCCAGCGTGGTCGCGGGCGGGGAGTCGGTGAGCACCTGGTTGAGCCGGCCTTGGTCGGTCACCAGCAGCAGCAGCGGTCTGCTGCCGGCCACGTGGTACTGGGTGAACAGGCCGCCGGCCGGGTCGACTGCCCGGACCACCGAGCCATGCGCCAGATCTGCCGGCAGGACGGGCAGGTCGTGGCCGATCGCGACCGCGTAGACATGGTGCTTATCGGCCACGCGCGCCGTGGCGCGCAGCGCGCCAGCACAGTCACAGCCGGCCGGGACCAGCACGATCACCGCCGGCCGGTAGTCGCGCAGGGCGGTGTTGCCGCCGCCGTCCCGGCTGACCAGGAGGTCGGGCAGCAGGCCACCAGCGGACCCGACAGGGTGGGCCGGGTCGCTGGACAGCGGCTGGGCGCGCGGGGTGGCACGGCTGGTGGGGCGGAACGCCGCGAGCAGGACGGCCACCAGGACTGCGGCGACTACCGCGGCGAGCCCGATTGCCCAGGACAGTGGGTACTGGTGCCAGCGGCTGATCCGGGTCAGGCCGCGCAGCCAACCACGGCGGCTGGCGGCCCGCCGCTCCCGAGCCAGCGCACGGGCGTCGGCGTCCAGCTCCCTTGCGTCATCGGGGACTACCAGGTGATCGAAATCCGGCGGCCACCCGTCGACCGGGCTGTTGCCGCGATCCAGGGGATCATCATCGGGGGCCATCCGTCCAGCGTGCGCCCGATCCGCGCCGGACGCCAGCAGTTGAGCCCGGATGGGGTAATGCCGACGACCCGCCCGAACCATCGCAAGCAGATCAACAGGCCTATGTCAACCCCCTCTTTCTCCCACAGTACGCCCCTGACCTGCACATATGTGGTTTCCTGACCGGCGTCACCCGCCCGGGTCGTGATATCCTGGCTTCGGCGAAAGGGGTCACGGACACATGGTTTTCAACGTCGGCGAGACCGTCGTCTATCCCCATCACGGGGCCGCCACGATCGAGGCGATCGAGAGTCGCGTCATCAAGGGCGAAGCGAAGACCTACCTCGTGCTCAAGGTTGCCCAAGGCGATCTCACCGTACGGGTTCCCGCGGATAACGCGGAGGTCGTCGGCGTTCGTGATGTCGTTGGCCAGGAGGGCCTAGAGCGGGTTTTCGAGGTACTACGTGCGCCACACACCGAGGAGCCGACCAACTGGTCGCGTCGCTACAAGGCGAACTTGGAAAAGCTCGCCTCCGGTGACGTGCACAAGGTGGCCGAGGTCGTACGCGACCTGTGGCGTCGTGACAAGGAGCGGGGCCTGTCCGCGGGTGAGAAGCGGATGCTCGCCAAGGCCCGGCAGATCCTGGTAAGCGAGCTCGCGCTTGCCGAGAACACCAACGAGGACAAGGCCGAAGCTCTGCTGGACGACGTCCTGGCGAGCTGACTCACCCTGCTGTTGCCCGCGTTCCGCGTGGTCGCCTCCGCAGCGGCCCGATGACCGTCGCTGCGGTGGTGCCTGCCGCGGGGCGAGGGCAGCGGCTGGGGGGCGTGGTGCCCAAGGCGTTCCGCCAGCTCGGCGGGGCGCCTCTTGTCGTTCATGCGGTCCGTTCGTTGCTCGCGTCGCCGTACGTCGGGCTGGTCGTCGTCGCGGTGCCGGCCGACCGGGTGGGGGAGCTGCCGAAGCTGGTGGCGGGGCCGGTGCTCGCGGTGCCGGGCGGCGCGTCCCGGCAGGACTCGGTGGCCGCGGCGCTGGCTGTGCTGCCGTCGGAGGTCGACGTGGTGCTGGTGCACGACGCCGCCCGGCCCCTGGTGCCGGTCTCGGTGGTGGACGCCGTGGCCGCCGCCGTGCTCGCCGGTGCGCCGGCCGCCGTACCTGTGCTGCCCATGGTGGACACCCTCAAGCGGGTGGACGCCGCCGGGCTGGTCACCGCGACCCTGCCACGCGAGCCGATCCGGGCGGTCCAGACGCCGCAGGGTTTCCGCCGGGAGGTGCTGGCCGCCGCGCACGCCGCAGCCGGCGTGGCAGCCGCCGCGACCGATGACGCCGGCCTGGTCGAACGGCTCGGCATCGCGGTGCACACCGTACCGGGCGCGGCAGAGGCGCTGAAGATCACCCTGCCGTTCGACCTCCTGGTGGCCGAGGCGATCCTGCGCGTCCGCGGCCACGTCGGCTGATGAGGGCGCCGGCTGGCGGCCGGTGTTGGATGGCGGCGTGAACGGCGTACCGCGGGTCGGGGTGGGCACCGACGTGCACCCGGTCGAGCCCGGCCGGGCCTGCTGGCTGGCTGGCCTGGAGTGGGCCGGCGCGGACGGCTGCGCGGGCCACTCCGACGGTGACGTGGCCGCACACGCCGTCGCCGACGCGCTGCTGGCCGCCGCCGGGTTGGGGGATCTCGGCCTGAACTTCGGCACCGCCGAGCCGGGCTGGGCAGGGGCGTCCGGCGTGGCGCTGATCGTCGAGGCGGTCCGGCGGGTGGCCGCGGCCGGGTTCGCGGTGGGGAACGTGTCGGTGCAGATCATCGGCAACCGGCCCCGGGTCGGACCGCGCCGGTCCGAGGCGGAGCGGGTGCTGTCTCATGCCGCTGGCGCACCGGTGTCGGTGTCCGCCACCACCACCGACGGCCTCGGCCTGACCGGTCGCGGCGAGGGCCTAGCCGCCATAGCGGTCGCCCTTGTCGTCGCCGTCCCGACCTGACCCAGCCCCTGTCCTCGCGACAGGCCGCCCCGGCAACCCGGCTACGCGATGATCCGCAGCGGCGCACCTGCCTGTCTCGGCTGGACCGGCACGCCGAGCACCCGGCGCAGGTGTGCCAGGCCACGGCGGCGCAGCGTGCGCACCGTGACCGGGCTGATGCCCAGCTCGGTGGCGATCTCGTCGTCGTGGTGGTCGAGGAGGTACCGCCTGGTGAGGATCTCCCGCTGCCGGTCGGTCAGCATCGCCAGGGCGGCATGCACGGTCACCCCGGTGCAGCAGCGGTCGGCGTGGTCGCCTTCGGCGCGGTCCGGCAGTTGCTCGGTCGGCAGCTCACGGTGCCGCCGCCACCGGGTCACGCACTCGTTGGCCACCGCTCGCCGCAGGTACGCCACCGGCCGGTCGATGGCCTGCCCGGACCGGTCCGCGGCCGCGCCGGCAGTGTCGACCGCATCCCGGCCCAGCATCCGCAGCAGCACCTCCTGGACGACGTCCTCGGCGTCGTGTCCGGCAACCGGGCTGCGGCCGAGCCGGCGCCGGGCGTAGTGGACCAGGTCGGCCCGGTGCTCGGCGGTGAACGCCGGCCAGCCGGCCGAACCGCGATCGGCCTGCGTGCTCGCCGCCGCGGTCGGGGTCATCACCGGCCCCCGCCCGGCTGGTACGGCACGTGCATCATCGTCGCCTCCGTCGCCTCGCTCAGGTCAAAGCCTCCGTCCCGGCCGGACCATCGCGAACGGGGGAAACCCCCCTGCACACCCGCGCGCGTAGGGGTCACTCTTCGTCCAGTGAGAGCGAACACGGGGGAGCGGGGCGTGGCCATCCGTGGCTCGGCGGTCACGGCGCTGGCAGGGCACAGCCGCCGTGGGCTCGGTCGGGAGGCGAACCAGGACCGCTGGGCTGCGGTGCCCCGCTCGTGCGGCGCGCTGCTCGTCGTTGCCGATGGCATGGGGGGTACGACGGGCGGCGCGTCCGCCGCGGTGGCCGCGGTGGCCGCGGTGCTGGCCGCTGAGCTGGACGGTGCGACGGCCGGGCCGGCGGGCGAGTACGGAGCGCACGCGGCGCACGGGCCGTTGGGCGACGCCGTTGACGCCGCCGAACGGGCGGTCCGGGCAGCCGCCTCGACCAGCGAAGGCTGGTGCCGGCCCGGCTGCACCCTGACCGCCGCCCTGGTCGGCGCCTACTGCGCCGAGATCGCGCACCTGGGCGACTCGAGCTGTTGGCTGGTCCACCGCGACACGCTCATCCGGCTCACCGACGTGCACACCAAGGCGGCCGAGCTCACCGAGTGCGGTGCGCTGGAGCCGTCGGGGCTGGCGGCGGCTCGGCTGGACAACCTCCTCACCCGTTACCTGGGCATGCCGGGTGGTGCGCCGGTGCAGCGCTGTCGGGTCGGGCTGTCCCCGGGGGATCGGCTGCTGCTGGCAACCGACGGGTTGACCCGCTCCTTACCGGCGGCCACGTTGGCCATCCTGCTCGGCCTCGGCGCCGGGCCGGCCGATCTGGTGGATGCGGCCGTCGCGGCCGGTGCGCAGGACGACATCACCGCCGTGCTGGCAACCCTCGGCACGGCGTGACCAGTCCGGTTAGGCTCATCAGGACATCTAACGCATTGGGGCTGGGTAGGGAGGTGCGTGCCGTATGTCCTCCGATATGGCGGTGGCTGGCCACGGCGCCCGTCGCGACCCGCCCGGCCGGCTGGCGCCGGCTGCTCCCGAGGTGTCCACTGGTGCGATGCTCGATGGGACGCTGCGTCACGTCGTGCTGACCGACGGCACCGTGGCCGGAGCCGAGCCGGACAACTGCTGGCGGGTGCTGCGCTACATCGATGACGGCGGCTTCTCGTCGGTGTACGAGATCGAGCCGGCGACCGAGGCGACGCAGGCCCGACACGGCTCGGCACGGCGGGCTCTAAAGTGCCTGTGGGGCACCCCGGAGGACCTCGACGTGCTGGCTGCCGAGGCGGACAAGACCGCCGCCGTCGAAGGCCATGACAACATCCTCGCCCTGATCACATCGTTCCGGTTCGCGCTGGTCGCGCATACCGTGCCGCAGTACTTCGGCCTGGTGCTGGAGCTTGCCAGCGAGGACCTATACGACCTCGGCGACCGGGCCGCGCCGTCCGAGCGCGCCTGGGCAGCGATCTTCGAGGGCGTCGCGGCCGGCCTGGAGCACATCCACGCCCGCCGCATCGTGCACGGCGACATCAAGCCCACCAACCTGCTGCGGGTCGGCCCGCGCTGCACCATCGCCGACTTCGGGGTGTCCGCGGCGCTGGAGTCCACCCGGAGCGCGTCGATCGGGCTGGCCCGCACGCTGGCGTTCTGGCCGCCGGAGACGCGGAACCAGGGTCGGCTCGACGAGGACGGGGTACGTCGGCCGCCCGTTGAGGGCTGGCGGGCGACCCAGATGGGCGACATCTGGGCGCTGGCCGTGTCGATGCACCGGATCCTCACCGGGCGGCACATCACCACGGCCACCACCCCCGAGCAGCAGTACGAGCTGGTCTGTGCCGGCCGGTACGCCGTAGACGACCGGCTCTCGCCGGGCTGGCGGCAGTTGCTCATGGACTGCCTGGTGCACGACCCGGCCAAGCGGGTGGTGACCACGGCCGCCGTCCTCCGGCACCGGCTGGCCGAGCTGGCGTTGCCGGAGGACTACCGGTCGGTGCCGTGGCCGGACGACGGGCCGCGGATCGTCGCCGTGCTCCCGGCCGACAGGCAGCTTCTCGCCTTCTTCCAGACCAAGCCGAACGGCCGGGTGCAGGGCGCCTTCGTGGGCACGCCGGGCTTGCTGCTGGACGCCACCCGCCACCTCACCGACGTCGTCGTGCCCGCTCTTGCGCAGCAGGCACGGGACGGTCAACGGGCCGCGGTCCGGCTGGCCGCCGAGCAGGAGCGGCTGCGCGCCATCGAGGAACGGCTGGCTGAGGAGGACAGCGGGGCCACCCAGCTCGTGCTGGAGGCGGAGGCGGAGCGGACCCGGCAGATGTCCCTGGCGATCGCCGAGGTCACCCGCGAGCGGGACCGGCTCCGGCAGCAGTACGGCGAGCTTTCCCGGCGGCTGGAGCAGTTGGAGCACAGCACGGTCCGGCCGCCGCTCGCCCATCCGGCACTGACCGGCGTGCAGCTACCTGGTCTGGCCGTTGCCGGCCTGCCGGCCCCGCGGCTCGCCCCGCCGGGCCGGCGGCGCTCGGGGCTCGGCTGGTTCGGGCAGACTCTGGCCGTGCTGGTGATCCTGGTGATGGCCCTGCTGCTTGGCATGGTGACGGCGGGGTACGCCTTCCATCAGAATCCGTTCGACGTCCTCGGCCGGGTGTGGGACAACGTGCTGATGCGGTCCCACCAGGCGCCGTAGCCGTGCCGCCACTCGTCGCCCGGATCTCCTGCCCTGGGCAGCCGGCGCTTCCGCTGCTCCTGGGTGAGACGGTGTCCTTCGGTCGGGCCGGGTCGCCCAGCCGGGTGGATCTCCCGGTGAGCGACAGCCCTCGGGTCAGCCGCCGGGCCGGCACCCTGGAGGCAACACTGTACGGCGTCCTGGTCAGCAACACCGGCTCCAACCCGCTGTTGCTGGAGGAGACCGGCGCGGCCAGCCGGTCGCTGCGGCCCGGTCAGTCGCACCTGGTGATGGGGGGCAACCGGGCCAGGGTCACCTTCGCCGCGACCGAGGACGGCTTCGACTTCGAGGTCCACAGCGGACAGTTGGCGCTGGGTGCTGACGGCGGGTTGGTCGAGGTTACCGGGCCGGACCGCACCCGGCCGGCGTGGTCGCTGTCCGAGGGCACGGCGTACTTCCACTGCCTGGTGGCGCTGTGCGAGCCGACGCTGCGCTACCCGGAGAGCCCGTGGATCCCGACCAGCCAGCAGGTCGCTGACCGGCTGTACGAGTGCGGGCTGACACCGGAGCGGCGCAGCGGCGACTGGGTCGACCGGCGGCTGGACGACGTCCGGACCAAGCTGCCGATCGGGGAGCGGCCGTGGACGCCGGAGCGGGCCCGCCGGGCCAGCACGGCCGAGCAGCAGCAGGCGGTGGCCCGGCTGGCGTCCGGCGCCCCCCGTCGCAGCGGCCGCAAGGAGCAGTTGGTGGAGTTCGCCATCGGCCACGGCATCGTGACCCTCGAGTCGGTTCGCCGGTACTTCGGCTGACCGACTCGAGGGTCAGTAGAGTCGGGTTGGGTCGAACTCTGGCGTTCCTGCGACCGCCGTCTCCTGCTTGACATCGAACCAGATCGCGAACGGCTTGCCGGAGAGCTTGCGGCTCCGGATGATCGAGGCGTTGCTGAGCACGGTGTCCGACTTGTCATCGTCCGCGATGTCCGCGGCGGAGAACGCCTTTGCCGCGCCAAGGACTCCGATGGTGTGACAGCCGCCGACGAAGATCACCCACTTTCCGCGGCCGGTCCGGACCGCTCGAAGTAGCCACAGTCGAGCTCCGGCTGGTTCACGCCGCCGGCCGCAGCCTCGCCGGCCGCCGTGGCCCCCGTGCCTAGTTCCTGGCTCTTCTGGGCTGGGTGGAAGAGCTCTTGGTGAGTGCACTTGTTCAGCAGCACGATCTCGTCGGGTGTGTCGCCGACGGCGAACCGATGTACGGCGTCCGGTAGTCGAACCGGGTCCGGTCGCCGTACTCGACGAGCTTCCCCCGGACCACCCAGTTGAGGTCGGGCCCGCCGATCAGAACGAGGTGATGTGCGTTCGGGTCTACTGTGCTCGCGCTGAGCTCGCGGTGTGACATCACGCTCAGCCTGAACTTGGGGAACAGTCGCAGAATCGTCGTTTCGACGGTACCGCCAGCTCCGTGGCAACGTGACCGAGGCGACATCTGCGGTGACCGCGGCCGTTGCCCCACCATAGGGGGTCAGGGCGTTCCCGACCCAGTCAAGATTCAACGCGAAGCCTCTCACGGCGGAGCTCATGCACGCTGCGGTCACCCATAAGTAATGGCCGGCAGAGGCGCGCCTCGGCCGTGTGGCGAGGCGCGCCTCCCGCGAAACAGGAACGTATGCGTCGCGGACTGGCTGGGCCGGCACGGGGAGATCCCGCGTTGGCGGCTGGCTTAGCCGGCCGGGTTCGGCCGGGCCAGGTCGGGCGGTGAGCTGTCGCCGTGGGGCTGTTGGGTTTGCTGTGGTGTCGGGGCGGGGTCCGGGCCGCCCGGGTTGTGCAGCAGCGCGGTCACGAGTGCGACGGCCGCGAGCACCACCAGACCGAGGACGCGGACCATGATGAACACCGGCCGGACCAGCAGGGTGACGGCCGCCAGCATGACGCGGAGCACCGCGCTGAGCGCGATCGTGACCAGCACAAGTGCCAGCAGCAGGGCCAGCATAACGGTGGGTCTGGTCGTCGCGGTGGCAGGGGCCGAGCCAGGCTCGGCCACGGTGAGAAGGTCATTTACGACAGACGGAGAGAGGATTACCGTGTTCATCGACGGGACCTTCCGTGTGGGCAGGATGCTGCCGACGGGTGTTTCGTCCAGAGATGCAGGCGCCCCCGGTCTGTCGCGGCCAAACGATGCCGGGGGTGCTTGCTAGATGCCGCTACGTGGGCGTGAGTCATGAGTACGAGCAGCGACTCGGGGCTGAGCCGGCTCAACGGGGGTGGGGCGTGCGCTACCAGGGCGGTTCGGTCATGCGACCCCCCTTCCTCCGCGAGAAGCTTCAGCGCTACATCTGAAGTTTGCGAAAGTTGGCAAGCTGAGGGTAAGGTCCGTCCCTTCTTGGCGTCAACGGCCCTACGACACGCCGCACACCAAGGCGCGTTCAACCTTCGACCACTCTCCACAGAATCTTCAGTGCTTCACTGAAGTTCAGGAGCTGCCCGGTGTGCCCGACGACTTCGAGGACACAGCCCAGCGTGGTGTCGCGCTCGCGGGTTGTCCTGGCGAGGCGGCTCCGCGCGCTCCGGCTGGAGACCTGGCCTGGGGTGAAGGTGACCCAGCCTGTTCTGGCTGGCGCGATCGGTGTGGCCGTGCCCAGCATCTCCTCCTGGGAGAGCGTCCGGGCACCCGTGGCGCCGCCGGCGTTCCGGCTGTCGGCGTACGCCACGTTCTTCGCCACTCCCCGGTCCATGACCAACGGCCAGCCGCGGCTGCTCGGCGAGGACGAGCTCACCGAGGCGGAACGGGACCGGCGCGACGAGCTCGACCGGGAGCTGCGGGAGCTGCGGTCGGCCGCACTCGCCAAAACTGGGCTGGAGTCAGGCTTCTGGAGCTTTCCCGACCGTGCGCCGGTCCGGATCGTCTGCGGTGAGATCCCCCACGCGGACCAACCGCGATATGCCGACAGCTCGAACCCGAACTACCTCGATCTGCTGCGGTACGCCGACATCGACGCGATGGTCGAGCTGTTCGGGCACCTGCGGGCGGTCAACCCGACGTCCGACGTCCGCTTCACCCTCGCGTCGGACGCGGATGCTGAGGACTTCAACGGCCATGTCGTGCTGATCGGTGGGATTGGCCTGAACGAGGCGACCCAATGGTTCACCAGCCGGGTCCGGCTACCGATCGAGCAGCGCCCGGACGCGGACTACCCCGACGGCGAGGTGTTTATCCTGCCGGACGGCCGCAAGGTGCTCCCGATGTTCGGTCCGGCCCCGGTCGGACTTGCCCTGACGGAGGACGTCGGGCTGCTGGTCCGGCTGGCCAACCCGATGAACGCGGCCTGCACGCTGACCATTTGCAGTGGCACCTACACCCGCGGTGTCCTCGGCGCGGTGCGCTGCCTGACCGAGGCCGGCTTACGTAACCAGAACGCGAAATACCTCCAGTCGCGATTTCCCGACCAGCTGCGGTTCGCGATCCTGATGCGGGTCCCGGTCTATCAGGGGGTCGCGGTGACCCCCGACCTGTCCACCGCACGGAACCGGCACTATGAATGGCCCGAGGCGCTGTGAGCAACCTTCCTGCACGGCCGGACGGCACGCCGCCCGACGGAGGACCCGACTCCAAGATGGACCCGCGCGCCCTGCACCGGGCGTCACATCGCAGCCTGCTCAGACCGGTCGGGCCGGTCATGGCCGGCGGCGTGGACGCGATCGTCGTCCCAGCCGGCCGGACCGCGCCGCACCTATGTCCCGCGATCGAGCTGGCCGCCGCGGTCGACTGCTGGCTGGTGGTGCTGTGCAGCCGGCAGGCGGCTGCCGAGGAGGTGGCCGCGCTCGCGGCCACCCGGCCGCACCTGCGCTGGGTCGCCGTCGACCTGCCAGCCGGCTACCAGCATCGGCTGCTGAGGTTCGACACGACAGGTTTCGCCGAGGCGATACCGGTAGGGGACCTCAGCGTCAAGCGCAACCTTGGGCTGCTGCTGGCCAGGCTCGTGGGCTGGCGCTCGGTTCTGTTCCTCGACGATGACATCCGTGGTCTTCGTGCGCCCGCCGTCAGGCGGGCCGGTGCCGCGCTCGACCGGTTCGCCGCGGCCGGGTTCATGGTGCGCGAGTTTCCCGACAACTCGGTCGTCTGCCACGCCAACCGGCTGATCGATGGCCGGCAGGACGTGTTCGTCGGAGGCTCCGCGCTGGCCGTCGACTGCCGCCGTCCGCCGTCGTTCTTCCCGGAGATCTACAACGAGGACTGGCTCTTCCTCTTCGACGCCGTACGTCGCCGGGCGGTCGCGCAGGCCGGTCAGGCTCAGCAGTTGGAGTACGCGCCCTTCCACCGGCCCGGGCGGGCGGCGGCGCAGGAGCTCGGCGAGGTGCTCGCCGAGGGCCTGATGGGGCTGCTACATCACGCCGTGTCGGTGGAGGCCGCGGACACCGGGTACTGGGCCGAGTTCCTACGTCGCCGTCGTGGTTTCCTCACCTGGCTGACCGACCGGGCCGCCGCGTCGGCCGACCAGACTGTCGACCCGCGTGGACCGGCCGCGCTGCGGTCGCTTGCCGAGGCTGGGCGGCAGCACGCCCAGATCCGGCCGGAGCTCTGTCGTCGGTACGTCGCCGCCTGGAGGGAAGATCTCGTGCGGTGGCAGGAGTCGGTCGGCGAGCTCAGGCGGTTCGGTGCGGTCCCGGCCGCGCTGCACTGTCTCGATCTGGCCGATGCCGCGGTGTCCACGGCCTCCCACACCGCCCGACGGCTCGAGGCGGCGACCGCCGGGCCAGGCGCGTCCGGCACCTGCCCGTCCAGCGCCGTCGAGGTGGCGGAGACGGCGACCGTGGCCGAGACCGCCCAGCTCGGCGTGCCCGGCCGCAAGCTGTTCGAGGGGAGGTGGGAGCTGGCCGGCCGGCCGACGGTGATCGGGCCGGGCAGCGAGGTCGGTCACTTCTGCGTCATCGGCGAGGAGGCGCAGATCGGCTCGCATTCGGTCCTGGACGCCTACTCGCGGATCGAGCTCGGTGCCACGGTTGGCGATCGGGTGCTGGTCATCTATCGCGCCTCGATCGGCGCCCGGGCCTGGATCGGCGACGACTCTGTGGTGGCCAGCCTGGTCTGCGACGGCAGTGTGGTCGGCGCGAACTGCCGGGTCTTCGGCGACCTGATCCATCGCCAGCTCGACCCGACGGTGCCGTGGGACTCGCCGCATGCGGTTGAGACCTCGCCGGTGCTCGGGGACAACGTCGTGGTTGGCTGGGGCGCCATTGTGGTCGGCGTCCCGGTCGGTGACGGCGCCTATGTCTGCGCCGGGGCCACGGTGACCAAGCCGGTGGCGCCCGGCCAGATCGTCCGGGGCGTCAACGAGGTTGTGCCGCCGGCCGAGTGGGCAGGGCCGCTCGGCCGGTCGCCGTACTTCGACCCGCGGGCGGACCGGCCAGCCGGGGTCGACGAGGCCGCGCGAGTAGGACTACCGCATCCGTCCCGATGGAGCGTCGTGCGTACGATAGGTCAGTGACCTTGCGCTTGTATGACACGAGCAGCCGGTCGGTTCGCGACTACGTGCCCCTGGTTCCCGGGCACGCCTCGATCTACCTGTGTGGCGCGACCGTTCAGGCTCCCCCGCACATCGGGCACATCCGCTCTGGTGTGAACTTCGACGTGCTGCGGCGCTGGCTGGAGCACCGGGGCCTGCGGGTCACCTTCTGCCGCAACGTCACCGACATCGACGACAAGATTCTCCGGGTGGCGGCCGCCGAGGGCAGCCAGTGGTGGGCGGTGTCCACCCGCAACGAGCGGGCGTTCAGCTTCGCCTACGACGTGCTGGGCTGCCTGCCGCCGACGGTGGAGCCACGGGCCACCGGCCACGTGCCGGAGATGATCACGCTGATCCGCCGGCTGGTCGACAAGGGCCATGCCTACCCGGCCGGCGGTGACGTCTACTTCGATGTGCGGTCCTTCGGCAAGTACGGCGCGCTGTCCAACCAGCAGGTCGACAAGATGCGTTCGGCCGAGGCCGATGTCGAGGCCACCGGCAAGCACGACAGGCTTGACTTCGCCCTGTGGAAGGGCGCCAAGCCGGGTGAGCCCGCCTGGGAGACGCCGTGGGGGCCGGGGCGGCCAGGCTGGCACCTGGAGTGCTCGGCGATGGCCACCAGGTACCTGGGTGACACCTTCGACATCCACGGTGGCGGCACCGACCTGGTCTTCCCCCACCACGAGAACGAGGTGGCCCAGTCCCAGGCGGCCGGCGACGGCTTCGCCCGGTACTGGCTGCACAACGGCATGCTCACGGTGGGCGGGGAGAAGATGAGCAAGTCGGTGGGCAACTCGCTGCTGATCCCCGACGTCGTGGCTCGGGTCCGGCCGGTGGAGCTGCGCTACTACCTGGTTGCCCCCCACTACCGGTCTTTGATCGACTTCACCGAGGAGGCGCTGGCCGAGGCGGCGGCAGCGTACCGGCGGCTGGAGGGGTTCGTGCGGCGGGCGACCGAGGTGGTCGGGCCGGAGCTGCCGGCCGGTGTGCTGTGCGCCGAGTTCGCCGCGGCGATGGACGACGACCTGGGTACGCCGGCCGCGCTAGCCGCCATGCATGAGGTGGTGCGGGAGGGCAACGTCGCGCTCGCCGCGGGTGACCGGACCGCGCTGGCCGGCGCGCTGGCGTCCGTGCGCGCGATGCTCGGCGTGCTCGGGCTCGACCCGCTCAGCCCACAGTGGACGGGCTCGGCCAGCGACGGGCGGGGCCTTCGGGAGGTGGTCGACCGGCTGGTCGCCGTCGCGCTGGAGCAGCGGCAGGTTGCCCGGGCGCGCAAGGACTACCAGGCGGCGGACTCGATCCGTGAGCAGCTCAGCGCCGCTGGCGTCATGGTCGAGGACACCCCGGCCGGGCCGCGCTGGACCATCGGTCCCTGGCCGGTGTGATGGCGGGCAACTCCCAGCGCCGGGGCGCCCGGCGTAACCCGGGCAGCAAGAAGGGCGCGGTCGCCGGCTCTGGCGGGCAGCGTCGGCGCGGCCTGCGGGGCAAGGGTCCAACGCCCCCGGCCGAGGTCAGGCAGGGGCATCCGGCGGCCCGCCGGGCCGTCACGGCGGCCAAGCAGCCGGCCGCGCGGAGGAAGCCGGCGGTCGCCGGTCCGGAGCTGCTGGTGGGCCGCAACCCGGTGCTGGAGGCGTTGCGGGCCGACGTGCCCGCCACGGCCCTGTACGTCGCGCTGGGTGTCGAGCTGGACGGCCGGGTGGCTGACGCGGTCCGGCTGGCCGCCGACCGGGGCATCGCGGTCCTGGAGGTGAGCCGGCCGGAGCTGGACCGGCGCACCGGGGGGATCCTGCACCAGGGGCTGGCGTTGCAGGTGCCGCCGTACCGCTACGCCGACCCGCTGGACGTGCTGGCGGCCGCCGCGGAGGCGGCCGACCCGGCGCTGTTCGTGGCGCTGGACGGGCTCACCGACCCGCGTAACCTCGGCGCGGTGGTGCGCTCGGCGGCGGCGTTCGGCGGGCACGGTGTGCTGCTGCCCGAACGCCGTGCCGCCGGGATGACCGCCACGGCGTGGCGGACCTCGGCCGGTGCCGCCGCCCGGCTGCCGGTGGCCCGGGTCACCAACCTGGTCCGCACCCTGGTGACGTACCAGAAGGCGGGGCTGACGGTGGTCGGCCTGGCCGCCGGCGGGACGACGTCGCTGGACGACTTCGAGGCGGCGGTCGATCCGGTCGTGCTGGTGGTCGGGTCGGAGGGGCGTGGCCTGTCCCGGCTGGTCGGGGCGACGTGCGACCTTACTGTGTCGATCCCGATGACCGCGGCGACCGAGTCGCTGAACGCCAGTGTTGCCGCCGCCGTCACGCTGGCCGAGGTGGCCCGCCGGCGCCGGCTGGCCCGTCGGCGCTGAGCTTTGCCGATCTCCTGCGTTCTGTCAGTCCCCCGAGTAAGACTGAGCCCGGCATCGCGACCAGACGAGCGCAACCGACAAGACGAGGGGTAACAACATGTCCGAACGCACGAGCTATCTGCCTGGCGTGCCTTGCTGGGTGGACCTGGCGACCACCGACCCGGCCGGCGCGAACCGCTTCTACGGCGAGCTGTTCGGCTGGACGGTGCACGACCAGGGTGCGGAGTTCGGCAACTACGGGATGGCCGAGCTGCGGGGTAAGACGGTGGCCGGGATCGGGCCAGTCCCGCCCGGTTCGCAGTCCCCGCCGGCCTGGTCGACGTACCTGGCCAGCCCCGACATCGACGAGACGGTCGCCACGGTCAAGGAGGCCGGTGGCATGGTGGTGATGGGGCCGATGGATGTGGGTGACGCGGGCCGGCTCGCGTTCGCTCAGGATCCGGCTGGTGCGTTTGTCGGGTTCTGGGAGGCGAAGGACCATCCCGGTGCGCAGCTCGTCAACGAGCCCGGTGCCGTGGCGTGGAACGAGCTGGTCGTCCGCGACGCCGCGGCCGCCGACCGGTTCTACCAGGCGCTGTTCGGCTACGAGCTGGAGAAGGTGGACGGTCCGCCCGACTTCGACTACGTCCTGGTCAAGGTCGGCGACGACGGGGTTGCCGGGCGCTACCTGGCGGGGGCGGAGGTGCCCCCGGAGGTGCCGCCGCACTGGCTGACCTACTTCGCGGTCGAGGACACCGATGCCGTCGCCGAGAAGATCACCGCTCTCGGTGGCACCGTGGTGCGGGCCCCGGCCGACACGCCGTACGGGCGGATGGCGACCTGCGTCGACCCCGCTGGGGCGACGTTCGCCATTATCCGGCTGCCTGACCAGAGCTGACGGCGCGCTAGCCCGGGTGGGGGTCGCTGGTCGGCCCCACCCGCGGCGGCGAGCTCGTCGTCGCGGCGGCCGGTAGCATCTGCGGAAGTGCCGCCTTAGCTCAGTTGGTAGAGCTCTCGCCTTGTAAGCGAGTGGTCGTCGGTTCGAGTCCGACAGGCGGCTCCACCCCTGACCTGCACGTTCTCCTGACTGGGCGCCACCTGAGCTGATCAATGTCAATGGTGGTGTCAACGGGTACTCTCTTGTCATGCGCCCGAAGCCCGTCAGCCGCCGTACACGCGGCCACATCCGCAGGCGCGGGAGCTCCTTCCAGGTGCTCGTCTACGCCGGCATCGACCCGCTGACCGGCAGACCGCACTACCTCACCGAGTCGACCACCGACGAGGCCAAGGCGCAGCAGGCTCTGACCAGGCTGCTCGCCGACGTGGACGAGCAGCGAAACGCCCGGACCAAGGCCACGCTCAGCGTCGCGCTCGACGCCTGGCTGCGCGTACACGAGGTCGAGGAGAACACCCGCCGTGCCTACGCGGGGTACATCCGGCTGCACATCAAGCCGGCTCTCGGCCAGGTGCCCCTGAGCAAGATCACGGCGCATCTGCTGGAGGAGCTCTACGCCGAGCTGCGCCGATGCCGGGCGCGCTGCGACGGCCGGCCCCGAGTCGACCACCGCGCCACCGGGCCGCACGAATGCCGAGCGGTTCGCCACCGCTCACGCAAGCGTGACCACGACTGCGAGGCGGCTGGCTGCGTGGTCGTGGAGTGCCGGCCGCACGAGTGCCGCCCACTGTCCGCCCAGATGATCCGCCAGATCCACTTCACTATCAGCGGCGCGCTGGCCGCTGCGGTGCGGTGGGAATGGATCAAGTCTAACCCGGCGACGGTGGCCAGGAAGCCGCGCCAGCCTCAGCCCAGGCCGGAGCCGCCGACGCCGGAGCAGGCGGCGCGGATCATCTCCGCCGCGTGGGGCCAGGACGAGAGCTGGGGGGCGCTGGTATGGCTGACGATGGTCACCGGCATGCGCCGCGCCGAGCTGCTCGCGCTCCGCTGGCATGACGTCGACCTGGCCGCCGGAATGCTCGAGATCCGCCGCAACTACGTATGGCTCGCCGGCCGGGGGATCGAGAAGGACACCAAGACCCACCAGATGCGCCGGATCGCCCTCGACCCCGCAACGGTCGACGTGCTCACCGCGCACCGCCAGCAGTACGAGGCCCAGGTGCGGGCGATCGGCCTGGAGCCAACCGACGACGCGTTCCTGTTCTCCCACCAGGCAACCGCCGACAAGCCGTTCCACCCCTCAGCGGTCAGCCACCGCTACGTGAACATGTGCGCCAAGCTCGGCATCAGCAGCCACCTGCACGCCCTGCGGCACTACTCCGCCACCGAGCTCATCACCGCAGGCATCGACCTCCGCACCGTCGCCGGCCGCCTCGGGCACGGCGGCGGAGCCACCACCCTCCGCGTCTACGCCGCCTGGGTCGGTCAGTCCGACCGCCATGCCGCCGAGATCCTCGGCGGCCGGCTCGAACGACCGGCCCATCTGTCCCCGTAGGGCGAGTTCGGGAGTCCGCCAGCGCACGCAGCAAAGCGTGACAAGCTCTACAGCAGCCGGACCCCGTCGTGCTCACGCAGGAACGGCCGTAGCGGGTCGGTCAGCGCGTCCCGGACGCGGACGGCGTAGGCCTCGTCCACCAGCTCGCCGAGCTGGTCCCCACGCGCCCAGATGAAGTCGCTTGCCTCGTCGGTGGGCTGAAGGGAACCACCGATCACACGGCACCGGAACACAAGTGCCACGATCCCGGGCCGCATGTTCGTGTAGACCCCGGTAAGGCTGTCGAGCTCGACCTCCAGCCCGGTCTCTTCCCGGACCCCATCAGTGATGGTCTCCTCGATCTCGAAGATCCCGTCGGGCGGCTCCCCGTGGCCGTTGTCGCGTCGCCGGGTGAGCAGGGCCCGACCCTGTTCGTCAACGACAATGCCGGCCACGCTGACGGAGTGCCGATGCTCGCAGCGCATAGGGTGTGATCCTTCCTCCCGTAGCCTCCACGGTAGGAGTGTCGGCGTTCCGTCGTAGCTGGTGGCATCAGCGGTCAGGCGGTTCCCCCGAGTGGGACCTGTGCGACCGTCCGCCAGCGGTAGACCTTCTGGTCGCGGTTGAGCTCGATCAGCGATGCCGCGTGGACTGTGACGGTGGCCGGGGTGGTCGTAGTGTTGCGCAGGACGTGGAGGAGAGGTTCGGCTGGGCCGTCGGCGTTGATGTAGCCGACGCTCAGGTGAGCCCGGTATCCGTTGTCGGGGTCTGGCACCCGCTCGGCGCCCCGTACCTTGGCAATGGCGTGCCGGAGGGTGCCCCGGAGCTGGTGGACGTACTCGGCTGGGTCGGGTACGAGTGCGACGGCTTCGGGCAGCAGCACCGGCCGGTGGAACGTCATCGTGAACGGTGGGACGTCGGCGAGCTGTTCGCGGGCGGCGTCGGTGATCTGCTCAAGCTCGGCTGGGGTGACGTCGTCGACGAACCCGACGTTCTGCATGGTCAGGTGCAGCCATCGCACCGGCACGGGGTCGACCTGCGGTGCGTTGGCCAGGGCCTGGTGGTACTGCCGCGCCAGGCGGGCGAGGTCGTGCTCGTCGGTGAAGGTGAGATGCCAGGTGTAGCCGCGTTGCCCGAGGTGCCATCCGGGGCGCCACCACCAGTGGTCGCGGACGGTGGTGGCGTCGGTCAGGTTCGGCTGGTGGCTCATCTCTGGCTCGGGTGCTCAGATCTCCGACGCCGGGGTGTCAGCGTCGGGCTCGGGCTCGATGGGGTAGTCGTCGATGACGACGATGCGGTCGGCCGGCCACGTCGACTCCGAGACCTCCACGACGGTGCCGTCCTCGGCGCGGGCCACGTGCAGGACGTGCATGACTGGCGCCCCGGTGGGCCGAGTGGCGTCGCCGCAGCAGCCGGTCCCCGATCCTGGCGTTGGACGTCCTGGACGCGCTGATGAACCTCCCAGCCGGTCTGCCGGTGCCGGCCGCCGCCATCAGCCCCACCGACCACCGGCTGCTGCGTCAACTTCCCGCCGGGTCGCTGGAGCGTTCGCCCGGCACCGTGACCCGGCGTGTCGTACCACCGCTGACACCACTGCTCGCCATCGTCCGCGCCACCCGATGGCTCGACGGGCTCACCACCGCGTCCCGCTTCGCCGCCTACTGCCCCCGGCTCGTCATCGTCCCAGCGCTGCCCGAGGAGCGGGACACCGCGCTGGCGCAGGCGGCCGTCTACGGCATCGGGGTCGCGGTCACCAGCGGCAGCGGCCCGCGGGTCGTGGTGGAGCCAGAACCGCTGCCGGGCTGGCAGCCCACACCGGCCGGGTGGTGGTTCACCGAGGAGACCTACCGGCAGGTCCGTCCCGGCGACACCCACCAGCCCGGCACCCACCCGCAGCTGCCCGGCCCCACCGGAGGTGCTCTATGACCGCGCCACCGCCGGCCGGCCAGCCGCCGTACGCCACCGCGGCGGCGGTCGCCGGTGTGGCCCGGGAGGTCGAGGCGCTCCGCCGCGCCGTCGACCAGGTCTCAGCCCTGCCCGAGCGGGTGGAGGAGCTCGCCCGCCTGGCCGCCGGGCTCGCCGAGCAGTCCGCCGCGGCGGCGGGCGGTGCCTCAGGTGGCGGGCCGGTGTCATGGCTCGGCATGCCCACCACCGTCACTGCGGACCAGGCCGCCGCCGTGCTGGCCGAGCTCACCGCCTGGATAGGCACCGTCTACCTCCGCTACAGCGACGCCGCCCGGACCCTGCCCGGCTGCTGGCTGTGGCACCCCGACGTGGTCGAGGAGCTGCTGTGGCTGCACCAGGCCTGGGCCGCCGCCTACCACCCCCACGACGGCACCGTCACCGCCGCCGCGGACTGGCACGACCGGATGCGCCCCGGCGTCACCCGCCGCATCCGCGACACCACCGGGATGTGCTCCATCGAGAACCACCAACCCGGCGGCGAGGCGCACCAGCCCGCACCGGCCCCACCGCTGGCCGACGCCGCTGCGGCGATCGCCGCCTGGTGGACAGGCGACCGCACCGGCATGCCACCGGAGCCGACCACCGCCCAGGTCACCGCCGCCGCACCGGCCCGCACGACAAGGGGCCGGCGATGACCGCCACCGGCCCGCCGACCACGCCGCGGCGTGGCCTGGTCTGGGCCGCCGGGCTGGTCGTCGCGCTCGGCGCCGGCATCGCCACCGCGCACGGGCTGTACCAGGTCGCCCTCGCCGCCGGTGTCCCCACCCCGGTCGGGTGGCTGTACCCGCTGATCACCGACGGCCTCGCCCTGGTCGCCTACGCCGCCACCAACCGCCTCACCGACCGGGGCCGGGGCTACGCCTGGACCATCGTCGTCCTGGCCGCCGGCCTGTCCGGCCTCGCCCAGGCCACCTACCTCGCCGGCGCAGTGGCCGCCGCACCGACACCGCTACGGTTCGGCGTCGGCGCCTGGCCCGCCATCGCCGCCGCCATCGCCGCCCACCTCATCCACCTCCTCAACCCCCACCCCGACCACACGCCCGTGACACCCACCAGCCAACCCACGCCAGCCCCGGCCGTACAACCAGCGGCCGTTCGTACAACCGTGCCCGTTGCGGGCACCCCGGCCGGGCACGACCGGCCCGCCGTACACCCGGCCGCCGGTCCACCGGACGAGCCAGCGAACACCACCCCGGCCCGGCTGTACGGCCCGGCGGTGAACAGCACGCCCGTCACGTTGAACACGGCCCGGCCGGATGACCGGCCGCCGTCCGCGCAGGCCACCACACCCGACCAGCACGCCGGCCCGGTGCACAACCAGCCCACCCAGCTCGGCCAGGCCACACCCGGCGCCGCGCCGACCGACCGAGCGGCGTACGCCTCCGTACAACCGCCGTCCACCGCTGAACAGCCCGGCCCGGTTGTACAGCCCCCCGTACGGCCGGCCGCCGGCCGCAGTGTCCGGACGGCCTCGGACCGGGCGCTCGCCCACGCCCGCGCGTACCAGGCCCGCCACGGCGAGCTGCCCACCGTCACCCGGCTGACCGAGCTTGCCGGGGTCGCCCGCGGCACCGCCGGCCAGGTTCTGAAGAACCTCCGTACCCAACGCCCCGCCCTGCACGCCGTCCCCACCACGGCGAACCCGGAGGACTAGGACCATGACCCGCCCCGACACCACCGGCGTCGGACCGGCCCTCGCTGGGGCCGGCCGGGACGGCGCGCTGGCCGACCTGCTCGCCGAGGCACTCACCGACGTCCGTGGCGAGCCCGTCCGGGTCGACACCAAGGCTGGCACCCTGCTCAGCCTGGCCTCCGCCGCGCTCGCCCTGCTCACCGCCCTGACCAGCGGCGCCCACCTGCCCACCCCGGTCACCGTGCCGGTCTGGGCCGCCACCGCCGCGTTCGGCGCCGCGGTGGCGGTCCTGCTCGCCACCGTCAACCCCCACACCGGCCCCGCACCCCACCCCGACCGGAGCGGCCCAGCAGCAGCGGCGTCGCTCACCTCCTGGATGGCCTACGCCCACGCCGCAGACCTGCACGCCAGCCTGGCAGACCTGGCCACCGCCGGAGCCAGCCGCTGGCGCGCCGACCGACTCACCGAGCTGTCCCGCATCACCGCCCGCAAGTTCAGCCGCCTGCGCACAGCCACCCGTCTCCTCACCGCCGGCCTCGGGCTCCTCACCCTCGCCGCCGCCCTCTCCGCCTTCAGCCGATGACCGACCACAGAAAGACCATCACGACCACCGACCACACCAAGAACCCTCAGAACCCAACCCTCCAGCCACCCAGAACCACACACCACGACCATCACCCACCCATCAAGACCACTACCAGCACCCCCACAAGAACAAGATCCTCTATTACATACCTAGGCATCACGATCTGTTGGGCCATCCGGGCTAACGCCTGGATGGGATATTTCGGGCGCACCGTTCGGGGGTGGTGCTCGTGCTGACGATCTCGTCGGGGCACTCGGCGGACTACCTGCTCGGGGCCGTGGCGACCGGGCGGGAGAACTACTACACCGGCGCCGTGGCAGCCGGCGAGCCGCCGGGCCGGTGGTACGGCCGTGGCGCCGAAGTGCTCGGTCTGACGGGGCTGGTCGACCACCAGGACATGATGGCGCTCTATGAGCACTACGTGGACCCGCGGGATCCCGGGTTCAAGCATCCGGTGTCGTGGGGAGATGCGGCGACGCTCGGCCACAGCGGCCGGAAGTACCTGTCGGAGGAGGAGATCTACGCCGCCGCGCTGCGGGCCGAGCCGCACGCATCGCCGGAACGCCGCGCGGAGCTGCAACTGGAGGCCAGCAGGCGGACGCGGAAGAACGTGGCGTTCCTGGACGCGACCATTTCGGTGCAGAAGTCGGTGACCGTGCTGCACACCGCGTTCGAGGCGCAGGAGGTGGCGGCCAGGCGTACCGCCGAGCAGGCCCGCGCCGATCAGGGGGACGCCGAGGCAGCCGGTGACCCAGCAGCAGCAGACCGGTACGCCTACCGGTACACCCAGGCCCGTACTGCCGAGCAGTCGTGGGCCGCGCACCGTACCGCGGTCGAGGACGCGATCTGGGCCGGGAACCGGGCCGCGCTGGACTACCTCGCCGACAAGGCCGGCTACTCCCGGGTCGGGCACCACGGCGGCGCCGCCGGCCGCTACTGCGACGCCCACGACTGGACGATCGCGTCGTTCTTCCAGCACGACTCCCGTGACCACGACCCGCAGCTACACATCCACAACGCGATCCTCAACCGCATCCAGGGCACCGATGGCACCTGGCGGACGCTGGACTCCCGGGCCATCCACCGGTTCCGTGGCGCCGCGGCGGCGGTCGGGGAGCGGGTGATGGAGGAGCATCTCACCCGCTCGCTGGGGGTGCGGTTCGCTGCCCGGTTGGACGGCAAGGCCCGCGAGATCGTCGGGATCGCTCAGCCGGTGATGGACCTGTTCTCCAAGCGGACCCGGGCGATCACGGCAGGGACCGCGCGGGTGGTGGCCGCGTTCCGGCAGCGGTTCGGGCGCGACCCGAACTCCCTGGAGCTGGACCGGCTGCAACAGAAGGTCGCCTTCGCCACCCGCAACGCCAAGTCCCATGACGGCGAGACCGCAGGTGCCCGGCTCGACCGGTGGGACGCCGAGCTGCGCCGCGAGGTCGGCACTGGCCTGGCCCAGCTCGCCCAGGACGTTCTCGGTCTCGCGCAGCAGGAGCATGAGCCGGCGAAGTGGTCGCCACGTGCGGTGATCGAGGCGGCGCTCGCCGAAGTCCAGCAGGTCCGCGCGGCCTGGACCCGAGCCGAGCTGACCCGGGCGATCTCCAACAACCTCCCCGATCACATCGGGACCACTGAGGCCGTTGCGCTCGGCCGGCTGCTGGACGGGCTGACCGATACCGCGCTGGAGGTGGCCGTGCCGTTGGAGCCGGTCCGGCCCGGTGAGGCCGCGCTGCCCGCCGAGCTGCGGCTCGCCGACGGCCGGTCGGCGTACGAGGCGCCGGGTGGCCGGCTGTACGCGACACCCGCCCACGTGCATTCGGAGCGGTTGCTGGCCGCCTCCGGCGCGCGCGGAGGAGCACCGGCCCTCGACCCGGCCACGGCCGCCGGGTTCGTCACCGGCCTGGCGGAGTCAGGCATTGAGCTTGGCGCGGACCAGGCCGCCGCCGTCCGCGGCATCCTCACCTCCGGTGCCGCGGTGGAGACCCTGGTAGGGCCAGCCGGGACCGGCAAGTCGTTCGTCGTCGGCACACTGACCAAGGCGTGGCAGGACCCGGCCTTGTGGGACGGCGCCGGTCGCAAGGTCGTCGGCCTCGCCACCTCGCAGATCGCGACCGAGGTCCTGACCGGCGAAGGGCTCGCCGCCCGGAACATCGCCCGATGGCTGGCCACCCAGCAGCGGCTGGCCGACGGCCGCGCTTCCTCCGAGGATCTGGCGTGGCGGCTCCGCGCCGGTGACCTGGTCGTGGTCGACGAGTCCTCCATGGTCACCACCCCCGACCTGGCCGCCATCCACGCCCACGCCACCACCGCCGGCGCGAAGCTGCTCCTGACCGGCGACCACCGCCAGCTCGCCGCGGTCGGCGCCGGCGGGGTGATGGACCTGCTCACCGGTACCGCGCCCAGCTACGAGCTGGCCGAGGCCCGCCGCTTCACCCACGCCTGGGAACGTGAGGCGTCGCTGCGGCTGCGCAACGGCGAGCAGTCGGTGCTGGCCGACTACCACCGACACGGCCGGCTCATCGACGGCGGCGCGATCGAGCAGGCGGAAGCCTCGGCCACCCGCGCGTTCCTCGCGGACACATTGTCCGGCCGGCGTTCCCTGCTGATCGTCGATACCAACGAGCAGGCCGCCCGCATCTGCGCGCAGGTCCGCGTGGACCTGGTCCGGCTCGGACTGGTCGCCGAGGCAGGGGTGCCGCTGGGTTTGCAGGGCACCTGGGCCGGCGTCGGAGACCTCGTCCAGGCCCGTCGCAACGGCTGGGATCTCGCCGGATGGGAGGGCAACCGCCGCGGCCCGGTAAACCGCGAGACCTACCGCGTCTTGGACACACGTGACGACGGCGGCTTGGTCGTTGCGCCGGTCCTCGGCCGCGGCGTCGGCGGGGAGCAGCATGGCGAGGCGATGACACTGCCAGGCGACTACGTGGCCACGCACCTCGCGCTCGGCTACGCGAGCACCGTGCACGCCGCCGAGGGCCTGACCGTGGACACCACGCACTCGGTCGTGACGAACACCACCGGCCCGGAGGCCCTGTACGTCGGCATGAGCCGCGGCCGGCACACCAACACCGCCCACGTCGTCACCCGGGCCGTGCCCGCCGACGCCCCAACCGGCGAGGTGCACGACGTGGTGCACCGCCGCCCGGTCGCCGTGCTCAGCGGGACCCTGGAAACCGCAGAGCCGCAGCGCTCGGCGCTGGCCACCGCCGTCGAGGCCGCCGCGACCAGCAAGGCAGTACGAACCCCCGCCGAGCTGCTGGCCGACGCCGCCGAGCTGGCCACCGCCGGCCGCACCGCCGCTTGGCTCGACCAGCTCACCGCCGACGGGCACCTGTCCGCCGCCCAGCGGGTCGCGCTGGCCGCCGAGGACGGCGGCACCACCCTCACCCGGGTCCTACGTAGCGCCGAGCTGGCCGGGCACGACCCGTACCAGGTACTGCACGACACGGTGACCAGCCGACCCCTGGACGGCGCCCGGCAGGTCGCCAACGTCCTGCATCACCGCATCACCGACACCGTCACACTCGACCCGGTCGGGGACACCTACGCAGACTGGGTTCCGCAGGTCGACGACCCGCAATGGCGCGCCTACCTGGCTGTTCTCGCCAGCGACGCGGACGCCCGCCGCGCCGAGCTCGGCGACCAGGTCGCCGCCGAGCCGCCGCAGTGGGCCGTCGAGGCGTTCGGTCCTGTGCCAGAGGATGAGGCCGAGCGTGGAGCGTGGGAGCGACGGGCCGGCGCCGTCGCGGCACACCGGGAGCTGACCGGCTACGACGACCCAGCCTCGGCGCTGGGTTCGGCGTCCAAGCCCGGCCAGGTCGAGGCGTACGCGTCCTGGCGTGCCGCCTGGCGGGCGCTTGGCCGCCCGGAGGCCGACCGCGCCGAGCAGGAGATGAGCGACGGCCAGCTGTACGTCCGGGTCCGCGCCTACGAACGGGAAGCCGCCTGGGGACCCCGCTACGTCGTCAACGAGCTGGCCGGCACCCGGCAGGCCGCCGTCCGGCACCGCGACACCGCCGCCATACGCACCGCCGAAGCCGACGCCGCTGCCGACGCCGGCGAGCGGGCTCGACTCGCGCAGGAGGCCGCCGATGCTGCGGCACTCGCCGATGTCCTCGACGCCCGCACCGCCGAACTTCAAGCCGCGGACGACGCCCGCGCGGCCTGGCTGGTACACACCGCCGAGACGCGCGCCGCCGCCGACCGCGCACGTCTGGAGCTGTCCGCCCGGGACGCCGCGGCCGGGCGGGAGGAAGAGCGGACCACGGCCGAGGAGTGGCTGGCCGCCCACGCTGAAGTCCAACAGGCCGAGGACCCGCACCGCCAGGTCACCGACGACGCCGACCTGGCCGACGTGGCGGCCGAACGCGACGCCGACGTGCGCACCGCCGAGCCGACCCCGCACTCAGACGCCGCCGAGACCAACGTCCCGGACATCCGGGACGTGGCCGCGACCGAACCGGCCCAAGACGGCGAGGACCTGGTACGGGTGCCGTCCGCCGACCAGACCGCGGCCGCGATCTCCCGTGCGCAACGCGCGCTCGCCGAGATCGAGCACCGCCGCGCCGTGGAGGAACGCCGCGCCGCCGAGGAAGCACGAGCCGAGCAGCTCACCCGCTGGCACGCCGACGACCGCGCCGACCGCGCCGCCGAACAGACAGCCGACCTGGTCGACGCCCGAGACCGAATACCGGTAATGGAACTGTCCACCCCGCTGGGCTGATCAGCATGACCGCGACGGCGGGTGCCCCCTACTGGGAGGACGCCCGCCTCGCATCCTCAGCCACCGCAGACTGCGCGATGTCGATCGGTGGGCCACCAGTTCGAAGCCATGCCCACTTGAAGGTCGCCAGAACTGCCGCAGCCCAACCTGGCCGGTTGGCAAGCCACGTCGGCACCGGCCGCCGCATGTCCAACAGCTCCGAAGCCAGACACTCCGCCTCGATCAACTCTGGATATGCCATGTTCGTCCGCCCGGTGACTGGCGCATCCGCCGGCCGCTGCCGTCCCTCCGGGGACCGGACGATAGCTGTGGCCAACCACCGACACGTGACCACGATCCCGGCGCCGTACCAGTCCGGAACACGCTGTCGTACTCGGTCGTCGTGGAGATGCTCGGCCGCGGTCCAGACGGCAGCGAACTCGGACCGAGCCACGTGCAGGTTCTCGGCCGGCACTCTCGCGATGTCCGCCGCCGTGACATCCACCCATCCAGCCTGACACGCCGACCCGACAGTTCCCAACTCCCGGGTCGCCTTCGCAACAGTCGGGTGAGCCGGTGCGTCTCGGCCTGGCGCGGGGGGTCGCGCCCACTATCGGTCTTCGCAGGTAACGGCTCTCGGTTCTGCCCCGTCGTGTCCATCACAAAACCGGTCCTTCACGTTGTTCGGTTCATCGTGCCGTAGGCCTTTGTGTCTGGTCACCTCCTGGGCGTTAATGCGGGAGACGACGGTCAGGACCGTGCCGATGGAGCCGAGGATGCCGAAGACGGCCTGCCCGACCTCGATGGTGACGATCCCGCAGGCGTGGGTCATGCCGACGGTGATGCGCTGGTTACAGACCTCGACGCCGCCGCGCTGACGCCGACACGTCAAACATCAAGCAGAGCACGACACGCGTGTCCACGCGGCCAACGGGCAGGTGATCGTACCGCAGTGACGCCGCCGAGCGCCGATTTCGACGCGCCCCGCGGGCGCGGCTGTGCTGGCTGGTGGGGTGGCCCGCTTACCACGCCCGGTCTCATCGTCCAGGGCGCTGACGCGTCCCCGCACGGGGACCGGGCCTGCGGCCCGGCCCTGGACGGTGAGCCTCTCCGGGCGCGGCAGGGCGCGGACATCACGGGGCGGGCACAGCGTCCGCACCCGCACCAGGGCCACCCGGAAGGACGGAAGGCTGATGAGCGCATACGTGACGATCGAGGGGAACCTGACTGCTGACCCCGAGCTGCGGTACCTGGCCGACGGCACACCGGTATGCCGGCTACGAGTCGCGGTGAACACCCGCCGTAAGACCAGCACCGGCGGCTACACCGACACCGAGGCTGAGTTCTACGACGTCACCGTCTGGGGCCAGGCCGCGCCGAACGCGGCGGAGACCCTGAGCAAGGGTGCGGCGGTGGTCGCGGCAGGCCCGACGTGGACCGAGGCCTACGCCGATCGCAACGGCGACAAGCGCACCAAGCGGGTCATCCGCGTCCAACACCTCGCAGCCAGCCTCCGGTACGCCACCGCCACCCTCACCAGGAACACCACCCGGCAGCAGGAGCATCAGACCGACGACATCGATCAGTAACACAAACACCGTAGGCGGGAGGCCGGTGACTCATGCCGGCCTCCCGGCCGGGCCGGGGTGACCAACTGGTTCGAACCCCCTGACCTGCAAAGGTTCGTGCAATGACGTACCCGTCACGGGTGACAGCCGTGAAGGTCTAATCGGGGCCGATGCGACTCTGGGTGCCAGAGGCAGGGTTGATCTGCCGGGGTGCCGGTCTCACAAGGCGGCTGTGCTGTCCGGATCGTCGCCGTGGCCGGCTGTATCAGTGTGGGAGGCAGATCCGCTCGTAGGGCTGGCCGGGCACATAGTGGGACCATTCTTGCTCCGCCAGGCTGCGACCCACGGCATCACAGATCATGTCGATCTGCCTACTCGGGGGTGGGATCGCAGGCCACAGCCGGGCGGTGCCGTCGTTGCTGGTGGTGGCCAGGGTGGTGCCGTTGGGGCTGAACGCCACCGCGTTGACGAGGTCGGTGTGGCCGGTGAGGGTGGCGGTCGGGTGGCCGGTGCGGGCGTCCCACAGCCGGGCGGTGCCGTCGATGCTTGCGGTGGCCAGGGTGGTGCCGTCGGGGCTGAACGCCACCGCCACGACGCCGCTGATGTGGCCGGTGAGGGTGGCGGTCGGGCGGCCGGTGCGGGTGCTCCACAGCCGGGCGGTGCCGTCGTTGCTGGCGGTGGCCAGGGTGGTGCCGTTGGGGCTGAACGCCACCGCGACCACGGGGCCGATGTGGCCGGTGAGGGTGGCGGTCGGGTGGCCGGTGCGGGTGCTCCACAGCCGGGCGGTGCCGTCGTTGCTGGTGGTGGCCAGGGTGGTGCCGTTGGGGCTGAACGCCACTGCGTTGACGAGGTCGGTGTGGCCGATGAGGGTGGCGGTCGGGTGGCCGGTGTGGGCGTCCCACAGCCGGGCGGTGGCATCCCAGCTTGCGGTGGCCAGGGTGGTGCCGTCGGGGCTGAACGCCACCGCGAACACGGGGCCGGTGTGGCCGGTGAGGGTGGCGGTCGGGTGGCCGGTGTGGGCGTTCCACAGCCGGGCGGTGCCATCGTTGCTGGTGGTGGCCAGCATGGTGCCGTCGGGGCTGAACGCCACCGCGTTGACGAGGTCGGTGTGGCCGGTGAGGGTGGCGGTCGGTCGGCCGGTGTGGGCGTCCCACAGCCGGGCGGTGCCGTCGTTGCTGGTGGTGGCCAGGGTGGTGCCGTTGGGGCTGAACGCCACCGCGACCACAGGGCCGGTGTGGCCGGTGAGGGTGGCGGTCGGTCGGCCGGTGCGGGTGCTCCACAGCCGGGCGGTGCCGTCGTTGCTGGTGGTGGCCAGGGTGGAGCCGTAGGGGAAGAACGCCACAGCGAAAACGGGGCAGGAGTGGCCG
>Ga0307470_10000095_pt1 | contig 60681 bp, 55 predicted proteins | sample atmos_gasesAM3C__FD_204565 | JGI IMG/M metagenome (GOLD analysis project Ga0307470, IMG submission 204565) | Hardwood forest soil microbial communities from Morgan-Monroe State Forest, Indiana, United States - atmos_gasesAM3C_05 | ecosystem: Environmental > Terrestrial > Soil > Temperate forest... | reverse complement strand
GCGTGGTCATTGCGGGCGGCGGCAATATCGGCTTTCGATTGGCGAGCGAGCTCGAGGACAAGAATCAAGTCAAGCTCATCGAACGCGACGGCAAGCGCGCGCGGCGCGTGTCCGAGCAGTTGAAGAGCACCACCGTGCTGCATGGCGATGCGGCCGATGAAGAGCTGCTGCTCGAGGAGAACATCGACAGCGCGGATGTTTTTGCAGCGCTCACGAACTCCGAGGAGGCGAACATTCTCTCGGCGATGCTCGCCAAGCGTTTGGGCGCGCACAAGGTCATGGCGCTGATCAACAAGCCCTCCTACGCCGAGTTGATCGAAAGCGGCTCGATCGACGTGGCGATATCGCCGCAAACCGTCACGATCGGTTCGCTGCTTGCGCATGTGCGGCGCGGCGACGTGGTGCGCGTGCACTCGCTGCGGCGCGGGGCGGCGGAAGCGCTCGAAGTGGTCGTTCATGGCGACGCCGACAGCTCGAAGGTCATCGGACGCCGCATCGAGGATATTTCCCTGCCGGAAGGCACCACTTTGGGCGCCGTGGTGCGCGGCGAGGACGTCATCATCGCGCACCACGACACCACCGTGCAGCCGGACGATCATCTGATCCTGTTCCTGACGGACCGCCGTCATATCGAAGCCGTCGAAAAGCTCTTTCAAGGCTCCGCTTCTTTCTTGTGAAAGACATTTTACTGCCGGTCGCCCACGTCTTCGCCCTCGTCATGATGGTGTTCGCCGCGACCATGCTTGCGCCGGCGGGTCTGGCCGTCTGGGAACTTGACCCGGCACTCTGGTCATTCGTCATTTCCGCCGTGGCGACCTTCGTTCTCGGCGCGCTGCTGTGGCTCGCCACCCGGCGCTTCAAGCGCGAACTCAAGACGCGCGACGGCTTGATGCTGGTGGCGCTGACCTGGGTCGCGCTGCCCGCGGTCGCAGGGTTTCCGCTGTGGCATTTCCTGCCGATCGATTTCACCAAGGCTTATTTCGAGGCTGCGTCGGGCCTGACCACCACCGGCGGCACGGTGCTGTCGGGGCTCGAGTATCTGCCGCGCTCGATCAATTTGTGGCGCCATCTGCTGAGCTGGCTGGGCGGCATGGGCATCATCGTGCTGGCGGTCGCGATCCTGCCCATGCTGGGCGTCGGCGGCATGCAGATCTACCGCGCGGAAATGCCGGGGCCGATGAAGGACAGCAAACTCACGCCGCGCATCGGACAGACCGCGAAGCTGCTCTGGGCGGTGTACGCCGGATTGACCGCGGCCTGTATCGGGTGTCTGCGATTCGCCGGGATGAATTGGTTCGACGCCGTCTGCCACGGATTTTCGGCGCTCGCGCTCGGCGGTTTCTCCACTTACGACGCCAGCATCGGTCATTTCAATTCGCTGCCCATCGAAGCGGTGCTGACGGTATTTCAGATCCTCGCGGCTTTGAATTTCGCGACGCACTTTCTCGCCTGGAGCCAGCGCGGAGTGTTGGCCTATTTTCGGGACGCCGAGGCAAAGGCCATCCTGGGGGTGCTCGGGGCGAGCTGCATTGGCATCGCCTCGTTCTTGTATTTCAAGGGCAGCTACGCGGATTTTCCGACCGCGCTGCGCCACACCACGTTCAATCTGGTGTCGATCGCCGTCGACAGCGGCCTGCACACCCAGGACTATTCGCGCTGGCCGATTTTCGCGCCCATGTGGATGATGTTCCTGAGCTGCGTGGTGGCGAGCTCGGGATCGACGGGGGGCGGTATCAAGATGATCCGCACGCTGGTGCTCGCCAAGCAGGCCCATCGAGAGCTCAATCAACTGGTGCATCCCAACATGGTGCGTCCGCTCAAAGTCGGCGGCACGGTGATCGCCAACCGCGTGGTGTTCGCGGTGCTGGCCTTCGTGTTTCTCTACTTCATCAGCATCGTCTCGCTCATCTTCGTGCAGCTGGCCAGCGGCTTGGATTTCATGACGTCTCTGTCGGCCATCATTGCCTGCATCAACAATGCGGGACCGGGGTTGGGCTTGGTGGGCCCGGGAAGCAACTACGGAGTGTTGAACGATTTCCAGACCTGGGTGTGTTCGGCGGCCATGCTGCTCGGTCGTTTGGAGATTTTCACTATTCTTGTGCTGTTTACTCCCACTTTATGGCGGAAATAACAGAATCTCAGATATTATTGTCCACTTTGTGACCAGACGCCTCTTTGTGGATGCGAATACCGAAGAAGAGGCTTAAATTGATGGCCTTGTGGGAGAGACGCCGGATTTTGGCCACGGCAAGACATTAATCCACCCAATCCCTCGCCAATCTCCTCCCCGCGAAAAACAACAGCGCCGCCGCCACCAGGTAAAAGCCGGTGCCGGCCAAAATGGCGTAGCGCAGCGATTCCGCGCCGAAGCGCAGGCGCATCAAGTCCGACACCATGCCGATCAGCGCCGTGCCGAGTCCGATTCCGATCAGATTGTTGACGAACAAGAAGAGCGCCGAGGCAGTGGCGCGCATGTTGCCGGGGACGAGGTGCTGGACGGCGGCCAGCACCGGGCCCAACCAGACCAGGCCGAGCGCCGTGGGCACGAGCAGCACGGCGAAACTGATCCACAGCGTCGTGGACAATACACCGGCGAGGTAGAAGGGCACGGTCGCCACGAAGGCGATCGCGGGAATGAAGGCATACATGGAGCGGCGTTTTTCGCCGTATCGGTCCGTGAGCACGCCGCCGCACCAAATTCCGATGAGCCCGCCGACCAGCACCAGCGCGCCGAAGCTCAAGGACGCGTGCAGCAAGCTCAAGTGAAAGCTGCGCACCAGGAATGACGGGGCCCAGAAGAAGAGCCCGTACCCCATCATGGAGGCGCAAGAGGCCCCGAGCGACAATCCCCAGAAACTCCCTTTGCGTGCAAGCACGGCGATGACATCGAGCAAGGAGGGCGCGCCCACGGCAGCGCTCTCGGCGGCGCCCACGGCGGCGCGCGGAGGATCCAGCGCACCGCGCTCGGGTTCGCGTACCGTGAATTTCAGCAGCGGGGTGATCAAAAGACCCGCAAGCCCGACGATGAAGAACGCCATGCGCCAACTCATCAGGCTGGTGATGAAGCCGCCCAGCACGATGCCCGCCGCGGCGCCGACGGGGATGCCGAACGAGTACACGCTCAACGCCCGCGCGCGTTCCTTGGCCGGGAAGTAATCACAGATCAGGGAATAGGCCGGAGCAACGCCGCCCGCCTCCCCGATTCCCACTCCGACGCGCGCCATGAAGAGCTGTGCAAAGGTGTGGGTGAGGCCGCACATGGCGGTCATCAGGCTCCACAGCGCCAGTGCCACGGTCATGATGCCGGTGCGGCTGAGCCGGTCGGCGAGGCGCGCGATGGGTATCCCGAGAAGCGTGTAGAAGAGAGCAAAGGCGAGCCCGCCCATCAGTCCCAGCTGAGAATCGCTCAAGCCGAGCTCGGCTTTGATCGGGACGGCTAGAATGCCGACGATCTGGCGATCGATGAAGTTGAAGGTATAGACGATGACCAATACCGCCAGCACGTACGAGCGGTACGCCAAGGATGCCGCCGGTGCGCCGCGCCGAGCGCCGGCGGGATTCGCGGCGGAACTCATGGAATCCGCGTGAGAAAGGCGTCCAGGGCCGCGATGCACTCGGGCTCGTCGAGCAGCGGCACGTGGCCCCGGTCGGCGACTTCCAATTGCTGCAAGTCGGGATTCTCGCGCTTCATGCGCGCGAAAGTGGCGGCGCTCAGAATGTCCGAACGCGCACCGCGAATGGCGAGCGTCGGCACCTTGCGCAGCGCGCTCCAAAGCGGCCATAGATCGAGCGCCGCTGCCGGCGCGGCGCGCAGCGCTTCGCCGATATTGGGATCGGCGTCGATCTCGACCACGCCCGCGGCGTCTTCGCGGTAGCCGCGCCGCGCGAGGGTTTCCCAACGTTCGGGCGTGAGACCGGGCCAGGCGTTACCGTACACGGCCACGCTCTGGGCGACCGCGATTCTCCAAGTGCGCGCGGGCGGCAGCCGGCCCGCATACTGCTTGATGCGCTCGATTCCCACCGGGTCGATTTCGGGTCCGACGTCGTTCAAGACGATTCCCGCGATGCGGGTGGGGTGACTGAACCTCAGCATCATGGCGAGCATGCCGCCGAGCGAGGTGCCGATGACGGTCACGCGCGCCGCGTCGACCGTGCCGAGCAGCGCCAGAATGTCCTGGACATAGATTCCCGGCTGGTAATTCTGCGGTTGCGGATCGCGCGCGGAAAAGCCGCGCCCGCGCAGATCGGGAACGATGACCCGATGACGCCGCTGCAGGTGCGGCGCCAAATCTTCGAAATCACGGCTGTTGCGCGTCAATCCGTGCAGGCAGAGCACGGTCGGGGCGGCGCTGGCCGGAGCTTCGTAGATGCGCGCGTACAAGCGCAGACCGTCATGGCTCTGCCAGTCAATCTCCGCATACGGCTTGGACAATCGCTTCTCCTCGAGTAAATATTCAACGATCGTTGAGGGACAGTCAAGGACGCCACGCGTTGCAGCACGCGGGCCGACACGGGAGAATGACCCCATGGCCGGCGCGGGTGGACCGGCGCGGGTGCGCCGGAGCGGGTGGGAAGGGCGACCCGCCTTCGGGACCTTATTTGCGGCAAAGTGGATCGGAGATATCGTGATTGGACTGCTGCAGCGCGTTACCGAGGCCCACGTCGACATCGGCGCCGAGCGCGTCGCCGCCATAGGCGCCGGACTTCTGGTGCTGGTGGGGGTACGCCCAACCGACGACGAAGCATCTGCCCTGCGGCTGATCGATCGCCTGCTTCAGTACCGGGTATTCGCGGACGAGCAGGGTAAAATGAATTTGAGCCTCGGACAAACCCAGGGCGGCTTGCTGCTGGTGCCCCAATTCACGTTGGCGGCGGATACCCACAAAGGCTTGAGACCCGGCTTTTCGACCGCCGCTCCACCCGGCCAGGGGCGCCAATTGTTCGACGCCTTGGTTCAGGCGGCCCGCGCCCGCCACGGACGCGTCGAGACCGGCGTTTTTGGTGAGCACATGCGGGTGTCGCTGACCAATGACGGGCCGGTGACCTTCTGGTTGCAGAGTTAATTTCAAGTGAAATCTCAATTGCGACCGAACACGCATCGATGCCGCGCGGTCCAATGTCATAATGCCTGGGCGTATCATTGGCGCCCCCTAGTTGGGTTTACCTCAGGATCGGAGAAGCGAGATGTTCGATTCAAAAATGCTGCTGGTCATTTTGGCCATCGCCCTGGTGATATTCGGCACCAAGCGATTGCGCTCCATCGGGTCGGATTTGGGCGCTGCGGTCAAGGGTTTCAAACAAGCCATGAATGACGGTGAGTCGGAAGAGAAGGTGAAGCAGCTCAAGCAGGACAAGGACGCGGACTTCGAGGCCCCCGGCGCAACGCCGCCGCGCGAGGCCGAAGTCAAGGCACCCCCGAAAACCAACGCCTGATGCCGCATGCTTGATGTTGGGTTCTCGGAGATACTGCTCACTTCGGCCATAGCACTCATCGTGTTGGGGCCGGAGCGGCTGCCCAAAGTTGCACGCCAGGTCGGCAACTGGATGGGGCGCGCGCGCGCCATGGCGCGCCAGTTGAGCGAGCAATTGGAGCGTGAAGTCAGCGCGGAGGAATTGCTCAAGATCGAGAAGAAGGCGAATGCCAATGTGAACCCGCCCACCGGCGGCGTGAGTTCGGCCGCCGGCAGTTCGCCGGGCGGGGGCGCGAACGGCGCCGCATTCGATCCCGCCTACACCCCTTCCATCGCGCCGCCGGCGCCGCCCGCGGCCGCCCCTGAACCCATTCATGGACTGGACGCCGCTTCCACCACCGCGGCGGCGATGCATGCATCCGATCCGCCCGTAGCCGATTCGCACGCACCCGCGACCGACGCCAAACCGCCCCATGAGTGAGGCGGGTGAACCGGGCGAGCTCGCCGAAGGTACGCTGATCTCGCATTTGTTGGAGCTGCGCGACCGCTTGCTGAAAGCGATGTTGGCGGTCGGCATTTGCTTCATACCCTGCGCCATCTACATGAACCAGCTGTTCACGTTCGTGGCAGATCCCTTGATCCACAAATTACCCGCGGGTGCGACGCTGATCGCGACCAGCGTGGTGGCTCCGTTCACCGTACCGTTCAAGCTGGCGTTGGTGCTGGCGATCGGGATCGCCATACCCTTCGTGCTGTATCAGGCGTGGGCATTCGTGGCGCCCGGGCTCTATAAGCATGAGAAGAAGCTTGCCATTCCGCTGCTCATATCCAGCGTGCTGCTGTTCTACCTGGGCGCCGCCTTCGCGTACTACGTGGTGTTCCCGGTGATGCTGAGCTTCTTCGTCGCCACCACCCCCCACGGCGTGCAGATGATGACCGACATGGGCAGCTACCTCGATTTCGTGATGATTCTGCTGCTGGCCTTCGGTTTGGCCTTCGAAGTCCCGGTGGCTACTGTATTATTGGTGTGGACGGGGTTCGTGAGGCTCGCGACACTCAAGAAAAATCGCGGCTTCGTGTTGCTCGGGATATTCATCTTTGCCGCCTTCGTGACGCCGCCTGATGCGGTGTCGCAGAGTGCGATGGCGGTACCGATGTACTTGCTCTACGAAATAGGGATCATCATGGCCGGACTATTGCTCAAGGACAAGATAGCGGCTCGCGCCAAAGAAGACGCAGAACAGGCAGAGCGCGAAGCCGGGGCCTGATTTGAGCCCCGCTTTTTTCGGGCATCCGCGCGGCCTCGCCACGCTGTTCTTCACGGAGATGTGGGAACGATTCACCTACTACGGCATGCGCGCGGTGCTGGTGCTGTTCCTGGTGGCCGCGGTATCGACCGGCGGGTTCGGCATCGACGACAGGACGGCCACGGCGATCTACGGACTCTATACCGCGGGGGTGTATCTCGCGGCGCTGCCCGGCGGCTGGATCGCGGATCGGCTGATCGGTGGGCAGCGCGCCGTGCTCGCGGGCGGTCTGGCCATTACCTTGGGCAATACGCTGCTGGCGATATCCGCGAGTCCCCTCGGATTTTATATCGGCTTGGTCGTGATCGTGCTCGGCGTGGGCCTGCTCAAGCCCAACGTGAGCGCCATCGTCGCGGACCTCTATCCGGAGGGTGGTGCGCGGCTCGATTCCGGGTTCACGGTGTTCTACATCGGAATCAACGTCGGCGGATTCCTGGGACCCGTGGTCACCGGCTATGCGCAGGTGTATTTCGGTCTGCGCGCCGGATTCGCGGCGGCGGCATTCTTCATGGCCGTGGGCGTGGTGCAGTTCTATTTGACGCGGCGGCATTTGGGCGCCGCCGGCGCCTACGCCCCCGCCACGGCCGCAAGCCGCACGGAATGGCTCCGCCTCTGGGTGGGGGTCGGCCTGGCCGCTCTGCTGCTCGCGGCGCTCTCCCTCGGCTGGATTCCCGTGAACCCGGTCGGTTTGGCGCAGGCGGCGACCTACGTCATCGCCGGCATGGCGGTATTGTATTTTCTGTACTACTTCATCGCCGCGGGCCTCGACGCGGAGGAACGCCGGCGCGGCGTCGTGCTCCTGGTGTTGTTCCTCGGCAGCGCATTGTTCTGGTCGGGCTACGAGCAGGCGGGTTCGAGCTTGAATCTGTTTGCGGAGCGCTACACGGACCGGACGCTGGGGTGGCTGCACTTCGTCGTGCCGACCGGTTGGTATCAATCGCTGAATTCGGCATTCATCTTCATTTTCGCGCCGTTCTTTGCGTGGCTGTGGATCGCATTGGCCAAGCGCAATCTCAATCCGTCGGCGCCGGCTAAATTCGCCCTGGGCGTCATGTTGATGGGTTCAGGATTTCTGGTCATGGCGGCGGCGGCCGCCATCGTCGCGTCCGGATCAAAGGTATTGCCTTACTGGCTGATCATGACTTATCTGCTGCACACCTTCGGCGAGCTTTGCCTGAGTCCCGTGGGTTTGAGCTACTACACGAAGTTGAGTCCCAAGCGCTTCGTGGGACAAATGATGGGTATGTGGTTCCTGTCGCTCTCGCTTGGTAATCTGCTTGCGGGACTGATCGCGGGCGAATTCGACGTCAACAACGTGGCCGCAATGCCGGGGCAATATATGCACATCGTTTATTTCTCGGTGGGATTGGGCGCCGTGCTCCTGGTCCTCAGCCGTCCCGTGAAGAAATTGATGGGTGACGTGCAATGAAAACAGCCATAGCCACAGCCACGGTTCCGAGCACGGCTCCGGCCCCGCAGCTCACGCTCAAGGCCATCCTTCTTTCCATCATCCTCACCGTCATCCTCGCCTCCGCCAACGCCTACGTGGGCTTGTTCGCCGGAATCACGGTGGCGACGGCGATTCCGGCCGCCGTCATCTCGATGGCGGTTCTGCCGCTCTTTGGGCGCCCGAATATTCTCGAGAACAATATCGTGGCGACCGGCGCCTCCGCCGGCACGTCGATTTCCGCCGGCGCTATCTTTACCCTGCCGGCGCTCATCCTGCTGCATCACTGGACGAGCTTCGATTATTGGTGGACGTTGGCCATCGTCGGCCTCGGCGGCTTGCTCGGGGTGCTGTTTTCCGTGCCGCTGCGCAGAACACTGATCATCGAACAGAAGCTGCGGTTTCCCGAAGGCGTCGCGGCCGCCGAAGTTCTCAAGGTCGGTGCGAACCCGGGTGTCGGCGCCAAATTCCTGGGGCTCGCGACCGTCGTCGGCGGCCTGTTCAAGCTGGTCACCTCAGGTTTCCGCGGCTTGCCCGAGGCGTTCACCGTCAAGGGATTCATCGGCGAGCGCGGCATTGCGTTCTTCGGCTATGGGTTCTCTCCGGCTCTCCTGGGAGTCGGCTACATCGTCGGGCTGAACGTCGCGATCCTGATAGCGGCCGGCGGACTGTTTTCATGGTGGCTGGCAATTCCTCTATATAACAGCTTCTTCTTCGATCACGACCCGGTATTGCTGCACAAGCTGATCGGGCTCGGCGCCGAAGATGCGGCATTCGCGATATGGCGCGCCCAGGTGCGCTACATCGGCGTCGGATGCATGTTGACGGGCGCGCTCTGGGCGCTGTGGTCGCTGCGCAAGTCCCTCTGGTCCGCCGTGCGCAGCGGGCTGAAGGTCGGCGTGCGCGGGGCCGCCGAAATACCGCATACCGAGCGCGATCTGCCGATGGGCGGAGTGCTCATCTGCATCGCCTTGTTCGTCTTGCCGCTGTTTGCGCTGTATTACCTGGTGGTGGGGAGCCTCGGCGTCGCGCTGGCGATGGCGGTGATCATGATCGTCGCGGGCTTCTTGTTTTCATCGGTCAGCGGCTACATGGCCGGTTTGGTCGGGTCGTCGAACAACCCGGTCTCGGGCATCACCATTTGCACCATCCTGTTTGCATCGCTGGTCCTCATATTGATGGTGGGCAGAAATTCCGCCATCGGCGCGGTCGCGGTGGTGTTCATCGGCGCCGTGGTATGCAACGCGGCTGCCGTGGCCGGCGACAATCTGCAGGATCTCAAGGCCGGGCAGCTGGTTGGGGCCACACCCTGGCGTCAACAGGTGATGCTCTGCGTCGGCGTCGTCGTGAGCGCCGCGGTCATGGCGCCGGTGATGAATGTCCTGCTCTTCGCCTACGGCATCGGCGAGCCCTCGCACTCCGGCGTCAAAGCCCTGCCGGCGCCGCAGGCCAACTTGGTCAGGTCGGTCGCGGAAGGCATGTTCGGCGGCACCTTGCCGGTCGGTATGATCGCGATCGGTGCAGCCATCGGCGCGGCGATCATCGTATTTGATTTGTACCTCAAGCGGCGCCGCTCGCGCTGGAGCGCGCCGGTGCTGGCTGTGGCCGTTGGAATCTATCTCCCCTTGGATGTGTCGACGCCCATCCTCGCCGGCGGCATCGTCGCGGAGATGGTCGCCCGCTGGCACCTCAAACGAGATCCGGGCGGCGATGTGGAGAAGCTCGCGCAGAACGGCATGTTGTTCGCCGCGGGTCTGATCACGGGAGAGGCGCTGGTGGGCATCTTCATCGCCATGTGCATCTGGATCAGCAAGAACCCGGACATCCTGGCGCTGGCTGCCGAATTGCCCGGCGGAAAATGGTGGGCGGCAATGCTGCTGGTGGGAATTTGCTATTGGATTTTTCGCGCAGGCACCCCGCGCAGGCCCGCGTAGCCGCTCGACTCCGTTTGCGCGATCCACGCCACTCCGCGAAGCTCATGCTGGCCCTGAGCACCATCTACCTGGTGTGGGGCTCGAGCTTTCTATTCACCAAGCTCGCGGTCGCCAATCTACCCCCGGCGCTGTTCTCCGGGATACGCTTCGTCACCGCGGGCGTCCTGCTCGCGCTCATCGCCCGGGTGTGGAGCGGCAGCGCCTGGCCGTCGCGCCCGATCGAGTGGCGCCACGTCGCGATCGCGGGTTTTTTCATGGTGTTCGTGAGCAACGGCTTGAACACCTGGGCCATGCGATATCTTCCATCCAATCAATCGGCGCTGCTCAACGGCACGTCGGCGTTCTGGATCGCGGGTCTCGGCGTGTTCGGTCGCCGCGGCCACCCCCTGACGCGTTCGGCGGTGTTGGGGATGGTCATTGGATTTCTGGGCGCCGCATTGATGCTGATACCCAAGGAGCCCTTGAGCGCGAAGAGCCTGGCAGCGCAGGCCGGCGTGCTGACTGCCTGCTTCTCGTGGTCGTTGGGCACGTTGTACTACCGCAGCATCGATACCGAGTTGAGCTCGCTCATGTTCATGGGGCTGCAGATGCTCATGGGCGGATTGATGCTGCTCGCCGTCGGATTGGTTCACGGCGATACGGCGCAGTGGGCGCCGAACCCCTCCGGCCTGATGGCGCTGTTTTATCTGACCTTCTTCAGTTCCTGTCTGGCGTATACCGCCTACGGCTGGCTGAGCCTGAATGCCACTCCCGCCTTGATCGGAACCTACGGTTACGTGAATCCGGCGATTGCTTCCTACCTAGGCTGGCAATTCTTGCATGAGCATTTGTCCGGGACACAGCTCATGGGGATGGTGGTCATCATCGTGGGCGTGAGCATTTTGACGCTCCCGGGCGGCAGCCTCACCGACCCCAAGACTCTCGCGGAACCCAAAACTCAGTAGACCCGCTGAGTCCACCGTTTCGACGTAACCGCCGCGCGCATCAGCCTGGGCGCAGTAACCAACGGCTCGATGCCATCGGGCGTTGCGCGCCGGCAAGTGAGATCATCCATTGTGCGGAGAGATACGGGCGACTTACACCAAATCACAAAAGGAACCCAATCATGACATACGCACTCACCAGCGCCGCAATCGCTGCGGCATTGACTCTCACGGGAATATCGGCACATGCGAGTTGCGCGGATCCGAGAGCGCAGGCTCAGCAGGGTGTCACTCACCAGATGGCCCAACTATTTCGTCAAGGTCCTGCGGCCGAAATTGATTCTGACAAGGGGCGCGCCGGCGAAGGGATCGTCGGTACCTGGCTGGTCACTTACACGGGCGCCCTGGCTGGAGAGGCTTTCATCCAGTGGCACAGCGACGGCACGGAATGGGAGAACATCGATTTTCCGATTCTGGGTGGAACCATCTGCATGGGTGATTGGAAGGCCATTGGTGATCGGCATGTGCGAAGGTCCCACGTCGGCTGGCTCTACACAAACGGCGCTCTGTCCGGGTACTTCACCGAGACGGAAACCGATGTAGAGGCGCGCGATGGTTCTTCGTATACCGGAAACAACGATGCCAAGTTCTACGATCTGGACGGCAACATGTTCGCCGAAGCGATGGGAACGGCGTCAGCCAAGCGCATCTCGCCGCCCTAGGTCTCTTCCGTCGGCGGCCCGGGCCGTGCTCCCGTTGTATGTTGTCACATACGGCGGGAGCACCTCCCTCACATCAGCCGCGCTTGACGATGACTTCGACCTTGCCCTTGCCGCCGACGAACCATGAGCCCACGAAACTGACCAGGCTCACGATCACCGAGGCCCAAAAAGCGGACCAGAAGCCCGCGACGTGCATGCCCGGCAGCATCCACGCCACCAGCGCCACCATGCCGGCGTTGATCACCAGCAGGAACAGCCCGAGAGTGACGATGGTCATCGGCAGCGTCAGCAATATGGCGATGGGCCGAACGATGGAATTGACGATACCCAACAAGACGCCCGCAAGGATCAACGTGGCCGGGGTGTCGATCGAGACGCCGTTGACCCAAATGGTCGCCAACCATAGGCCAAGCGCAACGATGCTTGCGCGTATGAGAAATCCCAGCATGGTATCTCCAGGCGCTACGCGCCGAATTCAACGGGGTCGAGGCGACCCCGTCCTACAGGTGCTTCGCTACGCGAGCATTAAATCAAAGGCTGGTTGCGGATACTACTGCGGCTTCAATAATCGAGGCCGGGCAGGGGCGGGTCCTTCGGAGGAGTTACTTTCGGTTTTTTGGGGACCGGCGGACTTTCGAGCGTGACTTTGATGCGAGCCAGGAGCCGCTCCCAGCCCATGCGGATGCGCATGTAGCTCTTGTCCCACGTCGGAGATTCCGGAACTCCCGATCCCAGCAGGCGCAGCGACGTCGTGCCCGCGCCCTTGCGCACATCCAGTAAGAAATCGTCGACCACGGCGCTGTCGCTCGGCGGCCAATCGCCGCCGTTCAGGTAGATCAGCCGCAATCGCCGGTTTACGTCGAAAATATCGATGTGCGCTTCGCGTCCGCCGGCATTGCGATTGCCCAGCAGATACGAACCTCCCTTGCGGGGGTCGATCTGCGCTTCCTGACCGGACCATATCCGGATCAGGCCCGGATCGGTGAGTGCGCGCCAAACCCGGGCGACGGGCACGTCGACCTCGACCAGGTGGGCATAGCCACGGGTACCGTTTCGGGTGGATTTACGGGGTAAGCTCATTGCCGAATCGAGCCTCTTGCACAGCGATATGGATAGCCTGACGGAAATCCGCCGGCAGCGTAGTGCTAGAATCCCCCAACCGGGGAGGAACATCCATGCCTTATGTCGACATTGTGACTGCGCTCGCAGTTCTGCAGTTCACCGTGTTCGGGTTCAGAGTCGGCAATGCACGCGGGCGCTACGGAGTGAAGGCGCCGGCGGTCACCGGAAACGAAATCTTCGAACGATATTTTCGCGTCCAGCAAAATACCTTGGAACAATTGATCGTATTTTTGCCCGGCTTGTACCTCTTCAGCCATTACCTAAACCCGCTCGTGGCAGCCGGGCTGGGAGCGGTCTACCTGATCGGCCGGGAAGTCTACGCCGCCGCTTATGTGAAACAGCCTTCGAAACGCGAGATCGGGTACGGGCTGACGTTCCTGCCCACCGTCATCCTGGTCCTTGGCGGGTTGTTCGGCGCGGTTCGTCAACTCTTCGGGCATTGAATTTCGACATGAATCGCTTATAGTCAGAACCTCGAACCTTGGGGTGGCCTTCGTAGGCCTGAGACGCCGGTAAACCGGCGAACCCGTTGAACCTGATCCGGTTAGTACCGGCGTAGGGAGCAGGTGAATGAAATTTCAATGGCTGATATGCGGGCCGCTCACGGCCTGTTTTCTCGTTGCGCAGCCGGCTGTTTCGGCCGAGGACACGCTCGATGAGATCGTGGTCACGGCAGGCCTGCGCTCAACCAGCGTTGCGGACCTAGCGCAGAGCGTCACCGTGATCGACGGCGGCACACTGCGGGCCGCCGGCGTCCAGCATTTCGAGGATGTATTGGGGTTGATTCCCGACCTCAACTGGGCCGCCGGAACTTCGCGGCCGCGCTTCTTCCAACTCCGCGGCATCGGCGAGGTCGAGCAGTACCAGGGCGCGCCCAACCCATCGGTGGGCTTTCTGATCGACGACATCGATTTCTCCGGCGTCGGCATGCCGGCAACCTTGTTCGACACCCAGCAGATCGAAGTCCTGCGCGGTCCGCAAGGTACGGCCTATGGCGCCAATGCACTGGCGGGATTGATCAGTGTGCGGACGGCCGATCCCGGGAACGATTTCGAGTTGTTGAGCGAAGTCACGGGTGCCGATTACGATACGCGCGCCGCGAGCCTCGCAGTCGGCGATGGCTTCGCCGCCGGCAGCGCCGGCTGGCGTCTGGTTGCACAGCAGTACTCGAGCGACGGATTCCGCCATGACGCGTACCTGAACGAAAACTCCACCAATGGGTACGATGAAGGCACGCTGCGCGGCAAGCTGCGCTGGCAACTGACCGACGCGCTGCGGGCAGACCTCACGTTGATGCACGTCAATATCGACAACGGCTATGACGGGTGGTCGATCTACAACACTCGCACGACTTACTCGAACCAGCCGGGCCGCGATGCGCAGCTGTCGAATGGCGCCGCACTGCGTCTGGTCGATTCGATCAGCGGCGTCGGGGAACTGCGCAGCGTCACGAGCGCCGCCAATTCCAAGATCACGTATTCGTTCGACGGTGATTGGGGCAACGATCCCTTCTGGGCCGCCACCACGGGCTTCGCACCTTATGATTTTTTTCAGAGCGACAATCGAAACCGGCGCACGCTGGCCGAGGATCTGCGGCTGACCGGCGATCCTTCACGTGCGCTTTTCGGCCGGCTGCGATGGCTGGCAGGCGTGTATGTGCTGCGATTGACCGAGACGGACCGACAAATGTTCGCCTGGAACGCCTACGACGCCGGACCGGGCGGCACGCCCGCTGCGGGCAGCAGCGGTCTCGACAGCAAGTACAGCGCGACCAACGTTGCGCTGTACGGCTCCCTGGATGCCGATCTCGGTCCGCGCGCAGCGCTGTCGGGCGGCCTGCGTGTGGAGCAGCGTGAGGCCCGTTACGCCGACAGCGCCGATGTCCAAACTCCGTTTCCGAACGAGAAGAATCACATGGTCGGCGGCAATATTTCCTGGCAGCTGCGCACCGGAGACGGAGAACATGTGTACCTCACGCTCGCCCGCGGCTACAAAGGCGGCGGCTTCAACATCGGCTCGCAAATCCTGGCCGAGCAGCGCAGCTTCGGTCCCGAATCTCTCTGGAGCATCGAGACGGGCTTCAAGTACGCCGAGTCCGGCAGCCCGCTGCAGCTGCAAAGCGACCTCTTCTACATGCGCCGTCAAAACATGCAGGTCTATCTCTCCGAGCAGCTGCAGCAGAATAATCCGCTGGCTTATGTGTTCTACACGCAGAACGCCAGCAACGGTGAAAACTACGGTCTGGAGGGAGAGGCCGCTTACCGCCTCAACAACCGCTGGCAGATCTCCGGGAGCGGTTCGCTGCTGCGCACCCGTTATGTCGGGGTCAGCGGTTTATTCGCCGGCCTTGGTTTGGATGGACGCGCGCAGCCGTTCGCACCCGGCTACAAGCTTTCCGCAGCCGTGGAATACCGCCACCCGGCCGGCTGGTTCGCGCGTCTGGACGCCTCTGCGATCGGCAGCTTCTACTACTACACCAGCGACGCGCAGGCCTCGAGCGCCTATAACTTGGAAAACGTCCGGATCGGCTACAGCCGCGGTTCGTGGACCGCGAGCCTGTGGGTCCGCAATCTTTTCGATGCCCGCTACGCCCAGCAGGGATTCAATTTCGGGCTCATCCCGCCGAACTATCCCGTCCAATCCTTTCTGCAGCTGGGCGATCCCCGTCAAGTGGGTATCACGGTCGATTACGAGCTGCCGGGGCGCCGCGCCGCTTCCCATTAGACAAATGCACCATCATCCGTGCTGCGACTGGTAGCGCAGCGTCACGGTCCCGTTGGCGGGAATGCTCAGCCGGAAAATCGGCCGGCCGTTCTTGGTGCCCAGAGGATGATCGGCGCGGACCACGCGGCCGCCCTCGGGCAGCCGCAGCCGCAGTTCGAAGTGAATCTCCGTCGCACGCGCATTGCTCACGTCGACGCGATTGACCGCTCCGACATTCGCCGGGCGCAGCCGAAGGGTGCCGGGCACCAAGGGCAGGGTTTCAGCGCGTGCGGAATCGCCGGTCTGGTCGCTTTGCGACGCGACCCGAACGTCGGAACTTTCGCCCATGTCGATTTCGACTTCCTCATCGACGGCGAGATCGCGGACGTTGGATTCGTGCTGCAACAACGTCCCGCCGTCCCTCGCGGCAAATACTGCGACACGCCCCGACGGCAAAGGCAGCCCCAGATGATGGGAGGCGTCGTTCATGGTCCGAAGCAGCAAGTGTGCCGGGGCCGACGCGGCGTTTTCATCGGCCGCCAGGTCCGCGCCATACACGGGTGTGATGGGTATGCTCGACCGGTCCAGCAGCCGCACTTGCTTCGATTGACGGCTCGAGACCGTGGTGCGGTCGGGCACCCGGTAGAGTTTCAGGTCGCCGAGCTGCTCCTGCTCCACTTTCTTCCGCCCGGTGAGCGTGATCTCCGTGAGACGCGGCGCCGCCGCCGCAAGCGTTTGAGTCATCGCCATTTTCTCCCGCGCCGCACTCAGCGGCGACGCGAGATCTATTTGCAGGTATTGCGGCGGATCGCTGGTCGAGCCTCGCGGCCAACATTGCGCCAGAATCGGTCCGCCGATATCGAGCGGTTCCACCGCGCGGTTTTCGCGGTTCACCCGTCCCGCGACCACTTGGGTACGGGCCGAGGGGAATCCGACGCCGTTGCCGTTCGCCAGCGTGACCCAGGCGCCCAGGTCCATGGTGTTGCCGTCGGCCGACAGCGTGGCGACGTAATCCGCGGCCCAATCGAAATCACGCGCCAGATAGGACAGCGTCACCGCCGCCGTAATCGGCTCGGCGCTCCGTACCAGCACCGACAAAGTCGGCGTCGCCGCGAGATCGGTGACGCCCGAGAAACTCAAGGTTTCAGGCAGCCCCGAACAGCGCAGCGCCTCGATCCCCTCGGAGGTTTCGAACACCACCCCTCCTTCCGCGTCCGACCGGATCGTGCCCGCCAACCGGGCGGACTTGCCGGTCTTTTTATCGGTGCGCAGCAGCGTCACGGGCTTGCCGAGGGCGGCGTCGATCAACGCGGCGGGGCTCAGCAGTTTTCCCTCGCGATTCTTCTCGATGACGCCGTCGGGCAGACCCGTCACGATGGCGCTGGCAGGGTCGATGCCGTCGGCCACACCCTCGAAACGCAGCCGGCTCACTCCCGCGGGCAGCCGGACGGTTCGGGTTTCGCTGACCAAGGCGAAACCTCCCAGGTCATCGAGAGTGATCGAGCCCGAGCTGCGAAGGGGCGCGCGATACACGGTCACGGAGAGATCCGATGGTATCGACGCCAAGATGTCTGCGGCCTCGGCCGGCGCGGCTGCCAACACCCAGGCCAGAGCGAACCCAGATGCCGTGACCAGCCGCATCGAGTGCCGGCCGCGCTTGATCGCCGCGCGCATCTTCCGCCTAGTATCGCGTTTCGAAGGTGGCCGTGAGACTGGCCTTGCCGTTGGCGGGCACGGCCACGGCCCATTCGGCCGTATCGGCGCTGCGCCGGGTGCTCTTCTGGCTTTCGGCCGTGATGCGCGAATCGCCCCACAGACCCTCTTGGAGCAGCTTGACGGTGACGGGCCGGGGTAGAGCGTTGGTGAGTTCGTAGCGCATCTCGGACTGCCAATCGAAGGCGCTGAGCCGAGTGCGTTTGTCGACCACGGCGCGCACCTTCACGTCGAAGGCGTCCCCGGTGGCGAGCGACAACGTCGATCCCATCGGGGTGTGGTCGATGCGGCTCTCGCCGATGAACTGCGGATCGCCCCGTTTGTCGCGCATGTAAAAGCGCAGCACCCCCGCCGGCAGTTGATCGCCGAGACCGGCGTGCGCGCTGGTCGAAAAGCTGTAAATGCTCTTCGCGCTTTGCGGCGTCTCCGAGGTCCCCAGCCAGTGATTGCGGAATTCGTAGCCGTGCTCGGCAGGCACGCCGTGAACGTCGAGGAAGCTCACTTGCTTGGTCTGCAAATTGGCGATGGTGGTGAGCTCCGCCAACGGATAAAGATAGTAATCGCCCAGGCGCTCGCGGCTGCCGCTTTCAGTGCCCGCCTGCTGCAGCGTGCCGCGCGGCTGCGAACCGCGATAGTAATTCGGCTGCCTCGCGCCTCCGTCCACTTGGGTAGGCGAACCCGCCACCAGCAGCGTTTGCGCATTGTCGTAGGCCGCGCCGCTGGAGTTGGTCAGCGTTACCCATCCTTGCACGTCGATCTTGCCGTCGGCCTCGTTGTACAGCGCCACGTAGTCCGCCCTCCAGCCGAGGCCGGGCGTGAGATAACTCAAGGTAGCCGGCCGCGTGCCGGCGCGGCCGCCGATGACCGTGACCGACAAGGTGGGCCGCGCACGCAGATTCTCCGGCACCTTGTCGAAGATCACGCGGACCGGCAGGCCATCGTCGCGCAACACCTCGATGCGCTGGCCGATCTTCAGCACCACGCCGCCGTTGGTGGCGAGAACCAGGGCTGCCTCCCGCGTTTCGGCGCCGGTGGCCGGATTGACGCGGACGATGGTGACCTCATGGCCCACCGCTTTTTCCATCAGCTTGGCCGGGGTCAGAAGATCGAAATCGAAATTCTGTTCGACGATGCTGATGTCGGCCGCCGTGAGCGACGCGGTTTCCGGCCGAATCTGCGCCGATACATCCTGGAATTCGATGCGCTGCCGGCCGCCCTTGATCTCGATGTCGCGCCGGTCCTGGACCAGCGCCAGGTCGTCGGCATAGATCGTTACCGACAAGGCCCTCTCGGCGGCCATGGCCGGCGCGTGCGCCAGCAAGCAGAATACCCACCCGATCGAAAGGAGTTGTACTCGCATCGCCAAGCTCCGATCATTAGTGTGCGGCAAGTGTGGATAACACCCGTAACGTTGTCACTCATTGTATGGAGCGATGCCCGGCCCCGGACGGGGGTTGGCCCAAGTCGGATATATTGCGAGACGCGCGCCGGAAGCGGCAAAAGAGACTAGCGGATCGACGCTACGCGCTGGTTGGAGCCCGCCTCCATCCAGGTCTTGATCCGCTTGGCATCCGCCACCCGCGTGTACTTGCCCAGCGAATCCAGCAGCACGATGACCACGGAGCGTCCCTCGATGACGGCCGCCATGACCAGGCACTTGCCGGCCTCGTTGATGTAGCCGGTCTTCTGCACGATGATGTTCCAGGCCGGATTGGCCACCAGGTTGTCGGTGTTGTGGAATTCGACCATGCGCCTGCGAACCTTCACGGCATAGCGGCTGTCGGTCGAATACTCGCGAATGACGGCATTGTGCGAGGCGGCGATCACCAGCTTGGACAGATCTTCGGGACTCGCCACATTCTGGCTCGACAGCCCCGTGGGATCGACGAAGTGCGCGCTCACCATGCCCAGCTCCGCGGCCTTGGCATTCATGGCGGCAACCATCGCGGGCATCCCGCCGGGGTAATTGTTGCCCAACGCATGCGCGGCGCGGTTCTCGGACGCCATCAGGGCCAGGTGCATGAGGTCGCCCCGGGACAAAGTGGTACCGACGGTGAGGCGCGAAAAGCCGCCCTTGGGCAGGTCGCGGTCGGCGTCGGTGATCTGAATCGGCTCGTCGAGGGGCTGCCGGGCGTCGAGGACCACCAGGGAGGTCATCAACTTGGTGATCGAAGCGATGGGCATCGCCACATCAGGATGGCGCGAATACAGCACCGAGGAGTCGCTTTGATCCATGACGAGCACTGAACTCGACTTGAGCTTGAGATCGCGGACCAGCTTCGCGGGATCGCGCGCGGCCTTCACGGGATGGCGGATCACCTTCGCGGTGGCCTGCAGCGCCAGCATCGCCAGGAACAGGCCGGCTGCCGCACGCAGTGGGAAGGAGGTCAGTCTCGAATTGAACGCCATTGACTTCTCTGGAGATTTTAGCGGAAAGCGGCAAGCTGACATATGTCATTCATGCCGCGACGTGATGCAGCCCTAACTTTGCCATTAATTTTATGAATGTCCAGCACATTCAGATCTTTGCCCAAACAACCTCAGGCGCGTGCCTCACTGCCGGGTGCGCGCCGCAGTTCCTTGTCGCGGTACATCTTGCGATCGGCCATGCTGAGCAGCTCGCGCATATCGCGGCCGTCCCTGGGGTAATTGACGACCCCGATGCTGACGCTGCAGCGGATCATGCGGGAGCGCAGATCGAGCGTGGTCTTGTACACATTATGTCGCACGCGCTTGACCACGGCCTCGGCCACTTCGGGCGATGCGCCGGGCAGCAGGACCGTGAACTCGTCGCCGCCGAAGCGCGCGGCGTAGTCGGTGTTGCGGATGCTTCTCTGCAGGCATTGCGCCACCAGGGTGATGGCGCTATTTCCTGCTTCGTGGCCGAACGCGTCGTTGATCTCCTTGAGCTTGTCCATGTCGATCATCAGCAGCGCGTACACGCCGCGGTCGCGCTCGGCGGAGCCGTGTTCGCGCTGCCACACCTCGTTGAACATGCGCAAATTGAAAAGACCCGTCAAAGCGTCGGTTTGCGCCAGATTCTCGATCCTTTCCCGCGCCTCGGTGATGTCCGCGGACAGCGTGGTCGTGAGGTAGGCCACCAGCAGGAAGGGCGCCAACTGGCCCACGGCCTGGCTGGCATAGACCAGGGAAATCACGTCGAGGCCGGGGGTCGCGGCGGCCAGCAGCAGGTGGCAAATCGCGATCACCGCCACCTGCAGCAGCGTCACCAGGCGTCCGAGCGTGAGCGCGCTCAATATGATCGGCAGCAAATAAAGATTGAGCAGGGGACTGGAACTCTTCCCGGTGAACCACAGCACCCCGGTGATGAACATCACCATGGACCAGGACTCGATCAGCAAGCGCGTCCGGGTGCGCCGCGGAAAGAACCGGCGGGCCCGGAACGCGACGATGGCGGCCACGAATGCGCCCAGCAGGCCAAGCACCGGCCATAGTTGGGTCGTCAGCGCCCGCGACCAGACCAGCACCAGGGCGGCGAGCGCCAAGCACAGAATCTCTATGGATCGGGTGCTGCGCACGATCTACCTGAAGCGGGCTGCCGCGGACACCGCGCCGCTGACGCCGACGGTCGGTACCTTCAATTCCTGCAGCGCGCGCTTTACCTCGGGGTCCCGCTGCAGCAGCGGCGCGTCGGCGGGCACGGGCTCGCCGGGCGGCTTGGGATCTCGCTCCAGCTCGATGTCGGGGACGATGCCTCGGTGGTTGATGGAGACTCCGGACGGCGTGTAATAGAGCGACGTGGTCAGCTTGATGGCGCGGTCGCCGGACAGGGGAATGACGGTCTGCACCGAGCCCTTGCCGAAGGTGGTGCGTCCCATGAGCTTCGCACGGTGGTTGTCCTTGAGAGCACCCGCGACGATCTCCGCCGCCGACGCCGATCCACCATTGATCAATACCACGATGGGCGCGCCATTGAGCGCGTCCCCCGGGGTTGCATCCATTTCAAATTTGGATTCCGGGGTGCGTCCCTTGGCCGTCACGATGACGCCGGCGTCGAGAAAGGTATCGGAGACCGACACTGCCGCCTCGAGGACGCCGCCCGGATTGTTGCGCAAGTCGAGCACCAGTCCCTTGAGCGCCGCGCCGTTGCGCTTGCGCAAATTCTTGAGCGCGGCGTCCAGATCGTCGCCGGTGGTCTCGCTGAACTGGGAAATTCGCGCGTATCCCATGCCGGGCTCGAGCAGCTCGGCTTTCACGCTGTGCAATTCGACGCGCGACCGTTTCAGCTCGAATTGCAGCGGCTCGGCGCTGCCCGCACGCAGAATGCCGATCTTGACCGAGGTACCTTCCTTGCCGCGCATGCGCCCGATCGTGTCCGCCAAGGTGGTGGTGTTCACGGGAACGCCGTCGATGGTCGCAATCACATCGCCGGAGCGGATTCCCGCCGCGGCCGCGGGCGAGCCTTCGAAAGGCGACACCACCACGACCTCCTCGTCCTCCATCGATACCTCGATGCCGATACCTGAGTATTGGCCCGAACTCGAGATCTTCACCTCGTCGTACTCGTCCCCGTCGAGGTAGGCCGAATACGGATCCAGCGAGGAAACCATGCCGCGAATCGCCGCCTGCAGCAGCTGGTGATCGTCCACCGGATTCACGTAATCATGCTTCACACGCTCCAGCACGTCGGCCAGCATGCGGGCGTCCTGCCAGGGCAGGTCGCTGCGCGGCGCCGCGGCTTTATCGGCGAGCACCCCGCCCGCCAGCCCGAGCAACAGGCCTGCGCCCAAACCGACGCCCAACAACACGATATGGCGGGATTTCGTAGTCATCGGACGGCAGCATACGTGCGGCGGCGATCCGCCGCTAGCCGCCGAGCGCCGCCGTTTTCCCCATCGAAGGATCGAACAGGCCGGTGGACGTGGCAAAGCATGCGTACAGCGGCAAGTCGTGAATTACGTCGTCCAGCGCCAATGGTTTGCCGATGAAAAAGCCCTGGCCGTAGTCCACGCCGAGTTGTGCGGCGCGTGCACGGATCGCGTCGGTCTCGACGTGCCCGGCCACGGTGTCCAGACCGAAGACGCCGGCGAGCTTGGCGATGGCCAAGACCATGGATTGCGATTTGGGATTGTCGAGGAGATCGCGGCTGAAGCTGCCGTCGATCTTGATGCATGACACCGGCAGCGAATTCAAATGGGCGAGCGACCCGATGCCGCGCCCGAAGTTGTCGAGGGCGAAGCAGATTCCCTGTTCGCGCAGCCGGCACATGAATGGCGCCATGGTGCCGAGGTGCGCGCTCGCGGCCTCCTCGGGAAATTCGAATCCCAGGGTTCCGGGTTCGATGCGGCTCCTGCGCACGAGGTCCTCCAGCATGCGCCAGAATTCCCCGTCGGCGAGCGAGGCCGCCGACAGATTCAGCGAGAACTTCGCCGGGTGCTGCCGCAGCAGATGACGGCAAGCCTCGAGGCGCTCGATGGCCTGCTCGACGACCCAACGATCGATGCTGCGCGCCAGGTCCTGACTCGCGGCGGCGCCGGCCAGCTTCTCGAAGCCCAGCCGGGTGCCATCCGCTGCACGCATGCGCAATAGAATCTCGAAACGCGGATCGGCGGGCGCCGAGCTCAACGGTAAAATGGGCTGCGCCAGAAGCTCGAAAGAATCGGTCGCGAGCGCGGCGCCCGCCTGCGCGGCAAAGCTCGACATCGAGCCATCTGCCGCCGGACCGCGCTCATTGCCGTAGAAAACCTCGACACGATTGCGGCCGCGTTCCTTGGCCGTCCGGCAGGCGAGTTCCGCCGCGGCCATCGCCCCGGCCAGGCATCGGTCGCGGTCGCCGAGACGCGAGACGCCGATGCTCAGGGACACGAGCAGCGGCTTGTCGCCGCGCGCGGCGCTCAAGCGGATGGCGGCGCTGCGCAGCTCTTCGGCAATCCGGGCCGCGGGCTCGATGCCGCAACCCGAGACCAGCATGCAGAAGCGGTCGCCGCCCAGGCGCGCGGCCAGCGTGCCTTCGCGAACCCGCCGGGACAACAGATTCGCGACGCCCCGAATGACCTCGTCGCCGACATGCATGCCGTGATTTTCATTGACCACGTTCAATTGGTCGATATCGACGTAGAGCAAACCGTGAGGGCTCACCCCGGAGTGTTGCGCCGCCAGCTGTGCCGCGGCTTCAGACTCGAACGCCGCCGCGGTCAGCAGGCCGGTCGCGGGATCGAAGCTCGAACGAATGATGTGCGCCGCCTTGCACGCCAGCAATTCCAAGGCTTCGGCATCGTGCAGTTGAAAGTCGCCGTCGGTGTCCGCGCGGAACACGGCAAGCACGCCGATGACCCGGGTTTCGTCCCGGATGGGTGTCGAGAGGGCCTTATATGGCATCGCAGCATTGACCTCGAGTGCGCCGCGGTTGGCGACCAAGGTGCGGCCGTGCAGCTGGGCACGGGTCATGAGGTGGCGATGCATTTGCGCCAGCACCTCGCTCTCGATGCCCGCCGGTTGGCCGGATCGCGTGCTGCAGATCGTCAAGTTTCTGTCCGGCAAGAGAATTGCCGCGACCACGCCTGCGAGCTGGTCGTTGGCAAGTGCCGGAATTTGTCCCAGCGGCTCCAAGCCGCGTGCGGCGGCGTGCGCGGCGGCGCGTGCCGCCAGTTCGCTCTGCAGGCAGTCGAGCGCCGGCTTGATCAGCGCCTGGACTGCGCCCAGACCGAGATGCGCCTCAGGCGGGGGCAGCGAGACGACGACGAGACCCAACAGCTCGCCGAGCGTGCCGCGAATGCGGAATCCATAGCGCGACTCGCCGCTCTCCCCGGCTTCCACCAGGCCGTCGACTTCGCTCGGGCGGCTGCGGGAATCGAGCAGGAGAGAAAGCGCGGACCGCGCCCGGGATGCGTTCGCGGGATCGCTCGACCACCACGAGGTGCCGTCGGCGCCGGCGAAAAGAATGTGGCTGATGCCTGGACTCAAACGCGTCAGCAGTTGCGCGTACGATTTCCAAGTTTCGAGCGGAGCTGCCATCAGTTCCAGAATCCGATAATTTTCGCGGCGAATCCAGGACGCGTTCGGCACTTCGGCAGCGAATTTGACCATCGGTGCGCATGCGGGATACGACATAACGCCGCGCCCGCGGCCGAATCCGAAGCCGCTCAGGGATTGGTCTTCAACCACAGCGTGGGATCCTGGGGCTTGCGGCCCTCCCGAATTTCAAAATAGAGCTGCGGAGGGCCGCCGGCATCGCTCAAGGCCGCGATCACATCGCCCGGTGCGACCCAGTCGCCGACCGATTTGTAGAGTACCTCTGCGTGGCCGTACAGCGTCATATAGCCGCCGCTGTGGCCGATGATGAGCAATAGTCCGAGACCTTGCAGCCAATCGGCATACACGACGCGGCCAAAATAGGGGGCGCGTACCTTGGCGCCGCGCGACGCTTCGATCATTTCGCCGTTCCAGCGCATGCCGGGTGCGGAATTTGCGTGTTGCTGCTGATAATGAGCGGTCACTCTTCCCTGCACGGGCCACGGCAGCTTGCCGCGCATCGCCGCGAAGCTCTGCGTCGCGTCGACCGGAAAATCCTGCATCACTCGCGCGAGGTCCTCCACCAAGGACTCGACCGCCTGTTCCTCGCGCTTCAGACGGCTAAGTTCCTGATTGCCGCTTGCGACCTGCTTGGTGAGCGCCGCCAGTGCGTCGGCGCGCTCGGCAAGCGCGCGCTCCAACGCCGCCACTTCGTGGTTCCCCTCGATCTCCAACGTCTTGAGCTGCGCGCTCTGTAGTTCGATTTCAGCGGCCAACTGCTGCAGGCGCAGCACTTGACTCTGTATGACGTCGATCTTGCCGCTGCGTTCCCGGGCGAAATATCCATAGTAGGCAAGCGTACGTCCGAGGCTCGCGGGATTGCTCTGGTTCATGAGCAGCCTGAGTTGTTCCTGCCGGCCGATCATGTAGGCCGCCCGCACTTGCCGGTCCAAGACGGCGCGCTCCGCCTGCAATGCATTCTGGGCGCGCCCCTGCAGGGTGCGGAGCTCCGTCCGATGACGCTCCGCGGCGGCCTCTCGAGCGCGCAACGCCTCCAGCCGTTGCCGCTTGGCCGTGATGGCGAGTTCCGCTTCGCGGAGCCGCGCGCTCAGTGCATCGCGCTGCTCGAGCTCGTCGCCGAGACGGTTGGTGAGATCCGCTATGCGCGCGCGCACGGCGGCGAGTTTGGCCTTGGCGAGCTCAGGGTTCGCAGGTTCGGGCGCCGCCCAAGCGCCGGCGCAATAAAGGACCCACGCGAGGGCTGCGCATGAGTGTTTGAGGCGGCGGCTGTCGATGAAGTTCATGTAGGGACGGCAAGCATACAAGCCTTCTGCCCGCTGCTATACTTGGCGGCCCGAAAAACCTATTGTGCGAGCCGCATGCAGCGACTGTTCGAGTTCATTGGCCATCATCCTTACTTGGCGAGCGGCGCGGTGCTGGCCGCCGTCGTCGTGGCGGTTTACGAGATTCGCGAACGCCTGCAGGCGTTCGCCGCGCTGAGCTCGATGCAAGCCGTACGCCTCATGAATCAAGGGGCTCTGGTCATCGACCTGCGCGGCAAGGAAGCATACGACGCGGGGCACATCGGCGAGGCGCGCAACGTGCCCGCGGCGGAACTCGCGGCGCAGGCCGACGCCTTGAAGAAATGGCGCGACAAGAATGTGATCACGTATTGCGACAGCGGCGTGAATGGCGCGAGCGGCGCACGCACGCTGATGAAGCTCGGCTTCACCAAGGTATTCAACTTGCATGGCGGCCTGAATGCCTGGGTAAAGGACAACCTACCGTTGGCGAAAGCCTCGCCGGGCGGCAAGGGAAGCTCGAAATGAGCCAACCCGCCGTGACGGTTTACGTATCGGATTGGTGTCCGTACTGCGAGCGGGCCAAGGGGCTGCTGACTCAGAAGCAGGTCGCTTTCAGCGAAATCAACGTCGAGGATGACGCGAAGCTGCGCGAGGAAATGATTGCGCGCAGCAGTCAGCGCACGGTTCCGCAGATTTTCATCGGCGACAAGCACGTCGGCGGCTGCGATGATCTTTTCGAACTCGATCGCAGCGGTGAACTCGATCGATTAATTCAGGGGGCTTGATGAACGACGTTATGACTCCAGCGGGGCCAGAGGCCAATATCGGCGGCGTGCAGGTAAGCCTGCAAAGCGTTTACTTGAAGGACTGCTCCTATGAATCGCCGAACGGGCCGCGGCTGCCGAACAATCAAGGATGGGAGCCGAAATTTCAGCTCAACATGAATACCTCGGCGGAAGAGCTTGCGGCGGATGTGCGCGAGGTGCTCTTGACCATCACGCTCGAGGCGAAGCACGGCGAGGCGACGCTGTACCTGGTCGAGGTGAAGCAGGCGGGGGTGTTTTCGATCGCCGGCGCTTCGACCGAGGATTTGAAACGCCTGATCGGCAGCTTCTGTCCCAGCGTCCTGTTTCCCTACGCCCGCGAAGTGATTTCGGATTTGATCGTCAAAGGCGGATTCCCGAACTTCCTCCTGCCGCTGGTCAACTTCGACGCCTTGTTCGCGCAGGCGTCGGAATCGCCGCAGGCTGGCCTCGTCAACTAAGAGGGCCTAGAGATGCTGCGCCCAAGCGCTGAACCGATGGCGGTCATCGGCGCCGGTTCCTGGGGCACGGCACTCGCCATTCAACTGGCCCGCGAAGGCCATCCCACCCAGCTGTGGGGACGCGACGGCGTGCAGCTCGAGGCGATGCGCCGAGCGCGGCGCAATCTGCGTTATTTGCCGGACGCCGAATTCCCGGACGCCTTGCAGATCGCCGACGGCCTGCGCCGGGCGCTCGAGGCTGCGCGCGATGCGCTGATCGCCGTGCCATCGCACGCATTTCGCGCGACGCTCGAGAGCCTCGAGCCGTTCCTGGGTCCCGACGCGCGCATCGCCTGGGCCACCAAGGGATTCGAGATTGCGACGGGACTATTGCCGCACCAGATCGCCCACGAGGTATTGGGCGCGCGGCCGGGCGCGGTTTTGTCGGGGCCCACTTTTGCCAAGGAGGTTGGGTTAGGCCTGCCCACCGCCATGACGGTCGCCTCCCGGGACGAGCGCTTCGCCAAGGAGCTTGCCCGGAGCCTGTCCGGACCGAATTTCCGCGCCTACACCCAAACCGACATCATGGGCGTGGAAGTCGGAGGCGCGGTCAAGAATGTCATTGCGATCGGTTCAGGCATCGCCGACGGCATGGGATTCGGCGCCAATACCCGGGTGGCGTTGATCACGCGCGGGCTCGCCGAAATGATGCGTCTGGGAGTGAAGCTCGGCGCCGCACGCGAGACCTTCATGGGACTTGCCGGTCTCGGCGATCTCGTGCTCACCTGCACCGACGATCAGTCGCGCAATCGCCGCTTCGGCATGGCCTTGGGCCGGGGTCAATCCTTGAACGAAGCAGCGGACGCCATTCATCAAGTGGTCGAAGGCCTTCCCGCGGCGCGCGCGGTATGCGCCGTGGCGCAGCGGCTGGCGGTGGACATGCCCATATGCCAGGAAGTGTACCGGGTCACGCATGAGGGCAAACCGGTTCAAGCCGCGGTACAAGCACTGATGGGACGGGAAATGCGTTCGGAGGCGGAGTGACTCGCGCGAGGGCGGCCATGAAACGACGCTATGTGACGACGGACGTATTTACCGATCGGATGTTCGGCGGCAATCCCCTCGCGGTGGTGTTGGACGCCGAAGGCCTTTCGAGCATCGAGATGCAGGCCATCGCACTCGAGTTCAACTACTCGGAAACCACATTCGTGCTCCCGCCGGACGACCCGGCGAACACCGCGAAGGTGCGGATCTTCACGCCCCGCACCGAGGTACCCTTCGCCGGGCATCCGAACGTCGGAACGGCGTTCGTGCTGGCGCATGAAAGCCCATTCGCGGCGGCCGCAGCCGCCTCAGCCGACGGAATTTTCCGGTTCGAGGAGGGCGCGGGTCTGGTGCCGCTCAAGTTGCTGCGCGAGCATGGCGCCACCGTCGGCGCGGAGCTGCGGGCGCCGGAGGCTTTGTCGCGCAGAAGCATCGTGCCGCGCGAGACTGCGGCGGCCTGTCTGTCGCTGGATCCGCGGGACATCGTCCTGCAGGCGCATGCTCCCCAGATCGCTTCGGTCGGCCTGCCGTTTCTGGTCGCCGAACTCGGCAGCCGCGACGCGCTGCGCCGCTCGAAGCCGAATCTCGCGGCGCATGCTGAACTCTTTCCGCTCGACGGAGCGGATGCAATTTTCGCGTACTGGCGGGCGGGCGACCCGTCCGCCGCGTCCGATGAGATCGTGCTGCATGCGCGGATGTTCTCGCCGCTCGACGGGATCGTCGAAGACCCGGCCACGGGGAGTGCGTGCGCGGCAGCCATCGCCTTGCTCGCCACGCTTCGATGCGGCGAGCGTGCCCGCGGTACCGGCGAGCCGGCCAAGCTCGCCTGGCGCATACATCAAGGCGTCGACATGGGCCGTCCGAGTCTGCTGCTCGGGCGTACTGCGGCTCATGACGGAGCGGTGACCGCAACGCATATCGGCGGGCGCTGCGTGGCCGTGCTCGAGGGCACCATGGTCCTGTAGGATCCGCAGGAGCACCGGCCTGGCCGCATCGGGCGCTGCGTCATCGCCCGCGTTCCGGGTCCTGCCCGGCAAAGCCCAGCTGGCGCCAAGCTTCGTAGACGACGAGCGCCACGGCGTTGGATAAGTTGATGCTGCGGCTCCCGGCGCGCATGGGAATGAACAAGGACGCTTCTCTTCCGATTCGATCGATCACCGCCGGCGGAAGTCCGCGCGTCTCCGGTCCGAACACAAAGGCATCGCCGGCACGATATTCGAGATCGCTGTAGCAGCGCCGCCCTCCGGTCTCCACGGCGAACAGACGCGCGCCTGCGAGTTTTTCGAGACAGCCGTCGAAGCCCGCGTGCACTTCGACCGACGCGAGATCGTGGTAGTCGAGGCCGGACCGCCGCAGGCTCTTGTCGTCGAGGCCGAACCCCAACGGCTTGATGAGGTGCAGCGTCGCGCCGCTGTTCGCGCACAAGCGGATGGCGTTGCCGGTATTCGGCGGAATCTCGGGCTCGAACAGCACGACGTGACACATGATGGGGACGGGATTATCTATCAGCTGCGATTCCCCTGCTGCGCGAGAATCACGCGCTGGGTCGGATAGTCGAACTCGACGCCCAAGCGGCGAAATTCGTCGATGATGCGAAAATTGACGGCCTGCTGCAGGTCGAGCAGGGGATTGAGATTGGGTTGCTGCACGAAGTACGAGAGTTCGAAGTGCAGGGCCGAATCGCCCAGGGTTTTCAGGTGACAGCGCTCGAATCGGGCGTTGGCCTGCTCCCGGACGATGCTCTCGAGCAGCGTGGGGATTGTCTTCAGCTTGTCGGCCGGCGTTTCGTAGGTCACGCGAATCGTCGCCAACGCGCGTTGTTCCTGGGCCCGGCCGAAATTGCGCACGCGGCTTTTCAGCATGTCGGCGTTCGACAGAATGATCTGTTCGCCGGTATCGCTGCGCAGCCGGGTGCTCTTGATGCCGATGTATTCCACCTTGCCGGTAAACGTGTCGATGACCAGTGCGTCGCCGACGACGAACGGCTTGTCGAGAGCGATCGACAGCGAGGCGAACAAATCCCCGAGCACGTTCTGCAGCGCCAGAGCCACCGCCACCCCGCCGACGCCGAGGCCCGCGAGCAGCGCGGTGATATTGACGCCGAGGTTCTCGAGCGCGACCAGGGTCAGCAACGACCAAACAACCAAGTGCGCGATGAAGTTGATGATGTTCAGCGAGCCGGCGAATACCCGGTCGGCGCCGCGCTCCAGTTCCTTCATCTCCAGATAGAAACGCAGCGCCAGTCCGGCCCACAGGCCGACCTGCACCAGAAAGAGCATCAGCGAGATGTTGTAGACGTAATGATGAATCTTGTCCGGCAGCGTCAGGCTCTCCTGCGCGGCGTACAGCGCGACCGCCAGGAACAGGAGCTGCGTCGTATTGCCGACGAGAAAGGCGACGAGGCGGAGCGGTGCGGGACGCGCTGCGCCCGAGTACTTCTTGTAGCGCGACGCAAACAGCCGCCGCAGGAGCCAGAGGCCCGACCAGACGGCGATGGCCACGATCCCCGCGGCCAACCAGTCCATCAGCGAATTGCCGAGCAGCAGGCGTTGCACCGCCTCGATTTTGTGTGAAAGGTATTCGCCCATGCCGGCGATTATAGACTGCCCGGCGCGTGCTCCGCCGAGCCCGAATCGCGCCGCCTCGCTCCCTGTCCTAGCTGACCTTCTCCATGCCCAGCTCCTTCATTTTGCGGGTCAGCGTGTTGCGGCCCCAGCCCAGGAGTTTGGCCGCGTCCTGCTTCAGGCCGTCGGCCTTGCGCAGCGCCACGCGGATCAGGATGCGCTCGACTTCGGGCACGGCCTGATCGAGCAGCCGCCGCGTTCCCGCGTCCAATTCCTGCTCGGCCCAATGCGACAGTTTCGCCATCCAATCATGATTCGCGGAGTGGCCGGGCGGCACGCCGCCGAGATCGGGCGGAATGTCCTCGGCGCGAATCTCCCGTCCCGGCGCGGTGACGGTCAGACGCCGGCTGGCATTGACGAGCTGGCGGACATTGCCCGGCCAATCGAAAGTCACCAAGGCGGCCTCGGCGGGCGAGGTCAGCAACTTCGGCTCGACTCCGAGTTCTTGGCCGGCAACGGCCAGATAATGGCGCAGCAATTCGGGGATATCTTCGCGCCGTTCGCGCAAAGGCGGGATCTCGATTCGAATCACGTTGAGCCGGTGCAGCAGGTCTTCGCGAAAGTGGCCGGAACTCACGCGCGTCTCCAAGTCTTGGTGAGTCGCGGCAATCACGCGCACCTCGACTTTCACGGGCGTTTGTCCGCCGACTCGATAGAACTCGCCCTCGGCCAGCACGCGCAGCAGCCGCGTCTGCAGCGCCGGGGACATGTCGCCGATTTCATCGAGGAACAGCGTGCCGCCGTCGGCTTGCTCGAAGCGTCCGCGGCGCAGGGCATCGGCGCCGGTGAATGCGCCCTTCTCATGGCCGAAAAGTTCCGACTCCAATAGATCCGCGGTGAAGGCGGCCGTGTTGAGCGCGACGAAGGCCTTGTTGGAGCGCGGGCTGTGGCGATGCAGGGCGCGCGCCACGAGTTCCTTGCCCGTGCCCGATTCGCCGGTGATCAGCACCGTCATGCTGGAGCGGGACAGCCTGCCGACCGCGCGGAACACTTGCTGCATGGCCGCCGCCTGGCCGAGCAATTCGGGGATGCTGCGGCGGGCGCCCTCGGCATCGATGGAAACCGTTGCCTGCTGCGCGGCGCGCCTGACCAGATCGACCGCCTTGTCGATGTCGAAGGGCTTGGGCAAATACTCGAACGCGCCGCCCTGATAGGCCGCGACCGCCGCGTCCAGGTCGGAGTGCGCGGTCATGACGATGACGGGCAAACCGGGCCGCGACACCTGAATTTCCTTGAGCAAGTCGAGTCCGCTGCGCCCGGGCATGCGGATATCGGTCATCAAGACGTCGGGCGCGTCGGAGCGCAACGCCGTCAAGACATTGTCGGCCTGATCGAAACACCTGGCGGACATGCCGCTGCCTTTCAGCGCCTTCTCCAGCACCCAGCGGATGGAGGCATCGTCGTCGACCAACCAGACTTGCAGCGGCTTCGAGTTCATGCGGAGTCCATGGGTAGAGAAATGACGAAGACAGTTCTACCCGGGGCGCTGTCGAATTCGATCAGACCGCCATGGCGGCTGACCAGGTCCTGCGCAATGCCCAAACCCAGTCCCGTGCCATCGGCGCGCCCGGACACCAGCGGATAAAAAATCGTGTCGCGAATTTCGGAGAGCACGCCCGGACCGTTGTCTTCGAATTGAATCGAAGCAACCAGGCGATGGCGCTGCGCGCCCACGCTCACGTTGCTCACGGCTCGGGTTCGGAGGATCAGTTTCGGCGACTGCACATTTCCGCCCGACAGCGCCTGGATGGCGTTGCGGCCCAGATTCAACATGGCTTGAATGATGTGGTTCGGATCCAGGGTCAGCGGCGGCAGGCTGGGATCGTAGTCGCGATCGACCGTGACGCCTTCGGGCGCCTCACTGCGCAGCAAATGATAGACGCGCTCCAATATTTCGTGCACGTTGATCAGCTGCTTCGCGGGCGGCCGGCCGGGCCCCAGCATGGAATCGAGCAAATTGGTGAGCCGGTCTGCCTCGCTGATGATGACGCGCGTGTATTCGCGCAGCGCCGGATCCAAGAGTTCGCGTTCCAGGAGCTGCGCGGCGCCGCGCAAGCCGCCGAGCGGGTTTTTGATTTCGTGCGCGAGCTGGCGCACCATCAAGCGGCTCCCTCCCAATTGCGCCAGCAGCGCGTTCTCGCGGGTCAGGCGCCGATGTTGCGTGATGTCCTCGATCTCCAGCAGCAGCCGGAAATTGTCCTGTCCGAACGATATTTGGGTCACGGCGCAGTCGAGGATGCGGTCGGCTCCGGCCGGCGCCGGCCAGGCGAGTTCGCGCTGGACCACTCCTTCGCCTCCCTGGCGCGCGCGATCGAACAGCGGCAGCAGCGCCTCGGCACCGCGCGTCAAATCGGTGATGCTTCGGCCGAGCGCCTGGTTGCAGCCCAGACCCAGCAAGGTCTGCGCGGCGGCGTTCAAATAATCCACGTGCAACTCTTGATCCAGCAGGAACACGCTGGTGACCAGGCTATCGAGGAGTTCGGTACTCTCGATGCGCATGGCATTCAATTGCAATTCAGCGGCCAATCGGAGCGTCCGGTTGGCGCAACGGGTGCGCTAGGGCTTCTGGTGCTGCGGCGACAAACTGGACGGCTGACGCACGTAAAAGGTGACGCTGTCCGTGCTCGAGGATTCGCCCGTCGTCGGGTCCGTGATGGTCGCGGCGATGGCGTAGGTGCCCCGGTCCAAGTGAGGCAGGCTGAACTGCGTCGCGGCCGGTCCCACGTCGTCGAGCTGCTTGCCGTTCAGATGCCAGGTGATGATCTGATCCGGTTTGAGGCCGGGTTCCACGGCGAGATGCACGCCGACGACTTCGTCGCCGAAGAAAGTCTGTTCGGGGGCGGGCGAAGTAATCGCGAGCTGTGTGTAGTTGAGTCCCGGCACATCCTTCCTGGGGCCCGGCGGCCCCGGGCCCGCCGAGCGGGCCGACGGAACCGAACCAGCGGTCGCGGGGCTGCCCGACGTGAAGATCTTTTCTGCTCCGGGCACCGGCTGATCGGAATAGTGGACCACCCCGTCGGAGTCGGTCCATTTGTAAACCACGGCGGCGTGCCCCGCAAACGCTGCGAGAGCGGCAAGCACGATCCACGGTCTCCAGGGGTGCATAAGTCCAAAGCATAGCCCTATCGCCTCCAAGCCACAAAACCGGGTGACGGCGGCGTGACCGCCGTCACCTTAAGGCTCGCACCCTGCAATCACCTCACAGGCTGTAGTACATCTCCACTTCGATCGGATGCGTGGTCATGCGCACGCGGGTCACTTCCTTCATTTTCAACTCGATGTAGGCGTCGATCAGGTCGTCGGTGAACACGCCCCCCGCCTTGAGAAATCCACGATCCTTGTCCAGATAGTCGAGCGCCATATCGAGGGAGTGGCACACCGTCGGTATCTTCTTGTCCTCTTCCGGCTCCAGGTCATACAGATCCTTGTCGCCGGGCTCGCCGGGATGGATCTTGTTTTGAATGCCGTCGATTCCCGCCAGCAGCATGGACGCGAACGCGAAATACGGATTCGCGGTTGCATCCGGAAAGCGCACCTCGATGCGCCGGCCCTTGGGATTGGCGATCCAGGGAATGCGGATGGACGCCGAGCGATTGCGCGCCGAATAGGCAAGCTTCACCGGCGCCTCGAACCCCGGCACCAGGCGTTTGTAGCTGTTGGTGCTGGCATTGGTGAAGGCGTTGATGGCGCGCGCATGCTTGATGATGCCGCCGATGTAATAGAGCGCGATGTCCGACAGGCCGCCGTACTTGTCGCCGGCGAACAGCGCCTTACCTTCCTTTTGCAGCGATTGGTGCACGTGCATGCCGCTGCCGTTGTCGCCGACCAGCGGTTTCGGCATGAAAGTGAGCGTCTTCCCATAGCCGTGCGCGACGTTTTGCAGTGCATATTTGAGGATCTGCACCTCGTCGGCCTTCTTGGTCAGGGTGTTGGCCGCGACGTTGATTTCCCCCTGGCCGGCGGTCGCCACTTCGTGGTGGTGGACTTCGAATTTCAAGCCCATTTCTTCGCAGGCCATGGACATCGCGGTGCGGATGTCCTGCTGCGAATCGACCGGCGGCACCGGGAAGTAGCCGCCCTTGATGCCCGGCCGATGGCCCTTGTTGCCGTCCTCGTAGCTCTTGCCGGAGTTCCACGCGCCTTCGTAGGCGTCCACTTCGTAGGCGCAGCCGTTCATGCCGGAACTCACCGTCACATTGTCGAAAATGAAGAATTCATTTTCCGGACCGAACAGCGCCGAATCGGCGATGCCGGAGGACTTCAGATACGCTTCGGCGCGCTTCGCCAGGGAGCGTGGGTCGCGCTCGTAGCCCTGCATGGTCATCGGTTCGATCACATCGCAGCGCAGATTGACCGTGGTCTCTTCATAGAAGGGGTCGATGACCGCCGTGGCCGGGTCCGGCATCAAAATCATGTCCGACTCATTGATGCCCTTCCAGCCGGCGATCGATGAACCGTCGAACATCTTGCCATCCTTGAAAAAGCCCTCGTCCACCAGGCGGGTCGGAACGGTGACGTGCTGCTCCTTGCCAATGGTGTCGGTAAAACGCAGATCGGCGAATTTCGCCTCTTTTTCTTTAATCAATTTCAGAACATCGGCGGGAGTCATGTGCGTCCTCGCGGGTTTGACTATTTGGCCCGGGCTACGCCTGGGGTTCTGTCGGCAGTTGCAGCTAATGTGCCATCGTGATGCATATACGGATCAAGCACTTGCGGCGGCGGCAGCAAGTCCTTGCATCATAATGGATCAAACTGCAAAAATCCGCGCCCTTGATTGGTGCATCGCGGCCCTTTTATGTGGAACATCGGATTCCTGCGCCAAAACTCGGCGATTTTGAGCGAATTGGGTGCACGGTAACCTTAAGACACATCAGAGTGGCGTCGCTATACTCGCGGCCTTTGCCGCAGCGAGCATCCCATGGCCCAGGCTCAACCCAAGCCGCCCCGCACTTTTCAGGATTTGATTTTTGCACTGCAAAAATACTGGTCCGAGCAGGGCTGCGTCATTCTGCAGCCCTACGACATGGAAATGGGCGCGGGCACATTTCACACGGCAACATTCCTGCGCGCGGTGGGCCCGGAACCCTGGAGCGCCGCCTACGTTCAACCTTCGCGCCGGCCCACCGACGGCCGATACGGCAATAACCCGTTTCGCCTGCAGCACTACTACCAGTTTCAGGTTTGCATCAAACCGTCGCCCGACGGCTTTCAGGAACTGTATCTCGGCTCTCTGCGATCCCTCGGGCTGGATCTATTGACGCACGACGTCCGTTTCGTCGAGGACAATTGGGAGTCGCCGACTTTGGGCGCTTGGGGATTGGGGTGGGAGGTGTGGCTGAACGGCATGGAAGTCTCGCAGTTCACCTACTTTCAGCAAGTGGGGAGCCTCGACTGCCGCCCCGTGATGGGCGAGATCACCTATGGCCTCGAACGCCTGGCCATGTATATCCAAGGCAAGGAAAGCATCTTCGACATCATTTGGACCGAGGGTCCGTTCGGCACGGTCACCTACGGCGACGTGTTCCATCAGAACGAAGTGGAGCAATCCACCTACAATTTTGAGAAGGCCGACACCACGGTGCTGTCGGCGCAGTTCGACACCTATGAGATCGCCTGCCGGCGCCTGCTCGAAGACAAACTGGTGCTGCCTGCCTATGAGCAAATGGTGAAGGCGTCGCACTCGTTCAATCTGCTGGATGCGCGGCACGCCGTCTCCGTCACCGAACGGCAACGATTCATTCTTCGGGTGCGCACGCTGGCTCGCGGCGTCGCCGAAGGGTATCGCGCCAGCCGCGAGGCGCTCGGCTTTCCGCTCATCAAAAATGCCGCCGCGGAGCGCGCTGCCTGATGAGCGCTCAGGATTTGTTGTTCGAGCTGGGCACCGAGGAGCTGCCTCCGCGCGCACTGCAGAGTCTGTCGGCTGCCCTCACCGAGGGCGTGGTTTCGGGGCTGGACGCCGCCGGCATTCCGCACGGCAAGGTTCGCGGATTCGCGACGCCGCGGCGCCTCGCCGTGCTGATACGGAAGCTGGCGGAACACCAGCCCGACAAGCAAGTCGAAAGGCGCGGGCCGCCCGTCAGTCTGTCCTTCGACCCGCACGGTGCGCCGACCCAGGCCGCCATGGCATTCGCCAAAAACTGCGGCGTGGCGGCGGCTGAACTCGCACAGATCAAGACCGACAAGGGCGCGTGGCTGGTGTTCCGAGGCACCGAGCGAGGCGCGGCAACCACGACCCTGCTCGCCGACATCGTCAATCAGGCGGTCGCCGCGTTGCCCATCCCCAAGCGCATGCGATGGGGTGCGCACACCGCGGAGTTCGTGAGGCCCGTGCACAGCGTCGTTCTCTTGTACGGCGAATCGGTGGTCCCGGCCGTGGTGCTCGGCCTTCCGTCCGGGCGGGTGACCCTTGGCCACCGCTTTCTCGCGCCCCGGCCCATTACCCTGAAATCCGCCAAGAGCTACGAAGGCCGGCTGCGGCGCGCCAAGGTGGTGGCGGATTTCGCGGTTCGCCGCGAGCTGATTCGCGCGGGAGTGACGGTGGCGGCAGCGGCGGGCGGCAGCGGCGCCACGGCCCTGATCGAAGATGCGTTGCTCGACGAGGTCACCGCCTTGGTCGAGTGGCCCGTGCCGATCGCGGGCCAGTTCGAGCAGCGATTCTTGAGCCTGCCCCGTGAGGTCGTGATCGCGACCGTGCAGGACCATCAGCGCTACTTCGCGGTGGAGGGCGCCGACCGCCGGCTATCCGGCTGGTTCGTCACCGTCAGCAATATCGAAAGCCGCGACCCTTCCAAGGTACGGGAAGGCAACGAACGGGTGGTGCGGCCTCGTTTGAGCGACGCTGCGTTTTTTTGGGACCAGGATCGGAAATTGCCGCTCGAGGCGCATGCCGCCCGCCTGAGCGGCGTGATCTTTCAAGCCAAGCTGGGCTCATACGCGGACAAGACCCGGCGCGTGAAGACGCTGGCGGAACTGATCGGCGGCCGCATCGGCGCCGGAGCCTACGTGACCCGGGCGGCCGAGCTCGCCAAGGCGGACCTGATGACCGCAATGGTCGGTGAGTTTCCGGAATTGCAGGGCACCATGGGCCGCTACTACGCCGAAGCGCAGGGCGAGCCGGAAGAATTGGCGCAGGCGTTGGAGGAGCACTACCGGCCGCGGTATGCCGGCGACTCGCTGCCCACGACCAAGACGGGCCAGGCAGTCGCGCTCGCCGACAAGATCGATACGCTGGTGGGCATCTTCGCCATCGGGCTGCGGCCGACCGGCGCCAAGGATCCCTTTGGTCTGCGCCGCGCCGCCCTGGGGGTGCTGCGCATCGTGCTCGAGGGCCGGCTGGAATTGGATCTGTTCGAACTCTTGGACACGGCCGCCGCCGCGCAGCCGGCGCAGAGGCCGGGCGTGATCGATGAAGTCTACGATTTCATTGCCGAGCGGCTGCGCGGCCTGCTGTTGGAGGAGCCGGGCACCACGGCCGAAATGCTCGACGCGGTGCTTGCGAACCGCCCGCGCTCGCCGCTCGATGCGGTCACGCGCCTTGCCGCACTGAAAGAGTTCCTGCTGCTGCCGGAGGCCGGTATTCTCGCGGCCATCAACAAGCGGATCGCGAACATTCTGAAGAAGACATCGCTTGGGCCGGATACGGCCGTCAACGCCGCCGCGCTGACCGAAGATGCCGAGAGACAACTGCACCACGTACTGGGAAGCCTGCGCGTTCCCGTCGCGGACGCGACCGCGCAGCGCCGCTATGCGCAGGGCCTCAAGGCGCTGGTCGCGCTGCGGGCGCCGGTGGACGATTTCTTCGAGCGCATCATGGTGATGGACGAGAACCTCGAACGGCGCACCAACCGTCTGGCGCTGCTGCGCGACGTGCAGCTGCTGCTCGGCGGCGTCGCCGACCTGTCGCGCCTTCCGGGTTGAACCGACGCCGTGCAGCTATTTCGGTCGCTGATCTTCACCACTTATATGATGGCGTCCGCATGCCTGTTCGGGGCGGTGATGGCGCTTGGCTTTTGGCTGCCGTATCGCGCGCAATTTGCCATCGCGCGCAGCTGGGCGCGTATCTTGTTTTGGGTGCTCGATCGCTTGTGCGGCCTCAAGTTCACCGTCGAGGGCCGCGAGCGCATTCCGCCGGGAAACCATATCGTGATGAGCAATCACACGTCGGCCTGGGAAACCGTGGCGCCGTTCCTCATTTTTCCGCCGCAGGTCTGGGTGCTGAAGCGGGAATTGTTGTGGATTCCCTTCGTCGGCTGGGGACTCAAGCTGCTGCGGCCGATCGCCATCAACCGCGGCGAGGGGCATCGGGCCGTGAACCAGGTGATAGAACAGGGCAAGGCGCGGCTCGAAGACGGTCTGTGGGTCGTCATCTTTCCCGAAGGCACGCGGGTGGTCGCGGGAGAGACACGCAAGTTCGGCGTGAGCGGCGCAATGCTTGCGCTCGCCTCAGGCAAGAGCATCGTACCGCTGTCCCACAACGCCGGCATCTACTGGCCGCGACGCGGCTTTTTAAAAAAGCCGGGCACGGTTCGCGTCGTGATCGGCGAGCCGATCGAATCCGCGGGCAAGAACCCCCGGCAACTCAGCGAGGAAGTGAAGCAATCGGTCGAGGCCGGTCTTGCCCGCATCGCCTCGTCCGAGGGCAGGACCTGAATGGCTGAGGGACCGAAGATGACGATCGAGACTGCCCCGGCCGACATCCAAGTTTTGCTGTTCGACGTCGGCGGCGTGCTCGTCGAGCTGAGCGGCGTCGAGACGATGCTCGAATGGCTGGGCAGGCGGGTGACGGCGGATGAGCTGTGGCGCATGTGGCTGCGGTCGGACGCGGTCAGGAAATTCGAAACCGGACAGATCGACGCGAACGAGTTCGCGGCCGCCGCGACATCAGAATTCGCTCTGCCGATTGGACCGCAACAATTCCTGGATGCGTTTACCGGCTGGCCCACAGGGCTCTATCCGGGCACCTTGGAAATGCTCGCCCGCATACCGCGCAGCTATCGCCGTGCAATCCTTTCGAACAGCAACGCTCTGCACTGGCCGCGCGTGCTGGGTGAGATGCGGCTGGGTGCGGCGTTCGAGCACCACTTCGTGTCGCATCTGACCGGGCGAATCAAACCCGATTCCGACGCGTTTGAACATGTGGTGGAATCTCTCGGCTGCGTGCCGGCCCAGGTGCTGTTTCTCGACGACAACCTGCTCAACATCGAGTCCGCTCAGAGATTCGGCATGCATGCGATTCGAGTTCGCGGCGCCGCCGAAACGCACGGCGTGCTGACGGAGCTTGGGATCATTGACGGCAGGAGCTAGGTAGCGGCGCCGACCGCGGCGACGCCGGCATCGGTCGCCGCTAAACCATGCTCTTGAACACGCCATCGCGCCGAATGAGGCCGTGCATCAGCGCCGCGCCGAGATGGACCAGGAACACGGCGAACAACAGATAGGCGAAATCGGTGTGCAGTTGCCGCAGCCAGGCATACAGCGTCGGATCCCGAGGGAGGATGGCCGGCAAGTGCAGCGAGCCGTAAATCACGATCGGATAGGGCGCCGCCGAGAGCATTCCCCAACCGAGAAGAGGCATGAGGAACATCAGCGCGTACAAAAGGACATGCGATGCCTTGGCGGCTATGCGTTGCCAGGGCGGGAGGGCGTCGGGAAGCGCGGGAGGCGGATTGAACAGCCTGTTGACCAAGCGAACCGCCGCCAGGAGCAAGACGGCAAGGCCCAGCGGCCGGTGAATCGCGACCAGGAACCGATAGCGTTCGGACACCGATGCCGCCATGCCGACCCCCAAGAACAGCATGGTCAACACCATCGCCGCCATTAGCCAGTGAAGCCGTCGGGAGACGGCCGGGAAGCGAGTTGGACGAAGGCTCACCGCGTTCCTCCCGCCTGCACTTCCGCGGCAGTTACCGCGCTGGGTGCTTTGCTCCGCTTCTCACCGGCGCGCAGCGTGAACGAACGTGCATACACGGCGGAGCGGGCACTCAGCAGCGGATCGTCCGAGGGTTCAATGCCCGGCGGCAGCACCAAGGGGTCGTAGTTGACGTCGGTGCAAGAGCCTTGGTCCTCGCTGAAAACACGATCGATCGACACCAACCCCGCATAGATGTGTTGGCGGTCGTCGGGCCAGGGCAGCGTGGCATCGCTGGTCGGATCGCCGGGCTGGCCGATGGTGACCACCAGTCGCCATTGCAGCGGCTGGCGCTGGATCCGCGCGATCAAGTCATCGAATAAATAGTTCTTGTCCGGATTGACCTGCTGTGCGCCGCTCTCAGGTGCGAATTCTTGCAGCGGCACCGCCGCCCACCGCACGGGAACCGACGCTCCGGCGGCGTTGACGAATCGAAAGGCGTCGAGACTATTGTAGGTGGAATCGGCGAAGCCCGAGGAAATGGGACGCGCACGAATCAGCGCCAGGGCGCGCACCGTTTCCGGATGGCGCGCCAGGAATTCCTGCATGGCGGCTGGATTGGGTTTACCGCTCGCCGGATCGGGTTTCGAAGCCACGAGCTGTTCGTAGAAGCCTTGCGCGGTGTTCACCGCGAAAACCGGGATGTTGTTCATCCCCGTGCGCCATTCGCCGCCGCCGGGCGGAAGTATTCGCAGCGCCATGCTGCGCACCGTGGCGGGCGCGTCCGGCTGAGAGGGCATGCCGCCCGCGAGAGCGAAGCGGCCAATCAAGGGATTGCGCCCGGCCGCAAAGACGGCGGCCTTCGACACTCCGGCGGCGTTGCCGTTGCCCTCAAACCAACCGGTCACACACAGCCCCTTGGCATGGTTGCGGCGGAAGCCAAGGTGTTCCCCACCGGCTGATTGGAAAGCCGCGATCATCCGGTCCTGAGTCAGGCGGCTGGGCGACAACCAGCCGCCCACATAGGCGAACGCGCCGGCCGCAGCCAGCAACACCACCCCGATCAGAGCAAGCCGCGCGAGCACGCGGGTACCGCTCAGCGGCGCGGCCTTGTCGTTCGAATCGGGAGCTTCATTCATGGCGATTCGGCCCCGTCAGCCACGGAGAGGCATTCTATGCCGCAAGGCCTTGGCGGGATAGCCGACGACCTTCAGGCGGGTTGCGATGCGAGATGCGGCCCTTTGGATAAACTTGGACGTTTCCGCAAACGTCGGCCATCAGGTGGACAGCCCATCGAGCGCTCAGACCTTCCTTTGAGCACCTCGGCAAATCCGATCCAGCAGTTCCGAAAAACCGATGCCGGCCGCATTAGCGGCCTGGGGCAGGAGACTGGTCGCGGTCATGCCCGGCAGCGAGTTCACTTCCAGGCACCAGAAGCCCCCCGTGTTATCGCGCCTGAAGTCGGCGCGGCTGTACACGCCCATTTTCAGCACGCGGTGCACCCGCAAGGCGTAGTCGCGGATGAGCGCGGACTCCGCGGCCGGAATGTCGGCGGGAAACACCTCCCGTGCACCGCCGGTTTGGTACTTGGACTCGTAGTCGAACACTTCGCCGGAGGCGATGATTTCGCCGGGGGGCAAGGCGGCACCTTCGAGCACCCCCACGGTGAATTCGCGCCCGGGAATAAACCGTTCGAGCGGTGACCGAGACTGCGCAGCGCCGGGATGATCTGCGCGGCGCTCGCGATCGAAACATCGCGTTCCTCGCTCGTGCCGCCGAATAGCACGGCAATCTTCATCCCGGCGCTCGGGCGGCGATGCGAATCATTCCGCCCGGCGCCGCGTCGCGGCGCACGGACAAGCCAAGAGAGCTCAATTGTTCGACCACCCACTGCGGTGAGAGCCGCAGCTTCGGGTAGCTGCTCACATGAAGGCGCCACGATCCGCCCTCGCGCTCGTGCAGCAGGTCATGCACGGTCACGGTGGTATCCGCGTATTCCAGAAAACACGTCAGAATTCGCCGCTCGTCGCTGCGGACCAGGATGAAGCGCGCATCGCCGCGCAGCGGCGCCGATACATAATCGCGAAATGTGGCGACGAAGAGTCCGCCGGGGCCGAGGCTCGCAGCTACATCGCCGAAGAGCGAGGCGACGCTGGAAAGATCCGGCAGATGGGGCAGCGTATCGCCCATGCACACGATGACGTCGACAGGCTCCGCGATGTGCGCCCGGAACGCGAGCAGGTCCGCGTTGACGGCGCGGATCGGAAGCGCACCCTTGCGCGAGACCAGCTCCTGCAGCAGCGGCTCATAGCTGTCGATCGCGACAACCTCGAATCCGCGGCGCGCCAACGGCAGCGAGTGCAATCCGAAACCGGCGCCCAGATCCACCGCGATGCCGGCGGGTTTCGACGGCAGGGGCAGGGCATCGAGTTCCGCATCGCTGCGGGACAGGGCGGCGTCCACATCACCGACCATCCAGGTGTAGATGGGGCCGAGGTGCCTTTCGTAATGATTCGCGACACTGACTGTCACATTGCCCTCGATTCGGCACAACATGGACGGCAATCAACGTCCCCACGGGGACAAGCTTTCCAAGAAGCCGGCGAGTGCCTCATTCACCAGTTGCGGGCGCTCTTGTTGGATGAAGTGTCCGGCGCCGTCGATGAGCAATGTTCGAGTCAAGCCGGGAACCGTGTCCGGCAGCGCTCGAACGGCGGCGGCGCCCGATCCCAGCGCTATGAGGGGATCCTCGCTGCCGGCGATGAACAGGGCCGGTTGGCGGATCGATGCGCCTGCCCACGGCGCGGTAAGCTCCCAGTTGCGATCGATGTTGCGGTACCAATTGAGTCCCCCGCGAAATCCGCTGCGCGAAAATTCCGCAGCCATGTGATCGAGATCCGCGTCCGTGAACCACGCCGGAAGGTGTTCGGGGTCGATGGTATTGGCGAGCCAACCCTTTCCCGGCTGCAGCGTGAGTGCTCTGGTCTCGGGCGGCGCGTCGCCCGAAATCGAAAAGAGAATGCGCCGCAGGGCGGCGCGCGTATCGCGCTCGAATTCAGCCTCCGCCACGCCGGGTTCTTGAAGATGAAACCAGTAGTGCGCGAGCTGGCCTGCCTTGCGCAGCATGTTCAGGGGCGGCGCCGGCCCGCGCCGGCGAAACGGAACGCTGAGCGCCGCGACGGCCGGAAACACGTCGGGACGAAACAACGCCGCGTGCCAGGCGATGTTGGCGCCCCAATCATGTCCGACGATCACGGCCTGCTTCGCATCGAGCGCGCCCAGCAGACCGATCATGTCGCCGACGATGTCCAGTACCGAGTATGCGGAGATCCCGGGCGGCGCCTCGGTGCGTCCATACCCGCGCATGTCCGGGGCGACCGTGCGGTATCCGGCGGCGGCGAGCGCCGACAATTGACCGCGCCAGGAATACCATCCTTCGGGAAAGCCGTGGCACAAGAGAACGAGGGGACCCGATCCTTGTTCGACGAAGTGGATGCGAATGCCGTTGGCCGTGACGTCGCGATGTTGGAGATCATTCATGCGAGCCCTATCGTATACTTTTGATCTTCATGCTCACAGTCGTAATGTTCGCCGGTTCCGCGGCCGCCATCTATTTCGCGTGCGAATTCTTCGTCAATGGTGTCGAATGGCTGGGCCGCGAGCTGGGAGTGGGAGAAACGGCCACCGGCACCATTCTCGCCGCGTTCGGCACCGCGCTGCCGGAGAGCGCCGTGACCTTCGTGGCCGTCGCCTTCGGCCGGGATTCAGCGCAGAGAGACATCGGCGTCGGCGCCGCCCTGGGCGGGCCGCTGGTGCTCGCCACCATTTCATATGCCGTCGTAGGCATCGCGATGCTGTGGAACCGCGGGCGCCTCGGGCGTCCAACGCAGGTCATCGAGTGCGAATCAGGGAAATTGCGTCGCGACCAAGCGTGGTTCTTGTGCATTTTCATCGCCAAAGTGGCGCTCGGCCTGCTGGTGTTCAAATTCAAGCCGTGGCTCGGAATGTTGTTCCTGTTCGCGTACGCCGTGTATTTGCTGCGCGAGCTGCGCGGCGCACAGATGGTGAGCGAGCATCATCTCGAACCTCTCAAGCTGCATCCCAAGAGCGACCCGGGCCTGCTGTGGCCGCTGCTGCAGACCACGCTCGCGCTCGCCGTCATCGCGGCCGCGTCCAAGGTGTTCGTCGGCCAGCTGGAAGGCATCGGGATCTGGGCGGGGCTGTCGCCGCAGCTGGTGGCGCTGCTATTGAGCCCGGTTGCCACCGAGCTGCCGGAAACCATGAACGCGCTGATCTGGGTCCGTCAGGGCAAGGAGCGGCTCGCGCTCGCCAATATCTCCGGCGCCATGATGATACAGGCCACCATTCCAACCGCTCTGGGCTTGTTCTATACGTCCTGGGTGTTCTCGCGCGAGCTGATCGTCTCCGGCGTCGTCACACTGGCGGCGGTTGCGGTGCTGCTGGGGCTTTTCTCGAAGGATGCGGTCGATGCCCGATCGCTCACGCCGCTGGCCGGTCTGTACGCCGTCTTCATCGCCGTCATTGCGATGATGTGAACCCCGGACGGTCGACCGGGCTCACCCCGCTACGCCGCCGGCGGGGTAATGCCGCCGAGAACTTGAAGGTACCGCGCCCGTTCGATGTTGCCGCCGCTCAGCACCACGGCAACGTTCTTGTTCGCCATCCGATGACGTTCTTGCAGCAGCGCGGCCAGCGGCGCGGCGCCCGCACCCTCCGCAACTTGATGTGCGTCGTCGAAATAGATTCCCATCGCCTCGGCAATGGAATCCTCGGACACCTCTACCATGCGCGCCGCTCCGCGGCAGATGGCGGCGATGGCCTCGGCGTTGGGTTCTCGAGTCGCGAGGCCATCGGCGAAGGTGTGCGCGGACGGTGCATTGACCGCCCGCCCCGCGGCGAAGGAGAGCGCCGTGGCCGGGGCCCTGGCTGCGCCCACGCCGACGATTTCCGTCTTCAGACCCAATAAGTCGCGCACGGCAATCAACCCGCAGATGCCGGAACCCATGCCGACTCCCACGTACACGGCATCCAAATCCCTGACCGCGCCGAACAGTTCGAAGGCGTAGGTCGCGACGCCGATGACGAGGTCTCGATGAAACGACGGCACGAAGTGCAGGCCTTCCGCCGCCGCCACCCGAAAAGCCTCGTGCTTGGCTTCGTCGAAGTCCTTGCCGAACTCGACGACGCGCGCGCCGAAGGCCGCGATGGCGGAGTTTTGGTCCACGGAATTGTTACGCGGCACGTATATGGTCGCCGGAAGGCCGGTGCGCGCGGCGGCAAAGGCGATGGATTGACCATGATTGCCGCGCGTCGCCGAGATGACTCCGGAGATCTTGGGAGTCGCCGATCGAAGCCGATCCAGGTGCACGAGTCCGCCGCGGACTTTGAATGCGCCGGTCGGTGTGTGGTTTTCATGCTTGACCCACACGGTGCAGCCCGCCCGTCTGCTCAGTTTCGGCCACGCGTACTGCGGCGTGGCCGGCACCAACCGGTGCACCAGCGCCGCGGCGCTCTCCAATTCGGTCATCTGAAATGCGGTGTCCTGCGAATGCACGGCAACTCCTATCGACGGATGGAGTTGCTGATTTTGCATGCATTCGCCGCCCGACGCTCGGGTTCGCCGGTTGGGCCGGGTCAACTCGCCGGGAGAACGATGGAAAACGCCGACCTCCTGCCGGCCTCAGAGCGCACATCGAGCTCGAGCCTCGCCAAATTGGCCAGCCGCTGCGCGATGCTCAACTCCAAGCCGCAGTTCTCATCCGAGCCGGCGGCCGGACCGGCGACGCCCGTATCGAGCACCTCGAACCGAACGAACGCCGCCTCGCGCAGGCAATGCAGGCGCACACCGCCTTGGTGCGTGGATTTGATGGCGCTTGCAATGAGGTTTCTGAGAATGTGCTCCACCAACGCGGGGTCGCCGTGCGCCGACCCATCGCAGCCTTCGATTTCGAGCCGCAGCCCCTTATTCGCCGCAATGCCCGTGAATTCTGCGCGCAGCTCTTCGACCAGGGCCGTTACCGTGAAATCGGTCGGCTCCGGTTTGATCGCCCCGGTTTCGAGCTTGCTGATGTCGAGCAGGTCGTTGAGCAATCGCGACATGACGCCGATCGCCTGCCCCTGTTGCGCCACGAGTTCGAGGGCGCCGGGGGTAGTCATGTGCCGACGTAACGCGGCATTGAGGCGTACCAGGTTTTGCAGCGGCTGGCGCAAGTCGTGACTCGCAGCCTCCAAATAGCGTTCCCTACCCTGGTTGGCCCGATCGGCGAGTTCCCGCATGGCCTCTATTGCGTCGCGCGCCACGACCAGCTCGGCCTGGATACACCTGACGTAAGTCACGTCGCGAATGGTGGCCGCTACCAAGGATTGGCCGACGTCGTCGATGGGGCTCAGGCTGATCTCGATGGGAAACTCCGAGCCGTCGGACCGCTGTCCGTGAAGTTCGAGCCCGGGCTCCACAGAGCGGACACTCACACTGCTGACGAGATTACCCCGGCTGCCTATGGGCTCCGCCCGGAGGCGCTCGGCCATGAGCGTATCGATGCTCTCGCCGATCAGGTCATCGTGCGCGTACCCGAATAGAGTGCAGACCTGGCGATTGGCAAACCAGATGGTGCCGAAGGCATCGATGATGACCATGGCGTCCGGAGCGGCATCGAGGACCCGGCGGGCGAGACTTGGCGGGATTGCGATCATCGAGCGGCCTCCCTTCGGGCCAAACGTGGCGTGGACCCGACGTCGGCAGCCAACTCCCCGGAGGAAATGCTCAGCCAGATTGTGGTTCTTGACGACCCCCCGGAGCTGGCGCCTTGCCACGTTTAAATGGCACCCGGTGGTTCGGTGTTCTCAGTGCGCGGGCCCCGACGAAAAGGCACCATAAATCTCGGCGTAGGCGAGTTCGGGGCTGAGCAACAAGACATGAGCCAGGACCCCGACGCCAAGAGCTAATTTGTCAAGGTTATCAATGCCCGGATTCACTTCCCTTCGCTCCAGGGCGCCGATGTAGGTTCTCTTCAGCCCGCATTGCAGGCCCAATTCTTCTTGGGACCATCGAAACAAGGAGCGGGCGGCGCGCAAATTCGAGGCCAGGCAACTGCGCGATGTGGTTCTCTTGAGTTTCTTCGCCATCCCGGGAAATTGTGGGACCGCGGGCATCGCAATGCGACCCCGTATCTGTGGAGTTGGGCCACGCATTGATGGCAGTAGGTCAGGAAAGATGCGCGCATTGCCCAAGTCATGCTTCATAACGCCTCCCAAGGTGGCTGGATGAGTATGCGCCTCAATCGCCGGCCGCCTCCGGAAAACTTTAGATGTCCAGATTCGACACCTGCAGCGCGTTCTTTTCGATGAATTCGCGGCGCGGTTCCACCGCATCGCCCATCAGCGTCGTGAATATATCGTCCGCGGCCACCACGTCCTCGATGCGCACTTGCATCAGCCGCCGTGTTTCCGGGTTGATGGTCGTGTCCCACAATTGACTGGCGTTCATCTCGCCGAGGCCCTTGTAGCGTTGGATGCTCTGCCCCTTCTTGGCCTGTTCGAACAGCCAATTCATGGCGATCTTGAAGCTCGCGACGTCCTGACGATCGTCGCCGCGCTGGATGAAGGCGCCCGGTCCCATGAGATCGCTCAGAGTCTGCGCGAGCTCCGCGATCCGCAGGTACTCCGCCGACTCGAAGAACTCCCGGGGTATGTGCTTCTCCGAGGTGAGCCCATGCTCGAACCGCTGCAGATTGACTCGATGGCCGCCCGTGGCCATGGTCTCCACGCCGACGCGGTAGCGCCGCGACACGTCGTCCAGGGCGTTGAGCCGCTGCTCCAGATTCCGGCACCAATCGCGCAGCGCATCGATGCGGTCGAACGATTCCGTCGCCAACGGCGGTACGTACAACAATTGCTCGAGGAAGCGCTCATCGTAACGGCGCGCCCAGCGGCGCACGATCGCCTGCACCTCGACGTATTTTCTCGCCAAAGACTCGAGACCCAACCCAGACAGGGGCGGCGCGTCCGCAGTGACGTGCAGCGCCGCTCCATCGATGGCAGTTCCGAGCAGCACGGCATTCAATTCCAAATCGTCCTTGACGTAAGTCTCCTGCTTGCCCTTCTTCACTTTGTAAAGCGGCGGTTGTGCAATGTAGACATGCCCGCGCTCGATGAGGATGGGCATCTGGCGGTAGAAAAACGTGAGCAGCAGCGTTCGTATGTGCGATCCATCGACGTCGGCGTCGGTCATGATGATGATGCGGTGGTAGCGCAGTTTGTCGACGTTGAAATCGTCGCGCCCGATGCCGCAGCCCAAGGCGGTGATGAGCGTGCCGACTTCCGCGGACGCCAGCATCTTGTCGAAACGGGCTTTTTCGACATTGAGGATTTTGCCCTTGAGCGGCAGGATGGCTTGAGTGCGCCGGTCGCGGCCCTGCTTCGCGGAGCCGCCGGCGGAATCGCCTTCCACCAGGAACATCTCCGAGAGCGCAGGATCTTTCTCCTGGCAGTCGGCCAGTTTGCCGGGCAGGCCGGCGATGTCGAGCGCGCCCTTACGCCGCGTCATTTCACGCGCCTTGCGCGCGGCTTCGCGCGCATACGCTGCCTCGAGAATCTTGTTGACGATGGCGCGCGCCTCTTGCGGGTGCTCCAGCAGAAATTCCTCCAAGCGTCCCGCGACCGCGGACTCGACCACTCCCTTGACTTCCGAAGAGACCAGTTTGTCCTTGGTCTGCGAGGAGAATTTCGGGTCCGGCAGCTTCACCGACAGAATCGCGGTCAGCCCCTCGCGCGAGTCGTCTCCCGTGGTCTGAATCTTTTCCTTCTTCGCGGCGAGCTCTTTCTCGATGTAATTGTTGAGCGTGCGGGTCAGCGCTGCGCGGTAGCCCGCGAGATGCGTGCCGCCGTCTTTCTGCGGAATGTTGTTCGTGTAGCAGTACATGCTTTCCTGGTAGGAATCATTCCACTGCATCGCGACTTCCACCTGAGTATTGCCGTCGCGGGTTTGAAACCACAGCACCGTGGGGTGCACCGCCGTTTTGCTGCGGTTCAGGTGAGTGACGAAAGCTTTCAATCCGCCCTCGTGCTGAAACACTTCGCTCTTCTCGTCGCGCTCGTCGATCAACTCGATGCGCACGCCGGAATTGAGAAAGGACAGTTCGCGCAACCGCTTCGCGAGCGTGTCGTAATTGAAAGAGATGTTGGTGAATATTTTCGCGCTGGGTTTGAAGCGCAACGTCGTGCCCTTCTCGTCCGTGTCGCCGATGGCGGCCAGCGGCGCCTGCGGCTCACCCAGCCGATATTCCTGGCGATGTAATTTGCCGTCGCGCCGGATATTCAATTCCAAATAATCCGAGAGGGCATTGACCACCGAGATTCCCACACCGTGCAGCCCGCCGGAGACCTTGTAGGACGTGTCATCGAACTTGCCGCCGGAATGCAGCACCGTCATGATGACTTCGGCTGCGGAGCGGCCTTCTTCGGCGTGGATATCCACAGGAATGCCGCGGCCGTTGTCCGACACCGTCACGGATTCGTCGGCATGAATGGTGACGACGATGCGATCGCAATGACCGGCAAGCGCCTCGTCAATGGCATTGTCGACCACCTCGAAAACCATGTGGTGGAGGCCGCTGCCATCGTCTGTGTCGCCGATATACATTCCGGGCCGCTTCCTGACGGCGTCGAGCCCGCGTAAAACTTTGATTTTGCTGGAATCGTAGACGTCGCTATCGGCCATGGTGGGTCCTGTTTTATGACCGCCCAGTGTAGCATTCTCCGGCGATAATAACGAGTCCGGACGGCCCAAAAATACTCACAAAATCATGCGGTTACATAGAGTCATCGGATCGCGGAGGGCGAGATTCCAATAGAATCGGCGGACGTATAAGTGTGTCGTGCGTCCAGTCACTCGCACGCAGGTTCGCATGAGGATGATTGCAGTGGGGAGGACGGGTCCCAAGGTCGAGTGCGCACTTCAAGCGTCGGGGAGGCCCCGATGCAGGCATGTCGGCAAAGAAAATCGACCCAATCAGGCTCAATTTGAGTGTGTGGTGTGCGGGCTCCGGGAGAATGCAGACCTGGTCGGCGCCCTCAACGTATTAAGGGCGGGACACGCCCGGTTAGCTTGTGCTGAAACTTCGCCTGCCTACGAGGCGTCGGGCCAAGAACCCACCGACGCGTTCTCGCAAGACTTTTGACTTGCCTGGATGCTGTAGGGACCTCCGGGTTTTCCCGGGGGCGGATGTCAAGTTCCACGTGGAACATTAGTAGGCCTGCACCCTCCCCGCGGCCACTCGGAATCTTCGCCCGGGAGCGCCGAACGCCGGGAACTCATCGTGCAGCGTGGTGACGACCAATTGCACCGAATGGGCGGAGACCTCTCGAATGAGCCCAGTAAGCCTATCGTCGTCAAGTTCGGCGGCGGGGTCATCCAACAACAGGCTGGGCTGCACCGATCCCTCTTCGGGAAACAGCTTTAGCTGGGCCATCAGAAGCGCCGCGGCCAGCAGCTTCTGCTGGCCGCGTGAAATCCGATCCTTAACTGCCATTCCGTTGAGGCGGATACTCAAGTCGGCCCGATGCGGCCCCACCTGAGTCATACCGCTCGCGAGATCATGGACTCGGCTGTGTGCAAGTGATTCGGCAAAGCTCTGACCCCTCGCCCATCCCGGGCGATAGTTGAGCTCCAACTCCATGCCCAACAAGCTGCGCACGAGAGCTTGCGCCTGCTTGGCAAGCAGAGCCACATACTCGGATCGCGCCTCGGTCACGAGCCCCCCGTAGCGTACGAGATCGCCGTCCCAGGCGCTGACCACGGCAGAAGGCTGTCCCGACCGGAGAGCAGCATTGCGCTGCTTGACGACTTGGTGGTAACGCTGCCAGTGGGTGACAAATTGCTTCACGTGGAACAATTGAAACACCCCCCAATCCAAGAACCGGCGGCGGCGGTTCGGACCTTCTTCGATCAGGCGATGAATTTCCGGGTCGATAATCTGCACAGGGAGCACTACCGCCAAGTCAGCTAACGAAGGCGCTCTCGCACCGGCGATCTGGGCGCGAATGCCGGACGGAGAGCCTTCGACACCGACGGGAATCTGCCGACCCGTGGCTTCAACCTCTCCGAACACCACGAATCGCTCGGTGCCGTGCCTGATCAAATGCTCGAGGCGCCTGGTACGGAACGATCGCCCGCGGCCCAGCACATAGAGGGCCTCCAGCAGACTGGTCTTGCCTGAGGCGTTAGGCCCGCTGATCAGCGTGAACCGCGGATCCAACTCCAGTGCCGCCGATTGCAAGCAGCGGAAGTCCGTTACTTGCACCCGGCGAAGTGACACGCCTCAAAGCCTCATCGGCATCACCACATAGCGCGCCGTTGCGTTACCGGGTGAGCGAATCAGGCAGCTGCTATTGCTGTCGGTCAAGCCGAGCTCCACTTCTTGACCATCGATGGCGGCCAGGGCGTCCAGCAGGTAATTCACATTGAACCCCACTTCGAGGTCGCTGCCCTCATAGCTCACCTCGATCTCCTCCTCGGCTTCCTCTTGCTCCGGATTGTGCGCCTGGACCGTCACGACATTCTTCTTCACGGTGACGCGGATCCCGCGGTATTTCTCATTGGACAGGATTGCGGTCCGCTGCAAAGCCTGACGTAAAATATCCCGATCCGCCCGAATGGCATTTGCGGGCGCAGCCGGAATTACCCGGGAATATTCCGGGAATCGGCCGTCAATCAGCTTCGAAGTGAAGCGAACATCGCCGATCTGGGCGCGAACATGATTGGTTCCGATCGCAATCTCGGTAATCCCGTCATCGGTGAGCACTCGCTGCAGTTCCAAGACTCCTTTTCTCGGCACAATCACCTGTTGTGAGGTCTTGGCCTTCGCCGCCAACGCCGTTTCGCACAGCGCCAGACGATGTCCATCGGTCGCCACTGCTCGCAGCAGCTGAGAGTCGATTTCCAGCAGCATTCCGTTCAAATAGTAGCGAACGTCCTGCTGTGCCATGGAAAAATGGGTCTTCTCCAGCAAACGCAGCAGTTCCTTGCGCGGCACCTGCACGGTCTGCTGCGAATTGATGTCATCGATGACCGGAAATTCCGCGGCCGGCAGGGTCGACAAGCTGAAGCGGCTGCGCCCGGCCTTGATGACTACCTTTTCCCCCTCGACGGCCAGGGAGACGGAGAGCTTCTCCGGCAATGCACGCAGAATGTCCAGAAATTTGCGGCCGGGGACGGTGATATCGCCTGATTCTTGGACCGCCACTTCCGTGGAAGCCACCAGTTCCACTTCCAGATCCGTGGCGGTAATCGACAACTGCCCCTGGCGAACGCCAAGCAACACATTGGCCAATACCGGCATGGTCTGGCGCCGTTCCACAACCCCGATTACCGCCTGCAATGGGGTCAGTAATTTCTCGCGCTCCGCCGTCAATTTCATGGGCACACCCGTCTAACCGATCTTAGATTTAGATTCTTAAAAAAGATTATTACTATGATTATGAAGCGCCGCGCATTCCGGTATAACCCCAAAAACACGTTAATAATCAGTACATTACATCCCTATAAACCGTACCCGACTCCTGTCGGGAGACGGCTCGCAAACTGTCATCGAACTGTGGATATCTTTATCCACAGCACCATCCACAGCTTTTCCTACCCTATCCAGCGAGGGTTCTCAACAGGTTCATGTAGTCCTCGCCGATCCGTCGTTCCGACTCTCGCAACTCCTTGACCCGCCTGCAGGCATGCAACACCGTCGTGTGATCTCGGCCGCCGAAAGCGTCCCCGATCTCCGGCAGGCTGTGATTGGTCAGTTCCTTCGCCAACGCCATCGCCACCTGGCGCGGCCGGGCGATGGAACGGCTGCGACGCTTCGACAGCAAATCGGCAATTCTAATTTTGTAGTATTCCGCGACCGTCTTCTGAATATTTTCCACGGTCACGAGCTTTTCCTGCAGCGCCAAGAGATCGCGCAAGGCCTCCTTGACCAAGTCCAGCGTGATCGGCCGCCCGGTGAAATTCGACGTCGCCACCACTCTGCGCAGCGCGCCTTCGAGTTCGCGGACGTTCGAGCGAATGCGCTTGGCAACGAAGAACGCCACCTCCTCCGGCAAATCCACCTGCGACATCGCCGCCTTGCTCATCAGGATCGCGACACAGGTCTCGAGCTCCGGCGGCTCGATTGCCACCGTCAATCCCCAGCCGAATCGAGACTTCAGCCGCTCTTCCAGCCCATCGACTTCCTTGGGATACCGGTCGCAGGTCAAGATTACCTGCTGCTGACTTTCCAGCAGCGCATTGAACGTGTGGAAAAATTCTTCCTGGGATCGCTCCTTGCCTGCGAAGAACTGAATGTCGTCGATCATCAATGCATCCAAGGAGCGGTACGCCGTCTTGAAATCATTGATGGTGTTGTGCTGTAGCGCCTTCACCATGTCGCCCACGAAGCGTTCGCTATGGACGTAGGCGAGCCGCGCCTCGGAATTCTTTTCCTTGATTCTGTTGGCCACGGCATGCATGAGGTGCGTCTTGCCGAGACCGACCCCCCCATAAATGAACAGAGGGTTGTAGGCTCGTCCAGGATTGCCCGCGACTTGAATCGCCGCCGCCTTGGCAAGCTGATTGCTCTTTCCCTCGACGAAGCTGTCGAATGTAAAGCTGGAATTGATCGGGCCACCGAGTACCGAAGGCGCCAGCCTGCGGACCCTGGGCGTCGTGCCGTTGGCCGGGGTGTGGCCGCCGTTGACCGCAACCACCGGCGCCGCGGCACCCGCCCGGGTGCCCACATCCAGCACCACTTCCGGGGCCGGATCCTCAGCGAAGGCCCGGATGAGCTCCTTGATCCTCGGCAGCGAGTTCTGGCCCAACCATTCGATAACATAGCGATTGGGCGCCAGAAGCTTGAGTTCTCCCTCTCGTTCGATCGCCTGAAGGGGCCGCACCCAGGTATTGAACAGCTGCTCCGGGAGTTCGCTCTCGAGCACGCGCAGACAGCGGTTCCATAGCGACTCCGGCAAGAGCGCTCTCCTAAAGGTTCGAGGCGACGGGGCAAAGCGATCGAAAGGGCAGGGAGTCTAGCTCCAACTTGGTGAGGCGTCTATTGACACATCCATGCTCGCTCAGTACCCTTGCCGCCTTTCGTAAATCTCCCAATTCATTGATTTGGCCAGTGGTTTTTGCTTGAGTGGCTCGCTATGAAACGTACTTTCAATCCCAGTAATCTGCATCGAGCCCGTACCCACGGTTTTCGCGCGCGCATGGCCACGAAGAGCGGTCGCCGATTGCTGGCCCGCCGCCGGGCGAAGGGCCGCAAACGCCTCTGTCCCTAACCTTTAGGTTCAGGACTCCCTAACGATCCGTAAACTGACGTTCGAGCCGCGCAAGCGATTACATCAGCCGGCCGAATTTCGCGAAGTGAAGCGGCGCGGCAGGAAATTCGCCGATGCATTTTTTAGTTTATCGGTTCTGGCCAATCATGAAACTCATCCTCGCTTGGGATTGAGCATAGCGACGCGAACTTTCGGCAGCGCGGTCGCCCGCAATCGCATCAAACGCCTCACACGAGAGTCCTTCCGTTTGAACCAACACTCACTCCCGCCGGTCGATGTCACCGTCTCCGCGCGAGAAGCGGCGCGCAGCGCCGCCGCGAGCGAGTTGCGCGCCAGCCTCGACAAGCACTGGAAAGCGATTACGCAACGATGCCAACCTTGAGCCAAATTCTGTTGTGGTTGATCCGCGGGTACCAGCTAAGCTTGAGTCCCTGGTTCGGGTCCCGCTGCCGTTTCTATCCCAGCTGTTCCTGCTATACGCATACGGCGATCGAACGATACGGAGCCTTGCGCGGTTCATGGCTCGGCCTGCGTCGCCTGCTGAGGTGTCATCCCTTCAACGAGGGCGGCTACGACCCCGTGCCGGACAAGAGAATGATCAATGCCTAACACCCGCATGATTCTTTGGATTGCACTCGCCGCGATCCTGTATCTGAACTACGAAGCGTGGATGCACGACTATCCGGCCACGGGTCAGCGCGACACCGCGGCCCAGTCCGCCGGTACCCCCGGCGCCGCCGGCAATCTCGGCGACTCGGTGCCGCAGGCCGCCAGCAGTGCCTCCCCGCCCGCCGCCGTCTCCGGCGCCGAGCCGTTTGCAGCGCCGCCGGCCGGCGCCGCGCCCGCACCCGCCGACACCGCTTCGCAGCCCGTGCACGTCACCACCGACGTATTCAGTCTGGTGATCAATTTGAAAGGCGGCGAACTCGATCAAGCCGATCTGCTCCAATATCCATTGCGCAAAGATGCGCCGAATGTTCCCGTCCGGCTCTTGAGCCGTGAACCTCCGGACTCGTTGTACCTGCTGCAGACCGGGCTCATCGGCGGCGCCGGCGAAGCGGCGCCGACGCATCTTGCGACGTGGAGTTCGGCCGAGAAAAGCTTTGCGCTCCCCGCGGGCGGCAAAGAGCTGCGGGTGCCTTTGACTTGGACCGATGGTCAGGGACTGACCGTGACCAAGACCTTCGTGTTCACCCGCGGCCTTTATTCCATCGAGCTGATTTACGATGTGCAGAACACGGGCGCCGCGCCGCGCAAGCTCGCTTCGTACTCGCAGTTCTTGCGTCACTGGGAGCACGCATCGCGCTCCTATTTCGACGTCGAAACCTATTCCTTCAAGGGTCCGGCCGTGTATGACGGCGCAAAATCCCACGACCTCAACGTCGAGAACGAGACCGACAGCAAGTTCTCCGAGACCGTCACCAGTGGTTGGCTCGCCTCGCTGCAGCATCAGTTCGTGTCGGCAATCGTTCCGACCCCCGATCAACCGTACCTGTATCGGCTGCAGGTGCGCGACAAGGAATACCTGCTGAGTGCGACCGGCCCCTCGATCGAGGTGGCCGCCGGCGGCAAGGCGCAATTCCGCGAAAAGTTGTTCGTCGGCCCGAAATTGCAATCGCAGCTGGCGGCCACCGGCCCGCGCTTGGAGCGGACCGTCGACTTCGGCATTCTGACCGTGCTCGCGCAACCCCTGTTCGCGACGCTCAACTGGGTACACGGACTGGTCGGCAATTGGGGATGGGCGATCATCATCGTCACGGCGTTGATCAAATTACTCTTCTATCCCCTGAGCCAGGCAAGCGGCCGCTCCATGGCCAAAATGCGCACGGTCGCTCCGCGCATGAAGCAGATCCAGGACACCTTCAAGGACGACCGTGAAAAACTCGGCCGCGCCATGATGGAGCTGTATAAGAAGGAAAAGATCAACCCTCTCGCGGGTTGCCTGCCCATGCTGGTGCAGATTCCCTTTTTCATCTCGTTCTACCGGGTTCTGCTCGAGAGCGTGGAAATGCGCCAGGCGCCGTTCCTGTTGTGGGTCAACGATCTCTCTTCGCGCGACCCGTTCTTCGTGCTGCCCTTGTTGATGGGCGCCGCAATGTTCGCGCAGTTCAAGCTGAATCCGGCGCCGCCCGATCCCATGCAGGCGAAAATCATGCAGTTCATGCCGCTGGTCATGACGGGAATGATGGCGTGGTTCCCGTGCGGCCTGGTGCTTTACTGGCTCACCAATACGCTGTTGACCATCGCGCAGCAGTGGCGCGTCAATCAAGTGGTCGAGGCCGAGGCCGCCAAGCTGCGATCATAATGCCGCCGTGAATTCGCCGGACACCATCGCCGCCGTCGCCAGTGCCTCAGGCCGCGGCGCAATCGGGGTGATTCGAGTGTCGGGTCCGGCGGTGCCGCAGATCGCCCTCGGCATTCTCGGCGCGCTGCCCGCTCCGCGCCAGGCGCGGCTCTCGAGCTTTCTCGACGCGCAAGGCAGGAGCTTGGACCAAGGCATCGCCTTGTACTTCCCCGCGCCCGCCTCATACACCGGCGAACATGTCTTGGAGATACAAGGCCACGGCGGCGCACTCGTCGTCGATATGCTGATGCAGCGCCTGCTCGAACTCGGCTGCCGCATGGCGCGTCCCGGGGAATTCAGCGAACGCGCCTTCTTGAACGGCAAGATCGACATCGCGCAGGCCGAAGCGATTGCCGACCTCATCGACGCCGGCACCGCCGCCGCTGCGCGCGCCGCGGTGCGCTCCCTGCAGGGCGAGTTCTCCGCCCGGATCGGCGATTTGAAATCCGGGATCACGGCCTTGCGAACCTATGTCGAGGCGGCCATCGATTTTCCCGACGAAGAAATCGATTTTCTGTCGGACCATGCATTGCGCGAGCGGCTCGCCGCGGTCTTCGCCGCCTTCGAGTCCATCACCGCGGCGGCACGCCAGGGCGCATTGCTGCGCGAGGGCCTTCGCGTCGTGATTGCCGGCAAGCCCAATGCCGGCAAATCCAGCTTGTTGAATAAACTGGCGGGAGAGGAGATTGCCATCGTCACCGATGTGCCCGGCACGACCCGCGACGTGCTGCGCCAGCATGTGCATCTCGACGGCTTACCGTTGAATCTCGTCGATACCGCGGGCCTGCGTGCCGCGGTCGATGTGGTCGAGGTCGAGGGCGTGCGGCGCGCAAAAAATGAAATGGCGCAAGCCGACCGCGTGCTGTATGTCCTGGATAGCGGCGCAGGCACCGGCATCGGCGACCCGGAATCGTGGGCGGCGGATCTTGAACACCTGCCGGCCGGGGTCCCCGTCACCCTGGTGTTCAACAAGATCGATTTGACCGGCAGCCCAGCACGGCTCGATGAGAGCGCCGCTCCGGCGCGAGTATTCTTGAGCGCCCGCACGGGCGCGGGCCTCGACCTCTTGCGGTCCCACCTGAAGGCCGCCGCCGGCTACCGCGAGACCGAGTCCGGAGTGTTCGCCGCGCGGCGCCGGCATGTCGATGCGCTGCAGCGCGCGCGGGCGCATGTGCAAAGCGCCGCCGACATCTTGAGCACCACGCGGGCCTTCGAGTTGTTCGCCGAGGACCTGAGGCTCGCCCAACACGCACTGGGCGAGATCACCGGTGAATTCACCAGCGAGGATTTGCTCGGCGAGATATTCGGCAGTTTTTGTATCGGAAAATAGCGTCCGCGCGATTCAAGAATCGCCTCGGCAACACCGGCGCAAGGGTCAGACGCCCTGGTTGCCTTGCTGCAGATCCGTTATGTCGCCATCGGACAATCGTGCGAGCCGGGCGCAGACGCCGAGAACCGCCAGGACGGCGACCGTGGCCACCGAAGTAATCACGGGGAAGTGCCAGAAGAGCCACACCATGGTGGCTGCGGACAAGGCCAATATGCCCAATAGCGCGGCTATATTCGTCCGTGAACGCGACGCATTGGTCATGCCTCTCCTCCCCAATCGATGCAATCCACTACAGGCACGTTATACCGTGTGTATTGCTATACGACTATACAGTAAATTCCCCTATGCCACTTTGGGCAATTCACTGAAGATGATATCTATCCGAGCATGGTTTCGCGCCGCCAGTGCCGGGCGGTCAACACCATGAGCAGCAGTGCGCCGGCGAGCGACGCCCCTGCCGACACCCACACGTCGAGGGCCGCGACGGCCTCGTCCTTGAGCACGCTGGTCATCAACAAATGCTGGCTCAACGACGGGATGAACATCAATGAACTCTGGGTTCTGAGCGAGTAGATGCTCGCAAAGGCGATCGGCAAAGTGGGTATCAAGAGAACGGCGGTGAGGTAGGTCTGAGCCTCGCGATAACTGCGGGTGAACGAGGCGACGAAGGTCATGAGGGCGGCGCCGAGGGGCACGAAGGGCAGACAAATCGCAAAGAAAATCAGCGCCGTGCGGGCACTCAGATTCGCGCTCATGCCAAGCCTTTCCAGCGGCACGAAGCGAAACACGCAGACGAACGCCGTGAGGCTCAAGGCCAGCGAGATGCACATGTATGCGCACGTTGCCAGAATTTTTCCGCCCACCAGGCTCGAGCGCGCCACCGGCAGGCTGAGCAGCGCCTCCAATGAACCGCGCTCCCGCTCTCCCGCGGTCGAATCGATGGCGAGATACAGTCCGCCCATCAACACGGCGAACAGCAAGAAATATGTCATGAAACCCAGCACCACCACGGCCCGGCCGGCGGGGGTTGCCACATCGACGTCATTGACGGCCACCGGTACCGCGAGCAGCGGATTCACGCCCCTGATTTGCAGCCGCAGTTGCGCGATGCTGTTGGCGTAGGCTCCCAGAATGTTCCTGGCGCGATCCGCGCTCTTGCGGGTTTGCGAGTCCGCGCTGTCCGCGACCAGCAGTACCGGCGCCGGAGTCGCCGCGGTAAACCGCGGGCCGTATTCCTCCGGAATGATCAGCACGACCGGATGGGTGCCGCCGCGGACGGCGGCCCGCGCCTCGTTCTCCGACAGCTTTGCCTTGGTGAGCTTGACGCCCCGCGCTTCGAGATAATGCGTAAGCCCCGGCGCGTATTCGCTCCCCGATATCGTGAGCTTGAGCGGCTCATCCGACTCGACCACGCTCTGATTGAGCATGCGCGATACCATGAGGCCGAACAGCAAGGGACCGAACAAGGGACCGAACAGCAAGGCCGACAGCAGCGTGCGGCGATCGCGAAGGTTTTCCTTGAACTCCTTGGCAAAGATGGTGAGCAGCGCGCGCATTCAGCTCACGCCCTCGATATCACCCAGCACCTGCAGGAACGCCTCCTCCAACGAGGCGCCGCCGCTGCGATCGCGAATCGATTGCACCGTTGCGTCAGCCAGAACCTTGCCGTGCCCGATGATCACCACCCGATCGCAGAGCGCGGCCACCTCTTGCATGACGTGCGAGGAGAACAGCACGCAGCGTCCCTGCGCCTTGAGCTCGAGCAGCATGTCGCGCAAATTGCGTATCGCCATCACGTCCAGTCCGTTGGTGGGTTCATCGAGCACGATATTGCCCGGGTCGTGAACCAGCGCGCGCGCCAGCGCCACCTTGATGCGCTGCCCCTGCGAGAAACCCTTGGCGCGGCGGTCGATGAAGCCTTCCATGCCGAGGATGCGGGCAAGCTCGGCAGTGCGTGAACGCAAACGATCGCCGTCGATTCCGTGCAGGGAACCGAAATAGCGGATGTTCTCGCGCGCCGTGAGATTGCCGTAAAGACCTGCGGCGTGCGGCAGCACGCCCAGGTGCGCGCGGGCTTTCGAGGTCTCGCCGAGAATGTCGATGCCGTCGACGCAGGCCCGGCCGCTATCCGGCGTGAGGACGCCGTACAGCATGCGCAAACACGTCGACTTGCCGGCGCCGTTGGCGCCCAACAGGCCGGTGATTTCACCGTCGCGCGCCGCGAAGGACACGTCCCGAACGGCCTCGATGGCGCCGAAGCGTTTGCTCAGGTTCATCGCCTCGATCACGGCGCGGGACCCGTCATGCTCACGAAGAAGGGTGCCGGGCTGTGCCGCTCGAGGCAGGCGGCGTCGAGCATGGCG
>Ga0307470_10000094_pt1 | contig 60709 bp, 49 predicted proteins | sample atmos_gasesAM3C__FD_204565 | JGI IMG/M metagenome (GOLD analysis project Ga0307470, IMG submission 204565) | Hardwood forest soil microbial communities from Morgan-Monroe State Forest, Indiana, United States - atmos_gasesAM3C_05 | ecosystem: Environmental > Terrestrial > Soil > Temperate forest... | reverse complement strand
CTGATCGTCTGGCTCAATCTCGAGCAATCGATTCAAGACCCGGTACAATCCGCTGGCATCGCCCAACTGAGTGTAGCGTTTATATAAGGTGCGAAGAGCCTCCGTCTGAGAATCCGCTCGCTTGCTCAAGTCCCACAGGAGGCTATCGGTCTCTTTGTCCCAATGCCACTCGGCCACGGTTGTCGCCAGCAACAACAATCGTTGGGAGTTCTCCGATGCCTCTTTCCCCGCAGCCGCCCACTCCCGTTCAGCCAGGACTGCCTTATCTTGTTCGCGGTAGGATCGCGCAAGATAAGCCCTGCGCAGAAACTCAAATTGCGACCAGTTTCCGTCTTTTAGAAACTGTTCCAAGGCAGGCCACGCGCCTACGCTGCTAAATGAGTCCGCGAGCGCGAGCGGGACCGGCCAGGCTTGCGATTTTTCGGGCGGCAGGCCATTCGCGAAATCAATCGCAAGGCTGCCAAGCTTTGCCTTGTTCATCCACGAAATCAAAGTGGCAAGCTGGGTGGGATTATTCCGCGAGGCCTCCTCGACGTCGGTCAAGTATCCGACAAATTTCTCGTGCCCCGTTTGATGCAAAATATCGAGATAGGTGATTCGATCGTTGAAGTCCGCTTCGGGGAAAGATTGAAGCTGCTGCGCCAGTTCCAAAATATTCCCCACGGGTTCGCGGTGTAAAATTCCATCGGAAATCAAGGCGCGAACCGCCGGGACGCGCTGCTTCGGGTCGTCCCGTAGCGTCTGCAAAATCTGAATCGCTGATTTGCGTTTATCCGCGTCGCCTAAAGCCAGTCTTGCTGAGGCGAGCTCAAATTTCCACGAGGCGTCGTTGGGATTAATTTCGACGGCTTTTGTCCAGAGCCTTTCGGCCTCGATCTTGTTTTGGCGCGCCTGAGCAATCCGGGCACGCATCGCCGTGAATTGGCTGTCCTGCTTGCCGGCTTCACTCGTGCTCTCGAGGGCCTCCTCGGCAACCTTGATTTCCTTGAAGCGCAATGCGGTTGCCGCAAGGTCCAGCTTCGCCGCGTCGGAAGTGGGATCGTAAAGTACGACCTTGCGCCGCCAATCGATCGCCGCCTTGTCCCCCGTTTGCTCTGCGATCTTCGCCATGAGGCGCGCAGCGTCGGCAAGGTCCGGTTTCAGGTCCAGCGCGCGACGCGCGCTGATGGCAGCCAGTCGATAATCACCACCGTTAAAATAACCCTGCGCCCGTCTCAACGAATGACGAGATTCCCATTCGTGGTAGGTGCGAGCGCCACCGACACAGAGCGCGATGAACAAGATCAAGGACGCACCCGTCCAGATTACGACCTTCAGGACCGCTCGTTCGTGTTTTGCCGAAACTATTTCCATTCCAATATGCTGTGACGAGCGTTGGCTTTCGACCGGCCTCGAGCTGCGAGACGATAGCACCTCAAGTGCCGGGCGGAATGGTTTACATGTTATAAGCGGCAACCATTCCAGGCAACGGCAGGCGACAAAAGCATGCGCGCCTTTACTCCATCCGCGTGCGGGCCCCGGGTTGACTTCTGATCGGCGCGTGACCTACGGTTCGAGTGATGCACGACCAGCCGATTCAGCGGACTCAACGAGCTTTTATTCGGCTCGGCATCAAAATCCTTTGCGCCATCGTGCTTCTGATTGGTCTCGGCTGGGGAGGACACGCAGCTTTTCGGCGGCTGCAGGAGTACAACATGATGAAACAGGCGCGCCGCGCGGTTGAAAGGCATGATGATCGCTGGGCAGCGATCGCCGCGCGCAAGGCGTTTGAGATAAATCCAAAGAACGCCGATGCCTGCCGATTGATGGCAGAGGTCCTCGAACGCCAGGGGGCCAGTTCCGCCCTGGCCTGGCGCACAATGGTTGTGAACCTCCTGCCGGATTCGCTCGATGATGCCATCGCGCTGGCGAGAGCAGCGCTGCGCTTTGGAGATATTCCAACGGCAGAACGCGCTATCGAGAAAATGAAAGTAAAGGGTGCCGGCGTCGCCGCGTACGAGGAAGCAAAAGGAGAGCTGGCGTTCGCGCACCAGGAAACCGCTGCGGCCGAAACGCAATTTAAGAAAGCGCTTGGGCTGGATCCCGACAACAAGACCTTCCAGCTCAATCTGGCCATTGTGCAAATGCAGTCCAACTCGGTGGACACGAAAACGAAGGCGACTCAGGTCCTCCGGGCTTTTTTGGAGGATCCAACCCTGCGCAGACGAGCCGCTCGCGCGCTTCGCGACCTGGCTTTCAAAAACCGGGATGGCCGGGGCGTTTTCGACATCTCGCAGCGTCTCGCGAGTTTTCCGGAGGCGGAGTTTCGGGACCGGCTCGACTATCTAAAAATGCTCCGGCAATTGAATCATCCAAGCTACGCCGTTCGGCTGTTGGATATGCAGGAGGAAGCCGCGAGTGACCCGGCAAAAATTGACGAACTGCTCACCTGGATGAGCGCCAGCCAACAGACAGTTCTGGCGAAGGAATGGGTCAAGCGCCTTCCTGCGTCGATCACGACCAAGCCGCCGGTAGCGGATGCCGTCTCGGGTTGTTATATCGCGGAAAAAGATTGGACCGGCTTGGAAGAATGGTGCGCGAAAACGGACTGGGCTGATACGGACTTCCTTCGCCATGCCGCTCTGGCCCGCGCTTACCGGGAGCGAGCCCGAACACTCGACGCGGAGAAAGAATGGACTCTCGCCCGCAAGGGAGTGGGCACCGACGGAAAGAAAATTCATGATCTTCAAGAAAAGGTAGCCGGCTGGGGATGGAAACCGGAATCGCTGGACCTTCTTTGGCTTCTGACGAAGGACCAGCAACGCCAGAACACTGCCCTCGCGACGCTCTCCAATTATTACTCGTCAGAAGGCGATACGGCGAATCTTTACCGGGTGATCCGGCACCTTTCAGAGCTGCGTCCCGGCGACCCGGAAACAGAAAACAATCTGGCGCAGCTCTCACTGCTGTTGGATCTCGACAAACAGCGGGCGAGAAGCCTTGCCAAGAAAGTTTTTGATCGGGATCCGACCAACTCGGCTTTTGCTTCGACCTACGCGTTTTCGCTCTACACTCAAGGCCAGTACGCCCAGGCGTTGCAGGCTTTTCAAAAGGTGAAGGAAGAAGATTTGCGCGTGCCAGCCGTCGCCGCGTACTACGGCATCGTGCTCACGGCCACCGGCGATAAAACCAAGGCCCGGGAATTTCTCGAACTAGGTCAGAAAGCGACCTTGCTGCCGGAAGAGCGGGCCCTCGTTTCGCGAGCTGTTGCCGCGAACGCGGGCCAATAGCACCTTCTGGGGGGGATCAACTCCCACAACCGGGATTCCGCGCCGTCCGTGTTACGACAAAAAAAGCGCGTGAAACGACGGCCGCAATAAATCCGTTCTCGCCCTATTTTCGAAAGCGGGAACCACTCATCTTCTCAGTTTTGAGTCGAAGGATTTTCTTCGTATTTCTTTCTTGTCTTACGCCGGCGCCCCGGTGTACAAACGGTTCGAAAAAAAATTCTGCCAGCTGGCATAAGATTTTTATTGCTGTTGCGACGCAAATATGACAAATATGGAAACTGTGAAAGCAAAAGAGGGCCAGCGAACCATCGATGGCGCCTTGAAAACTCCTGAAAAATAAAGCCAAAACCGAAACAACTATGAAAATGCAATCCATCCCAAAACAGGCCTTGTTGCCGGTGCTCGTCGCCAGCGCGCTCGCAGTCGCGACCATAAACGCTAACGCGACGGTCAGACTCACTAACCCTTACACTCCGGCGGGTGCGGACTACACCATCACCGCGGTCCAGGGAGTTAATTCCACAAACGGCAGTGGCGGAACCAGCAGCGGCGCGGTGGTAAACCAGGATTTCGAATTCAAGGGAACTCTCGGCGTGACCTACACCAGCGCTGGCAAGACCACCGATTTCGGTATCGGCATTTACGACAGCGGCGGAACGACAGTTTCCTCCGGCCTCCACATCACCTATAATCAACCAGTCGTCGCTTCCTCTGGATTCGTCACCTTGGCGGACTTCGACATAAAGAGCAATGCGACCTTCTTCAATCCGCAGAAGGTCGAGTCCTCTGTGTTGGTCTACTCTGGCGCTAACACCTTCTCGTTCGATCCTGCGCAGGTTTTTGCCGCGCTGACGAATACCACCGGGCCCAGCGGAAGCGAAGATTACTGGAATCTAAACTTTGGCACACTCCTTAGCAACGCAGGCCAATCGGCTAACACGCCAATCAACGGCTTCCTGCTCTATGCAGATTCGAACAACGCTGAACATGTTGGCAGTGATCCGTATTTCATCACCTCGATCGGTGGCTTCGTAGTCGTTCCTGAACCGAGCACCTATATCGGTGGCCTGGCTCTCATCGGGTTGGTCATCATGGGCCACATGAAGGCCGGCTTGAAACGCAGATCCCAGAGCGCTTAGTCAGGTAGCTCAACGCAGTTATTTGCTTCTTGTTGTTTGAAGAGGCAGGTCCGATTCGGACCTGCCTCTTTTTTTGTGGACGCGAAACCGCTTTTACCGCGTTACACCTCTCGCAGGAAACCAACCGAACTCGGAGTCTTGCATTCGTAGCAACAAAGCCGCCGCGAACTCGACAGCCGCTTTCGCATTCCACAATTGTCGCAAACGAAACTTCTTTTCGGACGCGGACTAGTGTGTAATTCGATGACGATGGCTTCCAAATCCTATCTGCGGAAAACTTCCTGGAATTTGCCATGAGGTTAGACACGCCAAGACCATGTCGGTAAGTTTGGTGCGGTCCGAGCTCCTGCTTCTTTGCTTTGTCTTTTCGGCTTGCAGCCCGACCGATCCTCATCCGGTTCTCGGCTCTGTCTTTCAAATTACGGGAACGGTCACCGCGCGTAGGCCCGCGAAGCAATCGCCTCCCAGTTCCCTTTCCGCCGGAGACAAATTTTTTCCCGGCGATGAAATTCAATTCCAAACGGAAAGCTCAGGAGTGCTTTGCCTGACGCCCGGCATTTATCTTCGCTGCCTCGGCCAAACTCAAGTGCGAATAGAAAACCTGAGCGTCGAGAAGGACGGCGATGAAACTGGAAACGCGATGCATCTGCGCCGAGCGAGTCTCGATCTCCTCGAAGGAGGCCTGCATGCTTTCCTTCCGACCGCCGCCACTGCGCACGCCGAGCTTACAATCCAATGCCGAGCGGAAACCTTGATCGCGAATGCCGGCTCGCTTTTCTCGGTGAAATTGGATGGCGAATCAATGCGCGTTGTCTGCCTTAGAGGAGAAGTGCAGTGGACCCACGCAGCTTCCGTTACCACCGCGATTCCGGCGGGATTTTACGCCGAACGAAAACTCAACGACCAAGCTGAAGCAGTTCCGCGACCCGCCTCAGAAATAGCGACCGCGCAACTCGAAATCCTCGAAGTGCTGGATTCTGCGAGAATGATTGGTGAATTGGAAGACGCCGCCCGAAATGCTCCGAAACCCTGGCGAAGACCCTAAGATCATTCGGTATTTTCCCGGTGGACGAGAAGCCAAAATTTTACGCTAAAAGGCAATTTTATGTTTGCGTCTCTTTGGGCTCCTTTTAAGATCGGCTCCATCGCGGTAATCCAGACGGTACAGCGGTACAGTATCTGCACAGAAACCCGCCCAACCTTATGAACAGCACTTACGAAAAACTGAGTCCCCGCCGGTTATCGATCGCGGCACTTCTCGCCATGATACTGGCCGCACTGGCATTTTTGCCTGGCCAGGCTACGGCTGCCCCCGCCGATGAGATTTCGCGTGCGGTGATTGCGGCCGGCGCTACTTCCGTTGCGCAGGCGAATGCGGCGCAGTTTATCCAGGGTTTTTCCGCAGTGGTGATTCGAGCGAGCCAGAAAAACATCGCGCTTTATGTAACAGCCGCTATCAAAATGCGGTCCGATCTCGCCTCGCAGATTACGATTGCAGCGATCAACGCGCATCGGGGCACTGGCACCAATGTCACCTGCGACTGGGTTGATCCCATTATTCGGGCCGCTATCGCAGCGGCTCCGGACGCCAAGAAAGCGCTGGTCCGTGCCGCGATCCAATCCGAACCGTGGGCCCGCGAATGCATCCTCGCGGCCGCGAATATGAGCGGCGAAACTGAAACGGCATTCCTGCGTCCTTCGGGTGTGGATGCCGGTAACGTTAACGGCGCCGCCATCGGCACCATCAACCCTGCGAACATCGGCGCTAGCGGCCAGGGAAATGTGAACACGCCGGAAAATCCGTAAATTGCCAGAAGGTTTTCCACCCCACTTCTTGGATATGGATTTGACCAGGTTTCGAACGCGCACCATCGGCGTCCTGAGCGGCATCGCGCTTCTCGCGGTCACGCCGCTGCCCGCGCAGGATATCTACACCGCGATCGAGCCGAAACCGCTGACGCTGGCAGACGGCGGCCGCCAAGCGGAGGACGAGATTATTTTACCGCCGCCTTCCGAAGGCCCAAGTATGCGGACTGATTTCGGTGACGCCAAGAACATCAGCGATTCGAAGCAAAAGCCGAGCGCCGAAATTCGAAATGATGACTCCATTTCCGCTACGCCGAACAAATTCCATTACGGGTTCCGTCTCACCATCCGCGGCGTGTATGACGATAATATTTTCCTCACGGAAACGAATCGCGTGGATGATTACTACATCGCCATAGAGCCTGGCCTGACGCTCGGTTTCGGCGACATCGTGGCGCGCCAGGAAAATTACATCCGGCTCGATTATGCCCCGAGCATCTTTCTTTTTGCCGACCATTCCGAATCGAACGCAGTCCAGCACCTGATCCGCCTGGAAGGTCAGCATCGTTTCAGCCGCTTGACGCTCACTTTCAGTCAGGACGTCCAGCTGCTGGACGGAACGAATCTTACCAGCACGACTTCCAGTGGCACACCGGTTTTGAATCTCGATGCCGGCGGCACTACCGCGATCGATATTTACACCTCGATGCTCAACTTCAGCTATGACCTGAGCGGGAAAACATTTCTGAGCGGGGGACTTCACTTCAACGTATGGGATTACAAGAACAATCTCATCAGCTCCAGCGAGTTTAGTGGCAACCTGTTTATCAATTATAATTACAGCCCGAAGCTGGTGATTGGAATCGGCGGCACCGGTGGCCATAACTGGGTCGACTCACCGAGCGTGGACCAAACATTCGAGCAGGTGAATGTGCGCTTCACCTATCAACTCACGGGAAAGATCAGTCTGAACGCCTCGGCCGGCGTCGAGTTTCGGCAGTTTGAGAATGGCGGCGGCGATCATACATCGCCGGTGTACGAGTTGGGTGCTACCTACCAGCCTTTCGATGGAACAACGATTTCGTTGCGGGGCTCCAGTCGCACCATGAACTCGGCGGTCTTCGCCCAGCAGGACTATCTCCCCAGCAGCATTGTTTTCGGTATAACCCAGCGCCTGGTGCAGCGCGTCTTCCTCGGCCTGACCGCCGGCTACGAACATTCCGAGTATTTCAGCACCAGCAATACCGTGAACGCCAACCGCAACGACGACTATTACTTTGTCGAGCCGGCCGTTGATGTAATGGTTACAAGATGGATGACCGTGGGAGCCTATTACCTGCACCGCGAAAATGATAGCAACGCCGGCGGATTCAGTTTCCGGGACAATCAGGTCGGAGTGCGAGCTTCGTTCACCTTCTAGCCCCCGGCGGCTGGCAACCTCCCGAAGTCGGACTCAGGACGTGGTTCGTAATTCCTCTTCTTTAGTTGTAACCTTGTTGGTTCTGTTGGGGACAACCCTGACGGCCTCCGCTCAGTCGATCACCACGAACCCCGCCCCTAGCGCGGCCACGGAGCCGGCGAAATCTCCGCCGCCGTCATCCAATTCCAGCAACCCGACCACCTCCGCGGTCAGCGCCCCCAGCGGTTATCAACTAAGCGCGAACGATTCCATAATGGTCGAGGTTTTTGGCGAGGACGATCTCAAGACAGCCGCGCGCTTGAACTCTGAAGGAATGGTTAGTTTGCCGCTGATTGGATCTGTGCGTCTCGGCGGTCTCACTCTTACCCAGGCGACAGCACGAGTAACGGAGCTGTATGGAAAAGATTACCTGGTTCACCCAAAAGTGAACGTTAGCTTGCTTAGCTACGCGAAACGCCGTTTCACGGTTCTCGGCCAGGTGAATCATCCCGGCAGTTTCGAAATGCCCGAGACCAGTCCCGGCGGCATCGATCTTCTGGAAGCGATTGCGATCGCCGGAGGTTATACCCGCATCGCCGCGCCGGAACGGATCAGCGTTCGCCGAAATACGGGAAAGGGAGACCAAGTCTTGCGCGTCGATGGAAAAAAGCTCGCCCGCGGTGAAGGCGGCGGATTCAAGGTCCAGTCCGGCGATACGATCACAGTGGGCGAAAGTATCTTCTGAGGCGGCAGTGGTTTCACGCACCCTCCGCCATTTCAAACCTCGCCAATCCATGCGAAGATGTTGAGTGCTTTCGCGCTTGTTCTTGATTGCTGAACGCCGATGACTAATCCCGCTCCATCCAGCGTCTCCCCGACACCACGGGCTGCCACCCCGTCGGCGCCGACCTTCTCCACCACAACAGGAGCGTCCATCGATCCGGCAGGCGAACGTCGCGGCTTCGATTTCCGGCATTTCTGGCATTCGCTCCTCGAGAAGATTTGGATCGTCGCGCTTTGCGTACTCGCCGGGCTCTTTCTCGCTCTGGGCTATCTTGCAAAAACACCAAAGCTCTACCGGGGACACACTGTGCTGGAGGTGGACGTCCAGGAGCCTTCCCCGGTCACGACCGAGGATTCGGGCGCGCGCATGCGTTCGGCGTTTCTTGCGAGCCAGGAAGCGATGAGAACCATCGAGCAGAATCTGGTTAATCGTACTCTGCTCGCGCGTGTCGTGCGCGCTGAAGGTCTCGCAGACGACGGCGGCCGTGCCCTGCTTGGGACGACTGCCGACCCGGACGCGAAACCTACCGCAACTCCACCGAAGCCGTCCGTTTCCATTCCTGCAACCACCGGCCGCACCGAAACAACCTATACTCCTTTGGAAGAAGGGCTCGGTGGCGCGCTTTCGGCGATGGTGAAACCGGTTATCCGTCGCGGTACACGGTTGATCGACCTTTTCGTTACCCACTACGATCCCGTTCTCGCGCAACGGCTCACCGAAGCCGTCGGTCGCGAGTATATCCGAAGCGCTATTGAAAGACGTGCGGGGTCGAGTCAGGAAACGCTACGCTATTTGCTCGAGGAAGAAGAACGGCTCAAAGGCAATCTTCAAAAAAGCGAAGCCGCGGTCGCTGAATATAAGGCCAAGACTCCCGATGCTCTTCAGCTTGGTGGTGGAACCACGTCAACCGGCAGCCAGGCGGGCTCGGGCGCTGGAACGAGTCGCGGCGGTCTGGTCGAAGATAAATTGCAGGAGTTGACCACGAAGGTTACGGCAGCGAAAACCGAACGGCTGCGGCTGGAAGGCGAGATCAAACAGATCGAGAACCTTGGCGACAACGTCGATGGCCTTCTCGCCATTCCAAGCATAGCGGCAGCGCCGGCGGTAATTGAGCGCCGGCGCGACGTCGCGCAGCTCGAAACAACCGTCGCGGCGCTTACCCAACGTTATAAAGACAAACACCCAAAAATGATGGCTGCCCGCGCGGCTCTCGCTGAGGCAAAGGATGCTTTGAAACGTACCGTCATTGCCCAACCTGCTCTGCTCCAAAGCATGCTCGAACAGGCGCGCAACACAGAAGCAAGCCTTACCGCGGCGGTTCAGGAACAGGAGAAAGCTGCGGTGGCCTTGAACAAGGCAGCCATCGGTTACCACGAACTGGCGCGTCAGGCCGAAACCGATCGCGCGCTTTATGAGAGCGTCCTGCGCCAAATCAAGGAAACCAATTTGACCAAAGACGTGAAGACGAATGCCGTCACGGTCATTGAACATTCGCCGCTTCCTGGAGCACCGGTTAGCCCCAGTGTTCCAAAGTCGATTGCCTTTGGCTTGCTCGGCGGACTCGCGATCGGTCTCGCCTTTGTCTACGTGTCCGACATTCTCGATCGATCGATCAAAACCGTCGACCAGGCCGAGGCGCACTTCGCTCTTCCGGTTCTGGCCGCTGTGCCCGAAGTTAAGAAAGATGAAGTGGCGAAAGCTCCCGCGGGCAGCGCACCGCCTGGCAGCGAAAGCTACCGGCTGGTCGCCGAAGCTCCGGAAGGACCCGCCGCCGAAGCCTTCCGCAACCTGCGCGCCTCGCTTTCCCTTCTCGGACCCGAAGCGGAACGAAAAGTGTTTCTTTTCACGAGTGCTTTACCTAGTGAAGGCAAGAGTTTCACGAGTGCTAATTATGCTTTGGCTCTCGCCCAACAGGGCTTCCGCGTTCTCCTCATCGATGGCGATCTGCGTCGCCCGAGCCTGCACAAGATCTTTCTACCCGCTGCCGGTGGAAACGGCGCGGAAGAAGAGCGCCTCGGAATTGTCGATTATCTCGTCGGCGCAACTGAATTAAATGCCGCCGCGCGACCCGTCTCGGCCGGGGCGTTCGATCTCCTTTCCCAAAACGGCGACGCTGGCGTTCTCACCGCGACCGGTGGGAAGCTTTCAGTTCTTACGAGTGGACGCCGCGCGCCCAACCCTGCCGAACTGCTTAGCGGTCCCACCTTCGGAAAGCTTATCGCCGAAGCCGCCAAATCGTTCGACCGCGTTGTCATCGATAGTGCGCCGATCCTGGCCGTAAGCGACACGCTTCTCATGACTCCTCTCGTCCAGACAGTCTGTGTGGTCGTCCGCGCCAGCCACACTCCGCGTCATGCCGTCCAGCGCGCTCTCGGCATGCTCACTGGTGCAGGCGGTCGCCCAGCGGGAGTCGTTCTCAATCGTCTCCCCCGCAATCGCGGCTCCGGTTACTATTACTACTATGCCTCGCACGGCTATGGCAAAGGCGAAGGCGCCTATTCCGGCCGCGCATATGGGAGCAAGAAGCACTCAGAGCGCGCTTCTTAGTTATCGGTTATTTGTTATTCGTTATTAGTTTCGCGTTCTTCCCAATTAACCAATAACTGATAACCAATAATTCCAAGTCTTTCCTTTCGCCTTTCTACTTTAACCTTTCTACTTTTGGTGTCTGCGCCCAGCTGGCGCTGCCGGCGCAGACACCAACGTACGTCGCTACGTAAAGCTGCAGCGACGCGATCTGGAAAGGAAAATCAACCAGCGCATGCAGCGCCACGCCCGCCAGCGCCAGCACCGAGGCCGTTAAGAAAAGACGTTGCCTCCCGCCAAGATTATTCTCACGCCGCCGTCGAACCGTTTTGGTCCCCGACCAGATACCACCGAAAAACAGAACCGTCCAAGCCGCGCTACCGATCCACCCCCATTCCATCAGGGTTTGAAGATAATCCTGGTGCAAGAACCGCCAGACACCTCCCACCCCAGAACCAAGTCCGTTAGTGTAGTATGGAAAAACGACGCGAAACGTCCCGGGACCGAACCCAAACCAGCCTGCGTCCCCCGTCGCTCGCAGCGCAGCGCGGGAAGCCAGAAGACGCGTGTTGTTTTCGACCCAGTCGATTGTTGCCTGCCAGCGCCCCAGCGACCGGCCGAGTTGGCTTACACCGGCTACAGCAATGATCGCGAATCCAATCACAAGAGATGCCATGACCAGCGTTCGCGTTTCCAGCCTGCGCACGCGGGCGAACAGGAGGTCACGAAAACAGATGGGCAGGGCCAGCAACAGCAGCAGGGCCACCGCCTGGCCACCCCGGGATGTATTTGAAATCGTCGCGATAACGACCAGGAGAGCCAGGACGACCGTGATAGCTCGAAACACAGGCGATCCTTTTCTTAGAAAGCTGCGAAGAGCCAGCGCTACGCAGGCCGGCAGGACAAGATTCAGGTAGGCCCCCGCGTTGCCATGGGCATAGTAGGTTGCGAAAAAAGTCTCTCGTGGTGGAACGATGCTTTCCCAGAAAATCATCGGCGCACCGGTCGCTTTTTGCGCGAGACCCAGGAAGGCGATCGATCCGCCGGCGATGGCGATCGTCCACCAAATTCGGAGTAGCCAGACCGGATCGCGACAGAGCTGCGCCACGAATAACGTCACTCCGATAAGTAGCGTCCCGCGGACCATCCACGCGACACTGATCGAAAAATCAACCGAGCCCGGCCCTGCTCCGATCAGGGAACCTCTCGGAATGAAAAGAAAAAAATCCGAGTCATAGATCCAGCGCGCGTTGAGCGCCATCCACCAACCGAGCAACAACAGCATCACGCTGGGCACGATGAGCGCCCAGCGTGTCGCTGTTGGGTTATTTGTTATTAATTCCTGGTTATTGGGGGCACGCCACCTCCTGACATCCGACCTCTGACCTCCGCCCTCTGCCCCCCGCTTTCCAATAACCAATAACCAATAACTCGCCCCCTGGGCGACCACCCAAAGTCCCAGCGCTGCCGCAAGGATGAGATTGAGAACGCGGATGTCGCGCGCCCTCGTGCAGCCATAGGCCCACGGCGCGTAGATCAGCGCTCCCAGAAAAACCAAGCGCGAACTACTGCGCACCTTCCTTCGAAAGTCTGACATCAGAGGGTTGGAACCGTCATCCGCTCCGGGCGAGAATCATCTCCCCTTGGAAAACAACATCGTATGGACGGTCTTCAGGATGATCATGGCGTCGAGCTTCAGCGAGTAGTGCCGAATGTAGTAGAGATCATACTTTAACTTCTCCAGCGCATCCTTCTCACTTTCGCCATACGGATAGTTAACCTGGGCCCAGCCGGTGATGCCTGGCTTAACCAGATGGCGAAAGTGATACAGCGGTATCTGGGATTGATAGCGCTCGGCGCATTTGACCCATTCGGCCCTGGGGCCAATCAGGCTCATCTCGCCCCGAAGCACGTTCCAAAGCTGGGGAAGCTCATCGAGGCGAAGCTTTCGGAGGATCCGCCCCAGCCCGGTAATTCGCGGATCGCCTTCGTGCGTGTAAAGGTCTTCCGCCTGGCCTGCGGAGGTTCCCACCATCGTTCGGAATTTGTAGACCGTAAACGGGACATCATCGCGCCCCACTCGTTCCTGGCTGAAAATGACCGGCCGTCCGTCTTTGATCCTGATGGCCAGTCCGATAAGAACCATTAACGGAAAACAAACAACCAACAGCACGGCCGACAGGCCGATATCGCAGAGCCTTTTTAGATAGTGATACGGCGACATCCGCGCCAACTGGAAACCGGTCTGGAGCGGCCACACCGGATCGATCGCCTCGAGCGGGACATAGCGCCAATGGGTTTCGTAAAAGGATTCAAGGGTATAGACACGAGTCCGTTGGAACTGGGTTCGCACCAGACGCTCGAGGAGGTCGGGAGCAATTTTCGCCACACGCTCCGCCAGAATCACCCCGCTATAATACGTGTTCAGGTTCTCGAGCTTGGTCGGGAAATCCCCTTCGATCAGCGGCGATCCGGGACCCGCAACAGGCTGCCCGATGCGCTGACGCTCGGGATCCACGAACTCAAGACGTTGCCGGTTCGGCGATGCCTGGTAGGCACAATACAATTGGGCGGCCGCCTCGCCGCCGCCAATAACCAGGAATGCTTTGGACGCGCTGTCGCGGGCTGAGTAGGCCGAAATCTGTCTCCGGTAAAGGATCGATACCGGGAGGAAAACGAGAAAGCTCAGGAGAAGGACGCTACGACTGGGGTGCATCGATTGATCGAATGTCGCCGCCGAATAAATGAGGAAGGAACTGAAAACAGCGGCGCAAACGAGCGCCAGAATATGTTCCGCCGTGTAGGTCAGGGTGCGCTTTTCGATCTGATAATCGTAACCACCCACGACGAAAATGGCCTGCACGATGACGACGAGCTGGAGCAGCTCGACCAAAAACAGCTGAAAAGCGCTGGAGTAAAAATCGTCTCCTTTCAGCCATCCAATCCCTCCGTAGATGGCCACCCAGGACAGAACATCCAGGAAGAGAAGGAGCACGGGCGCAATCCAATCTGGTCGCGGAGTGCTGGCCTGCATGGGCGCGGCTTCCCCGCCGTTTTCATTCGATTCCGAGCTCGGCGGAACAGCGATTTCTTTTAGCGTGATCATGAACAAAAGATTTCCACTGGCCGGCAAGGAGAGCTGAAACGGTATCGCAAAATCGCCTGCGTTGCACTCATTTCCCGTTCTTCTCGAGTGAATTTCGCTGAACGATGAGTCTCAGAGAAAGCAGTGTCTCGGCTACCGTTCGCTGCAAGACATAGAACCAGCCCGGCCACCCATCGAAGATCAGTCCGCGTCCGATCAATAGGTACAGAAAAATAATCGGCGGGGCGAAAAAGAGCCTCCTGCGCAGACGATCTTGAAAGTTCAACTGTTTGTTAGGCCGTGCAAGCAAATGGATTGCTTCGATTTTCGCGTACCGGTCTTGATCGCTCACCCATCGACTGAGTGGCTTACGATCATCATGATAAATAATCCCCGGCAATGTTTCGCATGTTCCGCGATATCGCAGTCTCTGCGTGTGCCCATCGTCATAATAGCGCGCCGAATCACGATGAAATAGAACTGGTCGCGGCGGATAAACCGAAGACCTCAAGACCCTGCCGTGTATACACATTTGGAACCGTGCGAAGAAAACCTTCGTGCCGTCGGGCGGTGTAAGGTTCTTTATCGACTCGAGCAAAGGTGCCGATAACTGGTAATCGGCATCGAGCGTCAGGACCCACGGTGTATCAGCGGAATCCACGGCGAAATTCCATTGGGCAGCGTGGGTATCGAACGCTCGCTGGGCCAGTCTGACGTTTGGATAACTCCGGGCGATCGCGACGGTTTCGTCGTTACTGAAGCTGTCGAGGACGAGAACATTCGGAAACGACGTGAGCTGCCCCAGAGTCCTGCCGATATTGGCAGCTTCGTTGCAGGTCAAAACCAGCGGAGTCACTCGTTCCATGAAACCGGAATTCGCTTGCGGTTGGGTCATCTCGGGTGGGCGGCTCTCGCGATGGTGCTGAATCTTTCGAGAAACATATCCGCGACCTGAGAGAAATTAAACTGGCGAGCCAACTCCGCGGCGCGCCGTCCCATGACCAAGCCCCGGCCCGGGTCTGTTAGCATTGTTTCTATTTTTTCGGCGAGCGCGGCGGCCGGGTCGACGGCACGATGATCGAAAACCCATCCTGTCTCCCCATCGATGACGAAGTCGTTGAAACAGGATAGTCTCGACACGATGGGTGCCAGGCCCGTAGCCATCGCCTCCAGGGCAGCTACGCCGAAGGACTCGCCCTTTTCGGCCAGGGATGGATAACAAAAAATATCGGCGTCCCGATAAACCTGAGCCAGTCGGTCGACCTCAAAGACGGGATCATCAAAACAGACTGGAAGGTTGGCCGCCGCGGCTCGAAGTTCATTCTGGTAAACTTCTCCACCCCCTCCCTGATTCTCGGCGGAAGGGCCTACGATGCGGAGTCTGGCCTCTGGGTACCCGCGACTGATACCCGCGAAGGCCTTTACTAAGACATGCACTCCTTTCTCCGGATGGATTCGGCCCACGTAAAGGATGGTCGGTGGCCTGGCCCCACGCGTCGAATTGGATTCGGGCGAAAAAACATCGGTGTCGATGGGATTAGGCAAAACCGCGATTCGATCCTGCAAACGGGAGCACTGCTTGGCAATCGCCTCTCCTATCGCAGTCGACGCGGCTGCGATCAGCGGCGCCTTGCCATACATCCAATACTGTCCTTTCGGAAAACGGTTCGCACTAATCACAATCGCTCCCCCGCTTCGACGAAAGAGACCAGTGAACACCGGCAGCCAAAAATCATTGATGACAATGATGTCCGCGTTCGGCAACCGCGGCAGGAGTGCTGCGGCGTAGAAGGCGTCCTTCGCCAGGTCGCGCCAGATCGAGCGACTCTGCGAGAAACCACCCCAACGGAGAAAGCGAACTCCGGAAACAGTCTCGGCGGAAGCCTGCCCGGGATAGCTTCGGGCGACGATATTCGTGTCATGCCCTCGCGCGGCGAATTGCCGGGCCAGGCCATCCCACATCCGCGGGACTGAGCCGCCTTGAACCGCTGGCACCGGTAACCACGGACCGGTTACTATCGTGATCTTCATTTCCTACGAACCAGTCACCCACTCTGGTCGTTCCCCGCCGCCAAGGACCCAGTTGTAGGTCTCAAGCAAACGACGGGCGATCTGGTCCCAGGAGTAGTCAGCCGTCATCCAGTCGCGTCCTCTCGTTCCCATTTCCTTCAGCATCCCCGGCTCTAACGACATTGCTTCGGTCAACGCCACCCCCAGGCTTTTCGCGTTATCATCGACCCACCAGCCGCAGCGGCGACCCACGATCTCGCTCCAAGGTGTTTTCCTGGTTGTAACCACCGGCACACCGAAAGCGAAAGCCTCGGCCACGGCGAGCCCGAAACTTTCCGAGTGGCTCGGGAGAACAAACAGATCGGCGTTGGCCAGAGCTGCCTCTCTTAAGTCGTTCTCGAGCATACCGGTAAACGTAACCCGGTGTTCGAGATCATTTGCCCGCACCAAATCTTTAAGGTCGCTCCCGTAGTCGCCAAACGAAGGTCCGGCAATGATCAGGTGCCAGTCGGAAAACTGACGGTGCAACTGACTCCAGCAGTGGATCAGTTCCTCAATGCCTTTCACCGGATGGAGACGGGAAAGAAACAAAAGCCAGCGCTTCCCGCCAAGCTCTGGAAATCTGCGAACAATCAGTTCCCGTCCAGGGGCGGCTCTCAGGTCTGGAATTTCAACTCCGTTGCCGACGACTGCGATCGGCTGCTTAAAGCCCAACTGCCGAATGGCCATGGCTTCCGTTGGCGCCGTGGCGTGAAACAAAGCTGCGCGGCGCAAATTACCGCGCTCAAACGCCTGCCAGGCCAGCCGTTTTTTCCATCGACTCCGGCGCAAGGCCCATGATTCGAGCATTCCCCGCGGGGAAATTACCAGGGGAACACCGCGTCGCTCTGCCGCCTGACGCGCATAAAGATTTGGGAACATCCACAGGCCATGATTGTGGACGAGATCGACTTCCGCGCCCAACTCGAACAGGTCCGATCGCCCTTTGAGACTAAGCCCGCGTAAGCGCCGGCTGAACGCACTCGTTTTCGAGCTAACAATTCGAACCCTGGGGGCTGATTCCGGCGATCCCAGGTCCGGATACTCCTGCGTCCACAAGCTGCACGAGGCGCCGAGCTTCGCTTCCGCCGCGGCCAATCGAGTAACTGAGACAGCAGGACCTCCTGTCCTGGCGTTGATACTGGCAATGACATGGCAGACTCGAAGCATTTAACCTTTGTCCGGAACTCCAGCGGTGGAACCCGACGGATGAGTTTGTGAAACACCTTTCCAGCCCAGGTGTTCCAATGCATTCAGGAGTCCTTTAGTTATCTCAGAGTAACTATAGCGCCCGATCAACTGTCGGCTTGCCGCTCCCCACCGCTTCAGCCGTTCGCGATCCCGGCACGCTTCTCGAAGAGTGTCGGCCAAAGCTTCAACATCACCGGCGCGGAAGACCAATCCATTTTGCCCGGGCTTGACCAGGTCCGGACCGCAACCGACCTGATCGCTTACCACGACTGCCTTCCCCATGCACATGGCCTCGTTCACGGCGAGTCCCCAGCTTTCGTCCGAACCAGAACTAGGCAGGACGAAAAGATCGCACGCCGCATACGTCCGCGGCATCTGGGTCTGATTTTGAAACGGCGCGAAGAAAACATTGGCGACCTTCGCCGCCTCTCGCCGGAGATCGGCTTCCAGTTGCCCGCTCCCGACAAAGAGAAGCGAAACGTCCGGGCGATCCAGTTGTCGAAAGGCTGCCAGTAACTCCAGAGGCCTCTTCTTCTCTTCAAACTTTCCTGCAAAGAGAATCACGAGATGCTCAGGAGAAATGCCCAGTTCTTCTCGCCATGCCATTGCCTCGCCGGCGGCCGTTTTCGCGCTTTCAAAGAAGCGGTCATTGTCCACCGCATGAGGAGCGAAGAAGAGCTTCGAATCCGGCACTCCATGCATCTGAAAATATTCCCGATTCGCCTCCCCAACGTAAAGAAACGCCGCAAAGCGCTTGTAGATCTGCCGAATAATTAACTTTCTACTTTCTCCTTTCCACCTTCCACTTTCCCGGCTCGTCCCGAGCCGGTGACTGTCTCCCCGGAACAAGAGTGGGAAAGGCCGTCGCTTCCGGCCCGCGACGATCAACTTCACGAACGAGAGATAATTGTAGCCGAACAGCAGCGCCGTATCAGGCTGATAGTCGTGCAGTCGCCCGAGCAGGCTCGGGTTCCTGATCCCGCCAAAATGAGCGGTGCCAGGTTTCCGGCTCGTGTTAGGAACGAACTCATGGCTGTAGCCCTCGAGTAACGGAAGGTCCCATTGCAACGCCTGCCCGAAACCCGGATCATGCCGGGCCTGAGTCCCAAAATCCCACAGATAAAACACCTTTACCTCAAAGGAACAATTTGCCGCGAGCTGCCGAAACCACGGCGCGTGATACTGGATCGGATGCGTCGTGACGATGGCTAGCCTGCGGCTTTGAATGTCGGGTCTCGTAACGTCTCCCACCAAAACCTCCGGGCGCTGTTTAACGGAGTAAAACACTACTCTTTATAGTCACCCGCCTGATCGACCCTATACGAGGGATTCTCTCGCATCTCCAGACTTCTGCTGGGCATCTGGCCCGGCAAGCCCGGTCGCGGTTGCCGTCATCGGCGCCATCCGCTCGATCCGCATGAACAGGAACGCCACACAATAAACGGCTACCGCGGATTGGAAAAAGGAGCTCACAAATACCGTAGCGCAGAACTCCGTCTGAAGGGTAAAAGCCAGGCAAAGCACACCGATCAGGTTTCGCAAAGAGAGCAAGGGAAGGCCTGCACCCCAGCCCGCAATCAAACCGTAAAATCCTCCTATAATCACGGCCAACGCTATGCACCCCAAATTTCCAAAATTGGCATAGGCTTCGTTCACTAATCCCCAGCCAATTGTGGTTGCGTCAGTGGCTTCGCGCGTCTGCAATCCGAAATAGACATTGAGAATGGTATTCCCTTCATGGGCAGCTATCTTTTCCTCGTAGAAAATTCGGGGAACGAGGACCTCCGGAATCGCACGGTAGGTCGCCCCCTCCAGAGGCGGAATGCCACTTCCCAGGGCGTTTTGGACGAAAAGCAATAAAGCCAGCGTACTAGATCTTTCGAAGACGGACGCTGAATCCGCGTACTCCGATTCGCTCTCGAAGATTGCCGACGATGCACTTGCTCCCCAATCGAAATACAGGCTTGGATACTCCCACGGTTGGATCGTAAAACCCTGACCCTCGGTCCAGTATCGCTCTCGCAATTCTCCTTTCCCTAGATGGAGAATGCTCAGAATACTCGCAAAGATGATCAGGAACAGAATCGGCACCTTGTTTCCGCCCAACGTATACCCGACCAGGAACACTACCCCGGCAACCACCGCGCCAATCAGAAAGAGCGACGCCGCATTGGCAAAACAGTAACAAACGAACAGGACTGCAAACATCATCCGGCGACCGGGCGACAGCTCGCCGCTCGCCGTTCGATGCGATAACACAAAGATCGCCAGGATGTTTGACCCAAGAATTATCCCTCTCAAAATTGGGAAGAGTCCTCCGGACAGCGAAAACCAATTGCCGTAAGCAGCCATCGTCAGAAGCACGCTTAGAGCTATGATTCCCAATAGGACGGGTTCGCCTCTGCCTGATTCGAACACCCGTGCGTAAGTGACCGGCCGCTTCCGAAATTTCGACGTCCAGGTATAAACCGCGGTGCCTGCTACCAGATACAAAGCCACCGTCAGCGCAGCTTCCAGGTAGGCCGCATCTGAATAACCTCTCATGATGTCGCGCGCCTTCAGGAATTGGAGACCATAAATCCAAACAAACGTGATCCCGTGAAGCGCGAAGATCGGCAAGCCCGGAGTAACCCTGGAACACCAGAGATAAACGGGGAGCAACGCGGCCGCGATTACGATTGAGGCAGACACTGACATCGCGATCGGCCTGTCTGTAATCGTCGCGAGGATGAACAACACTAGACCTCCTACCGCCAGCCAAAAAATGGGCAGGAAGGCCCCCGGTTTAAGAAATACGCGCGCGAAGCGGTTTACGGTTCCCATTATACGGAGTCAAAAAGGCTGCACAGCTTTCGCGTCATCTCTCGAGCTGTATAAGGCTCGAAAGCAGTCGGGTCGAGCGGAGGAGCCGCAATCTTTTGACTGAACCAAGTGGAAGCAATCGTATTCGCAACGCGGGATACGTCGTCATTCGTCTTGAATGTGACCACAACTCCCGCCGCAATCTTTTTTAGAAAGGCCACAACACCACTCGCCTCGTGAAAGATGGCTAGCAGCGGCTTCCTGGCTAGAACGTAAGGATAAATCTTTGACGCAACATATCCAGGATCGTCCGAGCCAGGCACAATCAGGGCCTCGGCGTCCCGCAAACAACCCAATGCTTCAAAATACGGAATGCGGTCGGGCCGTTCAATCACCATCTCCTGGACTCCCGCTGCAACCGCCAAAGGCTCAACCGTCTTGCGACTTCGAGAGCCAGGCGCATAATCGGTGCCGATAAAGTGAATTCTTAGGTTCTGCCGGAGCGCCGCGTCCTCGGCAACCGCCTTGCTCAATCCGCCAAAAAACGCGCGAAGCGCAAATGCCATATCGTCGCCGCCACGCCCAACATAAACCCAATGCCTCTTTCCGTCCCGCGTATTAAACTGTTGTTGCTGGATGCCTAAACCTCGCAAGACATCGAAGTCGCTTTCTGCCGCGCCAAACGGCAGCACCGTCATCATACCCTCTTGAAGCCATTGGTAACGCGTGCCCAGCATGTCCACGTAAGCGGAGGAGACGGTAATGACATGGGCGGCTTTGCGTAACGAGAAAGGTTCCAGCCATTTCGCCATTTGCTGGGAAACTGCGTACTTCGCGGAGGCAACTGATGGGCGCCCCGCTCTTTGATAATCGCTTAACCATGGATCCTGAAAGTCCAGGATGTACGGAACACCGTACCGCTTTTGCCAGTAACGGCCGATCGCCATGACAGGAAACATCGTTGTGGAAAAGAAGATGGCTGCGGGACGTTCACGTTCGATAATTCTATCTCCTAACCGCGCCAGATGAACAATACTGCGCCATCCTACGTTTCTTAATCCGATCCATTCCGTTACGGATCTCGGAATACAGCCTGCCTGCCACGTCCTTATGTCTTTCGGTATCGTCAGGGCAAGCTGCGGGTCTTTGATACCCTCTTGTTCATTCGGGTCGATCTTGAGAATCAGCGGTTCCCAGCCAAACTCGATGAAATAGGGCAAGGCTATCCGGACCCGATGTAAGTCAGGACAACTGACCGGCGGCCAGTTGGGTGTAACGATGAGAACTTTTTTCAAGGCGGAATTGGCGCTTCACGCACTTTTCGCGATCGCCAGCTCAAGGTAATCTCCGGATCGAGTGAGGTGCACGAAAGACCGGATCGCGTTGGCGAAGAGCGTAGTGCGCTGAGCACGGCGAGCCCAGCGCCACACGTGAGATTGGAGCCCGAGTCTCGGGTTGGCGACGGGGGAACAATCACATTGGCACGCGTCGGGCGACGCGAGGGGAACGGGCACCGGCGCTCGACCGAACGGGAACGGAGAGCCGGAAATCCTCCAGCTTACCCTGCCACTGAATTGAAGGGTTCGCAGAAGGCTTGTCAGCGACCGGTAGGTCCAGAAAAGCAGGTGCTCATCCAGAATCATATGTATCCATCGATCTCGATAGGCTCGCATCGCAAACGAATTGCCATAGGGACAGGTCACCAGAAGGACTCCGCCGGGTTTCAACAACGAATAAATCGCCGAGAACAAAGCGCGCGGATCGGGAACGTGCTCCGCGACGTTTAGGGCCAAAGCGACATCGTATGTTTGCGGCTCCACCTCCTCTGGCGCGGCCTTTCGCAAGAAACTCGATTGGAGTTGCGAAGGGAGAAATGGATCGATTCCGATGGCGTCGTACCCCCGCCTGCGGGCAAACTCCACGAAGCCGCCTGACCCGCACCCTATGTCGAGGAGTCTCAACCTTGAAGACCCCGGCTTGCGCTCAAGGAGGCGCTCGCATCGAACAAACTTCTGCGTAGCGCTCATCTCATCGGCCATGTCTCCGTCCTCCCTCGGCACGTTAAAATGAGAATATTCGGCAGAGTAAATTTTTTCCAGCCCGGTGGACGTTGGAGACAATGCTTTATAAACGAGCCCGCATGCAGAGCACTTAACAACCCTGGATGGCTCGCCAAGCAGGCTAACCTTGAAGAGCGATCGCGCCGACGCTATCGCGGTGCCGCAAGCCGGACAGCCCGACAGAATGCGGAGATCGGATGTCATCTATCAGGAGAAAACCGCGGCATGGGAACTTGAAGCTCTCGCAGCAATCCTCTGAACCTTTGCTCCCAGGTATGATGCGCCAGGGCGTGCTCGCGCCCGGCAGACGCAATCTCCCGGGCCTTTTGCGGACCCGAGAGATAATATCGGATTTTCTCACAAAGGTCAGGCGCCTGGTTCCACACCTCAAGATGGACGCCGGGTTGGTAAAGTTCTCGCAGCTGAGCGCAGTCCTGCACGAGATAAAACCCGTCTGCCATTGGTATCTCAAACTCGCGTAGTCGCACCTGCCGCATCTCGCCAGGAGTCCCCGGCGCGCCAGAAAAGTGGGTAAACCCGAGGTTGATGGCCGCTCCGCGCACCAGTTTCCCAAAATCTTCGGCAGCATATTTGCCTCGCACATTTTCAGACAACCCATCGGCGCTTTGTCCTGACGCGTGTGAGCGACTCAATCGGTCTGCGAAAGTGCGGAACATACTATTCGCGCCTTCCTCGCGAACCCGCGGCCACAGGTAATGCCACAGATCATGAGTGTTTTTTCGCCAGAATCGTTTTGTCGACTCATCGTTCGGCTTCGTCGTCCAATTGTTACCATAGATCCGCAATGGGATTCCCTGTTTCGCGACTTCGGCGAGCACTTGTCGCCGGAAAGGCCAGGGCGATCCCAGATAGAGGGCCCCATTGAAAGTTTCCTCAGCTTCAATTTGAGGAGAAGGATTTGCCGCCATTGGCATGTAGCAGGGTGAAATCCCCGCTCTCTTGAGCCCCGGCCAGTGGTTCCGCTGCGCACAAGCCACGCGATCGAAATATTTTCCCGTCCGCAGAACGCGATACCATTGGCCGACGAGGTCGACGTGGTAATTGACCATGGGCACGCCGTACTTGCGCAAGGCTTTGATCGTATCGATCTCAAGCACATCGTCGTAGATGACAGAGAATATGAGATCGAGCCGGCCCTCACCGTGGAGCCGATCCGCCGTTCGGCGGAGGCGCTGATTAGTTTCGCGATTCGTCCGCCGTCCCGCGGCATGCCACCCTCGCCCCATGTGGCTGCCATAGAAAAACTCCTCAACTTCAAAGCCAGCCAGGCGCCACCCCTTAGATAAATTCTGTGACATCCAGCCGCCTTCGCAGATAACCATCAAAACGGTCATGGTTAGCCAGACAGGCCTCTTTGTGACCGAGATCGTAGGCGGATCATTCCCCAATGCGACACCGATAGAGTTGTTCGTATTGGCTCCCAATCACGGCACTTGAAAAACAATCCGCCGCGCGCTGACGACAACCGGCTCTGCTGATTTCAGCCAGCTTGTTTACAGCTTCGCAGGTCTCTTCCAAACCCGAGGCGAGAAACCCATCCATGCCATGCCGAATGATTTCCGGCAAGGCACCGTGCGGGCATGAGATCACCGGCGTGCCACACGCAAGCGCTTCGGCAAAGACAATACCGAACGGCTCTTCCCATTCGATCGGAACAATCATCGCCGCGGCGCGACCCAATAGCTCATTTTTTTGCTTATCATCGACCGGCCCAACATATTCGATTCCATTCCTTCCAAGCTCCGGAACGATTTCCGTCTCCCAATAGTCGCCCTCTTCGCCAACGTCGCCGTGATTTCCGGCAATTAACAAACGCCTCCCGGTCCGTTTGGCAACGGCGACAGCGGTGTGGGCGCCCTTAATCCGCTCGATCCGGCTGAGAAACACCAGTGGCGCGTCCTCCGCGACTGCGGGCTGAAACGTATACTTTTTCAATTCGACGCAGTTATGGATGGTGCGCCATTCTCCGCCACCGGCTCCACCCACTTTGCAGATGTGTTCGCTGCAACCTGTAAACATCAGCGAACTCCCACCTAGTTTAGCCGCAAGGGCAACCTGACGTCTGCCAGGCTTGCGCTGATACGACATGATTTTCGGTAACTTCGAGCGTAGCAGCGGCAATAGGTAGAAGGCCCGCGAGAAACTGTGCACAATGTCGGGTTGGAATTGGCGCACTGCACGCCAAAGTGCCAGGGTGTTGCACGCCGCATCCCAACGGCGTTGCGACTTGATTCCCGGCCAGGGAAAAAGTCTAACCCCGGAAGCGGTGGAATCGCGATGCGCCACTAATCCCACCTCATGACCTCGCGCCAACAACTCCTGCAGCAGCACATCCACAATGCGCTCTATACCACCATAAAGTCTCGGTGGTACTGGCAGCTCGGGATCGACGGTAAGCAGTATTCGCAAGCGCAATAGGCAACTAATTCCAGGAGCGCCTCTCGGTCCGCAACTGGCTAACGGTTAGAAAGGTCATCAGGAGCGAGCCGGCAAAAACAATCCATTGGTATGCTCCGGCAACTTGTCTGTCGCCTTCAGCGATCCATTGCGTTGAAAGAGATGGCAGGTATACCCAAGACCTTGAAGGTGTTTCAGGATTTTGTAACCGTGATCCCCATGTAGTTCGGCGTAAATCGCGTTGATCGTTTGCGCTCGAAGAAGCGATTCCGCGCCGCGCAGGGCACGGATCTCAAAGCCTTCAACGTCCAGCTTCCACAAATCGACCCGCGTCAATCCACGCTCAGCCAGCGCATCTTCCAGTCTAATCACCGGGATCGACTCACCCACCGTCTCGGAAATCCGGTTCTGGGCGCCGTGCTTGCTGGCGATTCCCTCACTGGAGAGCCGGAGTGTTTCGGTCCTGTCGCCCAAGCCGGCACGAATAAGCTCCACCGGTAACTGCGGGTTCGCGTGCAAACATTCCTCGAGCCAATCGGCCTGCTCCTTGCCCGGCTCGATAGCCAGCATCCGGCCGCTGGGAATCCATTGCGCCAGATAAAGAGCCATTTGTCCGAGGTTGGCTCCCGAATCAACGACCACGCCATCCGGTGGCAGAAACGCGCGCGCCCAATCAAGGAACGCTGCTCCTTCGTACTTCCCGTACACAATCCACCGATGAGTAACCTCCGCCAGGTCCAGTTTCCATGCTGGGCCCGCGGCTGTCTTGACCCAGCAAACGCCATGCGGCTCGAGTCGTGCGCCGAACAACTGTTCGCAGATTCCCAGTTTACGAGGAAAATCGAACTCGCGAATCAAACGCAGAAAGATCGGGAGTCTTATCAAAGGCTGCATGGCGGCGCCCGGTCCCATTGCACGGGGAGTGTCAAGCAACTGAATTAAATCAGAACAGTATGATATCGCGACGAGAATGGTTAACGTTTCGCGCGAGCAACCACGTGAATTTCGTGATCCTCATCTACAATTTTACTCTCATATCCAAGCAAATCCAACCACTTCAAAATAGTCTCCTTCGACAATTCTTGTTTCGCCAACGCTTCAGTGTGCAAGCTGAGGACCAGGCACGGCCGCCGCGTCGCAAGCGTGTTCGTGGCACCTTTAAGGACATCGAATTCCGCTCCCTCAACGTCAATCTTGATAACATCTGGGATCAGCCCCGAATGTGCGACCTCTTCGTCTATCGTTGTCACTGCGACTGTCTTGCGCTCCAGTCCATCGATTTCCATGAAACCGCTGACGCCTACAGCCTCATTCGGGCTGCCAAAGAAGTCTGCCATGCCAGAGACAGCACCGCAGCAACACCCACGGATTAGTATCTGGCCTTCCACATTATTCCAAGCGATCGTTCGCTCCAATAGCCGACGCGTATATTCGTGGGGCTCGAACGCCAGGGAGCGACCCTGTGGGCCCGCTTTCTTCATGCCCAGAACTGCATAGGTACCAATGTGAGCTCCGATATCATAGACCACGCCCCTCTCAGGCACTGTTTCAAGGAAGGCGCGGTATGAAGGTGCTTCCACGGTTTCCCAGTTTTGAGTGGCCGACTCCGGGGGAATCCGCATGTTCTGACCCGCAATCGTCACCTCAATGCCTCTTCGGCTGCCAAATGCCATTAGGATTTTAACGTACGGTTTACGAACGAGCGCCCATACTGGATCAAGGACACGCGCCCGAGGATGATGTCGCACACGCTGGGCCATCAATCGAAAACGTGCTAAGAGCTGCATACGATCGACAAAATCGGGGGCCTTATCAAACGTTGCGGGCGACCCTTGCTTCCGTTCTGTGAAAGCATTTCAAGCACGAGCGGCCTCGACACTCTCGAGGAGTTTCGGAGCTTGCTGCTCCCAGCAAAATTCTCGTTCCGCCGCCTGCAAAGCATCGGATTTCGCACGCTCCAACCTTTCCGTGTTCCCTAGCAGACCATCTAATGCTCTGGCCAGAGCAACCGGATCACCAGTATGATACAACGAGACGGCGGATCCACTTTGACTTGCGATCTCCCGCTGGCCGGCGGTGTCACTTGCAACCACAGCCAACCCACCCAACAGATACTGAAGAATCTTGTTTGTGACTGTAAGGTCGCGACTGCGGCAGTATTTCATTTCGCCCGCAAAACCAATGTCGTGCTCAGCGATGCGGGAGAGCAATTCGCTATTCGACACCAGACCGTGAATAAAGATGCGCTTTTTCCAAGATTCGGGTGTGTGAGACGCGAGCCAATCTTCGAAACCTCTAGTTACATTGCCCCGCAGGTGAATCTCGACTTCGTGCTTCACGTCAGGCAAAGCGGCGAGCAAATCCTCGATTCCACGTCCTGGACCAAGTGTCTGCGAATACCAATGCAGAGATGGCCTGTCCAGGTCGACACGATCCTTGACCAGGCCGTCTATCGTTTGGCGATCCGTCCATGGAAAGGCGTTGTAAACCACGGCAGGAGCAGGACAGCCATATTCTAATGCAAGTGCCTGACTCATCGCCAGCGAGGTGCAAGTTGCGTACGCCGCTCTGCCCAGTAGCTCTTGCTCCAGCCTACGCAACAGCTTGACGGGCCTGTTCGCTCGCATCTCGGGTAACAGGTCCTCTGAGAACCAGTCTTCCATATCGACGGCGACGCGACAACCCCGGGCAAGGAGTTGTTCTGCCACGACTAACGTTTGCTCGAAATGCGCGATGAACAAATCCCCTTCCGACTGCAGCGCCGCTTTCAATAGTTCAGATACGGCATAGCCGACCTGCCACGAATTCTCGCGGCCCGCGTGGGCATGAATCAGTTGTCCTGCTTTCATCCGAAGTCGAGACCAGAATCGCCCCGTCCGCCCGCCAGGATGCTGGGCGGTCCAATCCAGGACCGGACGATAATCGATGTGCGACCGAGCGATCAGTTCCTCGTCGTGCTCTTTTGCGGCAGCATCCAGCCATGCTCCAAGGACTGTAACCTCGTAGCCCGCATCGGATAGCGTCCGAGCCTCTTTGACAACACGCGGGTTGGTGCAAAGTGGACTTCCTGACAGAATGACGATCCGCTTCACCCTTGTCTTCACGAGAGTTTTTACCTAACGAGCCATAAGCCCAGTGTGCGTGAACCAGTTTCGGAGGCGGGAACCTAATCGCGCAATTACCAGGGCTCTCTTGCTACCTAGCTTCCAAACCGAAGTTGTCAGCGGCGACGTTTGGTCCGCAAGATCGCCGTCCGATACAAGCACTCCTGCCACGTAAGCGGACTTCCCGAGCCATCCTGCGCGGAATAGCCCATTGGTTCCAGGAGCTCTTTGGTACCTTCAAGTTCCCATCGACTGTGAAAGCTCACCACCAAAGTCGGGGTTGTTTCCAGGATGCTCCGTCTCGCCCCGAGCAATGCCTTCGCCCCGTGTCCCTCCACGTCGACTTTTATGAAGTCCGGTCGACGGATCGCACCGCTCTCCACCAGCAGGTCGAGCTGCACCAGAGTTATCTCCGTCAGCCCAGAGGCCGGCTCCTCCTTTTCATCTTCGTACAAAAGATGCGCGCTCGACGAATCGCAATTCATACCCACAATCAAGCGCCCCGTCCGCTCGCGATCGCTGACTCCCGCATTGAACAGTTTCACCCAGGTCAATCCGTTCATTTCGACGTGACGTTTGCACTTGGCGAACGCCACAGGATTAGGCTCAAACGAAGCAACGCATCCTTGAGAACCGACCGCCATCGCCATCCCTACCGTGTAAATACCGAAATGTGCACCCAGATCCCAGCAAGATGCGCCTTCCATTGCACCGTGCTGGTTGATCGCCTGCTCCACATCCATTTCTGTTTCACCGCGCCAGTAGCCTGAGTACGGGAATGCCGTCCAGCGTGCGCCTTGCGCCAGCCCCTTCTTCACTCGAACTGGCCAGTTGCGGAGCGGAGATTTGCCGGCGATCCGACCGGCGATTCCGTGAAGATCTTGGATGATATGCATCCTAGGATAGCTGCGGCCCTGTCTCAAGAATATCCAGGTATCGTCGTGCGCACTTTTCCAGAGTGAGATTCTCGAGCACGTAGCTTCTCGGTTGAAAATCATTGCGACCCAGGCGACCGAGAAACAGCTCCAACTGCGTTTCGAAATCTCCCACCCCCCGAAACCGCTCGCCGCAGCGAGAATCAAAATACGGAACGCTCGTAGCGGGAATTTCCGGTTGTCCCCAGTGGAATCGATTTGGATCGAGGCACCAGCCCTGGTCCCAAGCGAGGACGGGCACATCGCAGGAGAGACATTCGAGGTAAGCGAGACCCTGGCTTTCATGTTCGCAAAGAAAGATCATCGCGCGAGCACGCGACAGTGCCTTTCGATAGTCATTCGGACCATAAGCCCCGTAACGGACAATCTCGTGGGTCAGACCTCTTCGTCCCAATTCCGCCAGGATCGGTGCTAGAAGCTCATTTGCGGTGCGCTCGTAGTCCCACATGATTTTGTCATAGACGATGAAATCGACCGACTTGGGCTTTTCAGGCATTGGGCGCCAGCTCTCGGTATCGATGCCCACGGGCCAAATTTCACATTTGTCGCCGAAGTACGGCTTGTAAACATTGTTCGCCCATTCCGAATGTTGCAGGTATTTCACCACTGGGTATTCGTCGCACAGAGTCGGCCACTCACTTGGATGGCCCATCAGGCCAATACCAGCCACAATTGGATTAGAGCGCTCGTAGCCATCGAGACAGTGCCGCCCCCGCCCGAGAACTCCGACACGGTCACCGTCCCGTAATTTGTCGAAAGGAATGTTTATTTCGTAAGGAACTTTCAAGGCATCGAGACCCAGGCGGAGGTTGAGAAAAACCTTATCGACCCCTCCGATTTTCGGCCGCCCCCGCACAAGGCGTCGGACCAACGGCCGGACGTAACGATCACCCCGCAACCACCGGTCGCTCTCGGGCGGTTGGATATAATAAAGGCAGACTCTGCTCACTGCATGACGCTGCTACTCGAAGCCAGTGGGAACTGCCTGACGGACAAATAGCACATCCGTTTGTCTTAATACTGAACCAGTAGGCGTATTGACGCCAAACAACCCGATGAACAAGCCTGCGTTCGCCATGAAGCTGACAACATCGTGGAAGAAGCACTGACCTCTGTAGTACTCAGCGAAGCTAACTTCAATCAGAACAGCCTTTGCGTTCCGGAGACATTGCGTCCCTCCCTTCAAGACCTCGAGCTCGTATCCCTGGACGTCGAGCTTGATCAGGTCCGGATATGGAAGGCCGTGTTCATCGCGATAGTCGTCCAATCGCCTTACCAGAACGGACAGTTGCTCCACTTCGTCGATCCCAAAGTGGTCACGATTTGTCTCCGTGTTAGGCAAGAAACTTGAGGCGTCTGAAAAATTCGCCACGCGAATGAGGCCGGTTCCGTTCGCGGGACCAAGACCAATGGAGTGAAGGGACACGTTTTCGACTCCGAGAAGGTTCGTTCTGAAACTGGCGTTATGTTGCGGCAGCGGCTCGAACGCCTCGATGGTTGCCGCTGGGATGATTGCTTTCGCCAGCAACGTCCAACTTCCAACGTTGGCGCCAATGTCGTAGATCGTCTCGATCCCCAAGAGTCGAGCTGCCTGCAATAGCTCGAGCGAGTCAATTTCGCCGATCCTCAGGTGCTCGGCCGGAGTGTCCTTGAGTTGTCGGCGGCGCTTTCGCTGCCGGTTGTGATAAACCAGACGTTCGAGGGCGAGCGCAGGCTTGTATAATAGGGCCCATCTCATGATCAATTTCCCACGAGCCGCGCAGCGATCTGGCCCAGGCTACGGGCCACGGAGTGATCTGCGAGGGCGCGCCTCTGCGCGCGCCCGCGCAAGGTTCGGCGGTAAACCGGATCCTTCTGCAACCTATCAAGCTTCACGACAAGTTCCTCCGGTGTCCGGTAGGTCTCGATCTCTATTCCGAGTTCGTAGAGCTCACCCAGGCCTTCTGTCCACTCGGTGAGGTAACAGGCACCGAGCATCGGGGCCTCTATGTCACGCAAACGGGAATAAGTCTGTGGTCGCCGCAACGAGACACCGATTTTCGGTACTCGGTTGATCCCAATGGTCACGACTGCCTCGCGAGTTACGCGAGTGTGTTCGTCCTTCGATAGGAAAGGCCCGAGAACCGACGCCGGGATATCGGGCGGGCGCAAAGGCCGCAGCCGATTGCTCACCTTGTGCGCCAACGTCCGCCAACCCTGCGTTTGGACGGTTTCTATCTGATTACGAAGACGACCGCCTAATCCTTGCCCTTTGCCGCGCTCTGGCTTCGGACTTGGTTCCCAGCCTGGACCGCGGATTACTAACTCAGCGCCAGCTTCCAGGGCACGACCGAGCAGGTCCCGACGCAAGATATCGGCGGAACCGATGAAGGTAGGCGGCTCGGTCTCGATTTCCGGCACGTTGCGAAATGACGGCGGCACCCAGCACGGCATAGGCGCGTGCTCATGCGGCAGACCAGCGCGGCGATACATTGGCAGCGCCTCGAATTCGGGCACCCAATGCAACGAAAAGGGGCGATATACCTCCGGCACCTCGCGGAATTGGCGGACGTTATCACAAAAAAAATTCACACAAGGCAACCCTAGGCGCTGGAGCTCACTGATCGCCGCCGGATCCACCTGGGTGGGGAAAAGATATCCCAGGAACAAATCAAGCGGTTGGTGCGCTCGTGCCTTTCGAACAAACTCCAACACCCGTTCCCAAGTTCGCGCCCGCCAGGCTATCAATTCTGCACCAGCCGGATAAGTGAGCCCCTCGGCCCAATCAACGCCTGGCACCTCGACGCATTCGATGTTCGCCTCGCGACAGCCCTCGACAAAATATTGCCGCCAAAAATCGTAGGGAGGGACCCCGTGTTGCCGCAGACTTTGCAGGCAGCTGAGCAGTATTCTCATGCATCGGCCGGCAGCGCGGGTTCGATACTCGGCCGGACGACGGTGCGTAATTCAACCAACCCGCGGAACTGCGGCTCACGAGGAACGATCCCGCTTCGGTCGCCAGCAGGGATTACCGTAACGGTAGACAGGCCCATGAAGCTGCCGCAGACAGAATCGGCGCTTACGTACAGGCCAACATCAAAGTCGCCTTCCACAAACGGCATGGAATCAACCCGGGCGTCAATGGACAACCTCTTACCCGCGGGAATTCGATATGGTCCATCCGGAGATCGCAAATCCACCAGGGCCACGCGGTCTCCATTTGAGGCGTGAATAAGGAGAGCAATATCACTGATCGTTTCGCCTTCGCTCGCGACCAGCGTTACTTGAAAGGTAAGTTCACGGTCATTCTCAACCACGGCCGGATTAGAACTCAATTCACAAAGTCGTAAGGCCCCGCTCAAATCGCGGTCACGAGTTATGTTATCTGAACCCAGACGGCTGAGATAGCATTGCACTGTCTCACTGGCCGACGCTCGCAACACTACCTTCCCCTCGTGCAGGAACAAAGCCGTCTGGCAAAGCGCCTGGACGGCCGCCATGTTGTGACTCACGAAAAGAACCGTTCTACCTTCTCCGGCGGCCACGTCTTTCATCTTACCGAGGCATTTTTTCTGGAACTCGGCGTCTCCGACGGCGAGCACTTCATCGACCATGAGAATTTCGGGCTCGAGATGGGCCGCGACGGCAAAAGCTAAGCGCACATACATGCCGGAGCTGTAGCGCTTGACCGGGGTGTCGAGAAACTTTTCCACTTCGGCGAAGGCAACGATCTCGTCGAACTTCGCTTTGATCTCGGCGCGAGTCATTCCGAGGATCGCACCGTTCAGGAAAACATTTTCGCGCCCGGTGAGCTCGGGATGGAAGCCCGTCCCGACTTCGAGCAGGCTGGCGACGCGACCCCTGAGACGGACTCTGCCTTCGGTTGGTTCGGTGATCCGTGAAAGGATTTTCAGGAGGGTCGATTTGCCAGCGCCGTTGCGCCCGATGATGCCGATGACTTCACCCTGGTCGACTTCGAAGCTGATGTCTTTCAAGGCCCAGAATTGGTCGGAGGTCGGAGGTCGGAGGTCGGAGGTCGGACCATTTCGACGAAAGAGGGATTTCGCCTTGTCGGTGATGACATCGCGCAAGGCGGTGTAGCGCTGACCGGAGGATCCGGCTCCCAGGCGATATCGCTTCCCCAGCTTCTCGACGGTGATGATCATCTGAAAAGCTGAAGGGCTGAAACGCTGAAATGCTGAAATGGGGTCATGCTTTCCAAACTGTGGCGCGCCCGTTCGAGGTCCCGGCAGGCAAGATATTCCTGGTATCGACGATGCAATCGGACCAGTCGCGGAGCTGGTCGTAGTTGAAAGCGGCATGCCCGGTCACAATCACCGCCGCATCGAAGCTTCGAGCAGTCTGCTCATTCCACTCGATTGAGCGCATTCCCTGCCGATGGCTATGCTCACGGGTCGGACCAATCTCGGGAATGTGCGGGTCGTAGTAGGCGATGCGTGCCCCAAGCGCCTCCAGTTTGTCCATGAGAACGAAGGTGGGCGATTCGCGCATGTCGTCGACGTTTGCCTTATAGGCGAGGCCGACGAGCAACACCCGTGATCCCTTAACCGATTTCTGATAACTATTCAGCGCCTCAGTGAGGCGCTGAACTACGTAATCAGGCATGGCGGTGTTGATCTCGCCGGCCAACTCGATGAAGCGAGTGTGCTTGCCGAATTGCCGGGCTTTCCAGGCCAGATAGAAAGGATCGATCGGGATGCAGTGCCCGCCCAAGCCGGGGCCAGGATAGAAAGGCATGAAGCCGAAGGGCTTTGTCCTGGCAGCTTCAATCACTTCCCAAACGTCGATGTCCATGGCGGCATAGATGACTTTTAGTTCGTTGACGAGAGCGATGTTCACGCTCCGGAAAATGTTCTCCAAAAGCTTCGTCGCTTCGGCGGCTTTGCAGGATGAAACCGGCACCACCTTCTTCACGGCGCGCGAATACAAGGCGACCGCTCTTTCCAGGCAAACGGGAGTGAGGGCGCCGACCACCTTTGGTATGTCTGCCACCGTGCTATTGGGATTTCCCGGATCCTCGCGCTCGGGAGAGAAGGCCAGGTGGAAATCGACGCCGGCGCGCATTCGCGCGGAAGGCGAGTTATTGGTTATTGGTTGTTGGTTATCAGGAGGAAGTTTCACGAGGGGCGCGTTCTCCTCGAGGACGGCGCGGAGCTCCTCCTCCGTCGTGCCGGGATAGGTGGTCGACTCGAGGACGACCAGCATTCCGGACTTCAAATGCGGGGCGATGGACCGGCCCGTGTTCAAAACGTAAGACAGGTCCGGTTCCCGCGTTTTCGTCAGGGGCGTAGGGACGCAAATGATGACAGCCTCGGCATCGGCGATCGCGCTGAAGTCGAGGGAAGCCCTGAAGGTTCCGGACCGGCGCACTTCCTCGATGGAGGAATCGCCGATGTGTTTGATGTAGGTCTTGCCGGCATTAAGCGCTTCGACCTTGGCGGGGTCGACATCGATGCCGATCACGGAAACGCCGCTGCGCGCGAACTGAAGCGAAAGCGGCAGCCCGACGTAACCGAGCCCGACAATGGCGATCATCATCTGGAAAGCTGAAAAACTGAAATGCTGAGAAGCTGAAAGATCGGAGTTCGGAGGTTCGCCACGGCGAATCCGTCCGTTGGCGGATCGGATGTCAGCTTTTCAGAGTTTCAGCATTTGGAGACGCTGCCGCCCTTGGTTCTCCTGGTGGAATGCGCGGGAGACATTTTATTTCGATGGATTGGAACCCGGACCTGCCGGCCGCGGTCCCGCGGTTTCGTAGCGTTTTATCATCTGAAGATCAATCGCTTTCAGTTTTCTTCTTAATTGCTCGATTCGACTCAATCGGACCCGATGGCGACGGCTCTCCTCGGATGACGCGACAGCAGATGCGCGGATTCGATTTCCACCTCACGGTGGGTGCCGAGAATTTCGAGGAGAATAGCGACGCGTTGCCGCGCGGGAAGGATCCGGGTGATCAAACTCTGGAGACCGCGCAACGCCCCCCGGGCTACGGTTACTTCGACTCCAACCCCCAGGGCAGGATTCACCTCCAAGACCTCATTCGCCGGGCTGAGCAGGCGGAGCTCAGCGATGACGGCGTCGGGAACCACCGCGGGCGCTTCGCCAAATTTCAAGATCGCGGCCACCCCGGAGATCGCCTGCACATGCCGATGTTGCCCAACGTAGTCAAAACGAGCGAAGACATAGCCGGGAAACAGAGCTTCCTTGACCCAGATCGGCGCCGTCTTGCGCAACCGTCGAAAGCGAACGTAGAAGCTGAGCACTTCCACCCCGATTTCCTTGCGCAACAAGGCCGCGACTTTTGCTTCCTGTTTGAGTCCAGTCCGGAGGCAATACCATTCGGGCTTCGGCACAGCTGTCTCCATCACTGGATAACTTATTGCTGCTTACCGCAGATGCGAGCTTCCGAGATCTCCTCGCAGGTGGCGAAGGCCAACGAAATCGTATTCATGATTGCGTGGACTCTGGTCCGAAAGCGTTCCCTGGAAAAATACTGAAGAGCCTCTCGTTCGACATTGGGGGGGCCGTCAGGCGACCGGTTCAAGGCGTGAACGATCGCATCGTGAATTTCGTCCGGATCGCGGGGATCGACGAGGGAGCCGAGCCTTCCTTCACGCAACGCCTCCCGGCTTCCGTCCGCCTTGCTGCCGATAACGGGAATCCCACAAGCGAGCGCCTCGAGATAAACGATGCCGAACCCCTCACCGAGACTCGGCATCACGTACAAGTCGGCGAGCCGATAATGATCGGCTTTCTCGGATTCGGCGACGCGACCGGTGAAGATGACGCGCGGCCGGGAAACGTGCTCGCGCGTTGCCGGTTCCGCCGGTCCTTCGCCGTCAACATTGTAAACGCCGCAACTAAAAGCGCGGGCCTTCGCCATCAGCCGCGGACGATCGGGGCCGTCGCCACAAACCAGATAAGCGATGCCGGGAAATTCCTGGCTAAGCCGGGGCAGCAGCTCGATGATTTCGTCGAACCCTTTATATCTCTCGGCGGATTCGAGCCGACCAAGAGTCATGAGAATTTTTCGGCCTTCCAGACCGTAACGTTTCAGAAGCGGTTCCGATCGTGGGCCGGGATGAAACGCGGCGAGATTCACACAATTCGGGAGGATGACTCCCTGGTCGAAGCGCAACCCGCTCCAGCTCAGGAATCGCGTTTTTGTGACATGGCTGACAGCGATAAAGCCATCGAGCCGTCCTAACGCGGGTCTCGCAAGGGGATCCTTTGGGGGTTGCCATGCTTCGATGCCGTGAATGATAAGGTGCACCATCCCCCCGCAAATGCGCCGTAGCGCGATCGCGAGAGGTAAATAGTTGATGTGTCCGCAAAAAATTGAGATCGGTTCCGACCCGGCACTAGTTCGCCGAAGCTCCCGCGCTTTTCGGATAGCCGCCAGGACAAAGCCGCTTTTCCCGGCGAGTCCTGCTCGAACGAGATTCAGCTTTTCCGGAAGTGGCCCGGGATCGTTCGGCATTAATCGAGGAATCGCAATTACCTCGCTAAGTCCCGGGTGATGGCAAAGAGCCGTTAGAAAATCGCGGTTGAACTTGGCTATGCCACCGAAGCCACCGAAGCCATCAGTAAGCAACATCAGAGCGCGCGCTGTCGGGGTTGAACTGACAGCGCCGCGTGCGCTCGACGAATCGCCGCGGTGCAGCGCGCGACGTCTTCCATTCGAACGCATTGTCAGACAATACATCTCCAGGGGTTGAGCAAAACGCGAATAGACTTCCCGGGCCCACCCGCGCAATCCCCGTTCGTGCCCCGCCCGTGGATCGAACGATTGCAACAGCCAGTCGCGCACGGGAACACTAAACCCAGTCTTCGCTCGCGAGAGAACCGCGCCGGGCAAAGCGGTTGTCGGTGACAACGCCATGTCGCGCTTGGCGGGTGGATGCGAGGATGCCAGGAGGGGCGCGAGGTCACGGAGGAGTTTGATGTCAACCATCGGGACCCGAATCTCGAGAGAGTGTCCCATTCCTGCCCAGTCGGAATCGCGCAGCAGTTGGTGTCGCATATACCAGCAAAGCTCGAGAGCCGAAACCTTGAGCCTTTCTGACTGGAGCGAATCACAAAGGCCCGATAACTGGCCCAGCGTGTTCAACCGTTGCCAACCTTCCTTCACCAGGTCGGGTTCGAGCAACTTCGGAAGCTCCCAAGGCATGAACAACCCACGACGGAGAAGGTATGCGCCGGCATAATACGACCCGTACTCGAAAATTCCGGCGTATTTCGGCGAGGTAAATCGAGCGACCGTTTTGCTGGAGACCAACCGCAGGCCGCGCCCGACAGCGGAGAGCGGCCGGAGCAGATTTGCGGTTTGGACGATGCGGGGCAGATCGGTAAAACTAGGATAGCCTCCGAACAATTCGTCTCCACCAACCCCGGAGATGGCCACCTTCAAACCGGTCCACTTCGCCGCCAGGCTCACGAAGTAGGTATTGGTGCCGTCGATAGACGGGCGATCCATCGCCTTGAAAATATTTCCGGCCTCTGCTTCGAAGTCCTGCCGCGTGATCCAAATCGTTTGGTGATCCGTTCCATATTGGCGGGCGACGGTTTCGGCAAGGATCGTCTCATCCTGAGCGCTTCCCCGGTATTCATTGAATCCCAGGGTTACCGTCCGCACGTCTGGATGCGACTCGCTGATAAGCGCCGTGATCGTGGAGGAATCCAGTCCCGCCGAAAGAAAAACCCCTACGGGAACGTCCGCGACCAGATGATGTTCCGCGCTCTCTCGTAAAGCGTTGCGCAGGATGTCGCGCTCTTCTCCTCTGCCTTCTGACCTCTGACTTCTCTGCCCTGTCCCCTGTCCTCTGCCTTCTGCTTCCGCTTCACGCAACACGCCCGGGATGGAACAGAATTCGCGAATGACCGGTTGTTCCCCCGCCCGCAACGTCAGGGTATGCCCCGCCGGCAAGGCCTGAATGCCCCGATGGAAAGTGATCGGATCCGGGACCGAACCCCAGAGAAAAAACGCGACATGCCCGGCCGGATCCGGCGTTCCGTCCACGTTCCTGCTCGTCAACAGCGCCTTGACTTGCGACGCCACTCGGATCGTTCGGCCGTTGTCGGCATAGTATAGTGGTTTGATGCCAAAAGGATCGCGCGCCAGAAACAGCGTGCGCTCGTTCGCATTCCAGATCGCGAACGCATACATGCCACGAAGATCGTGCACCATGTCAGCACGCTTCTCTGAATACAGGTGCAGCAGCACCTCGGTGTCGGACTGCGATTGAAACCGATATCCCTTGGCCACGAGCTCGGCGCGCAACGCCTTATAATTGTAGATCTCGCCGTTGAAGGTGACGCAAACGGTGCGCTCCTCGTTCCACATCGGCTCGGCGCCCGCTTCGGATAAATCGATGATACTGAGCCGGCGATGACCGAACCCGATCCGCCGATCTTCGGAAATCCATTCGCCTACCCCGTCGGGGCCGCGGCGCGGCATGCTGTCGCGAATCGCGATGAGCTCATCGCGATCGACCGGTGGCGCGTCGGCGTGATGCGCGAAAATAGCTGCGATGCCGCACATTTTTGAAAAGCTGAAAGACTGAGACTCTGAAAAACTGAAATACTAGCAGCCGCGCACTCTGGTTTTACTCACCATCGTGACGAAAATCGCGATTAACTGATCGGTTTCATTGAGCGGCTTATCAATGCTGTCTCCGTCGATTCGGCAATCCTCCCGAAGAAGTTCCAGCCAGAGCTGCGATTCGTCGGCTTCCTGGAGCGCACCGTCGAGCCTCGAGCAAAATTCGGAATCCGAGCGAGCGCGCGACGCTTCCCTAGTATGGGCAGCGACCGAAGTGCCAGATCGCAACAGTTGATGGGCTAACACTTCCACTTCTTTGCGTGCTCTGGGCAATTCCACATAAAAATGAATGACGGCGGATGCGTATCGCTTCGTTCGTTCTCGCAGCTCCTTCGACACTCTCATTTCAGCTTTTCAGCTTTTCAGCATCTCAGCTTTTCAATTTTTTCTCGCGAGAAAAAATTTTCCCATCACGAGCACATCCATTTTGGTGCGCAGGAAACAATCGAGCGCTTCCTCGGGGCGGCAGACTACCGGCTCGTTTTCGTTGAAGGAAGTGTTGAGCACGATGGGGACAGAGGTCAGCGAACAGAAATCAGAGATCAGTTGGTGGTAAAGGGGATTCGTTTCTTTGTGCACAGTTTGGAGGCGGCCGGAGCCGTCGACGTGCGTTACCGCCGGAATCAATGGCCGTTTCTCGGCGCGGATTTGGAAGACTTCCATCATAAAGGGAACGTCGTCGTCCTGCTCGAACCATTCGGGGACGGCTTCCCGCAGGATCGAGGGCGCGAAGGGCCGGAAGGATTCGCGCCGTTTGATTTTCAAATTCAAGATTTCTTTCACATCGGCCCGGCGTGGGTCGCAGAGAATCGAGCGGTTTCCCAACGCACGTGGCCCCCATTCCATTCGGCCTTGAAACCAGCCAATGACGCACCCCGCGGCGATTGCCGCGGCCGTGCGAGCGCAGAGTTCGCGTTGATCGGCGACCTGTTCAACGCGGAGGTCAGACGTCAGAGATCGGAAATCAGATGATATTAAGGAGCGGGATCGAAGCAGCGCCTCGATTTCCTCGTCGGAAAACTGCGGACCGAGATAGGCGGAGGCTCCGCCAGAGGTCAGAGATCGGAGATCGGAGATCAGCGACTGCTTTTCGTTGCCGACTTCTGATTTCTGACTTCCGACCTCTGCCAGTTCCGCGGCGACAATCGCCGCTGCCCCTATCGCGCCGCCGGCGTCGCCAGCTGCCGCGGGCAAGTACATCTTCCTAAACGGCGTGCGCAAATAAACTTTTCCATTCGCGACTGAGTTCATGGCGCAGCCGCCGGAAAGGGCAAGATGCTGCGATGGCCGCTGGCGATGGAGTGCGTTCAGCAACGCGAAGAAGGCTTCTTCGTACATGACCTGGGCGGACCGAGCGAGGTCTTTGTGACGTTGGTCGAGAGGCTCGGCCGCGTCGCGCTCCGGCCCGAGCAACTCTACCAACTCATTGGTGTAGAGAGTGCCCACTTCCGGCGCGCAGTCGTTCCAGCTGTAGGAAACGTTGTCGGTGTGATGCCGGAAATATTTTAACCCGAGCTGGAACGTGCCGTCCGGTTGAATGCGAACGAGCTCGCGCATTTGCGCGAGGAACGCGGGTTGGCCGAGCGGAGCGAGCCCCATCACTTTGTACTCGTCGCCGAAATGAGGGAAGCCGATGAACTGCGTAATGGCGGAGTAAAAAATACCTAACGAGTGCGGAAAAAAAACGCGCCGATCGATCGCGATCCGGTTACCCTCTCCCGCGCCCAGGGCTGTGCTGGCGAAATCGCCGAAGCCGTCGATCGAGATACAGGCCGCTTCTGGAAAACGCGAAACGAGAAAGGCCGACGCGAGATGAGCGAGATGGTGTTCGACGTGATGGACCGGCGCGCCTAACGACACGTTGTAGGCGCGTTCCAGCGCTTCGTGCACGGATGAAGCGCTCCGGATATTTTTCACCTTCTGAAGCATCAGCCGCGGGTTGGGGCGATGTCGCAGAACGAAAGCGAGCCGCCGCCAATTGTTCGCGCCGGGCTTGCGATTGATGGCGATGTGCTCGACGTCGCGCAACGTTACGCCGCCTTCGCGCAGACAGTAATCGATCGCTTGCGTCGGCAGACCCGCCCAGTGTTTAACGCGTCGAAAGCGTTCTTCTTCAGCCGCGGCGACGAGTCGGCCGTCCTTAACCAGGCAGGCCGCCGAATCGCCGTGATACGCGTTAAGGCCGAGAATGGTCATGAAGAGAAGTAGAAAGGCGAAAGTGGAAAGTGGAAGGCGCCTATTCTTTCAGTTTTCGGCCAATAGTCGTAAAGATGGCAAGTAACTCGGAGGATTCCCCGTGCAAATCCTTGGCAGCTGGGTCGGCGCCGATTCCGGACTCGATTAATAGTTCAATCCAATATTGAGTTTCCGCAGCTTCCTTCTCCACGGTGCCGATCTTGTTCGCGAAGTCGGCGCGCGAAACACCGCGGCCCGCTTCTCGATAATTTGCCCCAATGGATGTCGCCGAGCGAAGCAACTGCCGCACGAGGATATCCGCGTCGCGACTTCGCGGCAGCCGAGAGACAAACTCAATGACGCTCAATGAGAAAAGCTTCGTCCTTTTTTCCAGATCCTTCTCCATTTGCAGCCCTCACTTTCGCCTTTCGCCTTTCCACTTTCCACTTTCCACTTTCCACTTTCCTTCTACACGTCCGCCCAGCGTTTTTTGAGCGGCGGCAACTCGGAACCGTATTTGAAGATCATGCGGGCAAGCGCAAAGGCTATGCCGATGCGCGGAAGGACCATGCGCGGCTGCGCGAAGAAACGGAAGAGCCAGCCGAGGTGCCCGCGTTCCGCCCAGGCAGGGATCGCCTTTTCTTCGCCGGACAAAAGATTGAGTGCGGCACCTACGCAATGGATGGCCGGGCGGTAGAGAAGATAATCGCGCAGATAAAGGGCCAGTTCTTCCTGATGTCCGCCAGGCATTGCAATGATGACATGCTTCGGTTTTTCTTCTTCGATCCGCGTGAGGATCTCATAATCCTTTTCGGACGAAGCAGGAGCCGCGGCGACGAAAGAATTTGATGCGTTAGTGTTTGTTCCGGATGGGCGTAACCAAGCAGCCGCATGCTCTCGTGCACTCTCAGACGCGAAAATCCAGAACGCGTTCCCGGAAAGGTTTGCCTGGGCGAGAAGACTTTTGAAGTAAGTCATGCCGGAGATTCGGGTCAGCGGCCGGTGAAGCGCGAGGCGCGACAAGAGCACGAGCAGTCCGCTATCGGCGAGAGCAAGATCCGCATTCTGCATCGCATTCCGATAGCCCTGATCGTAGTTCAACTTTATCAGTGCCGGCGCCGCCGGAATGACGAGGGAACCGCCGTCCCGGGTATGGCGTTCGACGGCTTCGGCAACAGTTCCGGTAAAAAACCGCACTCCCAAAACTCGCTCGATCAGTTCCATCGCGTGTTATTCAGAATCGAAAAATGGCGGCAATGCCTGTCCGTATTTCATAATCATTCCCGGCAGCGCCAGGGCGCTCATGGCGCGCGGGAAAAACTTACGCGGATTCGCGAGCAGCCGAATGAGCCAGCCGAGATAAAGGCGATCGGCCCAAGTCGGAATCGCGACCTGATAGCCAGTGATGAAACCGAGCGCGGCGCCGATGCAATGGATTACGGGATACCGGAGGTCGGACGTCGGGGGTCGGAGGTCGGCGGGAGCAAAGAGTTTTTCGCGCAAATAGAAACCAAGCTTTTCCTGGACGCCGCCGCTGAGCGCGATGACGACGTGACCGGGCTTGCGCATCCGCATGGATTCGAGCAGAGCGGAATCTTCGACGCACGTTCCATAGATCGGCGCGACATGGCAGTCGTCAGCGGTGGTGAGGTAGCCGTGGTCTTGCAACCAGACCAGGGCAATGTCGCGAGCGCTTTCATCGGGCAAGACCCAGAGGATGGAGCGGTCTTGCCGAAAAGCGTCGCGGCCTAACAAGTCGTTGAGATAGGCGAGTCCGGAAATTCGTTGGAGCCGTTTTCCGCGCAGAAGCCGCCAGAGCAGGACCATGAATCCGCTATCGGGCAGAATGAGATCGGCGTGAGTCATGGCGCGGCGATAGATTTCGTCGCGCTGCAACCGCGTGAAACAAGTCCCGGACGGGGCAACGATCAGTGCGGCACTACTCAAAGCGCGATCGACCGCCTGGGCAACCGTTCCTTCGAAAAAATCGAGACCGAGAATGCGCACGGACGAAAGTAGAAAGTAGAATGGCTAAAGTAGAAAGTATGAATGGAGCGGCTCGGGAAGCCGCGACATAGACGGTAAAGCCGCGAGGGTAGCGGTTCGCGAGGCGGGAGCCGAGCGAATCAATGGAGCCGGCGTGAAAATGCCTCCGGTTCGGATTTTCGATTTCCGGACTTTCGCCTTTCGCCTTTCTACCTTCTACTTTGCAACGGCATGGACCACGCGACAGAACTGATCATCGAGGCGGGGCACACGGAGCGCAATTACTGGCGCGATCTCTTCCGCTATCGCGAACTGTTTTATTTTCTCGCCTGGCGCGATGTGCTCGTGCGCTACAAGCAGACGGTGATCGGGATCCTGTGGGCGGTGCTGCGGCCGTTGCTCACGATGGCGGTGTTCACTTTCGTTTTTAGCCGCATCGCGAAATTGCCGGCCGAGGGCGTCCCCTACCCCGTGATGGTTTTCGCGGCGATGTTGCCGTGGCAACTTTTCGCGACTTCCCTTTCGGAAGGGAGCAGCAGCCTGATCGGCAACGCAAACCTGATCTCGAAAGTTTATTTTCCGCGGCTCATTGTTCCGGCGAGCGCCGTGATTGTTTCGTTCGTCGATTTCGCCATCTCCATGGTGCTCCTCGGTCTCCTCATGGCGTTCTACCGGGTGTGGCCTGGGTGGCCGATTCTAATGCTGCCGGTTTTTACCGCGCTCGCACTGCTGGCATCGGCCGGCGCTGGTATTTGGCTCGCGGCGCTCAACGTGAAGTATCGCGACTTCCGCTATGTCGTGCCGTTCATCGTGCAGTTCGGTCTTTACCTTTCGCCGGTCGGATTCACCAGCAACATCGTCCCGCAACAATGGCGATTGCTTTACTCGCTTAACCCAATGGTCGGAGTGATCGACGGCTTCCGCTGGTCGGTGAGCGGAGCCCGAACGGCGTTCCCGTTTCAAAGCCTCGAAGTCGCGCTCGTCACGTCGCTCATCGTGTTGGCGACAGGCATCTGGTATTTCCGGAAGACGGAACGGACCTTCGCGGATGTGATCTGATGGGAAGACAGAAGTCGGAGATCAGAGGTCTGACTTTCGACATCCGACCTCCGACTTCCGACCTCTGGCTTCTGGTTCCCGCGCGCCGCTCGACATAGTCTCGCCCTGCCAATAGTTTTGACCGGTGCAGCAAGTCGCAAGTTCGCCGACATATCTCCCTCATCCGAAAACGGTCTGGAAAGCGAGCCATTGGCTCATCGCTGCGTTTCTGCTTTTGCTCTGGTTCGTTCTCTGCCGGCATCTAAGCAGCGAATGGTCGCTGAACGAACAATACAGTTACGGGTGGTTCGTGCCCTTTTTCGGAGCGTTTCTGTTTTGGTTGAGATGGGAAGATCGACCGCGTTCTGAAAGTGGCCGTAACGCAGCCGACATCGTCGGCGAGGCCGGGCTTTCAAAGGAGAAAGGAGAAAGGAGAAAGTGGGGAATTGCGATTACGATTGTGATTCTCGCGCTGCTGATTCTGTTTCCGGTGCGGCTCTTCGAAGTGGCGAATCCGGATTGGCGGCCGCTGGGTTGGATCCATGCCTGTGCGGTTATCGCGATCACATTCGCGGCCATTTATTTCGCAGGCGGTTGGACATGGACGAAGCATTTCAGCTTTCCAATGCTGTTTTGTCTGGTGGCGGTCCCCTGGATTAGCCCGATTGAAGCACCGATCGTCCAAGGGTTGATGCGGGTCATCGCGGCGCTGGCGGCGGAAACCGTTTCGCTTCTCGGCATTCCCGCCCAGGTGCAGGGAAATCTGATTCGGATTGCGACTGGCGTGGTGGGAATCAACGAAGCGTGCAGCGGCGTGCGATCTCTTCAGACTTCGCTCATGATCGGGCTTCTCTTCGGCGAGCTCAAACGTTTGCCGGCGGTTTCGCGCCTTCTGTTGGTCGCGGGCGCGGTGGCGATCGCTTTGGTCGCGAATTTTTTCCGCGCGGTTTTCCTCGTTTGGATCGCATCGACGCGCGAGATCGCCGCCGTCGATCGCTGGCATGACTTCGCCGGCTACGCGATCGTCGCACTCGTCTTTCTTGGTTCGCTCATGCTCACCAAGGCGCTCGCAAAAGGCGAAAGTGGCCGTAACGCAGCCGACACAGTCGGCGAGGCCGGGCTTTCAAAGGCTAAAGTAGAAAGTGACGATCCACCAGCGGACGGATTCGTCGCGGCGAACCGCCAATCCGCGAGCTTTCTACCTTCTACTTTGAAAGCCCGGCCTCGCGCTGTCGCGCTGCGTTACGGCTACTTTCTACTTTGCCTTCTGTGGCTCGTTGCGACCGAAATCGCAGTCGAATCCTGGTACCGGGCGCATGAACGGAATTTGATCGCGCGCACCCAGTGGACCGTGCGCATTCCAGAGACTGTGACCGGTCTTCGCGAGATCAAGATCGAGGAGGGCGTGCGGCAGACTCTTCGCTTCGACTCGGGCCGGGAACTCGCCTGGAAAACAAACGACGTGAGCGGCGCGGGAAATCCTACGACGAATTATCTGTTTTCGTTTCGTTGGAATCCCGGCAGCTCCAGCGTTGTTCGCGCGCGCGCGCACCGGCCGGACATCTGTTTGCCTGATGCGGGTTGGAAGCAGTTGGCCGACTACGGGACGAAGATTTACCGATCGAACGACGGGATCGAGTTACCGGCGCGGCACGTTAGCTTCAAACAGGAAAACGGCAGCGCGATCATCCACACGTTTTTCTGTTTGTGCGAAGACAAGGTGCATCAAGAGGAAGCGCGCCCTGATCTGCAATTGGCCCAAGGCCTGCAACCCGATTGGTCGCTGGCGGCGCGGGCCCGGGTGGTGCGCCACGGTATCCGGAATCTCGGCCAGCAAGTGCTCGAGGCTCTCTTCCTCAATCCGCATCCCCTGGACGAGCAGAGTGCGAAGGAACGGTTCGCGGCGCTCGTTCGGGAGGTCGTGGTCGCCGATGGCGACCAAAGTAGAAAGTAGAAAGGCTAAAGTAGAAAGATGCAGAAGGATCTCGAAGTGCGGACGAAACGATTCTCGCTGCAAACTATCAAATTCGCGAGCGCGCTTCCGCGCACGCGCGAAGCCGATATTTTGGCGCGGCAATTGGTTCGCTCAGCTACATCCATCGGAGCGAATTATCGGGAGGCGAATCGCGGCGTTTCGCGGCCCGACTTCGCGAACAAGATCGGTACGGTTCAAAAGGAAGCGGCGGAGACTCAATATTGGATTGAGTTACTTATTGAGTCCGGCATTGCCGACACTTCGATCGCACAGTCGCTGCACAAAGAGTGCACCGAATTACTGGCAATTTTCACGGCGGCCGGCAAGAAACTCGCCGGAAAGTGAAACGGTTCCCTAAAACACCTCCCCACTTTCTACTTTAGCCTTTCTACTTTCTACTTTTCCCGATGCGCTCCGACGATTTCATGCTCACTGCCGCGGAGCTGGCGCAGCGTCGGGCAAAGCGCCGGCGCCTCCTCATCCTCGGCGGCGGTGTTCTCGCTCTCGCGCTGATCGTCTTTTTCACGGCAAAGCCCGCCGGGCGTGCGATCAAGTCGTTCCAGGCCCGGCGTCACGCGGCGCGCGCGTTCGAACTCATCGAGAAAGAAAAATGGAGCGAGGCGCGGAGCGAAGCGCTGGCGGCGTATCAGCTTCGCCAAAACGAGCCCGAAGCGTTGCGGGCCGTGGCGCGCTATCTCACCCGAACGCGCCAGCAACAGGCGCTCGAATTTTGGAAAAATCTGCGCGGCGTTTCCCAGCTCAGCCGCGACGATCTCCGCGACGAAGCCTCGATCGCGTTGGTCTCGGGTGAGTTGGAGCAGGCCACGCAGTCGGTGAACGAATTGCTCGCCGATGGCGGCCGCCAGGCCACGACGCGCGATTGGCTGATTGCGGCGCAGCTCGCCGCGCAAGAAGGCGACAGCGCGGATGCGATTCGGCAGCTCCAAAATATTTTCCAAAACAAAGCGGCGACCGAACGCGAGATCTTGCAGGCGTCGCTCCTCGAGCTCCAGGCATCGGGCGTTTCCAACCCGGAGGCGAGGAGCGAGGCGCAACGCGATGCCTGGGCGCGGATCGCCAAACTCGCCGAAGGAAAAAGTGAGACCGCGCTCGATGCCCTCATCCTTTTGGCCCGGCGCGCTTTCGCCACGCCCTCTCCTGGAGGAACAAGCGCTGTGTCGCCCTCTGCCGCGGACGCCACGGCGGACGTCGCGCCAAGCCCCGGCGAAACGCCCGCCCCTCCCGCCGCGACCGAACCACCGCCGATACCCGTCCCGCAACTGATCGCCGCGATCGAGCAACATCCTCTGGCAAAAGCTCCGCAGAAACTGGTCGCGCTCGATCTGCGGATGCACGAAAACCCGGCCGAAAAAGATGCGTGCATCGCGCGCGCGATAGCGGATTGGAAAAGCGCCGACACTCCATCGCTCGTCGCGCTGGCGGGGTGGTTGAACGGCCACGGCGAATTCGAGCGCCAGCTGGAGACAATCCCACTCGAGAAATCGCTCGAAGACCGGGATCTTTTTCTGCAACACCTCGATGCTCTCGGCGCGCTCGGGCGCTGGGATGAGATCAAGCGGCTGCTCGAAGCGGAACGTTTCCCGATCGACGCCGTGATTCAGCGAATGTATCTGGCCCGTTGCAACGCGCAGCTCGGCCAGAAAGCTGCGGCCGAAAACAATTGGCAACGCGCGCTCGAAGCCGCCGGGAACGATCTGCAGAAATTGGCGACCCTCGGAAATTACGCCGAGAAAAACGGCGCGCTCAGTGTGGCGGCGGCCGCCTACGATTCGGCGGCGACGACCGCCCCGCGATTGCGCGCCGTCCAGGCGGGACGGCTCCGGGTGGCGCAGGCCTTACGCGACACGAAGAAGATGCATGCCGTGCTGGCCGAGATGCTGGGGCTCTGGCCTAACGACACCGCGATTCAGAATGACGAAGCGTATACGCGATTGCTGCTGCTCTTGGATTCGCAGGCATCGCAAAGATCGGAGGTCGGAGATCAGAAGTCAGCAATGACGCCGGACGAAGAACTGGCCGCGATAGAAAAACTGGCCGAGAAACTCGTTACACGCGAGCCGACGAGCCTGCCGCACCGCACTTTGCTGGCGCTCTCGCGTTTGAAACAACATCGTCCCTTCGCCGCACTCGACGCCTATACCAATATCCAGGTCGCTCCGAACGCGCTCAGCCCGTCTGCCCTTGCCGTCCACGCCGCCGTCCTCTTCGGCAACGGCAATCGCGACGACGCCCTCAAGGAAATCGCCCAAGTCCCGCTCGACCGATTGCTCCCCGAGGAGATTGCCGGCACCGCCGATCTCCGCCCCGCCCCCGAGCCGTCGACTTCGCCGACTCCATAGCGGCGGCGGCGCGGCAGTTATTGGTTATTGGTTGGATCGGCGCAAATCCGACACCATTGCTCGCCAGCGAGATCCGAAAAAACAGAAGGTCGCCCGTAACGCAGCCGTAGGCGAGGCCGGGCTTTCAAAGGAAGCCAAGGTTTTTGTTCCCGACGCTTCGCTACCTTCGCTTTCTTCTGTTCACCTCCCTGACCTCTGACCTCTGACCTCTGACTTGATTCGCTCGGCTCCCGCCTCCCTCACCGCTATTGAAACTCGCTCACTGCCCGCGTTCACTCGCTGCTACCCATCGCAGCTTTACCTTCTATGTCGCGAATCCCATCGCTCCATTCTCGCGTCTGTACCGTCTATGTCGCGGCTTCCCGAGCCGCTCCATTCTGACCTCTGACTTCTGCTTCCCGGGTGCCCGCTCATTGACAACCAATTTGGAACCATTACGGTTTCGAGATGCCGAACATTACCTTGAAAGCGATTCCGAGTAAGCTGCATCGCGCGCTAAAATCCCGCGCCAAAGCGCATCATCGCAGCCTGAACAAAGAAGTAATCGCGACCCTGCAAGCCGCCACTGATCCAGCCCGTCGTTTCGATTCCACCGCTCCGGCAGGCGACGCTAAAGCAGCTCGGAGTCTGTTTAGCCGGGTCATCACCGCTAAGGAAATCAGCTCTTGGACAAAGCAGGGCCGGCTGTGATCGTCGTCGACACCAACGTAATCTGCTATCGCTGGATGGCATCGGCCCACTCCGAAACCGTGGAGCGGGTCTGGGCTAAAGATCCCGACTGGATCGCCCCACTTTTGTGGCGCTCAGAGTTTCGAAGCGCTCTGACGGGCGCGCTTCGGAAAAAGCTCATTGAGCTGGAGGCAGCGATCTCCATCGCCGAAAAAGCCGAGGCACAATTTGTTGGCCGGGAATTCCTCGTCTCCCCGCGGGCGGTCCTCGATCTGGTCGCCGCCTCGCGGTGCTCAGCCTACGATTGCGAATTCATTGCTCTTGCTCAGGAGCATCAGACCGTCCTGGTTACTGAAGATCGGGATTTGTTGCGGGAATTTTCCACCGTATCGAAATCTCTGGAAGAATTTCTCCGCCGCTGACTCTGATCCGGCCGGCACTTCTGACCTCTGACCTCTGCCTGGCACGCCGTAGCCTATCGGCGAAGGCGGGTCCTGCGCCTCCAATAACCATTAACAAATCGCCGATAACCCGCACGCTCCGAGCGCCCCAATAACTGCGCCGCTGGCGCCCAAAAAACCTCTCGAAATCAGTAAAAAAAGATTGCTGCGGAGCCTGAAGAATCGCATCCTCAGCGGCCAACAAAAACGCCGCCTTTCCGATTACTGATTTGTGACCTCCTTCTTCCGATCGCTGACTTCCCCGCCTCCGCCGTGGACGGGCTCCGCCGTGGCGAGTGACCTCTGTCCTCTGTCTTCCGTCTTCCGGCTTCCTCGCACCAAAATTCGCAACGGCATCGCCGCTTGTTTGGCGCTCGCACTGCTGACGCTGAGCCAACCGGCACGGGCCACCGATAGAACTTGGGCGAATACGGGCACAGACTTCAATACTGGCGCAAGCTGGGGCGGTACTGCCCCTGGGGCCGGCGACCGGGCTATCTTTAACGCCGCTGAGGTCACGCAACCCAATTTGAGCAGCTCCCTAAGCATCGCGTCATTAGATTTTTCGGTTGCAGCAGCCTCCGGATACGACCTCACCAGTTCAAGTACTGCGGTTAAACTTACTCTGACCAGCGTCGTCACGGGCACGAGCGGCGCGATCAACTCTTCGGCCAATACCGGCTCAAACACAATCGACGCACCGATCATTCTCGGTGGAGCGGCAGCTTCGACACAGACTTTTACTCAGGTCGGTAGTGGTACGCTCATACTGAATGGAGTGATCTCCAGCACCAATAGTATCACGTTGAGCCTATCAGGCGCGGGAACGTTCAATCTGAATGGAGCAAATACTTATTCCGGTACGACGTCGTGGGTTACCGCGGGAAACACAACTGTCATCGGCAATAGCGCTGCGTTTGGCAACAGCACCATCAACTTCACCCAAAGCAACACCTTCAAGGCCGGAGTCGATCTCACTGGAGTGAACAAAATCACGAACGCTATCACCATTTCCAATAACCCGACCTTTAACAATAACCTAGGCTTTAACCTTGAGCTCAGCGGAAACGTAGACATGGGCGGCGCGACACGAACCCTCACAAGCAACACTGGCACCACCACATTCGGCGGGATTATCAGCAATGACGGTGGTGGCGGACTAGCACTTACTACCGTCAGCGGTGGCATCTTTGTTCTTAACGGTACGAATACGTACACCGGCATTACGAACATCAACGGATCGGGTAAGGTCAGCGTCGCCACAATTGGCAATAGCGGATCCAACGGGCCTCTCGGTTCCGCCAGCACGATTAGTTTCGGGACCGGCGGTACCGCAGGTGGCACGCTGCTATATACCGGCAGCGGCGAGACAACAAATCGCACAATCAATTTGATTGGCAGCAATGCCACGGGAGGCGGTGTCGAATCCTCCGGTACTGGCGCACTCGTACTCAGCGGCACTTTCACGAATTCTGGAACCGTGGCCAAAACGTTTACGCTGTCCGGTACGAGCGCGGCAGCGAATGAACTGCAATCCATTGTCGGTGATGGTGGTTCTAGCGTTACTTCCTTGACCAAGAGTGGTACTGGCACGTGGGTCCTTTCTGGTGCCAACACCTTTACGGGCAAGACCTCGATCTTGAACGGCACGCTGAGCGTGGTGTCTCTAAACAGCGTCGTTGGTGGCGCGGCCACTAGCAATCTTGGCCATCCAATTACGGTCGCAAACGGTACAATTAACTTCGGCAGCACAACAACAACGGGCCAGTTAACTTACACTGGCACTGGTGAAACCACCGATCGCGTAATCAATCTAAATGGTACAACTGGCGGCGCCACGATCGATCAATCAGGGACTGGGTTGTTGAAGTTTACCAGTAACACAACTGCACCCGGCCAGGCCGCTACGGATGAGCGCAAGACGCTGACTTTGCAGGGTTCGACCGCAGGCACTGGTGAGATCAGCGGTAACATTGTCGATAGCTCCTCAGGCACTGCGGGACAGTTGGCCACCTCAGTCACCAAAGCCGGCACCGGCACATGGACGCTGTCCGGCGCGAACACCTATAGCGGTCTTACGACAGTCACGGCAGGCACTCTTAACGCAACGAACGACGCATCGCTAGGCAACAGCATTGGTGCTACCGCAGGTCTCTCGATGAATCCGAGCAGTGGCACCGCGACTGTTAACTTCACGAGTACCACTCCGGCGATAGCCTCGCTTGCCAGCAGTGGCGCGGGCACCAGCAACGTAGTGCTAGGTAATACGACAACGCCAGCGGCGACGACTCTAACGGTAGGCGGCGGGAACACGTCTACGGTATTCAGTGGCACGATCAGCGATAGTATTGTCAGCAATCCAGCATCAATCGGCAATCTGACAAAAACTGGTACCGGAACTCTTACCCTATCGGGGGCGAATACCTACACGGGCACAACGTTGGTTGGCACAAACGGCGGTATACTAAAACTCGACAACAACAACACGACTACACCCCGGCTTGTAAATACGAGCGGTATAACAGTGAACAGCGGCGGTAGTCTTTTGCTCGCCCAGAGCGGTGGGACTTCCAGCACCGATCGCATCAATAACGGCGCTAATGTCACACTCAACTCTGGAGGGAGTCCGGGGGCCGGGGGCAAATTGAATACAGGTGGCTTAAGCGAAGGCATCGCGCCAACCGGTGGAGGAGGAGCCGGCGGAGCGGTCGGCGCCTTAACCCTAACGATGAATACGAATTCCGTTATCGATTTTACGAACGCCAACGGCGGCAGCATTCTGGTCTTTCAAAATTTCAGCCTAGCCTCAGGGACGGCAATTACGATCGACCACTGGACAGGTAGCGCGAACACAAACGGACTGGACAAGTTGCTTTTCGTTACCAACCCCGGATACAGCTTGACTGATTTAGCGAACGTTCAGTTTACGGATGATGCCGGCGGGAATTTCGCGCTTGGAGCGCAGCTGATTGATTTTAACGGTTACTCCGAGCTGGTCCCTGTCCCCGAGCCTAGCACATGGATCGGAGCGGCGCTGGCACTGGTGGCGATCGGGTGGACGCAGAGGCGGCGATTCCTGCGAAAGTCGCCCGTTTCAGTTAAGAGTTAATAGTTATTGGTTCGGCGCGCGACACGCGCGTCATCGGTGGTCATCCCTCCAACAACTTCGTTCCCTTGGCTGTCTTGATTCACTCGGCTCCCGCTTCGCTCGCCGCTACCCTCGCGGCTGTACCGTCTATGTCGCTCGTCCCGCTCGCTCCATTCTGTTCAAATCCTCTGAATCTAAAAACAGAAGGTAGCGAAGACGAAGCGCTCGCGAGTTATCGGGTAGCGGCGGAAGGGGGCGCGGCAGTTATTCGTTATTGGTGTCGGTCCGGCGCGCGACACGCGCGTTATCGGTGGTCCAACATTTTCGTTCCCTTTGTTTACGCACAGGCGAAAAAGAGGTATTTTGCTGCATGCAGTCGAACGATCTGATCGCGGTTGATCCCGACATTCTTGGCGGCACGCCGGTGTTCAAAGGCACCCGCGTCCCAATCAAGACGCTCTTCGAGTATTTGGAGAACGATTATAGCCTCGATGAGTTTCTCGTTTGTTTTCCATCGGTGACGCGTGAGATGGCACACCGAATCCTCGAGCGATCAGAATCGGCGTTACTTACGCCGGCATGAGAATTCTACTGGATGAGTGCGTGCGGTGGCCGATGCACGAACTGCTTGGCGGCCACGATTGCACAAACGTCCAAAGACGCGGCTGGACAGGAATTAAGAATGGCGAGTTGCTGCGCCTAGCCGCCGCCGAGTTCGATCTCTTCATCACGTCGGATCAGGGCATTCGTTACCAGCAGAATTTACAACCTGCGAGCATTGCGATCCTCGAGCTTTCGACGAACGATCTCCGGCGCATTCGTGCGGCGGCGGTGGCGATCGGGACTGCGATCGCTGCGGTGCGAAAGAGTGAATTTCAAGATCTTAAGATTCCGTGATGTAACCGCGCTTTGACCGGCTGCTGAACAACGGAAACCGGAGTATCTTCGGACCGTTAGAAAGGAATGGTCAACGCAACCCGGCGCACACGAATGCGAAACTTTTGCCGCCAGGGCGCGAGAATAATGGCGCGCGGGACCTCATAGAAGAGAACGCGCAGCAGTTGTGTGATTCCCATGCCCGCCTTTTAGCAACTTCAATACCAGCGAATGGGCGGATGCTCCCGACGAGCGGAAAAACGACGCGAAGTCAGCGGTCGGATGTAGAGGCGGCTGTCACCAGCCGCGAATCTCCCTGAAATCCTTCTGCGGGTGAGGACACCCGCCGCTACACGAAAAAACTCCGGCGTCGTGCTTTTTTGAATTGCCACGGAGCGCAAATTTCGGTGAGGTCGGGGCGTTCTTCGGAAATTTTTTCGCATGAAGAAACCCAATCGGCGCGGCGGGCCTGCTTCCAAGATGGTGATGGCCGGGCTCGTCCTGGCCACGACGGTTGGATTCGTCAGCGGTCTCACCCGAAACGTATCGTCGGCCGACGGCGATTCGTCTGTCTGGAGTTACGTCCAGAGTTTTTTCGACGGCCCGTACGGCAATCGGAAAATCGCCACTCAGTCTGATCAATCAGCAGCGCCAAGAACCCAATCCGTCACCCGATTTTATACCCCTGTTTCGACCGACAAACCCGGCATCCATCCTGTCCTCGCACCGAGAGAGATCACTCTAGTCGAGCCGGTCACGGTAAACACTACCGGTGTAGATGCCAACGGTTCGGTGACGTTCGATTCGAACGTCTCGATAATCGCTACACACGCGATGAGCAGCGCCTCCTTCAATTCTGCTGCCGGCACGTCTCCGTCGAAAAGCAGAATTGCGGCTCCAAACTCAGGTGCACCGGATCTCTTTTGGAGAACAGACGGGACGACGGGCCTCCTCTGGACAGGAACTAACTGGAGCAATCCAGCAACTGCTACTGGTGGCACAGCGTGGGTATCTGGGGATGATGCGTTCTTCACGGCTAACTCCTCTCTCACCTTTGCTACGACTACTGTATCAGACGTAACAGTTGCAGATGGTGTTACGGTGACGGTGGCAGCGGCCGGCACGTTGACGCTTGGCGGCGTTGTTCGGATATTTGATATCGGCACCGGTTCTACATTGACCTGGCAAAGCCAGACCGTGACGGCAAACAGCGCGGCAGGTATCACAAAGAATGGTGCGGGAACGCTAGACCTAGGTGCGTTGACTTATGCGACGAACATGAATGGCGGGTTCACGCTCAATAATGGAACTCTAATTGTTTCGGGCGACAAAGCTCTTGGTAACGGGGCGCTAAACCTGAACGGAGGAACCCTCCAGTCATCGGGAACGAGAAGTTTTGCCGTGGCGTCGATCGCGATTGGCGGCGACTTTGCTTTCGCTGGAACGGGAAACTCGACTTGGGCCGCGCCTGTCTCGCTCGGGTCTGCGACCTACACGATTACGAATAATACAACCAGCACGGCAACGCGGACGTTTTCGGGGGCGATTTCCGGGACGGGCGGCCTTACCTTCGCCGGCACAGGAGGCAGCGGGGGCATCGTCTTCAGTGGTGCGAACGCTAACACCTATTCCGGTGCGACTACTGTTAATTCCGGCCTCCTTAATCTTTCGAAGACATCAACTGTCAATGCGATCGCCGGTAATCTGAATATCGGTGATGGAGTAGGCGCTGCCAACTCGGCGACGGTGACGTTGATCAACTCAGATCAGATTGCAGACACATCGGATGTCTCGATCAACAGCGATGGTCTTTTCAATCTCAACGGGAAGAACGAAACGATCGATGCGCTAAATGGTGTGACCGGCAGTTCAGTTACGCTCGGCAGCGGGACGCTGACTGTGGGCGCAAACAACGACAGCGGAGCGAATTTTCATGGCGTTATTTCGGGTACCGGCGGGTTCATCAAAACGGGAACCGGAACGCAGATCCTTTCCGGTACGAATCTTTATTCCGGCGATACGCAGATTCTCTCAGGCGATTTGCGGTTCGATTCGGGCGGCACTTCAAACAGCAGCACGATCCGTCTTGGCGATACAAGCGGGACAAATACTGCGACCTTGTCCCTCGGCGTGGCTAGCGGGAACAATGTCGCCAGCGCGCTGGAGGTGCGGGCGGGAAGCTCGGGCACGAAAGTACTGCGCTCGGTCGCTACTTCGGGAACCAACACTTATTCCGGTGCCATCACTTTAAATACAGGGCTGACCTTAGAAGCAATAAGCAACGGCAATGTCTCTGCCAGTACGCTGCTGCTCCAGGGAGGATCGGTCGATGTGAAAACGAATACGCTAACCGTGGACACGCAGGTGGACTTCAATGGTGCGAACAGCGTGAACGCCCAGGGCAACGTTACCATTAACGAAGTTCTCGGTAGCTCGTCAACCACCGGTGGCGCGCTGGTCAAGGATGGCAGTAACACCTTAATCCTCCAGGGAACGACCAACACTTACACAGGAACTGACGCCACGGCTTTGAATGCCAATGGAACCACGATGAAGGATGGTGTGCTAGCTATCTTCGATGACCTCAGCCTAGGTAAGGCTCCAAGCAGCGCGTCGAACAATGTTTTCTTCGCGACTAGCTCACTGACTTCGGCCACCAACACGCCAACGCTTCGCGCTGACGCGAATGGGATCGTGCTTGCATCCACCCGAAGCATCAATATCGCCAGCGGTGTGACGGCGCGGTTTGATAGCAATGGCAACACGTTCAACATCGCGGGTGATATCAATGGAGCTGGAAACCTGAACAAAATCGGAAACGGCACACTCGCCCTGATCGGTTCGACGAGTTACACCGGCACGACAATGATCGACGCCGGAACATTGAGCGCCGCAACGACGAACGCGCTCGGTTCCACGGGGAGCGGCACGTCGGGCATTACGGTTAATAGCGGCGGAACTTTGCTTCTGGCCGGTAACACAAACGACCGGATCAACGACAACGCGACGATGAAGTTGAACGGTCAGGGCTCGGCCACGGTCAGTTTCGACACCGGTGGCTTATCGGAACATGGCGTGGCTAATAACAACGCTGGAATCGGTGCCCTTACCCTACAGAGCAGCTCGATCATCGACATGGGAACTGGCGCCAGCATCATCGCGTTTGCCAACAGCCTCGCGCAATCTGGCAACTGGAACGGCACTCTTAGCATTTACAACTGGAGTGGAAATCCCGGCCCGACCGGTGGCAATGGAACGGACCAGCTTTACTTCGGCAATGACGCGACAGGATTGTCCCTGTCGCAACTGGCTCAATTCCAATTTTACAGCGGCAACGGAACCGGCGCTTACACGCCCGGCGCGCTCATCCTCGCCGACGGCGAGGTGGTCGCCCCAATTCCCGAGCCCAGCACATGGATCGGCGCTGCACTGGCGCTGGCGGCGATTGGGTGGACGCAACGCAAGCGCTTTGGGAAGCGCTTGCGGGTTATTCGATAGCGACGCCTACGACGCCGCGGTTACTAGTTAATTGTTATTTGTTATTGGGGCGACTCGTAGGCCGCGTGTTATTGGAGGCAATCCGTCCCCTCACCTTGGCTTCCTTGGCGATCTCTTGTTCAGATTTTCCTGAATTACGATGTAGAGGCGGCTGTCACCAGCCGCGAATCTGTCATCTGAAATCTTTTCTGCGGGTGAGGACACCCGCCCCTACACCGAAAAGGCGACGCCGGCGGCGTCGCAGTTATTGGTTATTGGGACGATTGATCGCCGACTAACTAATAACTGATAACCGCCGCGCTAAGTCGCCGGCGCTAGCTGCAAATCGAGCATATGCAGTTTCCAGCCGAAGCCATTGAACCGGAAACGCAATTTGGTTCCTTCGTGTTCGACGGCGAAATCGCGAGGGCCGGTAAAGTAGGCGTGGCGAAATTTCGACCAGTCGATCTCGCGCGGCGGCGTGCCTTCAATTCCTGGCAGGGATGAGAGTGAGCTGGCATTCTTGACCGGCGCGGGATCGGAGATGATCGCGGCGAGTCCTTCCGGCGTGATGTAGGAATCGATGAGCTGGTCGAGTGGATCGCCGGCGTTCGCGGCCAGGAATTGCGCGAGCCGGTCCTTTTTCTTTTTCTTGAGCACACCCAAAAAATGATCGCGAATCTGCTGTTTGAGTGAGCCGCGGACGGCGTTGAAGTCGACGCGGTCGGAGAGCGCATTCATGTCATGGGCACGGAGAGCTTCGCTAAAACGCCAGACGGAGTAATAAGGCGACGCCAGATAAAAAAGAGCCAGCGCGAGCAGAACCGCGATGATGATGCCGCGGTAACGCCGGCGAGTTGGAGACGAAGGTTTTGGCATGGTGAGAATGTCCGATGACTGCGTTTGCAGGGCAACCTGATGTAGAGGCGGCTGTCACCAGCCGCAGTCTAGAAGAGTGGGATTCTTGCGGGTGAGGACACCCGCCGCACAACAAAAAAAACCGCGGCGAGTTGCCCGGCCGCGGTTTTTCGAATCGAATCGGATCAGCGATTATTGGTTCTTCTTAGGTTTCGCCTTGGCGGCGGCCGACGTGGCTTTGCCGTAGGCATTGTTGCCCGAGCCCTTCAAGTGGTTGATCCGCTGGTTGCGACCAAACGCTGAATTGCCCGGATACGTCGACCACGTGTGTTTAGTGGTCTTCGCTTTCTTCGTCTTCGGCACATTGTCTTCGTCCTGATCGTCGGCATCGGTCGAATTATTCGCCCGCGCGTTTGCCGCGGTGTTCCGGCCGAAGCTTGAATTCGCGGGGCCGGTGCTAAGATCGGTGCGCTGGCTCATTCCAAACGATGAATTGCCGCGCGATCCTCCCATGCTGTTTCCGGCGCCGTTCCCATTTCCCGCAGCCAGCGCCGAACCGGCGAGGCCGAGGCAACTAACAATCACGAGACCCAAAGATTGTTTCAGATTCAGTTTCATTCTTACCCTTTCTTGTTGTTGTCGGGCGCATCGCGGCTGCCTTCCCTCGGGAGCCGCACGAAGATGCGCTCTTATTGTCGTTCGTAATTCTGACGCGTTCCGGCCGCTTCGCATTCAGGTACGCTCGCGCCTGACGGGACCCTCGCGCGAGCTAACGGAATCGGAGGAAACGACTTCCGGCCATTTGCGATTGAACAAAAAAATTACGCAAACCGGAGGAGGAAATATGAACAGAAGGTAGCGAAGGAAGCAAAGAGGGGGAAATCGACTTCGCTACCTTCGCTTTCTTTTGTGAAAATTGCCTTTGTCTCGGTTAGAAAGAGACTTCGTCGGCTGGGCCGGCCCCGGGCAGGATGAGCCGTGAAATCCCGTTCTTGAGCACCGGCTCGTGGAAGTTCATTAACAATCCGACGGGGATATCCAGCAGCTTCATATAGCTGAAAAGCTGCGCCTTGCTGAAGGGGTGCACCGCTTCGACCGCTTTCAATTCTACCAGCAAACAGCCATCGACAAGAAGATCGAACCGCAATGGTTCCTCAAATATGAAACCCTTGTACTCGATGCGGACGACTTTTTGCGCCATCGCGGGGATGCACCGCAGCTCTAACTCGCGCAGCAGACATCGCTCATAGATGGATTCGATTAGCCCTGGCCCTTTGTGCCGATGAACCTCGATCGCTGCTCCAATGACTTCGCGACTAATTTTGTCCGCTCTTTCGTAAAGGGGATGCATCTGGGAAGAAAAAATCGACTCTTACGTTCGTTTCTTTTCGTTAAGAATTGCCGGTCGCATCCTGCGGAGAAAACAAAACAGAAGAAACAAATCGACTTCTTCTTCGCTACCTTCGCTTCCTTCTGTCAAAAATTAGCGCGACGCAGTGGTCGGGGTCGCGGTGCGCTGGACGAGCGTGTCGTACTTCGCGGAGAGATCGTTTACCTTCGCCAGGTAAACCTGACGATCGGCCTTCGGGGCGTCGAGAATGCCGCGCAGAATGCGCGTGGCAGAAAAGAAATCTTCGAGCGACGTCGCGAGCACGGCTTTCTGAACTTCGGCCGGATGCTCGGCGCAGTATTGGGTGAAGAGCGTGTAAGCGGCCTGAAGATTCGCGAACCGCGTGCGATAACGCGCGGTCTCGATCATCGCGGCGTCGACGTTGTTCGGCAGAAGATCGGCGACCATTCTCGCCGCGAGAAGGAAACTGCGCAGGTGCCAGTCGTAGTTCTTGCCGTGTTCCTTCTCGATCTGGGCGAGGTTGCGCCGCTCGATGTCTTCCTGCACGACGCCCAGCTCGCGGCGCAACGAAAGCTCGTTGCTAAAAAACTGCTGGAACATCGGCAGCATTTGGGCGTGCAATTCCTGGCCCTGCTTCCCCGAGTCGGTTTTATATTTTTTCTGGGCGTAATAATCGGACGCGTTTTTGACCAACGGCGCCAGCGTGGCCGTCGTCTTGGCAAGTTTCACGGCGTCGTCGTCGAGGGCGGGAAGCGGAGGCCACATCGCGGGACCAGTCGCGCCAGCATTCGAAATTTCCTGCGCGGCCGCGGCGATATCAGCAACACCGTCGACGTTTTTCTCTTTCCCCGTCGGGCCGGTTTTCATGTCGGCCCATGCAGCGTAGTGGTCGTACGATTTTTGGACGATGCGCGCGGCAGCGAGCGCCTTGTTGTAGATCGCCGTTTTGTCGACGAGCAACTTGAATTTGTCGTCCGGCAATTCCGTGACGGACTGGGCGCGGCCGGCTGCGGAAACCGCAAGGACGAGAGCAGCCACGACAAAGCGAGGCAGCGATTTCATGAAATTCGAGTGTGAAGAGTCCCGCGCTCGAAGTCACGCACAATTTCTGTCGGCCTGGCGGCGGCCGGCGGAGTTATTCGTTATTGGTTATTAGTTATTAGTTATTGTCCTCTGGCCTCCGACCTCTGGCCTCTGACCTCTAGAACCTTAGGTGCTTCACGGTCTGGCCTTGGTTGATGAGTTCGGTGAGCGAATCGATTCCGATCCGCAGATGAACATCCATGAATTTCGACGTGACGATGTCGTCGCTCGTCGCGGTCTTGACGCCTTCGGGCACCATCGGTTGATCGGAAACAAGGAGCAGCGCGCCGGTGGGAATTTCATTATGAAAGGCCGTGATGAAAATGGTGGCCGTCTCCATGTCGATTCCCATGCAACGGATGCGGGCGAGGTATTTCTTGAACGCCTCGTCATGTTCCCAGACGCGGCGATTCGTCGTATAGACGGTTCCGGTCCAGTAATCGAGATCGTGATTCCGGATCGTGGTCGAGATCGCTTTTTGGAGGGAAAACGCCGGAAGCGCGGGTACCTCAGCCGGAAAGTAGTCGGTAGAGGTCCCCTCACCCCGGATGGCGGCGATCGGGAGAATAAGGTCGCCGAGTTTGTTCTTTCGCTTCAAGCCGCCGCATTTGCCGAGGAAGAGGACTGCTTTCGGGTGAACGGCGCTGAGCAAGTCCATGACGGTGGCGGCGCTGGCGCTGCCCATCCCGAAGTTCAGAATGGTGATGCCGTTGGCGGTGGCATTGGCCATGGGCCGGTCGCGCCCACGCACTTCGACGCCGTGCCATTCCGCGAAGAGGTTTACGTATTGCGAAAAGTTAACGAGAAGAACGTACTTCGAGAAATCTTTCGCAGGCGTACCAGTGTAACGCGGCAGCCAGTTCGCGACGATGTCGGACTTGGTTTTCATCACTGAGAAAAATACTAAAACGCTGAAAAACTGAAATGCTGAAGTGCTTGCCGACCTCTGATCTCTGACTTCCGATCTCAGATTTTACTTTAGCCTTTCCACTTTGATTCGCTCGGCTCCCGCCTCGCGAACCGCTACCCTCGCGGCTCTGCCGTCTATGTCGCTCGCCCCGCTCGCTCCATTGATTCGCTCGCCCCCGCTCGCTCACCCTTAAGGGCTTCGTCTATGTCGCTCGGCTCCCGCCGGCTCCATTCTACTTTCTACTTTAGCCTTTCC